>Ga0208614_1000015_pt1 | contig 75291 bp, 108 predicted proteins | sample CryBogCBE23Jun09_FD_184554 | JGI IMG/M metagenome (GOLD analysis project Ga0208614, IMG submission 184554) | Freshwater microbial communities from Crystal Bog, Wisconsin, USA - CBE23Jun09 (SPAdes) | ecosystem: Environmental > Aquatic > Freshwater > Lake | place: Crystal Bog, Wisconsin, USA...
AAGTAGTTGTGCCTGTAACGGTGAGATTGCCGCCAACTGTCATTGCACCAGTGTCTACTTCACTACCAACGGTTAAAGCACCACTAACAGTTAAACCTGATGCAACCGTAAGGTTGCCACTAATGGTGCCACCAGAGTATGGAAACTTAGCAGCAAGATCTGTAGTTAAATTAGTAACTTGACTTTCATTAATCTGGATACCAGTGGCGGTCACAGATCCGCTAACAGTAAGACCGCTTGCTACAATAAGGTTACCGCTTATAGTTCCACCTGATCGTGGCAATGCAGCATAAGCTACACCACTAACAGTGTTTAATGAACCTGATGTTGCTGCATAAGCACCGCTCAAAGAAACAAACTGCCCTGACAAAGTTGTCAGGCTACCACTAGTAGAAACGTATTGACCAGATAACGTGGTTAGACTACCACTAGTGCTTACATACTGGCCCGAAAGCGTTGATAGGTTGCCACTAAGCGTTGATAGGCTACCACTAATGTTAGTCAAATCTGTAGAAAGCCCAGTGACTTGGCTCTCTGTGATCTGAATCCCAGTAGCGGTTACAGATCCACTAATGGTAGCATTGCCACCAACAAACAAAGCGCCATTTGTTATTAACGAACTACTAAAAGTACCAGCCGTAGAAGTAAGACCATAGACAGATAATGTTCCACCAATACCGTTGATGCTAATATAGCCAGAAGTGCCATTGCTACTTATGGTAGTGTAGTTGGCAAGGGTTGAAGTACCGGTTACAGTAAGACCTGATGCAACAACCAGGTTTCCTGTAATGGTGCCACCTGATATAGGCAAGTAGTTGCCAGACACGGTGCCACCACTGACTGTAGCTGGCGCCCATTGAGTGCCGTTGTAGACCAGAGATTGTCCACTAGTGGCAGTTACACCACCCACTAGTGGACTAGTAACGTACAAACCACCTTGAAGCGTTGTTGTGCCAGTTACGGTTAAATTACCACTAATAGTTCCACCAGAAATGGGTAGAAAATTCCCAGACACCGTAGTGCCACCGCTAATGGTAGACCAAGTTGCGCCACTAGAGCTTGTAGCCACCAAAGCTTGACCTGCGGACGGGGTTCCACTTATAGCTACGTTATTTAATGCTGACTGGATAGATACCGTAGTGTCAATTTGACGTGTGACGGGGTCCATAATGCCGCTATACAAATAAAGACGATATAGAGTGGTACGTTTTTCTACCCACCAAACTTGATTTACTTCAATCTGATTTAAATTAACGCCAGCGGGTATGGCTTGCAAATCTACTTGGATTTGAAAACCTTTCATATCCAACGCTAGGCAATAATAATTCTTTGAAGCATTGGATGCTTTACTCAATGGGTGCAGGATTGGTCCGGTAGTTAAAACTACTTTTCTTACACCACTATTTCTATCGTATTGTCTTCCTGAAACGCTCATTATGATCCAATGTTCAATCCGTAGTGCATAATACTGTTACCCTTCATTGGGGCAGTAAATGTTGCTTGTGTAGTAAAACCATTTGTTCTATCACCAGAGTGTTGAACAGCTGTGCAGTAAAACTTATATTGTACAGTGCCACCTTGTTCATCGTCAAGATTCATAAATACTCTCATGCCAGGATATAGCTCGGGCATGAATGTAAGCTGTATATTGCTTGAAAATTGATTAGCCCATTGATTCATAAATGTATACAAAGCATACATGTATTCCATAATATGACTGTGGATCATATTTTGTTCTTGCACAAAAGGTCTAATACCATATCTATTTAAAAAATTAGTATAGGCAATTGTTGCAGTAACATCAGCTCCAGTATTTTGACTAAAATCATTGCCAAAAAGAATTCTCATTGTTGATACGTCTTGAACACTTACAATACCATTTGTTGTTATATAGTCTCCAAAACTGACTTGCTGTCCAATACCATTGGTGTCACCAACAATACCAACGTGTGTTGCCAACTGTGTATCGTCGTGGTAAATCTGGAAGTCAATAATCTCTACTGGACTAATTTCAAGAACTGGATCAGTACCATATACACCGTACCAATCTGGGAACCAAGCAATAAAATCACCATTGGGTGCGCTCATATATTGTCTCAACCCAGAACCAATGATTTGTGTAATATCTTGCATCACTGGATTATCAAGCAAAAATGCTCGAGGAGTTCCAACAATAGAACTTGCTCTAACGTCATAGTTAGGCATTTGCATAAGGTTGTTAAACGAGTTGGCAATACTAATTGTTGCTCTCTGGTTGGCATTGTTGGGGTCTGTAGTCTGAGATGTAGCACCGTTAGCGGTTGATGGGTTGGTTCCGGTGCTTGTACCAGGAGCGGCAATGTTTGTTTGCATAGAAGAAATAATACTAAAGTTTTGCATTGCAGCTTGTCCCCAAACTGGGTGCAACGTAATTGGCCTACGGCAACCAATTGATCGGCAAGTATAAGATTGTCCTGGGTATAACCATTGACCGTTAGCCATTGCACTCCAGCTAATTTGCTGAATATTTGGACCAAGTGAACCACCAGATGATTCAATCAGGTAACCAATGTCAGGGCTTCCTTTTGCGTCTGCAAACTTTGTGCCTGCTGGACCAGGATCACCAAAATTTGACACCATAATAGATACGTGTTGTGGTGCATTAAGGTTAGGATTATTTGGCGGAACACCTTGTGCATCGAGTGGTACTTCCCAGAATATAAGGTCACCTTTTTGTGGCTGTTGTGTGTTAGGAATCCATTGCCCATAAGTTTCAGGATTAGCACCTTGCATATACTCACCAGATGAGCTTGCTCCTGGTGCTGCTTGTGGTCCATAAATGGACCAAGTGTTACAATAAGGCCAACCTTGCAAATTAATATTGATTTTGCTGTATGCCCAAGCAGCAAGACCTGAGCAGTCAAATGAACCAGTACCCGTACCATAAGCACCGGGGTTTTTTCTTCCGCTTGACGTTTCACTATATGAGTCACCAAGCTGTCCCACAAGTGTAAAAACAAGTGTATCAAGTGCTTTATTTACAACGCTAGCGTCACCAAGGCTTGTTTGACTACTATCAAGATATCTTTTAGCTTGTGGCGAATTTAAATCGGGTAATTTACCTGCTTGAGTTACTTTTGTTGAGTCAGCCCATTGAAAAGTAACGTTAGCTACACCTGGATCAATTGTTGATTTCCATGCAGTTGGATCACCAACTTTGCCATTTAAGTACGCAACCACACTTGGGTGAAGTTGTAAGAAGTTAACATACTCTGCGTAAACTGCATAACCTTTTAAAGATTCATTTGGCTGTTGAGGAATACTTGTTGCTCTTACAGCAACCGTTCTGTTTGTTTGTTGATTGCATACAATTAACAACCTACCATCATTGTTCCCTGTGGCTGGGTTAATGCTTAACCAATTTTTAGCGTTATCAATAATTTCTTGATTTTTTTTCTTTTGATCATTGGTTAAACCACTCATATTTTGATAAGCAAGATAAGACCAAGGTGCTGAGCAGTAATAAATATCTTGAGTGATTTGATTGATATTTACTGGATTTTGTGTATTTGGCCCAGGAAAGTTTTGTTTGCTATTTACGATTGGTGATGTTAAAAAAGCCCCAGCTTGTGAAGCTGAGACGCTAACCCCGACGCCCCCATTGGGTGCGGAGCTAGTATCAAGAGTCTCTAAACCATTAATAGTATAGGCACCATTGACTACTGATTTACCAGCAGTAATACTGTTTGCGCTTAAAACTGCAGCGAGTTCAACAACAGAAGCTTGATCAAGTTCACTAGAGACAACAATATTTTTATATACTTGTACAGCATTGTTTATAAATTTTTGCGGGATACCTTGTACGTGAATTTTATCTGGGTTCCATCCAGCCACTCTATAGAGAACGTTTACCAGTGCCTGGCCAACACCACCGTCGTTTTGTGTTTGGTCAGTGCTTTGAGCAGTCTGGTCAAACATGTTAAGAAGGAGCTGTTGGAATTCAAGCAGAGTGTCATCCCAGTATGTATTCTGAAGAATGTACAATGTACAACTAGCTTGGATTGTAATTGGTGTTGGTACTAAAGTTTCAATAGGTGCATACGTTACAAGACCAGTAAAACATTGAATAAACTGGGTTCTTTTCAAGAACACAGTAATTCTGTCCATTGTGTTAATCATTCTGTTGTATTTGCGTAAGGGATTATTAAGCGTACAACTAAATGAGCTAACAGAATTAATTTGACGACTCATTTGAAAATTAACAATATCAGCTGATACATCAATGACACCATTGTTAACAGTGTGAATAGCAACACTGATATCTGGTGAATAAATAAAAGTACCTGATTGATTAAAACTCATGATGTTGTTGTGCCATTTCCAGAAGCAGGTCCTGCTGCTGCATTTGATATATCATAGACTGGATTACCAGAAGCTGGAATATATGTAACGTTGATTTTATCAGCTGCCGCCGCCATAGCTCCAATGTTTATCCAGCTTGAACCATATGCAAGCTGATCCGCTGCTGTAGGAGCATAAGTAATATTCTCTTGTGGTTGAATAGTAGTTGGTGGTGTGTCCGCATAATTATCCATAATTATATTCATGCTATAATTAGTAACAAACAAATTTTGAAAACGAACATATTGTTTTTCTACGTTTTTAATCCAACCTCTATAGTAAAGGCTGGTTTTTTGCAAACCAATTAAAGGATTATAGATAGGCAAGCTTGTGCTGAAATTATTATAATAATTAAGAATCATAGGTATATTAGTAGAGCTAGTGGCTCCATACATTTGATGCAGCCTAATAGCTTCTTGAAACTTATTCATCCTACCAAAGCCATCGCTTGGGTCAATGTCTTCGAAACCAACTGGAATATCTTTACTTGTACCGATTAAAGGCCACAATGCTTGAAAAGTAATAAATCTTTCCGCACGTCTAATTGGCTGCCATTGCATTGCATCACGTACCTGTACAGCAGAGAACTCTGTGCTTGAACTTGTTTGGATACCCTGTATCCAGATATCATAATGTTGTTGATTACCTTGATTATTAATCAACGTTACTGTTGCGTTCCCAGCCATTGCTGTAAACTCCCATCAGAAATAGGTGAAATTTGGTGGATCATGCCAAGCGTACTGCTCCAAGCAAAACCATTCATAACAATGTCTTGTTTATCTGGGTGTAGCACTGGCCCTGACACTCTGCAGTTGGAGTAATTAGTGTTAATTTTATTAGAGTTAATATTGTTTTCCATTATTACCTCGGTGTTGTGCTATTTGTTCCAAAAATGTATCCAGTGCTCAAAGCGTTCTCGATGTCTTTAAATTGAAGGTTTACAAGAGACGTATCTAGACCGGTGAACTGACTACTAAACCCAATTTCTCCACCATTGTTGTTGACAATTCTATTCAATGCATCAGCTGTGGCAGCATTAGTAGCAAGCAAACCAACATCTGTGTGAACTTCCATATACAATGTATACTCATAAGAAACTGTGGTAACACCAAAACCCATTTGGAAATTTTTTAACCAAATACTAAACCCTAATTCTGGCCTGCTTGGTACATTAAACAGTGCTGGGATTTTCCTTTGTGTTTGCCCATCTTGAATTGATTTGTAATCTTCCCAAAGTTGCAAAAGATTTGCTCTATTTCCAGCATCACCTTCAACCACGAGTGATGTTATATTTGTTGACAAAAGCTGTGTTACGCGGCCACCAATGGTACTAAAACTTTGTGTGTTTAATTGGTAATTCCAATTCATAGTATTAATACTAAATGGGAAACTATAAGTTTTATTTGCAACTTGATCTGTTATTGTTGCAACTTCTTGATTGTTTATAAATAATTGTGTCATATTTAATTAAACATTGTACCATTTATTCCGGGCTGCCTATTCAATGGAACTTGTCCATTATTAAATCCTTGTGTGGAAGATTTGACAGCAGCAGTAATTAAATGATGTGCATTTGGGTGAATATTTACTTCAATAGATTGTTGTGGTTGTGTACTGCCATATCTTGATTGGTAACCTTGAGATTTTACAACTGCATCTTGTGCGCTGGTTACTTCAGTTAACTTCTTTAATCCTCTACCGATCAGTTCACCAGGGTGTTCTGCAATGTTAGTAAGCAAACCAGAAAAACCTTTTGTATTGTAATCATGCATGTCATTTGTAATTTGAGACAATGATTTGCCCGTCAAAGCATCGGCAGCAACCATAACCCCTTCTCCGACACCAAGTGTCGCCCTCGCAAGTAAATCATCAGGGTTTAAAAGAGTAGCGACATCAACCGCTTTAAGAGCAGCATGTCCAATGTTACTTACAATGTGACCTAAGTCTGTACCAAATATATGGCCAAGCAAACTTCCTCCACCACCAGGGTGAGTAAGTCGTTGGTGTTGTTGTACAACACTCCATGCCCATGTATCTGTTTGTTGGAAGCTAGCACCATATTTGCTTAAATTAGATGGAAGCTGACCAGATTGAAGCATCATGTTTAATCGTTGAATTGCATTTGCGTTCTTTTTACTAAATTCGTCGTGGCTTTTATATTGAGTTTTGATATCAATACCAGCCCAAGTAAGAACTTGTTCGTTACTAGCATTCTGTGCCATTGCTTGAGTTTGTGCACCACTCGCACCTTGCTTACCAAGCTGCAGTTCTTTACCATAAAGACCCATGACGCCAACACCAAGGTTTTGTGCGAGCAAAACATTACCAAGCATTGATCCTTGCATTTCAGTGCCTGTCATACCAGCAGCTTGAGCAACATAGTTGCCAGCGCCAAATTGCATTGCAAGGTAACCCTGGCGAGCAGCAGCGTAACCATTCCCCATGCCCATGGCAGCAGCAGAATTGGCACCTTGATTGAATGCGTAGTTTGCATAACCTAGAGATGTTCTGTTATCACCATTGGCATAATCTCTAGCTGCGTTATACTGTTGCATGTACTGGTTATAAGTATTGGTCATATAACCAGCACCCATTGCTTGTGCTGAGAACTGATTAAACTGATCTTGTGACATACCAAAGCGTCGTCGAGCAATATCTAAAGACGTATCTACATAATTATTAAGATCAGCACCTCTTAGACCAAGCCCTGCTGCACCCATTTGTGCTGACTGCACCTGTGCTTGGTTGTAGAATGGATTCAATCCACCCCACGATTCCATCCAAGACTGTGCTCCCATCCTTAGGCTACGACCGTAGTCAACCTCACCAAATTGTCCGCCTTGAGCATAAATAGCACTGTTTATATTGCGTACTTGGCCCATTTTATCTTGAGCAGCTGCATAGACATCACCGATTGCACCACCAGCATTTTTAACAGCAGTGGCAATACCAGTAAATTTAGCAAGTGCTTCGTACAAACCACTACTAAAAATACGGGCAACATGATTAGCCGTGTCTAGTGTTTGAGCTTGTACATCTTCAGGAACCGGTGTTGTTCTAACTTTACCTGCCACAGCATCGCCAAAAGCATCGCTAGGAGCATCAACAATCTCTGGGGGTCCCATTGAAGCTGTTGCATCTTTAAGAGCTTCTGGTGTAATTCCAGAAGCTACAAGATGTTTTTGCCATCTTTTGTAAAGTTTTTTACCTAGTGGTCCTGATCCCAAGGCATTTTTTACGGTACTATTCATTTTTTTGTAAGCAATAGATGCTGGGTCAACAGCATCCAATGGCAAATTAAGCTTGTTCCAACGGTTTTTTAATTGATCTGCATAAAGACTTGAAAATGGTTCTGCCCCAACATAATCATCGCCTTCTGGTTCTACCATGCCTTCCCAAGTTGCAGCAAAATCAGGGTCTTCAATACTTGGTTCATCATCCATAGGATCTGGCCCTGGACCAGGGCCGCCAGTTGGTGGTATAATAGGTGGTTTTTTACCACCACCACCTCTGCCTACTGTGGGTGGTGGTATTGCTCTTGTGCTACTACTGTCATCAACAGTTCCAACTGTATTTTTTATGGCGCGCTTACGGGCACGAACACCTTTGTACCAATCACCTAGAGCTACTACTGGGTTTTCTGAATCACCAGTGCCAACATAACCACTACCTACATAGCCACTAAAGTCTTGGCTACTAGTACTTTGGTTGGTGTTATATGTATAACCATTAACGCTACCAACACCAGGAGGGGAAGCCATTCCCAACATTGTCATTACGTGACCAACATTGCCACCAAGACCTCTTGTCTGCAAGAGCATTTCATTAATTTGCTGGATATTTTGACTAAGACTTGTTTGATTTGTTGCGTTAATGCTAGCAATTGTTTCCAACAATTGCTTCATGTTACTAATAAGCTCATTGTTTTCTTGGTAAGCTGCACGCATTGCGTCTGCGCGTTCGGATATGCCGGACATTGCTTGTTCAATTGCTTCCATGTCGGAACGCATTTCACCCGCTACGCTTGCAGCGGCACTCATACCTTGAATAAGTGGTGCGGTATTGTCAGTGAATTCTAAATTTACTTGTAGTGAATCATCGTTTTGAGCCATTATTCACCACCTCCTAATTGATCAATATCAATACCATTAAATAAATTCATTTCTTCTACTTGCCTGATAAACTCTTCATTAGCAGCTTTTTCATCATTGGCTTCATTAGCCAATGTACTAGCTTCTTCAAACATTTTTTGAAGAATTGCAGCTTCCTCAGCAGTTTCTGGAGCTTTCCATTCAGCGCCTTCATTCTCAGGAGCACTTTCTTTGTTGCGAATGTATTCTTGATACATACCAGGATTGTTAATCAACATGGCATTTTCAAAGCGCATTAACTCTAGATCTGATTCTTGATTTCTCTTGCGTGCAATAACTGTTATAAGAATTTTTTCTTGTACTGAATTCAAATTAGGTTTAGTGAGAACACCGGTTGCGTAGGCGATCTCACTTTTTTCAATTACGTAAGGGTCTGATTCCCATCTTTTGGGATATCAATTTCCTCGTCTTCATCTTTGAAAATACTCATTGGCATCACTGGACTAATGATACCCAACTCTTGAAGAACAATAATTACTCTATTTTCAAGTGCTTCAATCTCGTTGTAAAGCAACTCAACGGTAGTGTCATACCAGTTATTAACTACATAATCATACTTTTGTTTAATAACATTAATATTTTTATTACTGGATACTAACTCTTTACCGTCAACGCTTACAAGACCTGCAGCTACTACTGCTGCTTTATAAGCACGTCCATAGCCCACACTCTCGAGGTAAGGCTTGGTTAAAAGGCTAATCTCTAACTTGTCATTGATTGTTAGAGTCCTAACAACGAACTTGTGGAAGGGAATTCGAGTGATCTCTCGCTGTAGATATCCTACAAACAAGAGACCCTCGAATTCGTCCTTCCACTCGTCCGGAAAAGTCTCAACATTTTTACTGCTGTCGAACTCGTTATTAACGTTTGTCATGTTACCTTCAGGTCTAGGGCCATTTTTTAACAGCCTACCAGAACATTTGTTAAATTTCTAGTTCTTATTCAACGTACGGACGTAAGGCTTCTTGACACGGCGGCTACGGATCTCAACTTGTGAGAACCATTGACCAGTACCCGTACCAGAAGCAGGCGTGGTGAGCACTGTACCAACAAGGTTGTTAGCCAAAGCAGTTCCGGAAACAACCAAGTTGCTGGAAACCGATGGAGTAGTATTGGTGGGAACAGCCAGAGTACCGTTAGCGTTGGTACTAACCAGACCAACAGCAGTACCGACTGCAGTACCAGAAGCAACAGCAGCGTTGGGGTGAATACCCTCAACCTGAATAAAACCAAAGTTGTTAGCTGGCAAGCTAACGAGTGTAATACCAGCAAACTCACCAGCCTTGGTACCGACAGTAGTAACGTTACCATTCGATCCTGGGAACGTTGTGTTAACGCTAATTGTGTAAGAAGTTCCCAAACCGTCTTGCTTAACAACAAGCGCAGCACCTGAAGCAGCAACACCAACATAACGGTTGTTGTAGTCAAGCCAAACAGTTGACCAACCACCTGAGATTGTTGAGTTGGTACCATTGTACACAAGTGCATAATGAGCACCATCAGGGCCAGTAAGCGTGTAGTTGCTTGCAGAACCGCTAAGGGTTGCACTGGGCAAGCCAATGCCAGCACCAGCACCAGCTGCGCCACCGGCAGAAACACCTTGTGCAGCAAAACCAGCCATGCTGAAGTTGCCAGCGATACCGCTAAGGGTCGTGCTAGTCTGAGTCAAAATATTCTGGAAGCTAACACCACCAAGTGCTTGCATGTTAATACCAGTTGAGGTTTGTGCTGGGTAGAAGTTAGACGTGTTGGCATCTGTGTTGACAGTGACAACCTTGATAACGTTCTGACGAGCACCAAGGCTAATCTTTGAGAACGTTTCAGCATCCACGACGTACTGAACGCCGGGGACCATCTTACGGTGGTCAGGAAGAAGGGCTTGGCCAACTCCTGCTTGCAATTGAATAACGTATGAACGTACGGACATTTTATTACCTTTCCTACAGGAGTTCTTTTCTAGAGCGATACATAATTTGAATAGTCTTGGGAATTGTCATTGAACCAATCTGGACAGTTTCATCAATAGTTACGTTGGTAACAACGCAACCCTGGTAAACAATTCTGCGTTGAGTACCGTCAGGCTTATTGATGATCTTTACACACTGGACTTCGCCCTGAGCCAATTGCGCCTTGAAAACGTCAAGCAAGTCGGATGCAGTGGTGAATTCTCCACCAAGCTGTGACCAAACTTCTGCATTCCATTGTTCCAAGAATGTAATCTCAAGACGACCAGCTTGCAAAGCACCAGGAAGAGCAATCTCAATTGGATAAGCTGAGTCGAGCGGTTGAATAACCTGAACGTTTGCTACAGGCTGCGGACCAACTTCGTTGATGACCTGGGCATAATTGAGAACTTTGCCTCGGTACATAAATGACGTATAGTGGCCTAATACGCGAAACTTTGAACTTGCCATAAGTTACTCCTAGTAAGTTGCCTGGTTGGTTTGTTGGTTAATAGTCAGTACAGAACCAGTTTGAGTGTTAAGGCTCAAAACCACCTGCAGGTAGTTCAGTGGGTATGTTGGAGAGTACTGGAACGAAATGTTGACTGTCGTTGGTGTAGCTGGGTTGATTACGTACGACAGGTTCTGGTAGCTCTGAATCAAACCATTTGCCACGGCAACTGTAAGTTGTGCTTGCACTTCACCCAATGCTGCACCTGCAGTATTCTGAGTCAAGGGACCACCAACAAGGTTTGTGTTTTGCAAAGCAGTTCTAATTTGGTTAGCAAGAGCATCGCCAATTGCTTGAATTGAAATTTCCTGCGTTAACCAGTTAGTTGTATTTGTAGTCAAACCTTGAAGGATCCAGAAATTTCCGTCTCTCTTTTGGAAGACAGTTGTAACACCATAAGGCAGATAGTTAGTCTGCGCATCAATCAAAGAAATTTGACTTGGAATGTAATTAAATCCGTTGATAATTTTATTGGTAATTGGAGTTGCTACATTTGTTTGACCAACAAAAGTACCAGCAACAGCAGCGGCAACGTAGTAACCAGGGATGTTAAAGTTGTTGTTGCTAAGGCCAGTTGAGGTGCTCAAACCAGGGTTATAGTTCACCTGCGGCGGGTAGATAACACTAATTCTAGTGCCAGCTGAGCTTGCACCAATACCGCTGGCAAAAACCTGCATTTGTGAAGCGTTTGTTTGGTTAGCAGTACCATCGACACCAAAGAAGGCGCGTTGGAACACACCAGCACCAGATTGTGTTGCAAGGTAAGAAACAATTGCACCGGCAACCGTGTTTGTACCGTAAGGGACCACCTGGCCATATGTGTTACCGCTAGTATAAACGTGACCATAAAGTGGCACAATTACATCGATGTTAGAAAGCGTTGATGCGTAAATTGGGTTGCTACCAGTACCGCTTGTTGCAAAGGTAGTTGTCCAGTCACTTACAGCAGCAGCACCGCTACCAAGTGTTGATAGTCTTGCGACTGGAAGGACAGTTACGCTTCCTGCGCCATTCAAGAATGCAAGCTGTGTAGCAAGCAGAGCAGGGTGCGTGATGGTAGAACCACTGATAGATGTACCAATTTGATTAGCAGCTGCGTTGTAGTTGTAGAATGTACCGTAAGCACCCCAGTTGTTACCATAGGTAATTTGTACAATACCGCTTGGAAGTGCCTGAGCAGATGATGCTGATACACCACTGGTTGTAATATAGCTAAATGCATTTGATGTAGTCCCTGGAGCGATATTGAAGTTAACACCGTATGTACCAGTGATCGTGGTGGTACCGCTGATCCAGGTCACTGTGTAACCTGAGTATGAAGTGTACGTACCAGTAGAACTATTATTAACCATTGGTGTTGAGAGCTGACCAATGGTGATACCACTGATTGCAGCAACGTTATAGAACGTGTCGGTGTCGTAACCTGGAACGACATCGTCGGCAACAATGGCAATGTTAAGACCAGTTGGAGCAATAGATGTTAGTTGCGATCCAGATTGTGTAACGTAAACACCCGGGATCGAGTAGTTAGAAATGGGACTAGGCATACATTCTCCTTCAATGCCTTGTGCAAATTAATTGCTGTTTTACAATGTTTCTTTTATAAAATATTACGATTAAAACCCATAAAGGTTCTGATTTATGTAGCCAGAGAGCGTAAGGTACGTTGGCACCATAGTGCCTGTGGCAGTAACGCTGGTAATTGCTGGGTAAAGAACGTCGTACTTGGTCTCGTAGAAGTCGCCAATACAACGAATTCTTACGCTTGCCTCATAAGTAAGTTCTTCTGGGCTCCATGGGGTTCCTGGGCTAACACTGTCTCCTAATGGGGTAAAGCTATCCAAGAGTAGTGTCAGACCAACCAGGGAATTGTTGTAAATACTTTGGACAAAAGCAGTACTAGCTGCGCTAATCTTGTCCATAAGTATCATGTTTGTAACGCTGTCATAAAGCCGGTCACGCTCTTCGGAGTGCATTGCCATGATCTGTAGGTCAATGCTTCCTTCAAAATAACCAGTTCTATCGGCAGAAAGACCTGAATAGGTTACTCCGCTAATTGTGATGCCGGAAGCAGAAGTGGCGTAAGTGTCTGGGTTAATACCAGACCATTGGATTTTGCTTGGTCTAAATTGCACAAAAATAGATGGCCATTGGACTGGTTCAAGCGGGTACTCAATGGTAATACTGTTTGGCGTAAGGTCAAGGCTAGTATCGCTAGGGGTGCCAGTGTTAAGAATGTTAAATCCAGCATTCAATGCCTCTACAATTGTTGTTTTAACGGCTGTTGTAAACATTAGATAGCGGGTCTTCCATATACTATTTCACTGATGTCATCTTTATAATCTGTTTGCATAAGCATTTTTACAATGTCACTAGTGTTTGCTGTTCTTTTCCATTCATCAACACTCATTTTTAATGATTTTTGTAGAAAATGAAGCCCTGGTTTTTCTGGGTAATACCATTCACGCTTTACAGTTTGAATTTTACCATCTTTAAAATTTCTATTAATAATTGGTATTGTACCAATTTTGTCAGCACTAGCAGTTCTAAATGCTATTGTTCCATCTGTTCTTCTAATTGGGATAACTCTACCAGCTAAATCCATCATGGCATGGGCTTTTACACCATTTTCTAAATCAAAAATATATGCGGTTTCAGGCGGAACTTCCAAGCCAATTATGCCATTATCAGAAAAAGGCAAAAGACTATTCAAACTAGCACTGGTTTTACGAGGACCAATAACTTGTGCGATTTGGACTGCACGTCTGGCTATTTGCTCTGTTAATTGTTCTGGTGCGGGTATGCTTTCAAACATTAGATAATTGGCACGTTATAGTAAGGGTGTCCGGGCCAAACGTTCTCGAGCACCGTTTGTTGGCTAACAATAATTTGTGTATTGGTAAATGGCTGTGTGGTTCCAACACGGTATGGATATTGTGCAGATGGCCCAGGGCCAGTTCTAATGGTCTGTGGAGCTACCGAACTCACTTGGAACCTTTCGCTGGTTGATGTTGGCGAACCGTTGTTCCAGCTCTCTACACGGACCACAAGGTCACCGACACGGATCTGTGGGAACCATGAGAACTGAACACGTGGATTTTGCTTCCAGAACTGACCAGTGCTGAGATTTCTACGATCATCTTCTGTGTCAGCTGCCATCATATAAACGTGGTAGCAAGTGGGTTGAAAACCGCCAGAGAATGTTGTCCCGTAGCAGGTACCGCAATAGCTATTACCAGTCTGCTTGTAAACATTGCTAACACGTCTTTGGATAGAAGTATCAGGGCTGCTTGGGTTAGGACTATCTTGACACTGTTGGCAATAGCCGACAAGTCCTGCTTGAGCGTCTTCAGCACGCCAAAGCAGGCGTACAATGCATTCTTCACCAAACCACTGCAAAGTCTCATCGTGGAAACGCTGCTGATTTACCTGTGTTATTGCTTCTCGTGCTTTAACAACAAGCAATGGGCTCTCGAGCTGAGTATTTAAACCACCGCTACCTGATACGACGGGACCTGGTTGTGGATTGATTCCTGACACACTATGCTCCACCAAGGTTCACGGCAGCGTATTGAAAGTGAGGACGTGCAGGGTTTGTGAACATACGTGGTATAAGACCACCAGCGACCAGAAGGCTTCGCTTCGATCCAACCATGTATTGACGTTTCATCTGACGAAGTTGTTTGTCAGCAATCTCTTTATCAAACAAATAAAGCTGCCACCATCTGTTGTAGTAATCTCTACGGTCCATCCAAGCAGCGTTCATGCCATTTGGTGATGGTTGTTCAATATAGTTACGAGCAATGTGTTTTAAAAAGTGGGCATAAGTTTGTGTAGCCAAAACACCGTAATAAGTAGTTGGGAATGGCACTATGGCATTCATACCAACTTGGTACGCAGGATTAAAAATAGGTTGGAATTCAAAATTGATATAGTCCATGGTTTCATCTTGCATAACCATAGCAACTTCCTCATACATAAGGAAACCACTTTGGTTTAACTCTTGCAAATATGGACCACCTGCTGTTGAGTCAAAACTTTTGTCAAGACGGTGCACAATTCCAGTGACAAGCTCTCTAGTTGCTGTATCTAAGTTGCTCCAATAGGGCATCTGATCGGTAACAACAAAACTATCTAAATACGTTCTTGGGCTACCACTATTTACCGTGTAGTTCCAAGTTGCTGCATAGTTACCTTGAATAGCAGTTTGGCTCGAGTTAAGCGTATACTGGTATGTACCAGTACTTTCATAAGTAGCTTGCCCTGAAGCGAGGACGACTGTATTATTATCAGAATTGGTAATGTTAAGCCATACGTATTTGTTATCCGGGTCAGCTAGTGAGCCGCTGATATACGTTGTTATCCCTACTGGCTCTGCAGCATATTGTGGAATAGGACGTACTCTCATGCTAACCGATCTTTACAGCTGTTATACCTGTAGCGTTTGGGATACTGCCAACCAGCGAGTTAACATAAATAACATAAGGACCTGAGCCGTTTGCCAGGTCTATGTTTAAATACACTGTAGTTGTTGAAGCTAAAGTAACCAATGCATTAATATTCATTGTAACGTAATATTCTGCACCGGTTGCATTACCAATTGTTTTAGAACTAGATGCATACGCACCTATAATTGAATTAGAATTTGGCCCTAAGAATGACGTTGCATAACCAATTGTAGACGCAGTATTTTCTATTAAACAACAAGCTGTTATCATCCACACTCCAGCTGTAAGACTAACGCTTGTAACATTGCTAATAGTATTTGCTGCAGGACCTAAATTACTTCCTGTAAGGAAATTGCTAACTGTTGTTAGGGGGAAGGTGGCAGAGTTAGATCCAATTGTTAAGCTATTAACTGGGACCCAATTGTTATAAAAAGTAGAATACTGAAGCAATGCGTTATTTGCTGGTGCCCCACCAGGTGCAGTATAGGGGAGAATATTACTTGTTGTATAGCTACCAACGGTAAGGTTGCCACCTACTGAAGCATTATTGCTAACGGTCAACCCACTAGTTACGATTAAATCACTAGCTGTAAGACTATCTGTGTCCAGTCCATTAAAAACAGTTGGATTATACATAGTTGGGTTAACTAGACTTGAACCGTTATAGGAACTAAGATATCCACTAATTATAGTACGCTGTAGAATAGATGTGCCAGCAATATTTAATGAAGTACCTGTAATAGTAGTAGCTGTTAAAGTACCAGTAATTGTTGCGTTTTGACCAACTTGCAAAGAACCAGTCGGCACATTGATAAGCGTTGATGCGTTAAACGTTGTTCCACTAACAGTACCCGTAAAGTTTGTTGTACCGCTTACAACCAAACTATTAGTACCAGTCAGAGTCAAAGTACCAGTAGAAGTAAGATTGAACACATCAAAGTCAGCAACCAAAGGTCCAGCCACCCATGGAACAACAGTACCGCTAGCCAGTGAAGAATTTTCTTGCTGACGGTTTACTGTTGCTACGTTACCAAGCACGCTTGTGACGTATATAACTTCTGGTCCTGAGATGTTGTTGGCACCAAAGTACCCAGGGTTAAGCGTTACAGGCAGGTAAGATCCCGCTGGAATGTTAGTAGGCCAGTTGGTACCAGTAATAACCGTTTGACCGGTACTGTTTTGTACACCAGAAGCTACGCCTGATAGAAAATTAGCACGATAACGTGGCATTTATACCCTACTTTGTAGGTGGGTAGTGAATAGGTCTTGTTGTACCTGTGTGAAAGCGAAGGTACGTAGGAGCACCCAGACCTCTGAGCACTGAGTCGTGAACAAAGTGAGGATCGCCTTGCTGCCCCATGCTTACACAAAGAGGGTCACTCTTGTTGGTTGTGTCATAAACAAGAACAGCGTGAACACCCGTGCCTGCACCATAAACAACAACGTCACCAGGCTGTACTTGAGCCAATGGGATGTGCGTACCATGAGCAAGCAAGGTACCGGTATACCCAGTGTGGTTGTAGCCCTGACCATTGGGGTCGTCTGCTCCAGCCCAGTTGTAGCAGATTGTTACCCAAGCACTGCAATCGCAGGTAACAGGAAGTGCTCCGGGGTGGCCGATTTCAGCCATGCGTTGTGCGCCTTCTGTGTAGGTAAAGTGCGTATTGTTTTTAACGCCCCATGCTCCCCATGCCACGATGGCTGGTCTTGCGTCAATTGGTGTAGTCATATTATCTCCTTTGGTCTATTAACTACGGTAAGATCTTGATAGTTTTACATCAAAAAGGAACTACGTCTTCGCCCGATTGGTTGTTGGGTTCAACATAATCATTGGCTTGCAAAACGCCATCAACTGTGTAGTTTCCTACGTTATCAATATTGTTGTTGTTATTAGCTGTGTAATCTGTAATCTTGCTCGATGGTTGCGAAGATGCTGATTCTACAAGGGAAACATTAAGTACGTAATTAGCCATTTAATTCCTAAGAAAATTGCACGCTGATGTTGAACGTAACGCTGTCTCCTGCTTGCAATCCAATGCCCGCAAAGCTGCTCTTAATGTACATATTTCCTGAAGGGGATACAACCGGGGTGAGGGCAGGAATGATGCTTGTGCTCTTGGTTGATCCGTTTGCACCACGGGTTACATTGAATCTATTAGTGCCATTGCCAGAAGTTACAGTCATTACTTCTGATGCCACCTGTACATTGAACGGATAGGTGGCTGGAAAGCCGCTGTAGCCACTCACTGTGATAGTGGTATCCGTGGGGTTGACTTGACTTGCAAGCGACCCCACAGCTGAACTAAGCTGACTATCAAAAAGGCCTACCTCGGTAACCGAAATGATTCCACTAGCAGTAAGGGTAGCTACACAGAGAAAAGTATCACCAGAAGTAGAAGTGGTAGGGGTAGTAATAATCCCAGATACAACAGATCCAACAGGGTTAAACAAAGCAATATCAGTAGCCTGAGCAGTACCAGAACCAGTACCCCAGGCAATATAAGTAGGAGTTGACATTAGTTATTGGATAGCCTTAGATAGTTTATGCCTGGCATATTAAGATATTGTTCCTACAACAAAGGTGTTAGAAAGAGTACCGTCTACACAGTAGTACTTGTATCTACTAAATGGGTGAGAAGGTAAGTAAAAACTACTACCATTTGAAGAATTACTACTTGTACTTACACCGGTGTTCACTTGTGCACCACCTGTGGTCCCGTATTTGACCAATAAGTCAGTTGTCCTATTGGCAGTTAGCCCAGAGAGGGTAATATTTAAAGTGCCTTGGTTAATATTTACTAGAACAGTATTATCCTTAGACATATCCAAGACTACTGTGCTACTACCGGTTACAGTTACTGTACGGTAACTAGTATTATTTGCAGATATTTGTGTAGTACCATCAGAAAAAGTTATTGAGTTGGCGTTAAGTCCAGAAGTTGTAACATAGCCAGATGCTACAAGGGTATTGGTAGCAATACCACTCGTTACAATTTGCGGTAGCTGAGCTTGAACAACACCGTTGATATTAAATACACCACTATTGACGGTTAATGCAGCTTGGGTACCAAAAGAAGCATCGGTAATATAAATAGTACCGGAACCAACGTACAAACTCTTCCAGCGATTGGAGGGTGATCCTAGAGTGTAAGTATTGTCAGTTGATGGATTGATATCCGATACTGTAGCATTACCACTAACTGTAAGACCACTTGTGACAATTAAATTGTTTTGTACTGTTAGAACACCTGATGCAGTACGAACAATGTTTGCATCGTAAGAGTTACTTGTACCAAGGCGCAAAGATTGTGTGTACAAAGCACTTGAATAAGCGGCTGGTGAAGTGCTGTCGGATGCTGAAATTATTAATTGGTCGGAGTTAGTAGTCGCAGACTGAATTTTGATTACTGGGGTGTACGTATCACCACCAACAATTTGCCTGTACCAAAGAACGGTTGAATCGTCTGAGTTTGCTTTTAAGTTAGGAGATCCAGCTTTTGTTGAAGCGCCAGAACCAGTGTTGGCAATTCCGTAGGGCGAATAACTTGCAAAGTACACGGCACCGTTGAAATATGGCAAGCCTACCGCTGCAGCCATTGTAGTACCTGAATAAGTACCTGTTAACGTAGTACTAAGTGGAACAGTGGTGCTATTAAGTGTGTATGAAACATCAACAATTTTCTTCTCTGAACCAATAGTCAATGGTACATATGGCACAATGCCAGCGGTACTCCCAGAAAGGGTTATGGTACTACCACTTGCTGATACAACAGAATACGTTGTAGCCGTAGTTGGGTTGTTGATTGGCATATTGTCTGTGTAATTCAAATTGGCAAGTGTGTTGCCAAGGTAAACGTGGTACTGGACTCCTGCGGTTCCATTCAAGTTGCCAAGGACAATATTACCAAGCACATTTAGTCGACCAGTCCAAGCTGTGTCAGTTGCAATATTTGAAGTAATTGCGTTCTGAGTTCCACTAAAAGAAGTGCAATTGTTAGAAAAGGAAACACCTGGTTCAATGGTAACATCTGAGCAACCAGGTGTACCAGTAAGAGAACTAAAATAAGCACCAGGACCAGCAGCACTATTATTAATTGTGTTTGAACCAGCTTCTATATAAATTGCTTCTTTTTTGTGGTGGTCAAAAGTTGTTCTAGTGCCAATAGTACATTGAAGGCCACCTAGTACGTATACACCATTCCCACCGCAATTCCAGATCTCTCCGCCGTTTACTGCCGTTACTGTGTCATTTAGAACAAAGCCGTGTAATGCACATGCTCCAATAACAGAGTTTTTTGCTTCACTATCAGCACAGTTCCAGACGATACCACAAGCATTTGCATTATTACCACTTCCGCCACTAATACCTGCACCGTAAATGTTTACGTGCTCCAATTTATTTTCACCACGGTTGTGGCCTAAATAGATGGTTGCATCACCAGAGAAGTAGTTTGCCGCAACGTTCTCTAAACGCAAATTCATATTAGCCAAGAAAGGTTTAAGAATTGTACTAGACGATGTGTACTTATTCTTAATAGGCAAAGTCAGTGTTAGTGTGCCAGAAGAGTAAGACTTTACAGTTACTTCTTCATATACACTAGGACTAGAGCTGTAAAGAGCAAGACTCATGCCTGGCTGCAGGAAAGTAGTATCACTCGGAGAAAGTCCTGTGATAACTGTTGTTCCAGCAGTTAATGCGCCTGTTGTTACAGATGGCATTGATGTAACCCAGTTAGCAGCATTGTATGCTTGCCACGGCTGTGATGTGGAGTAGTTTCTAGTTGTACCTTCTCCGGGGACATCTACTGCGTAAATTGCATAATTATCAGCACTAGTGGTGTAAGCACCATACAGAACAATATCTTTAATTGTTATATTCTGGTTTGGTGGGTGGATGACAAATAATGGGCCAGCACCTGGGGCAGAATAAGTTGTAGAACCAGTAGTTGAATTATATGAAACATTAGCATGGTAAATTGCTGCTGTTTCTTTGGGCAGCGGGTGTGAAGTGTAGATGGCATTTAAATTCATGCCAGTACCTTCTAGTTTTGCTCCAGAAGGCAAATAGAGAGGCGATGAAACAACATAAATACCTGGGGAAAAACGAACTGGGATACCAGAAAAAATAGCGGCTTGGATAGCAGCAGTACTATCAGTTTGGCCTGTAGGGTCTGCACCATAGTTAATTGGGTCAACAAAAGAAGAAGAACTTAAAGCACCTGTTACTATTAAATTACCACTGATGGTGCCGCCAGTTGTTGGTAAATATTGAGCATAAGCACTTGAAAATGCTTGTACTAAATTTGTTCTTGTTGCACTAGTCAATACTGTGTCCATGATCGTCCTTTAAAGTAGTAGAACCAATGGCGCCGAGTTCTTCACGGTCACCATTGGCTCTAATAACTACTGCTTCGACCTTTATACTAAAAGGCACGTGTTCCATTAGCTCTGCTGACGGTACGTTCTTCTCTGACCGGTCTGCGTAAGGTTACCTGAGTAGCTAGCGAAGTAACCAGCGTACTGTTGTGTTTGAGAACCACCATCAGGGCCGTTACCGGTGAAGATCTGACGGATCTGAGTTTGAACAACGTTTGCACCACTCAAGGTACCGTTGTTATTGATGACAAGCTGACCAGCGTAACCAACCTGGTATGAGTGACCAGTTACGTCGTCAACCCAGTTTGGAGTAGCGTTGGGAGTACCAACGTAGCTTGGGTAAGCGTTAGCTTCTGTACCAGTACCCGATGCAGCGGTAATGGTAGTCGTACCACCAACACCACTGATCACAGTCAAAACAGCACCAGAAGGCACAATAATGCTTGTTGTTGTAGCGTTTAGGTAGTTAGCACCACCAGCATTTACAAAGAATGTTGTACCGCTCAGAGGACCAGCTGCCAAGGCAGTGACCAACTGGTTAACGGTGTTACCTGTGGCAGTACCAGTAATGGTTGTAGTAACCAAACCATTGCTACCACTAATAACAAAGCTGGTGTTGTTTGCGGGGACTGAAAGCTCGAGGATACCGCTTGCGGTGAACAAAGCGTTAACCATGATAGCGTTATCAACCGGGGGGTTGACAGCACCAGGTGTAATACCAGCACGTGTCAGGTTACGAAGCGTAACCTTTGTAGCTTGCTCGTTAGGAAGGTTTGGTGTTGCCATGTTAGAATCCTCTCACGGTTGTGTTGTATTGGTCGTTTTGGAAAACGAATCCGGTGTTGCTTTGACCAACCCAACCATTACCATTCAAGGTAGGTTGTGCGTAGCCACCGCTAACGGTACCGGCGAAGGTCTGTGGGACCCAGACTGCGAACCATGGCTGGTTGTAGATTGTTGTACCGCTAAGTACCGTACCACTGGGGATAATTGCACCCAATGGCCCAGCAGCAGCCTCAACAACAGGCTTCACTGTGTTCTTGATCTCATCGCTCATTTAAGCTCCTTATGAAGGTGGAGCTTCTCAGTCCACCGGTTGTTATACGTTCTTAGGCTTCGGAGTACTAGTACTGCTCTTCCAAATCTGTTCCCATGTCTGAGCTGGGCCTTTAGGCTCTGCTTCGTCAGGGAGAGGAATCTTGTAAAGACCTGTGTTTTCGCTAGCTCCTGCAGCAAGGCTCTCACGGAGGTGATCCATGTGGCTCTCGCTTGTGCTGTTCTCATCTCTAAGTTCAGCGATCTTACCTTCGGCCTCTTCAGCTGTAATGAAGGCAATACGTCCACGTTGTACGGCTCTCAACAGGTATGGATCCTTGCGAATCTCTTCAGCAACAGGCTGGATGCTACCGTGGTAACCAGCGCCATTCAGCTTGAAGCTGCCCTTGTCGCTAGAAAACACTGTTGATCCTGCCATTAGGTTTTCAATCCAGTCTGCAGTCTTAATATCTTGCAATTCCTTAAAAGCAACAGGAGCACGCTTTTGGAGTGCTGCTGCTCTGTCGGCTGGATCAGGTCTGTGGTCTTCGAAGTGTCCACCCAGATCCACTACTGGAACTGGGGTACTTTCTGAACCCGTGTCGCTTGATTTTGATACTGTTCTTGCCATTTTGTTTTTCTCCTTGTTTCAAGGCAATGTGCACATTTTGCACACTGCTAACAGATCTAGGAAATCTGTAGGTACTACGAGTTCTATACGAGTGCCGGGGGCGATATGCTTTGCAGGCAGGGATCGTCCCCCCGGCTCGTACGGCTGTTAAGACTAAGCCTTAACGATCTTGCCCAAACCACGGGGGTTGAGAACGATCTCGGAAACGAGCTCGTCCATGACCCAACCCTTGTGGAACTTCTCGGGCGTGTGGTTCTCTTCGACGTCGAGCGAGTACATGACGGGGAACACACCGAGGAACTCGGGGCTGGGGGTCATGTAGACAGTACCCTGAGGCACTTCGATCGAACGCTGAACCTGGAAACCACCGAACTGCACGATGCGCTCACCAGCAACAACACGGTCCTTGAAGGCCCAACCGGTCTGGTTGATGTCCCACTTGTAGAGGTCACGGTAGTCGATGGGGTTGAACAACAGTCTCGAAGCTTCCAACTGGTGGACTTCGATGAGTGCAACGAGGTCGTACAGCGAGTCAGGGGTGATGTAACCCGAGAGCTCGTTAACGATGTGGTTAGGCGATACAACGTGGTTGGGGTCAACCGCGTAGTTGTTGATAGCAGCCTCGAGCACAGTGATCAAACGGGCGTCTTCCTGCATCATGATTGCCTGCTTGGACATGTCCTGGGCGTACTCCACGATGTTCACGCGGAGGTACCACAGGTCTTCCTTCTTAATCTGGGGGAAGGTAGCGATACGGAACAAGCGGACTGGAACCTTCTTACCTTCGAAGGGGGTCACACGGACTTCACCTTCGTTACCGGAAAGAATGTAAGCCTGACCGTACTCGTCCAAGACGTCGTACATGACGGGAACACCAGGAGTGAGTGGGTCTTCCAGCAGGACGTTACGGGTCATACCCTGGTAACGGAGCTTAAGCTGGATAGGACCAATCATACCCTGACCCAAACGGACCATGTAGTTGTCCTTGTCGGCAAGGATGCCAGCGAGGCGACGTTGCTTCTCTTCACGGGTAGCAGTCTTACGACCAGTAGCCGAAGCGAGACGCTCTTGAGCCTCTACAATGCCAGCGACGTAGTCGTCTGACTTCTTGGCTGTACGGGGAGCAAGGTGCTCAGCAACAGCGCCATTAGGAGTAATTGACATTTTCATGTTCCTTTCAGATTAAGCCTGTGCACCGAATGGTACGAGGCGGATAACGATCTGGGTGGGGCTGATCACGTCAATCAACTCAGCGATAGGCTGGAAGCACAGAGTACCGGAAGTGGCACTTGTGTTCTGGTTTGACGTAAGCTGACCGGTACCAGAAGCGGCGTACAGGAACTGACGAGTACCGTTCGTAGGAACGTTGTACTGCTGAGTCGTGTCAAAAGCAGGAGCCGTGATCGTGAAGAAGGCGTTAGAACCACCGAGCCACACAGCCCATGCGTTGACGCCAACCTGAGTCACATCGTCAATGTTGGGGTTGCGGTCAAGACACGACAGACCAAAGACACGTGCACCAGAAACGGTAGCACCCGAGCCAGCATTGGCAACGGTGTCAGGACCAGTACGGTACATGGCCATACCCGAGTAGATGTTCGTGGTGTCCGAAGGATCCAGGAACGTGTTATAGGGTGTAGCTTCGTACTTTTCGTACAATGGGGTGCACGTACGGTGAACCCCAACGTTAGCTACGCTATTAAGTTGCAGCATATTTTCTTTCTCCTGTTAGTAGGGGATTTGGTTATAGTGTCATCAGCCAATCGTCAGACTGAATGTCCTGACGAGTAACTGTTGAGGCCGTTGTCAACCGACCCATTTCTGGCAATGAGTTATTACCCTTTGCCACTTTCTGGCTCCGGGGTTGACGAGCCCCAGACTCTTCAAACAGCTCCATCGAAGCTACAAAACCTGCTAGCTTAGATTCGGACATCTGTTCAAACTTTGCGATGTGCTTAGCACGATCGTCGTGATTGACCATACCCATCTTTTCAAGGCGGTCAACAACCTCAATAGCAGCGAAGATCTTTTCGCGGCTAGCTTGTACAGCAGCAACTGTACCTGCGTAAGGAGCAATGGCAGGGTTGGTACCATCTTGGAAGTCAAGTTGCTGCTTGTGAGGGCCATTGCCAGGCTCGATGCCCGTCGTTCCACCATCGTTGTAGAATGGCACGTAGGCAGCATCCTCACCATTGACTTCCTGAGGAACCAACACGTTTGTGGTGTGGTTAGGCTGCATAACCTTTTGACGGTCCCAGACACCAGCCTGGTCGTCAAGGTCACGGACATCAACAACTTGAAGCGTTTCTTGGTTACCATTGGTAGCGTAGTAGTAAGAAGCTGTTGTTGGAGCTGGCTGACCATTGCAGTCGGGAATCTTGCAACCAGGACCGGTGCAACCACCCATGGCTTTATTTCTCTTTCTTTCTTCATGGGTTGCACCAAGACCGGCACCAATTGCAGCACCTGGGAAACCACCCAACAAACTACCGGCTGCAGCACCGGCTGCAGCGTCAACAACAGGAGACCAAGCAACTTTATCGAAAGAAGCCTTCTTCTTCTTTTTCTTCAAGAAGGCAGGCATGTCATCATCGTCATCTTCGTCTTCTTCGTCTTCTTCGTCTTCGTCCTTAGCAGACTTCTTGCAGTTCTTGCAGCCTTTGCCCTTGCAGACACACTTCTTCTTCTTGGCAGCAGTCTTCTTGTCGTCCTCGTCGCCATCGTCTTCTTTTTCTTCTTTGTCGTCTTCACCAGTGGCAGCGACCTTGATGTCCTCAAGAAGACCCTCAAGTGACTTAAGATCAGCAGAGGCTTGACGGTAGTCACCGTAAGTAGCAAGGTCATTCTCAATGTCAACAACAATGCTTGCAACTGTACCGATGACTTGGTTAACGGTGTCATCTGAGCTAGCAAAACGCATAACAGTTGAAGCTTCGTTAGCAGCAGTGATCAAGTTAGAGAAATCAAAGTCAACTTGCTCGCTAATAGCATTGCGAATGTCACGGCTAGCCTTGTACACCTGGTACAAGCTTTCATCAATGACTTGTGTGCTGGCGTACATAGGCTGCTTCTCAGCCCAAACTGCGCTCGAGCCAGGACCACCCATAATCTCTCCTTCAAGATTATCCAAGTTTCTAACGTCAACAACGTTAGGGCTAGTAGGCTGCAAAGCACCCCATGAACCAACCTCGTCTACTGGAGCAGCAGGAGCTTGGAACTGTCCAGGTGCTGGATCAGTGCCAACCAAACCAGTTTGGTCATACTCTTTTTGTCTTGGTGTGGTGGTCTTACCTTCACCCACACTATTCTGATAAGCATTGTTCGCTTGTCTGACCAGTTCGTTGTCGAAACGGCTCATTGTTGCTCCTCGCTATTTTCTGCGTCTTGGGGTTGTGCTTGAAGAGCTGCGTCTTGTAGTTGCATGCTTCTCATACGAGTAGTTGCATCCATTGAAGCTGCTGCTGCATCGTTTAGAATTGCACCAGGATCATTTTGTTCCTTAGCACTATTCTTTTTTAATTTAGTTTTTGTATTCTGAATTGCTAATTCCGCTGGGCTTGGAAAGTTGCGACCTCTGTCAACTTTTTTTCTCCACCTAGGATCTATACCCAGGAACTTGGGTCTTTTAAATCCTGTTGCACCAGCAATTTCTTTCATACATTTAGGATTTGTGCATTGCCCTGAAATTTCACCTTTTTTCAAAGAATCATTTTCAAAAGTAATTTCACCACATTCTGGACATTTAACCTTTGTTGCAGCCGAAGACGGGAACATATCAGTAAATGCCAAACTTCTATAAGCAGCTTTTGACATTTCATTTTGCTCTGCAAGGCTTTGTTGCTGTTGCTTCATAACCTGCTCAATGCCCATAGCTTTTTGCCATTCAGCAATTGCTTCTTGGACACGAGGATCAATGAAAGCACAGTCTGGACAGATACCGTCTCTGTAACCGTTGCTCTGGCACTGAGGGCAGTCACCGAGAACAGTAATTGGTACCTTAATTACTTCCAATGCATACTTCTTAATTTCTTCAGATACTTTAAGAATAGGCATTGTTAGTAACGCTTCTTTTGTAGCAACCAAGCTGATTCGTCTGCTGGCTCAAAAACAAAGCTCAACTCAAAAAAGTTTGGTTTAATGCAGCTCTCGTAAACAAGACTTTCAATTCTCTTTCCAGCTTTGTATACGGTAACCGTACGTCCTTTAAGACGAGGGATGTGGGTGCAGTATTCAGCTGGTTTGCTAGCGTACTTACCGCAAGCTGAGCACTGCGTACCTTCTACGTCAGCACCCATACTGACAGCGTTCAAGCTACCCTCCATAATGGCATTGGCAAGCTTTGGGAAATTCTGTGCGTCTACTTCCATAAGGCAGTAAACACTGGCGTCTGTAGCACCTGAGGCAAGCTTGCTCTCACGGTATACAGCATCCAAAATTACACCTCGAGCACGATCTGGATCAGAGTTGTTGTGCTCTACGTAGATTGGGCGACCTATAAAAGTCTTATAACTTTTCTTAATTTGGTCTACAGGCCAACCATCGTAATTAGCGTTTACTCTGGAAGAGATGGCTCTAGAAACAGCATAAACAAAATTAGGTTCTGGTTTAAAATTGAAGTCATCAAGGGTAACATTGTGTAACTCAATAGGCTGACCAATACCGGCCAGCGTCTCTCTACCCTGTAGAGCAATTGAGGGTGCACCAAATTTAATCATCTGTAACCTTTTTTGCCTTAATAAGACTTTTACATCGTCTTTATAATAAATCTATGTTAAATATTAATGGTGTAGATTGATTTCATCTTCTAATGCATCTACAAGATTGTGTACTTCTTTGCTTTGTTCTTTTTCAATCTCAAGGATTTGATTAATTTTTATAAGCAATTCTTCAATTGTTTCAAGGCTTTTGCGCAAAACTTTTGCATCTGCACGAGTTTGCTCGAACATACTTATACCAACAACAGATTCAATAAACAAAGCCATATAAGAGGCCCATACATTCCACCAGCTGATCACACCAATATCAAACGTTCCCCATACAGCACAGAACAATGTAATAAAAGTAATAGTGCCAATAAAATACCAATTACGAATAGAGAACTGAATTTTCCAAGAAATATGTTTGCCAAGGCCTATATCATCGCCCGTAATAGGGTGCCTGAATGTCCTTGCCATGTTAGTCCTCGTCTTCGTGTGCTGCTCTTAATCCCTCGTGGTAGCCCAAGTGACGATCCATCATTTGGCCAATCTTGTCTACTTGCTTTTCAATCTGCATAAGGTGATCAACTTTATTTTCTAAACGATTCCACTGGTCTTTAGGGCTTGATCCACCATTGGTTTTATACTGACTAAGAATTCTGTCAAACTTCTGATCCATATCTAACTTTGTATTCACTAACTCTTCTTCAATGCGTTGCAATTCTTTTGAGCTGTGGTGTGTAAAATACTTTTGAACCAATTTAGCTACAGCTGCAAGAGCACCTACAGTAAAAAATGCGTTGGCAATATAGCCAAACCATACGTTTGATGTGTTAAAAAAAGAGGAGGCAAGCATTAGTCCTCCAATTTTTCGTAGATACTGTTAGCAAGGTTCAGTTTGTGAGCGTTGCGACAGATCCGACCTTCACCTTCTTTAATGATATCCATCTTGACAAGGGGGCTAACTACGTCAAGAAAACTAACCCGGTTAAAGGCAGTTTTTGGCAGCATGCGAGGCGTCTCGTTATTAAACAGAGTGCTCATGAAAACTCCAAGGAAATTAGTGCGTCTATTAATTAGTGCATTTAATGGTTATTTATAAATCTTCTTTTGTAGGATCAATTTGTCTACGAGCTGGTTGATCCATGCCACCTTCACCACTGCTGTGTTCGTCAAGGTTGGTTGGTTCTTGAATCATTGGCTCTTCAAGCATTGATGCAAGGTGTTTCTTAAATTCATCTTCATTGAATTTTTCGTATGAATTATCAACAATGATCTTCATACCAGAGGCAAGCTTCATGCGCTTACGCTTTCTCTGCTCAAATGGTACGGCAAACTTCATGCGGTCACCGTATTCAACGCGGCCACTAAAGTCATCAAAGTCGTCCTCATCCCAGCCAGAAACAGATGCTGTCTTCTTCTTAGGTCCATTCTTAGGACCTTTCTTAGAAGGCTTAGGTTGATCCTTACGCTGTTCGTAGGAGACTTCAGGGCGTTGACGTTGTTGCTGTGCAGCCATTTCGTTAACGCTTGGGTAAACCTGTGCACCAGCAGCGGCATCGCTATTGCCAGCAGTGTTTCCAGTCATGTTTGGAGCACTTGGAGGAGTAACGAGACCCGCCATAGCTCCTGGTGCAAGTTGTGCAGCGATGGCAGGATTTTCCATCATTGCTAGGTAGGCCTGGTATTCCTGTACATATTCTGGCGGGATAGGCAATTGAAGAACCATTAAACGATTGAACAATTCTTTCTTGAACTGTTGTTCAGCAACAACCGTCTTAATTTTTTCTTCTTTACGGGCATGGATCTCATCATCAAAGTCAATTGGGATATTAACTGCAAGAGTACTGAGAGAAATTGGAAAGCCAGAAGCACTAAGCTGTTGCAAAAACCCACGCTCAACTGTTTCATCTCGCAAGTTCATTGAGCGGAAACGGACCTCAGGAATGGCCAGCTTGGGTCGTTCTTCAACATATTCAGCGCCAGTTTCTTCATCAACCATAAGAACAGTTTCCATAACAGGAACCATTTGGCCGCCCACTTTACGCATCTCATAGTGACCTTGTCTTTCTGCCACTGGTTCCATGCGAGAACGAATAAACTTCTCAATCTTGTGCTGGTAAGTACTGAGCATTTGTGTAATGAGCTCACGGTTCAAAGCACCTGAAGCATACGTACCATTAGCACCACCTTGGATAAGGTCAGCACCGATACCAAAAACACCCATGACGTTTGTCTGCACGCGCATGAAGTCTTGGTCAAGACGTGGCATTGACTCACGGCCAAACGCGTTCTGGATCTGCAAACCGTGGTGATACGTCATCAAACGGAAGTCTGAGTTGATAGCCATAGACAAGTCATCACGCAATGACTGGAGCTCCATAGCGTCAGGAACCCATGGACCGTCTTGGTCTACATCAGGAAGACCAAGAGTAGCCAGAATAAGAGGACTGTAGAGACGGTCAGCAATAGCATCCTGGGCTGCATTGAGTGACTCTTCCAACATAAGCATACGGAAAGCACGTAGAAGAATAGGAGTACCATGTTCGCTCCAAGGGTTAGTCTTAAACTTGATTTGCTTCATGATGACATCGGAGACGGGGATCTCCTTGTCCTGTCGTGCCCACGCCACAACGTCTGGGTACATTTGCATAAGCATGGCATATTCTTGTGGAGGGTCACGACGTTCAATAAGTCGCTTGATCTCTTCAGGAACCTTTACGTGGAACTGGTATGTTCTTAGAGCGCGATTCTTAGCAACAATAACGTCGTTAGGGTTGATGATCTCGTCTTCTTCCCATGCACCAATACCATCGTGCCAAGAACCCATGGCAAACACTTCACCAACAGTCCAGTGCTCACGGCCAAGGTCAAACAAGAATTCGTTGTAGTTAAGACCATCAAAGAACAACTCATTATAAAAATCCGAGATACGCTTGTCTGGGTGAACCAGCTCTACGTCAAGGAGAGGGAAACGAGTGTAGATGTCAATAAGAGAAGGCACAAGGTGGTGAGTAGTATAAAGAAGACGAGCCCAGTCACGAATTTTGCGTGTTTGCTCATCTGGGTCCTCCATGTTGAACCACCAGGTGCGCTCACGCCAGTATTCAAATGGGTCGTGGAGCTTAGGCCAAGCCCATTGAGCATCTGAACCAGTAGCTGCACCGGTTTTACGGTTGGCAGTACGTGCCATACCATTCTCAGCTATAAAGTCTTTACCAAGACCATTTAGACGCTGTCTGCCCTCTGGTGGTCCACCCATTGCCATAGCCATAGGACCAATTTCATTAAGCATCGATCCACTAGTCTTAGCTCTATTGAGCATGTCACGTGCAGCGACACGTCCAGCAATAGGGTTCTTAGGGAGAGTAATACCGGCTGTTCTCATGCGGTTAAACTCCGCAGAAGCACTCCAGTCGTTTGTAGCCATTGGTTATCTTTCTAGAATGCCATGCAGCTGCAGGATTCAACGCCTGGGATTGCTTGGTGGCCGCAAGGGTAATTTGCACTTCTTGTAGCTCTAATAATACCACCAGATGTATTTTGTGCAATAGGATTGCCATTAAAATCAAAATTAGCGCCAACACGTCTAATAGCTGCTTGTCTAATGTTTTGTTGTCTTTCCATGGTTTCTCCTTAGCCGAAGTAGTTGTGGTTATTGTCTACACTTGAGTAAGGAACGTTTCTTTCACTGTAAACGGTAACTGTCCCGCCAGAGATTGTGAGGGAGTCAACATCATTGAGGTTTTGTTGACCAATACTGCCGTTAACCCAAGTGGCTTCCTGACCAATCTGCTGTGCGCTAAGGTCAAGGAACATACCAGGAAGAGTCCAGTCAATAATGCCACTAGCTGTAGCACCGGAAGCAGCAACTCTGTAAACGTTGTAGAAAATGCCACTTGCCACAGGGACCTTAAGGAGCACCGGTACGCTAGCAGCGGTAACAGAACCAGTTACAATTGTAGTCCAGTTTGTGGAATTGTATAAAGTAGCGTTTGAAGTGTAGTAGGCATTTGGAGTAAAACGGTCAAATGTTCCCTGAATAGCCACTGCGGCTGTACCGGTCCAACCAGTCTCTGCGCTAAGCACAGCAGTAAGGGATTGAACATCCTGCAAAGAAACATTGTTGTCAGGAGCACAGATAAAGCTAACGTCAACGGCACCGTTACCATTGACGTTCAGGTTAAGACCAGGATTTAATGAACCGGGTTGTGCGTAGCCGATGTTGCCGCTAGTAGTCATGTAACCTACACCACTAGTAGTATTAATTTGCTGGCCATAAGCCACAGCAGGAGAGTATACCGAACCAGGAGTACCGTCTCCACCATAATTGGTAACGAATTGACCCAATGGCCATGTCTTCTTTGTTTGCTTTGGGCCTTTACCTTCTGCGATGTTCATGCTCTCTCCTAGAGGCTCATATAATCTATGCCTAGATCCGGCGTATTAGATTCTTGTAAAAATCTCATGGCGTTTGCGCTGATATCACTATCAGCTACTCCGCCCATTGCCGGTAAATCTGTTGTTGGTACTGATTGGACTGTCTGTGGTCTTGGCGCTGGCTGAGCTTGTACAGGAGCAGGTGCCGGAGCAACCCTTACAGTCAGTGCCTTTTCTACCTTGCCTTCAAGAGTCTTAAAGGATGTGGTAACTTGGTTTAGTGCGCTACTTATTGCACGTTCAACCTGTTGCCCAATTGGCTCTTCAGCTTTCTTTGGCTCAGGTCTAACAAAATATTTTTTGAGAACATCATCACAAAGGTCCCAAGTCAACTTATTGATTTCAGGTCCAGTGAGGCGTTGAATTCTCTTGGGTTTTTCATCCCATGCATAGTGGTAAACATTACCGTCGTAATCAGTTAGAGTTCCAAAAGAAACACCATCTGCTGATACTTGGAATGTTAAGAACTCTATATTTGCCACCGTTTTATTTTGTGGAAGTGGAGTTTCTTCAACAACGGGGGCTTCAACCTCAAGGACCTCTTCTACAGGAGTAGAAACGATCTTAGTTTTTCTAGATCTAAACATGGTTTATTGAGCAATCACCAATTCGTAGTCGCCCTTGCGCTCAACGGAGGCAGTCTTATCATCCCAAACGACAGCAAATTCACTGTCGCCAACGGCAATAACTGTACCGGCAATCTTGGTATTAGGCGTTTCAGCAACGACACGGGAGTTAACAATCGTGCCAGTGTTGATGTTTGCAACGATACCCATCGTAAAACCATCGTAAGCCTGATCACGTCTAAAACCTTGTGACTGTGAAGCAAACTTAGAAGCTTTAACAGGTGCGAGTTGAAGGTCACGAGTGCCAGCAACTTCTGGTTCCATAACCATCAAAGCACGGTCTTGTGCAGGGTTTGACATGACATTGTTCTGCATACCAATTGCATTGTCGCGGTCAATCTGTGCAGCCTCACCAGACTTGTACTCATCATAAGCTTGCTGGTTGCGCTGGTAGTCACTCTTGTTATTAACAAAGTCGCCAAGCCACTGCTGGCTAGGGTCTTGAAAATTGACATCTGGGCCTTGACCCATTTCGTCAGCAGCTGTTTTAGTAAAAAGATCAGCTACGTTTACGTTTAAACGTGGTTCCATTGATTTCTCCTGTACTTGGATACATACACTATGGTACATATCGACTTTAATTACATTGTCTATTTGCTAGGTGGTTGTGAAGCACCAGTGTTTGGGTCAGAATATTCTTCTTCAGCATTTGCATTTGTCATTGGCTTTACTTTTGGTTTTTTTGCTGTTTCAGTGACATTATCCATGTCTGTGTGAGCAACATAACGCATTTTTGAAGCAAATTCCCAAATATTTTCTTTTTTGGAAGACGTTCTATTATTAGCGTTTAGATCTTGTAGAGAAAAGTCATGATTATCTTGCTTAAGACCACCTGAATTCATTAAGCAGTATGCGTGTGAAAACAAAGGACGTTTCCCGTCAACAGCTACACCATCTGATAAGACTCTACCCAAACCTTGTGCACCAGCTGGCATATCACAAAAACGGCATGGAACACCAGGGGGAGCATCCTTTGGATCTACATAGCTTCTTTTAATTGTCATATTATTCTCCATCTTCTTCTTCACCGATACCAAGCTCTTCAAGGCCAGAGTTGATATTGTTACCTTCTCTAATTGCTTTTTTAGCTCTCTCGTATTGCTCGGGGAAAAGATCTTTACCTGTAACTTGCTTATAAGTGCTTTTAACAACATCCATTGTGGATGACTCTTTTTCTGGAGAAAGCTGCTTTTCTGAATCAGGTGTCATGTCATAGGGGATAGAGTCAAATGGTTTATCGTCAAGTGTTGGGGTGCTGCTGTTAAAATTCGTTTCGCCTGGTTTTTCAATTTTTTCCAAGCCGTGTGGTTTAAGTTCGTTACCGCCAATTGGTACAACAAGACTATCTTTGTGGTTGTAGTCAACTGTACCTGTCTGCTTTACACCCAACTGAAGGTCGTTAGCAAGCTCTCGAGACCATTGATCCATGCGTTGTCTAGTTGCTGAGTCACTAGACCGTACACTGTTTTTAATTTCGTCCTGGCTAAGTCCAATACCGTTTCTATAAACGACATCCATCTTTACTTTTTTAAGCGGATTAATCTTTCTACCGCCAGGGTAGCTACCTGTGATGTTTGTTGCTGGCAATGTTGATGTAACAACACCAGCATATCCAACCATTGGTGCGTTTGCTGGGGATAGTCTTGCTAAAGCAGTTTTTGGTACAGAAGTGTGAACCTGCCAGTAACCAACATCATTCAAAGGAGACTTTTCACCAGTAAAATGGGCAATCGATTGGTGAGCATTTTTAATGTGTGTGATTACATCTTTGTATATTTGTGGTCTTTTGTTAAAACGAGTATCTTCATTTGGGTTAGAAAATCCATCAATGGTTGGTACACCATTAATTGTTTTTTCAATTTGAATCTGCTTGTCTGGACGGTCTTGCACTTTACGCCCAAGCTCACCGCTGCGCTCACCACGAATTGCTCCCATTGGACGATAATAAACAGCAACGTCAGCAGTGTGCTCACCAGCATTAAGAACAATTCCAGCTACTGCTTTGTCACGAGTAGACCGTCCTTGGAACATATTTTCAATTTTTTCACGGTCTTCTTTTGTGTACATGCGTTGTTTAGCAATGTGATTAATGTTTCCTTTGTTCATACCACATTTTGCGCATGTATTTTGTGGTATTACACTAGGTGTTGGTTTAACATTAGGGCTTAATGAATCTGGACCAGGTTGTGGGTTTGTCCAATCTGTTACTTCTGATGTTTCGCCTGTTTGGTGGTTAAGTTCTTGTCGAGTGTAAGTATCTACAAATTGGTGAAAGCCTTCATCTGGTTTATCCAAAGAATAGTCTGGATCAACCGTGTTCCAGTTGAGGAAATGAACCATGTCATGCTTACGAATAGGATCATCTTCGTGGCCAGCGGCCATTACAAGAGCTTTGGCAGGTTCTTTATAACGGTCACGAACAGCTATTGGTCTAAGTAGATCTTGAATAAATGGACTACTTTTAGAGCGGTTATGCGTATCTTTTTTCTTTACGCTATTAATACCAATTCGTTTACGAATTTGATCAACTTGTGGCTTAAATGCACAATCTACGTGACATTTTTTACTTGTGCACCAAGTGTCGTGGAAATTAATAGCAGAATTAATTTGTCTAGCTCTACCAGCAATATCCATTATGCTTGTTTCAAGCGGTTGTCTCCCAGTTGCTGAATAAACGTAATGTTTTGTTGGTGAAGATATTCTATCGCCAGCTTTAAGCGCACGAAATTCATTAGTTTTTTCATCTTTAATGCGATAATTAGGATTATCAACTGGTGACCACTTTGTAAGAGTGTGTCCTTGATTCAAACATATTGTGCAAAATTTTTGTTTAGCAAGTTTTTGGGTCTCATAACCAACGCTTGGATTGCCACCGTTTTTTCTTCCACCGCAGCCACCACCAACTTTCACACCATCTTTATTGTATACAGGATCTGGGCAGCGATAAGCCTCTGAGTGACGAAGCATATAATCTACAGAAGCATAGGTAGCATTAATTTTCTTTTTGTTTTCTTCATGCTCACGCATATATGCTTGATGGGGGAAAGAACCAGCGAGACTATCCTTGCCAGGAGAATCACCTCTAGCCCAGCTTGCTTTGACCGCTTGTGCTCTTTGGTGCCAAAAAGCGGCATTCTCTTCCGGAGAAGCAATATTTTCATTGGGTCTTAATTCTTGGTCTGGTTTTTTAACGTAATAAGTTATTGATTCACCTGATTTTTCATGGTCATCAGAATTATCATTTTCAAAGTAGTCCTGAACTGCCGGGTCAATATGGACGTTATAATCTTCAAGGCCCCCAAGGCCTCCAAAGTCAATAGCATATTTAGAATTAAATTGTTTCTTATCAGTCATATTTTTTTCCTAAACTTCTTGCATTCTAGGCAGCTGTCGGCTGGGGAATCTGTCAATTTCTTTTCTAATCTCTTCGTCATTATCAACGTGCTTACCAATTGTCTTCAACAATTCATCGCGAGCAGATTCAAAAGGCTCCCAGTGACTACTGTCATCACTATTGGTTTTTTCTCTGTCTTCTTGGATTCCAGATGCTTCTGTGTATAATTTATTCAATGATTCATTAATTTTATCACGGGCATCGCCTTGCAAACCAGTTCTGTCAAGTACCTTTTCAACCCGTTGAATTCTGCTTTGAACCTTTGGGTGGAAGTTGTTAAGGTCAACTCTTGAATTGTCGGTAAGATTTTCTTTTCTTTCGGCAGACAATGGTGTATTAATTGGAAGAGCTTTAAACCCTTTAGTGTCAAGAAAATCTTTAACCAATTTCAATTCTCTACTAGAGCCATTGTATGAATAGTTAGGGCTTTTTCTAATAACAGCTGCTTGTTTATTTAATGATTCAAGATCTTTTTTAGAAATGCTCACGCCGTTTCTAACAAAACCAAGAACACTTGAATCACCGATAAGTTCACCACTAGGCCATCCCCATTTTTCACCCATTTTTGAACGTGCCCATTCAGGTAATTTACTTACATTTTTAGGTGGTTTAGCATTGATTGCACCAACAGGCACTACTTTATGCGGATTAGAATCTGGATCATCTTTGTAAGCGTTGTGCATAGCAAGTTGGTACATAGATGCTGGAATTGTTATGTGAGTTGGGTGAATCCATTGAGAACCAGCGGGAGCAACCATGTGATCTTTCTGGTCATACCAGCCATACGTACAAGGGCATGGTTTGTTATCTACCGTGCGATAGTCGTTCTGGTCTTTACCAGTTTTCTTAGCCCATTCTGAGCAGCGTGGGCAAGTGGGATCAGCTGGTTTGTAACCATCTGGTTCGTTTCCATGATTATTTAAACCAGTAACTCTGTAAATAGACAATGTCATTGGGTTACCATCAAATTCTTTTACTTTGATATCAAAGCCAGGTTCTCTTGACGATTTACCAACAGTTTTTGTTTTAGTAATAAAACCTGGGTCATCAAGGCATTTTGGGCAACGGTTGTCTGGCGTAATACGAATTGTTGGGTCAATAACATCACCATGGTTTTTGCATACCATACCAACATTTTTAAAATTGTATCCGTGTACCTGATTAAGGTTTTTACCCGTGCTTTCGCCAGTTTCATCGTCATAGCATGCTTTACATGGCCCAATTGCTCTTGAACCGGTTGAATCTGTATGGATTTTTTGTTTTGTACCCTTACAAGAAGTGCAACGACCAGCATCATCTTTATCAATATACAATAAAGAACCACCCATACCAATAGTGTATGGTTTTAAAACAATTTTACCAGTATCTGTTTTAAAAGCCTTGTAATTAATTTTACCCTCTGAACAATCATTGCATGGGATATTATTTTCTCTTTGCAATGCATTGAGTTTGCCTTTATAACAATCAGGGCATACTGTTTTTTTAGTTACTTCTTTTGGTTCTTCTTTTTCTTCATATTTTTCACCTGATTTAGGATCAATTTTATAACGGGAAAGTCTAATTGGTTTTACACCAATGTGAAAAACGGGAACTCTGCCGCCAAGGTCTTGAATCTTATATTTTGTGTTGCCATCTTCATCAACAATTGGTACAGCTGCAACTCGCAAAGAAGAATCCTCTGCTCTGTAAACTGAATTGTCAAGTACGGATCTAAATTCGTGGTGTCCTTCAAGGTGCTCACCAGTTGCATTGTAGTGATCAATAGCAGATTGTTTTTCTACGTGCTTATCAGCAGGCAAGTGGCATGCTGCGCAAAGATCTTCACCTGGTTTCATTGGTGGGTGAGCTACATCATCAGTAAAAATCTTTTGGATAGCAACATCGCCACCATAGTTAGCAATAAGGTTTAAAGGGTGTGTAGGGTCAAACTCAGGTGCATTTAATTTTGGCATGTTATTTACACGCTTGCGCATATCATTACGCATATTTGCATGGTCAAGTATCTGATGGAATTTACGAAGAGGACCTAGATCGTCATCTTTTGTAATACCTGCATCACTATTGAATGATTTAATGAATGGACCATTAAATTTATCACTCGCTCTAGGAGTTTCTTTTAATCTGTAACCAATCATACCTTTAGGAGCAAGCTTAGACAATTCACTATTGGCACCATATTGGCTTGGAGAAATGCCTGGAGTTTTGCTGCCATCTTCGTTTGCATTAGCAATTTCTTCGTAACCATTTTTAGGGTTCATTACATGCAAACGAATAGAACGCACCATCTCTTGTGCATTACCAAGACTGTGTCCTTGAGCAGTAAATACATCCGGGTGAATAACAGCCCATTTACTTGGCCGGTGACCAGCTTCTGTATTAAGGTGACTCATAGGATCACCCATGTGAACTGCAAAGGGTTTGATTAAATCGTCTTCTTTTTCGTTGTGTTCGTCGCGTTGTTTATCATAACGATCGTTGTTGGCATCATTTGCCTCGATCATTTCACGGGCCCCTATATTGACCCATCTTTCAGCAGCAGTTTTTTTAAAAAAAGAAAATTTGTACATTGTTTACCTTATTACAACAAGTCTTCAGCAGAAGATTGTCCGTACTCTGTTCCAACATCAAACATATCAACATCATTTTCATCTTCAATCGGGTGTTCAAGATCTGGTTTATACGTAATTGGTGTAGTATCAAGCCCCATATTACGTTTTCTTCTAGAAGCGACTTGTTTATTCCAATTAGTTTTAATTTGTTCAAACCGTTTTCTTTTTGCTTCTTTAACCTCGTATGAAGCTTCAGGAGATTCGTTTGGGTTTACATATGGTCTAATATTTAATGAATCATTCAATGCTTTCATTTGGTGATAAGCAACAAAAGAAGCATGGTTGATGCATGATGGAGTAGGGCTGGAGCCTTCATAGCAAACTACAGCTGTAGCGTCTGGGTTGTTAACTTTTTTGTTGTAATCACCCAAACTTTCAAGGTGTTCAATATCCGGATCAAGATCTCCACCGTTTTCACCCAGTGCATCAATATCAGCGCCTACTCTTCTGTCGTAAACGTCGCATTCACCAACTTGGTCTTTAGGCATACCAAACAATTTTTGAAAAGTTGGTTCATCAAATGATTGTTTAGCTGTATCCCAAATACAGCGACCAACGTGAAGTGGCCGACCTGGTTTAATTTTTGTTGGTACTTGCCCTCTCATTGCTATTCACCTTCTCTGCACTTATATTGTTCAAGAAGGAATTTATTCAAAGCATCTGCATGCTCATCAGGATCTTTTATCTGATTAATTTTTTTTGTTCCTTCTTTAAATTCTTTACTATCATTGATAGCTGCAATTTTTTCTGGATATTCATCTTTATCAATGAGACCAGTCCCCTTGCAGATTGAACACCATTTACCGTGCCCCTGTACCGTATAGGTTGGAGTCTGATCTTTATAATCATGGTCCGGCATAGGAGATTTTTCTTTTTCCTCATAGTCTGTATCTGGTTCTTCAGTGTCAACTAGCTCAGGGACATTACTCTCTGGTGTATATGTGTCAAATTCATCTGGGTTAGGTTCTCTTGCTGTAACAGTTGGTTTTGATCCACCATTAATATCACTAAAATCTTCATCATCATCTTCAACGTTTCTGTTTGCTTCATCTGGATCAACTTTAACTTTTTTAGCAAAACCTGAGAAATTTGTTTCTGATGCTTTGTGATACCAAGCATTTTCTGCGCCCGACGTTCCACAAATTTTACAAGCTTCAGAACCTTCTTGTGGAACGTAAGCATGCGCTTTGTGATAATTAGCGTTGCCATTGCTAGGAACTTCACAGCCTCTGCAGTGCCCTGGGTGACCTTTGAGCTCAAGCTTTGCGCCAGATTCGTCGTATGGTTCACACTCATGTTCTTTAGTTTCACCATTATTGTATGTAGTCTTGTAAATACCTTTACAAGTTACACAGTGATCAGGTCTGTCTTCAATTTCTCCAAAATTTTTGCAAAGATTGCAAACAGTGTCAGGACTACCCCAATAACCACGAAGTTTACCTTCGCAATTTTGATTTCTTGGATCGTGTCCAAAACAATGTTGGTCTTTATCATATTTGTCACTGCCACAATTGCCATTTTTTTCTTTCATGCAATTTTTGCAATGTGGTTCAACCCAATAAGGGTTATCAGGGCGATTATATTGTGATTTGCCTTCACATTCTGGGCATATTCTGTAGTCAGCATCACTTTTTTTAGAATAATCTTCAACAGTACCTTGTGTGTCTGCAGTGGAAGATTCACCACCCTGTTCAAGCAAAAAGTGAGCCTCAGGCATCTCTAATTCATCAAGGTGTCTAAAGTTATCGTCAGAATCGTAGTCATCCGATGCTGGAGTTTCTACCAATCTGCCTTCATTAAAATAACCGGGGATAATAGAATCAGCAGTTCTTCTAAAACTAGCTGTTTTACCTGGTTCTTCAACACTGACAGGGTATAACTTTTTATTACTCTTCCAATTGTCAAGAATGTTACGGAAGTGATCGTGAAAAGACAGGCCTTCATTAGTATTAGACAATGCTGTATACATGTCTTCTCTAAGCTGAGGGTCAGAAACGTTTTCATTAATCATTGATTGAAGTTTTTGACTAGGCAATGGAAGTTCTCTTGGGTTAGAACTTATAAGAGCGTTGGGATCACTAACATCAATTTTTTCAGGGTCTTTAATTAAGTGAATACCAAAACCTATATTGTTATCACCTTTACAATCTATTTTTTTGCAATATCTACATGCGCCACCGTGATTACCAAAACCACGAAGACCACCAACACATGTTTCCATTGCTCTATTGATTCTAGGGCTATCAATATTTTTGGGGTTTGCTAGAACATTTTCATCGTAATTACGGCACTCTGAATCATCAGGGCAACGTGCGTGATCAAATTTACCTTGGCAGTACATGTGACCAGGATATGCATTGCCTTCTGGATCTCTTCTACCATTAGTGAGTCTATTGTCTGGAATATACTTATCGCATTTTGAACAGACCCAACCTTTTTCTTGATTAAAATAGGCTGGTGAACGGTCATCTACACCATTAAACTTATGATAGGTATACCCTGGGGTGGGGCTCCTATAAGTTTTATGAGCGTCATCCATCTTGGGCATAGACCCTTTTTCGTAGCTCATGTACCAAAAAGGATTGTCATCTGTAGTTTCGGGACCATCACCATGCTCTTGCATAAATTTTGCAAGTTCTTCAGGCGATAATTTTGGGTAATTAGGACCAAATAATGGTGCAGCCGATTGCTTGTTAAATGATGAATTAAATGTTTTAGACATTATTAACCTATCTAATATTTTATAGGTTAAACTTATTGTTTACAAGTATTGCAATTAATTTTGTTTGGGTTTGCTTTGCAATTATCGCAAAAAATTTCATGATTATCTGCAGCGTGTTTAGAACCAAGAAGAGCAAGGCCAGCAAGGCCAGCTGCACCAGCACCGAGAGCTGAAGCACAACCGTGGCAAAAGCCTCCAATCAAATTACCAGGAAGGTCGGTGCCCGCAGGTGCACCAATAACTCTACGTGAAGCATGAACCGTTTCAGGGTGATCTGGGTGGTGCTCTGCGTCTGTGTGCTGGTCTGAGTTATAATCTCTACTTTGTGCATCAAGGTCTTTGTGAAGCTGATCATCTTTTTTAATGTAGTGGCTCTTGTTAAGAGCTTCACCAATATAACCACCGACAGCAGCACCACCGGCAAAACCAGCTGCGCTACCAGCACCAGGTGCAATTAGAGTACCAAGACCCGCACCCATCAAACCGCCTGCAAGTTCACCAGCGCCAATTGCTGCGTGATCTTTAAGCATTGCTTTACCCGTACCAGGAGCAAGACCAAAAGCAGCTACTTTACACATTTCGCAAGAAGCGTGGCGCAACTGCCACTCATCATAGATAGCGCGAACCAACTTAGCCTTAGAGTCACTAACGTTAGCAAGCTTGTGGTAAGCAACCTTCTCGATGTCTTCTTCAACCATGCGCATGCGTTGTGCAAGCTCACGGTCACTGTGGGCGAGAAAAAAGAAATCACCGGTTCTAGTAAGCAAATCGTGCTTAGCAGCTACCAGGCTCTTACCAGCAAACTTGGCATCAAATGCCATGTTTACTGAATCGTCAAAATCGAACATCGAGGTCATCGTGTTACTCCTTGGCTATGCCCTTAAAGGGCGCTGGACAATAGGCAATATATACCTAATACCTGTTATAAGATAGAGCTTGTTTTAAATGGTCGATGGGGAGAGATTCGAACTCCCGTACCCGAAGGATCTGGTTTACAGCCAGACGCGATTGGCCACTCCGCCACCCATCGATTCGCTGAGGGAGAAGGACTCGAACCTTCAACAAAGGCTCTGGGGCCTCGGGTCGAACGAGGGCTAGAAGTTCCAAAGACTCCGGTGCTACCTTTACACTACCCCAGAATGTTTTAAGCGTTTACGCACAGCATTATCTGAAACGCCTAATTTTAATCCAACTTGAGTATAGCTGCTTTCTTCAACCATAGCAAGCAATGTATAATTATCTGGCCAATTAATTTTATTTTTACGAGGATAGCAGCTTCTACAAGTACCTGTTTTGCTGTTTTGCTGTATGTAATTTTTACATTTTTCACATTGGCGTCTTGGTTTTTTGGTGCCATAAGTTTCTGTTTGTGAATGACAATTAGGGCAAAGAAAACGAAGGTTTTTTAAACTATTATCAATACGATCACCATTGATGTGATCGATTTGGAGTGTTAATTCTTTCTCATTCCAATTGTTATTGATTCCACAAATTGCGCATTTATATTCGATGCCCATCTCTAGAAGAGCTCTAAGAAGATGAACACGTTGTGTACGCGATGACCCATAGGGTTTTTTTACTAATATTTCTTCTGGTTTTAATTTATCACGATGAATACCATAAATATTATTATTAGGCAAAAAATGCTTAGTTGATATACCAGCATCTTTAATCCGCTTTGAGTAGTGCCCATGGGTACCACCATTTGGTGATAACCCTAAAGACCTTAACGCATGCGATATTGATGGAGAATTAGTTACTGCTTCTCTAAGCTGTTCATCTGTTATTTTTTTTCTGCTCATATTTACTTCTATACTCTAACGGCAATATTAAATCATTAATTTATATTTACGTTCGAGTCAGTGAGACGTGTTGCCTTTACACCATCCCTCAATGGCGATCTTGATGGGACTTGAACCCACGACCCCCTCCGTGACAGGGAGGTGCTCTAACCAACTGAGCTACAAGACCTTAAGCTCCCCGGGATGGGATCGAACCACCGACCAAGTCATTAACAGTGACCCGCTCTGCCGCTGAGCTACCGAGGAATTAAAGCAATTACTTCTTAGGTGTAGCCTTAGCAGCAGGTGCTGGGGTGGGGTCTACAACAGCCTTAGGCTGAGGCAATGTTCCAAGCAACCAACCAAGGTTAGGGTACTTCTTCTCGAGCTGAGTGATCAGCGTGTAGTACAGACCAGTGGCAACAGGGACCAGTACGGTGAACGTACCAGTATTTAGATTACCCCACTTAGTAGCACCCCAAGCAAGCAAAGCACCAACAATAGCTGATGCAAAAGCACGACCTGTTGCTCTAGTTGTTGTTGTATTAACGGGATTAGACATTATTATTTCTCCTTATTTGTATTTGTAAATTTGACAGACACCTGTACGCCATTAACTTGAGTACGCAAACTATTAAGAAGGCCAGACATAGTCTCGCTGATCTCTTGGCTTGCTAGCTCGTCGCTTTGTGCGTCACGAGGGTCATAACTAATTGTAATGACAGCTTTTTTCATATTTTTACTTTAATGCATAAATTGCACAAAAGTCAAGTATTTGGCAATTCTGTTAAAATATTAAAAGCTGCAGCCAAATCAGCTGGCATCATTTGATATGGGTTGCGGTCAAAAACAATACCACCAGCCCATAGGGATTGAGCTACTACAGCACTACAAATCATAGTGTTGCTATTGGTAAACTGTATTTTAATACCAGTTGCTAATTCTAAAGCAATACTCAAGATGGTTAAGAAACCATACTTATCCTTAATAAAACTTTTACAAGCAGCTACCGTTTGATCACGGCTTTGCTTGTTAAGTTTTGTTGTAACGTAGTAATATTCTACGTTTTTGTACTCACTAATATTGCTAGTAATAACACCACGACCAACAGCCTCAACAATAGTGCCATCCTCGTCAATAACCATGGCAGCGTGATTCCAATGAGAATAAGGCTTCATTTTTCCATGATAACGAGTAAATTGACCAAAACGGATAAATTTAGCAAGAATACCATTACTAAAAACCAATATAAAGTCCCCAGGTACATATTTAATTGGTTCTTTGCCTGCGTCGTATACCTTATATGTTGTAGTCATCTACATCGCCTTCATAATCATATGTTTCATTCATTCCAAAGATTGAACCGTATGTTGCGCCACCCATTGGGTGATCTCCTACACCAAGTACGTCTAAAGTGTCTCCATAGGGCCCCTCAATGCTCTGTTTGTCATCTTCAGCTTTAAGGGTAGGGGAGATAATACTATTGGCTACAATGCTGCCAAAAGGTGCTGTAGAGCCATCGTCTTTTAACCGTTCAACACCTGGTTGTGTGCCTTGTTCATTGCCTGGTTGAGTAACATACCAGCTAGCACCGCTAATATATGCTCCGCCACCAATGCCAGTAGCTGAATTAGCTCTTTCGTGTCTTGCACCGCCTCGAGGTGGTTCACCAACGTCTTGGAACCCATTCGGAGTAGTAAGCGTAAAAGAACCACCAGTATCACTATCTACAGCAACGACTCTAAACCCCATAAACAACTTTGCATGGCTTTTAGCTACTTCAGTGGCATCGCTTCTAACATTTTCATCTACATGTTGATCTTCTTCAGCACCAGGACCAAAGATCTTTGGGACAATATCACCAGTTAGGTCAGCATAGTGAACGCTAGCATGCCACCCAAGAGATCCATCAGTGTTGGGTCCTATTGTGTATTGAGGGTTATGATCTAATGGCACGTTAAGCTTCTCATCTACTCCGCTGTCGCTACCGTGTGGACCAAAACCACCGACAGTGCCTTCGTTTTCTTTATTAGCCTTAGGCAAACGAAGAATTTGTATCTTACGGATCTCGTCCGCAATGCTTACGCTCTCAATAAACTGATTCCAAAGAATTTTATCCCGAACAGTTGTTGGTGACAGGTTATCCCCCACCAACAAAGAAATAATAAACCCAGAATCAGTAACAGTTACTTCGGGCTCAGCAAAAAAACCTTCAAATTGAGCAATGACGGAACGAACTACGGCGTCCCTGTTGTATTCAGAAACGTATCCATTAAAAATGCATTTAAAGTTCTTGCGTTTAGAAGATTTTGCATTACCCATATATTACATATGCGGGTACTTGAGCTTTTTAAACCGTTCAAGGCTCATGCCTTCGTATCTACGGCATAAAGAGTCAAGAGAAACTTGTTGAATGTCATAGCTACCATTATGCACACCATGCTTTACAACAATTCCTCTAAAGTGTGCGTTACCCTGCGGCCCCTTGTAGTCCTCATCGTGGAGATAACACGCGCCTGCGACAAGACCGTGCTGAGAATAAGGTTTAACGCTGTCATTAACATAACGCATACCATATAGGAATGTTTGTTGGTGACCCATAGTAAATGAGTGACCAATTGTTTTCAAACGCGTATCAATATTGCCGCCATACGGTACACCAGTCATGTGGTTATAAAAAAAGTGGCTGTAAGCCACTCCATCCAACCATAAAATCTTTTTAAACGGGCTGACTCTCCAACCACTTCTTGCGTAATCAAGATCATCAGTGCTGAAAAGACCGTCTATTTGTGCATCCATCTCTGTTGCACGATTAATTCGATCTTCATGGTTCCCAAGCAAGATGTGACGCTCTGGGTTCCACACAGCGTGTTTATTCTTACGTTTATTATCATTGTAATCATACAAAGGCTTGTTGAGTATATTCCAATGCTCATTAGCAGCTTCAATATCTGCTTTTACACGGCGCCCTTCCATGCTTTTTTTGCCCTTGTCATACAAAGAAAGAGCAGGCATGTCAGCGTGGTCTCCAAGATGAATAATCTTTACATCTTGGTTGTGGAATTCATCTACGATGTAGTTACCAATCCAAGTTAGATGGTCAGTTGGTACACCGTTCTTAGCCTGGGTGTCAGGTATTACAATGTGTGTAGCTGGATTGGTTTCCAGTTGATCAGTCACTATTGTCCTTAGTTGTCGTTTGCATCCTCGGCATCAAAGTCCTGCAAATTCTTAATGCTTTCGCTAGGTTTGCCTTCATCATTAAGACCAGCAAAATCTTTTGTTGTCTTAATCGGTGAAGTTGGACTATCAGTGATTACCTTGGAATTTTTATCGGGTGTATTGCTATACCTAATCATTTTTATGCCTCTCCATGTGTTTGTCAAGCTTTGATGCCAAATTTTCATTTAACATTTTAATTGATCGTACACGGTCTCTTGGGAGCGAGTTTTCCCAAACAGTTTTGCCGTTTGTTATAGCTTTAATAAAACCAGAGTGTCTATAGTTATCTGTAACTAATACAGCTTGTAAATACAAACCACATTTAATACATTTAGTATCATTTATAATTTCTTCAATAAATTCTAATTCTATATTGTTAGAATTATTTTTATTATAAGTAATTCCTTCTGGTAAATTCATTTTTTCAATCATTGTGGTTTAAAGCAAATATTCCTAAATTTTTTAGGAAATCTTCTACGGTTGTACCAGTTAATTCACAATATTTACCAATTGTACTAAGCAATACACCAGTAATTGTACTAAACAATTGGATAGGATCGCTTTCTAACACCATTGAATACGCAAGTTCTTGCTGTTCACTTGTAATTGCAGTTAACAAAGCTACTACGTTTTTAATGTTATCTGATACTGAATCCATTAGTCCTCAATAGAAGCTTTCAAGAACCAACTCCATTTTTGGTGTTGGTCAATACGCTCTGCAATAAAATTAGCAACACCTTGCTCATTATCTTTGTTAGCAATATTGAAAAATTCTTTAATGTGTTCAATATATTCTTCATTCATGCTATAAAATTTACTAGCAAGCTCATGAGGTGTTTTGCCAGGCAAACCAGTTTCTTTTAGCTTGCTTAGACCAACAAGTTCACTCATCGTAAACGGTGCTTGGTCGCCTAACTTAAGAATATTCTCGGCAATAGGATCAATGTGTTCGTAAATGTCATCTACGATTTCATCAAATAATTTGTGATATTCATAAAAGTCTTCACCTTTTACATTCCAGTGAAAACCATGAATGGTGTGATAAAGAACATATGCTTCAGCAAGCATTGTCTTTAGAGACGATACAAGATCGTTTTCATTGCTATTGCTATTATCAGCAATAGTATTTTTGCTGGTAGTGTCGTCTTCTACTGCGCCGACGACTCTAAAACCGTTCCACTCTTCCATGTTAGAGCCAGTTTAAACCATTCCCAAAGGAATCGTCAATGGCATCTTGTACAAATGTTGCAGCAAGTTTATTAGCCTTTGCGCTCTTAACAGTACGGAACTCTGCACTTGCGTTTTTAGTTCTGCGGCAAATTTCAACATTATCAACAAAGTTATCAATAATTGAAGCACGTTTGACAGTGTCAAGAAGAGGCAATGTTTTTTGTTCAACGTAGTATACGGCAGCTTCACGAGTGTCCAGCTGACTGTTGAGCAAACGTGGATTTTGGTCTTCAACCCAAACTTCAGCACCAGCAGTAACAAAGTTAATCCAGTCAGCATCGTAGTACTCAAATTCAATTGAAGAAGCTGTGCGGTAAAGCAAGCTACCATCATCTTCACCAAGATCACTAGTGCCAGCACTGCTAATACGGTATTCCTTAGCAATGGTACCACCGGGGAGGCTATTTAGGTAGTCTTCTGTGTCAAAGTCAACATACTCTGAAGCTAGCTTCTCGAGTGACTCTTTCTCAGCACCAAGCTCAGTTAGAATGTTGGCATAACGCTCAATATCTCTAAAGTCAGCATTGGGGTTGCTTGCTGCCATGCGTGTTCTGTCCAAGATATCTTGCAATCTGTCAAGTCTTGTCAGAATGCTCTCTGATGTTCCGTTAAACCAACGTGTGTCAGCAGCGGCGGTCTTAGCTTCAATTTCAATGTTGTCGTAATTCATCACAGAATCTTTCTATTCTCTTATTGACTATTGCGAGTTTTCGTCTGGATTACATCCATCATATACCATGTGTTGCGTGCAAAATTTTTTGCCAAGTGTATCTTCAAGAAGCTCAGCAATCTTTTTTCTAGCAGTAGTACCACTGTTTACTGGCGTGTTGCTATTCATGTTTCCAGGTTGCATACCACCAGGTGCTGTAGCTTCTCCTATGCCAGTCTGACCAGTGTTGCTAAAGTCTTGTGAACTTGTTGGCTGTGCTTGAACGTTTGTAGACCCTTTAAGATCTGGTGCAGCCGTTGGTGAGGTTGGTGGCTGAGGAGGCATCAAAGAAGTTGGTGCGCCCATAAATCCTGCTGTAGAATTAACAATCCTAGAAGCAATTTTGTTGTGCTCATGGGCATAAGCGGAGTCAATTGCTCTTGATTTAGCAGCTTGTTCACCCTCAGAGTCACCTGGTTCAAAGATGTGGCACTTAGCTTTCTTACCAGGACCTTTCCAGCCAGGCATTGGGCCTTGTGGAGTCTCAACCTTACATTCTTCAATTTCATCAGCAGCTCTAGCAGCAGTAAAGTTAAAACCAAGGTAGGAACTAAGAATTACTCTGCGGCAACCATTGCAATAAATTTCAGGGCCAAACTTGCTAGCGGTTCTAACAAGATTACCTTTATTACAAACGTGGCAAGTTTCCATTATCACACCTCAAAAAACTTTTGGATAACGTCAATAGGAAGCGATGTTGCTCTTCTGCTAGCGGTAGCGTGATTGAACCCATCAGTTAATTCAAGTGGGCCACGGTCGTAATCACCTGGTGTCATTGTTCCTTGCATTGTGCCACCATCAGTGCGTGGGATTGCATTGCTATTTGGTTTAATATCAAACAAGCTCTGGCCAGCACTTTGTTGTGGCGTCTTGTTGTAGTATTTTCTGTCTTGATAACCGTTGTAGTAATCTTTGCTCAACAAAGCCATGTCTTCGTCGAGTGGTTTGCCTTGAATTGCATCCATATTGCCTTGGTAGTAAAGCTTACTTGCATCGCCACCGTTAGAAGCAAAGATTCTCATGTATTCATCAGAAGCACTAGCAGTTGTAGCTTCTTCTTTAATTATGTCGCGCTTACCATCAAGATCACCAATGGTTGGGCCTTCAACATGGCTAAAGTTCTTGTCACCCAAGCCGTGATCATCTTGTGGCTTACCACAACCGCAGTGGGTGCAAGCAATACGAGCGCCTGGGAAGTAATTAGTCTCACAGTGGTTGCAGAATGGCTCACCATTCTCCATAACGTACGCAATTCTTGCATTCATGCTCATGTTTGCTCCAATAATTGTTGAAAGCGATCCTGGTGAGACGCTTGACAACCCTTCATTTCCTACAACTGGTGGTTGACCAGTTACATCAATTTTTGTTACACGTTTTGGTGCTGAAAGCTCTGTGGAGTTTTCATCCTCATTACCAATGTCTGCAAATCTAAAACTACCAACAGTACCAACTGCAGATTGTCCTGGAATACCAAAACCTTCTTCATTGTTTTCAATGGCTTTTAACGAGTCATCATTCTCGTAGCTGCCTGCACTGGTGTCCGCGTATTTCATCAATTACTACTGCGTCTCAAGAACCGTTTTAACTCTTATTCCCAAGTAGTGGGAACAACAAAACGATTTTGATCTTCTTCAATAAGTTGTGCAAGTTTTGTGCCCGCAATAGCCGCTGGCAAAGCCAATTGCATTGTTGGTTTTGGTCCTTCACACTCTGTTCTACCATCACAACCTCCGCAGTGGCCAGTGTTACGAATACCATCGCAACTACCATCACAACTATTGCAGTGTGCGTCTTGAGGTTTTGCTTTTGGGCCTAATTGGCTAATAGGGCTGTAATAACTAGTAAATGGGCTAGCATTAGCGTACTCAGATACATTACAGCCAGGCGTTGGGCATCTAAGCATTTGACCATCTGGAATGCTTAGCGGATTCCTGTGAATAGGGCAAACAAAGTTATTACCCGCCGTTTTTTGTTGTTCAAGAACTTCTTCAGTTCTCAATGGGATAGTAGCCATTATAATTTCCCTAAGTCAGCAGTTAGATCTTCAAGACGCATATTGCCATATGCACCTTTTTCAACAATTTCTGGAGTGATGAGAGCCCAACTCTCTTCCATGTAGCTTTGCAGCCATCTCCACGTAATCTGTTGCACTTTACCCCATGTTATACATTGCACGTGATCTTTATCGTACCCAACCAGGATGATACAATGGCCACCTTCAATTTGATTATCAGCAGGAGTACCTGTAAGGTCCCATGGTTGGTTGTTTCTGAATTGGTCGCTAAATGTAACAGGCAGTTGAACGCCAATATACGCAAGTCCATATGAAGCAATAACGCTACGAAGCTCATCAAGGTCAGCGTGATCAGTAGGAGCAAAAGCAGTAAGTTTACTGCCAAACAAATCATTATTTTGCCAGAACTTGAGCAAATCTGCTTCTACTGCTCCCTGATCCGCTCCTCCCGTATAAGAAAGGTACGTGTTGACCACATCGGTGTCGGAGGGGAAGGTTTCTGTGATACCCAATACAGCAGCGTGAGCCATTCTGGCGTGTACAATACCAGCAAAAGTGCAATCCCCATGAGTGTCATTACCTAACATTCCCCAGTTGTCTACGGTTGGCACTGGTACAGTATCTGGAGCTACTGGCAGTGGGTTGCCTTGGTAATAAGCTAATTGGTGGAGTCCAGCTGGTCTCCGTGGATCAAGCTTACCTAATTTACCTACAATACGATCTGTCATTATTCTCCTTAATGCTCTCCACTTTTTTCAAGACGATCAAATTCTTCTGAGGCACCTTCTGGCAATGAACCATGGTGAACAGTTAACACATCGTGACCTAAATGTGTTCCAATGTAAGAACTAGAATCTTGTTTAAGCTGTGTTAATTCAACCACTTTCCACCCTGGTTGTGGTTTGAAACTATAATCTTTTCCAATTTCTAATCTTGGCCAATCGGCAATTGCTCTAGATGGGGGGTCATGCTCAAGAATGTATGGTGTGCTTCCATCTTCAGGCATTTGGTGATTTAATAAAACACCTACACTAATTTTCCCATTTTCTTTTTTAGAAAATTGTGTAAATATTCCAGGCAATTCTAGTTTGCTTCCATCATGAGTTGGAATATCTGAATAACGTCTAAATACGGCATCGTTTTTAAATCTAGGGTGGACAAACAATGTTAAATCTTGTGGAGCCATATATAAAGGTTGGGTAGCACCACGTGTTGCATGATATTCTTGAATTAATGGGTGTTTAATCCTATCCCACATTGGTATTTTTTTATCGAAGTCATCAGCATGTTCAGTGCCAGCAAATGGGTTCTTGGTGTTTTTTCTTCTTCTGTAAACACTTCCAGCTACTCCAGAAAAACCAAAAATTCTATCATCTGTATTTCCTGTCGTTGGTGGGCCAGAAAAAGTTGGTTCTTTAGAAAATTCGTCAATGCTTTCAATTTTTAAATGACCTCTACCAGGTACAGATTCATTAGCGTATCTTCTATTCCAATTCATTACTATCCCCATGAATTAGAGGATCAAGATCTTTGTGGACATAGTTGTCAAGTTGTTGAAGTTCGCGTTCTTTTTTTCGTTGATCCATTTTGTCAGAAACAATTTTTTGTGTTATAATTGCAACTGGGGTAAGCAATTGAACAATCTCTCTAGCGGTAAGATCAATCAGCGGATTTGCTAACCGTTCGTTTCTATAACGTTCACTAAAGTTCATTTGATAAGTCCTCTAACATATTTCTCAGCTTCATAGTCGGCTGCAGCGGCTGTATGGACGCCACCGTGACCTCTGTGGTGGAATAAGCAGAGCCATTCCAAGTTTTCTGCGCTTTCTACCCATGCACCAACAGTGTCAGGGTCAGATACGCCGGGATAGTCAACCTCGAGCCACTTAAGATCGACACCATTTTGTAGAGAAAACTCAATGTGAGTGTGGTGAAGCTCCAATGGAGCGTCTAGAGTACATTCACTAAAATCATTACGGTGCAAACCAACAGCGCACTGAGCAGTGTCTTTCGTTCTAGCTCGGTAGTGGCTGAAATCCACGTAGTGAGGGTCGCTGGTGCGCTCAGGATGAGCAGGATAGTGAATAGTATAGCGATGGGTAACATTTTGATCGTGTTCTTCTACAGTCATTGTTCGTCTTCTCTTTTATTTTGAAGATAATCAATGACTTCATCAAGACTTTTGAACACGACGACGTCATTTTCATAGTCAAGATCATTGACGTCATCATTATCGTCAATATCTAAGTCAAAAAACTCGTCTAATAACATCGTGAAGTCAAATTCATCTACTTCACGGGAATATTCCATGCAAGTTTTAGCAATTTCATCAAATTCTGAGATTGTGATACGAAAAAACTTGTTGCTTTTAGGTTTTTCGTCGGATTTAGTCAATTTACTGAGAACTTTTGACGAAATATTGCTAGTTTGGGCAATATTTTCCTTAAATCCGGAGATTTTGTCAGTATTTTTGACTATTTTCTGTTTATCTTGGTACTTTTCTCTAACAGTACAAGCTTCACAGTCACACTTTTCAGTCATGAAATTTCCTTGAGTTATATATAAGAGGATTTTTTTGATTTTGTCAAGTATCTTTTTCAAAAATTTTATGCCAAACCTCGTTCGTAACCTTCCTCAGTGATATCACCGATACTAATATCGGGTACATTCTCAGGAATAATGTCTGCATGACCAGCAAACAACGAGTCTTCCTGGTCTCTTCTACCCTGTACGGCTCGTTCAGCCCAAAGTTGTGTGTGAGGCTTAGGCCAATCGTTGCGAAGTGGATCAAGTTTTCCTCTAGGGCCAAGGCTTGACATTCTGTCATCAAGCATTGGGCTGTATCTTGATGGGAATCCTCGGAAATATGCACGCTTAACTGCTTCATCTTTGCTTGTAGCAGCAGCATGGTGGTTTTGAACGTCAATCCAGCTGTCTGAAGGGTGAGCATTTTTGTTTAGAATTAAAGCAGGGTGGTTACTAAGCACAAAACTTGCTGTTCTTGCATTGTTGTAATTAGTTTGCTCAGCTGGATTTTTAGCATATGTATTTTTAGGATCAAAAATTGAACTAAAAACACCCTCAATTTCTTTGTGAGCAGCTACACCGGGTTGATCTGGATCGTTGTGGTCATTGTGAGCAAAATGACTAATGGGTTTCATAGTATTCCACCATGTCTTTGTGTCAGTTATACCACGGTTTAAAAGGTTGTCAGCAGCCATTCTTCTAAGGTGGTGAATGCCACCAATGGTCACATCAGGGTAAGCCATCTGTGGTTTATTCTTCTCATCAAAGTATTGACCAATAGCAATAGGTTTATTTGGGTTTTTTGTACCATCTGGGTTTTTACCCCAGCGTACAATGGTGTTAGGGTTAGAGAAGTAATAGTCAGCAGTAAGATTACGAATCTTGTTTTCGTCTGCGTCACGGCCAGCAGGTTTAAGCTGGATGTTAAGGTATGAACTTAACGTGGGCAAGTTTGCCAATTTTGACGTATTAGAACCGTCATTGATGCCTAGATCTTTTAATTGTCTTCTCTTGCAGTCACCGGAGTACATCCAGTTACCACGACCTTTACCAGTTTTAGGTTTTACTAGACCAAACGTATCAATTGCCTCTTGAGTAGGTTTGCTAAGACCTTGGTCTTTGTAACCACCAACACAATTGTTGCGCTCACAAGAGTCATCAATGCGGCATTCCCCTTCAGCGTGATTACAAGCATGGTGACAACCATATAAATAGTGGTGAGCAGCAACTTGAGCACCCTTGTCAAGACCTCTCTTCATTGGGTCTTGATCAAACGAAGCAAATTGATTAAAGAAGCGCATCTTTAATGGGCCAATTTTTCTCTCTTGCTTAACTGCATCGTCTGGCACTTGTGGTATATCCGTGGGGATATCATCAAAAATACCTGCAAGAATACTATTAAACGTTTTACGTGTATTCTTACTACTATTGAATATCTTCATACCATTACCTTATATTGTTAAATTTGCATCATGCGCGCCCATAGGAAAAAAGTTCCGAATTTCCATTTTCCCTTATATTACAAGGCTTCTAGATTTTACGTTGATTTCCCTTTATTTACAAGGGTTTACATGAAATCAACATCGGAGATTTCATAGGGAGTGTTATCGTCGTGTGCATTGGCTTCATTGAAACATTGTGGGCATGCAGCATCATTCATAACAGCGGTAAGGGGTACACCATGCTCACAAGTTTCTTCTTGTTGAGTTCTAGGAGCATGGTTTCTCACCATATTATCCTTCTTATGGTTAAAGTAGTTAGTGAACGGTGTAGGTACTTTAATACCAAGCATGCCTGCGCTACGGAGAGCTGCTAGTGTACCGTCATAAGCTGTTTCTGCTTCTAGTTTGTGGTCTGGGGTGCCCATAGCCCGCATTCTAAGGATGTCATCAATATCACGGGTGAGGCGTGCATGCTGCTCCGCTAGCTTAGAGTGACGAGCAGCTGTTTCCTCGTCTAGTTCGTTCTTAGGCTTGTTGCGGAAGTAATTGACAATGTTCTCAGCAGTGTTACCCATGGCATAAGCATTGTGATACTTGCTAAGAACATTAAAGGCTTTTTTGCTGTGGCCCCAGTGGGTATCTGTAATGTGATCAGTAACATTTGTGTGATTAAGGATTGCTGTACCAATAGTTCTAAGAACGTGTTGAACGGCGTCGCCCGTTCCCGCAGCAGTCTTTACAGAAGCAGTAGTGGTTCTGTTGATGCCCTCTAGCAATTGTCTCATGTGGTGTAGCTGTGCATCTCTATTAGAGTCTGCAGAGTCTCTAACACGATCAAGCTCTCCAGTGGTTTTAGCCATTTCACTAACAGCTTGCAAATCGTTATTAAATTTGCCTCGCATCTGTTGAGCAGTAAGTTCAGCCTGCTCTAGTGCTTCGTTAAAGCTCTCATGCTCACCACGGATAATGCCTGCGGCAGCAGGATTACCCTCAAGCTCACTGGCGTAACGTAGTTTCCATGTAGACATGATTAGTAGCTACCTTTAGGCTTAATGGACTCAAGGATCGTAGGCAGAATACTGCCTCCTTCTCTAACGTCATCAAAGTTGCGAGCATTCATATTAGGGTTTTCCCAGCTTTTGTGATTGTTAGCAACCTGGCTAAGGTAATCAGCAAGCTGTTTTGATCCTTCATCCCGGTTGTATCTGTACACCCAGTGAGCTCGAGCAGCACCAATATGTGCATTCATTCTGTCATAGTCACCAACTTTGTTGGCTTCTTGAGCAAGATCAGCGTGACGTCTAATATAACGGTCAGTAATTTCGTGCTCTCCAGAATCATCACCAGCAGTACGGATATTCCACATGTCATTAATAAAGGGCATAATCAATCCTTTCGTATACTTCCTATACCAAAAAGTGTTGCTTTTTACATTGCGGACCTATATACTTAATAACACCAAACAAACAATGGTGTGTGTGGTTGGTATGCAACTTGAAAGCCCCTCTCTAGGAAATTCCTGGAGGGGGTTTTCTATTTACTTTAGTGCACTTAGTATTGCAAAAGGGGTCTTAGGCCCCCCGCGATTTTTTTATACGTGCTTCGTGCCTGCCCATTTGGCCCCCTTCTTGGCCCCTTTTTTAGTGCACCTAGTATTCAAAGTCCAAAAAGTTGCCATCCTATTATTTGCCTTACTGTGACGTTTGCATCACCAGCAGAAAAAGATTATGAACTTCTTTTGGTATTCGCCAACTAAGGCGGTACTCCTAACTCAAGGGTGTCCCCGAGAGTGTCACGCACGGTATCTCACAGGCATTGTGTGCTGTGAGGGTGTGTGATCGTGCCAGCGTAGACGTAATGCGTCGTGCTGCGTAGTCAAGAGTACTACGAATGCCTCTCCACGCGTGTGAGCACTGTGCTGCTCAACAATACACGTCTCTGGTGCTGAAGAGTTAGCTGCAGGCGAGGTTCATCAGGAACTACGGTATCCACTACGGTACCGTGGTTCGTGATGTGCAACGTATGCACGGGCAGTACCAATAGTCCTGAGGAGGACAACTATGCAGTATTTGGTAATCAACACTTACCGTGACTTCCCTTTGTTCGGGGGTTGTCACTGGAGTCTTGAGGAGGCTTTCGAGGAAGTCGTCGCTGGTTGGCGCAGTGACATCGAAGAGCCGATCGTCATGAGGCCAACAATGGACTACCCATTCGCCAACCGCGTCTCTCTCGAAAAGTCGGGCGAGGACTGGAAGCCAACTCCATTCAAGGCATGGACGACCGGTCCTGACCACCTGAACCACTGGTACATCGTGCCATTGTTCGAGTGGGAAGACCGGATGTGCCTTGCAGACGAGCGCACTCCAGAGACAATCGATCAGGGTGATGAGCTCAAGGCACAACTCCGTAGGGAGTTCAGCGAAGAGCTTGTCTTCTCCCCAGACGTTACGTCATTGTAACATCCGGTGGATGCACTGACTCACGTACAGGATCATTTGTACGTGGGTTGTGTGGGTCAACCGGGACTCAGTGTCATAGTGGTCGTGCTATGGCGCTTGAAAGGAGGTGAAATCATGACTAAATTTGATGTTTACAAGGCTGCTAGGGACGCTGCTGAGGCTAAGGTCGAAGCTGCTTTGGCTGCTTACGACGATGCTGGGGCTACGTACTACCCTGCTTTGGCTGAGCTCTGCGCTGCTCAGGCTGAGCTCGAGGCTGTTAAGGCTGCGTGCAAGGCTGCGTACGACGCTGCTGCGCTCAAGGCTGCTTCGGCTAAGTACAAGGCTGCTTTGGCTGAGCTCTACGCTGCTAAGGCTGCGTACGACGCTGCTTGGGCTGAGTACAAGGCTGCTAAGGCTGAGCAGTAAATAGTCCGGCTCATGCTAGGACCCACGAAGGAACATCGTCGTGGGTCTCATGGGTCAGTCGGACCCAGTGATCATGACGGTCGTGTCATGACACTTGAGAGGAGGTGAAATTATGACAAATCGTCGCCGCAGGGCATGGCGCCCCTCTGAGCTGTCTCAAGTCACAGCTCGGTACATCACATTAATTGGATGTGGTGCTGCGATTGCTGCTTCTGCAGTAGTCAGCGTTTGGATCTTTGTAGAGACTCTTCGTCTCTGCTTCGGTCACTAGTTCTTCGTTGGGTTCCCACCCAGCACTGCGTGTGTTAGGCAAGCACGTGGTTTAGTAAGTGCCTAGAAAGGAAACGATACCATGGAATACTTTTACAAGGTTACCTGGTCGTATCAGTCAACCGTCGGTCGGATTGACGAAGACAACTACGAAAGGGTTAAGTATCGTCCATACATTGGTGTAGTAGAGCCAATGGTCCGCTACTTCAAGTCACTTGAAGACGCAATGGAGTTCTACTCTTCTTACGACTTCACATTCACTGTGGACTACGGCCTCGTGGTTGGCGAGCGTTTTGACACGGCAGAAGAACCCTTCTTCCCAGTCAGCGTGGACAACGAGCTCATTGAAGAAGAGACCACCATCATCACCACCACTCTCGTTGTAAAGCGAGAGTGCTTCACTGAGATTACTTATTAGTTTCTCATCCGTTCATACGGTATGCGTTGAGCAAACATGCCGTGCAGTAAGTGCTCAGAAAGGAGGGGGTCATCATGAAGACCAAGACCACCCCACGCACCGCAGTTAGCATCGCTACTGCTCCCAAGTGCTCCTGTGGCTACATCCCCTTGTTCGTCGACTCAACTGTTTGGGTTGACCGCGAGGGTAACAAGCTCCCAGGTATTGTTCCAGTATCCATGACGATCGATGGAGTCCAGCACTCCGTTGAGAAGTGCGGTACTGAGACCAAGCGCAAGTAGTACTCAGGTAGTGCCCTGGCAGGGGGCGTTGTACTCTGCTATCCCATCAACCAACTATAGGTCCAGTGACTAGGTTTGTCATAGCCTAGCACTGTAGAGGAGGTGAAATTATGACTAAGTCAACCCGCAACATGCGCTTTGCGCAGGTAGTGAAGGAGGAGCTCTCAGACGTCCTCGTTCGTCCTACCGTGCTCAGCTTCGATGCTATCCAGGAGAAGATTGCTTACTTCGACTCCATGATGGCTCTCGACGCTGACGGTGTGTGGAAGAAGTGGTACCCACGTACCACTCGTATCACACGCGCTCGCAAGCTTGAGGCCCACTTCTGTGTGGAGAACCCCAAGCAGATCGACGCACGTTCCAAGAAGGAGCGTCGCCTCGTGTTCTGCGAGACCTGCATCGAGTTCGAGGCAGGACTGTAGTAGGTAACCCATCTAGGTAAGCCCGTGTGCCTAGACGCTGACTGTGTAGTACGTGCAGTCAGTGGGTGGGGGTCACTCCCCACCTGGGTACGGTTACCCACGGGTAACCCCCGGCGACTGGGTTAAGTCGAATTATCACACGAACGTATTGTGTGACGTAACAAACATTAGGAGACTGCCATGAAGGCATCTACTTTTGTGTCCCTGTCCACCCTCGACTTCAACGAGGAGGAGCTGTCAACTGACCTTGACATCCTTCTCTTCGCTGACGAGGAGACGTCCGCTCAGTCAGACGGAGCCGTGCGTGTAGCGCGTCTCAACAAGACTGAGGCCATCACCCTGTCAGGTCTTTCTACTGACCTGGTGATCGGTCGCGGGCTCGCTGACTTCCGCAAGGAGTACTTCGACTGTGTCGTTGACTCCGAGGGGAAGATTGGTAGCTTCGTAGGCAAGCCCCTCCCCCAGGGTATTGTCTTCGACGCCACCTCCAAGCGTGACCGTGCGTACGGTACCCACGTGTACAACATTGCAGCGGCTCTGTCGCCTGCCTCTGTTGTCCACAGCGGTATGGTCTACGGTAAGTCGTTCCTGGCTAACCGTATGCAGGTTCAGATTGCATCTGACTTGCAGACCGACCCTCGTACCGGTGAGAAGTTCTACTTCATCGGTGTGCGTCGCTTCGGTATCCTCTCAGAGGCTACTGACTTCGCGTACCGTGACACCGGTCGTGGTGGCGTGCAGGCGCGTATCAAGTTGTACACCAACGTTGAGAAGGGTACCTTCTACTTCAAGGTGTTCAACAAGCTCACGCAGAAGCACGACCGCATCTACCAGGTTCCTGGTGACGTGCAGTGGTACGACCTCGTTAAGACTCGTCTTAACATGGCTCTGCCATCCGGCGCGTCGCGGTTGGACATCTACACCTCCGAGCTCAACAAGCTCGACGAGAACGTTGCTGAGGACCTGCGTGGTACCCAGCTGATGTTCTTCGAGGTGTACAAGACTGCCAAGGCTGCTATCATCGCGGCCAAGGTAGTGGACGCCCCACAGGCCTAGTCAGCCCCCAGTCCTGAGTCAGACTGGGTTACCTTAAACTGACTCGCCCCCACACCCACAGATGTTGTGTGTGCCCTCGAAGGGAGTGTGGGGGTCTATGCCGCAACGTATGCAGCAGAACATGTATCATACATACATGTAGTAGTAAAAGGAACAAGCATGGATGCATTCCGTGTTATTGCAATCGAACGCAAGTTCGGTAAGGTAGTCAACCGTACCATGTTGGGAGATGTATATTCCAACGTGAATCGTGCCAAGTATCAGTTGCGTACTTGGTATGGAGTGAAACGGTTCAACGAAGTGGCGGACAGGCTAATTGTGGGCTCATGCCGCCCCAGGTGGCACACAAAGCTCACGTTCGTCATCGCGCAACAGTCTTACTACGAGGAGATCGCTAGCTACACCAGCGATGAGCTCGAGGAGATTGCAGCTAATGGCTGAGGAGTACACCGATTGGTGGAGAGTATTCAACCAGGTGCCTAGGGTCTAGGGCCTAGTTGTAACTCAAATTGTTTCACGTGAAACATATGTGTTTGTCTAAGCATATGTTTCACGTGAAACATTCCCCGCATGGGGGGATATATTTAGCTAAAGCTAACTCCTCCCATTGCATTTATGTTCATTGATGCGTACGTAAGGCATCGCAATACCATACCAATGTATGTTAAGTGGGTGGGTTCTATGAACCCGAGGTATGCTTGTTGACCTTGATGGCCCTAAACGTATCCTGCCATGTATACGTGCATACATACATGACTGTGCATGGCTAAGCATTTTTCCGTATGTTAACGGGTATGTGCCTACATTGGTGTGGTATTGGGATGTCTTAAAATTTTTATGTGTGTTTAGACACACATGACATCCTCATATTCCTGCTCTAGTTGGATTTATATAGCAGGGGTATGGTTGTATATGTACTTACTAAGTAAGTAAGCTACAAATAGTATCAAAGGAATAACCCATGGCAATAGTAACTGCCGAAGAGGTGCTGTCCAAAATATTGGCCAATGCCTGCCCTAGCAAACTACTCGATGGTGAGTACAAGTTGTTTCTCATAGAGACACACTGCGTCAATTGGCACGTGCAAGCCAAAATCATCCAAGAACCCTCGGACGACCAAGGTTGGTTGTTCGAAGTGCGTTCAATCGAGCCAGTAAACGAGGTGGTATATGATGACTGACCCTATCCAGGCGTTGTTCGACCGCATCATGGAGGATGCACGTGATCAAAAGAGGGCAGAATCAAGTTATTACAACCTTGGTGACTTGATCGATGCCCTCGAGGGGATTGATTCAACTCTCCCCGTTGAGTTCACGTCAGCTGATAACAGGTACGGCAACGACCAACCAGGTGAGTTCTTCAGCTGGCGTGGTGACTACCACGAGCTTGCTCTTGGCTATTGCACCTCTAAGGTATACGACTGGAACACCAGTGAATACATCCCAGTTCCACCGCCCACCGTTGGTAGCTTGCTTGCTCGATGCATTGCCGCTGATGGTGCTACCTTTGAGGGTTACAAGGGTGGTGACTTCACAATGAATCGGTCGTGCAGGATCTTTGTAGAGTTTGACCAGTCTTACTACAATGGCCCGCAGATTGCTGATGTAACTGTGGTCGATGGCAAGTGCCTCATCAAGCTTGAGAACTGGACTGAGTAACAATGTACCATCACTCAGCTCTATGCAAGTGTGGTGAGTATTACTTGCTTGATGTTTGTTGCGGTGAGTATGTTCGTCGAGTTTCTACTGACGAACTAATCAACGAAGTACATGTTGACATCGGAAACCATGCACCTACTGGGTGCAACGATGAGTACCGCAACCATTAAGCAGTAACAATACCCAAGTAGGGTAGTAGTAAACAAACACATGGAGATCCCCTGTGGACATAGTAACACCAAGCAGTGCCCCCGACTCGTTCGGGTTCATACCAATAGATGCTGAGACCAGCACTGATAACGAGTACCAAAATTGGGTTAAATGCTTGTGCAAATGTGGCAACTGGTTTGAGCTGGACTTTGGTGACGAGACTACGGATTTGATTGTTCACCGCGAACGCCCAGGTAATGAAGCAGTTATCAGTATTGTTCTTTCCAAGCCTGAGCTTGAGAAGTTGCTCGAGCTTGTGCAGAAAGCATTGGCTGGGCAACCAGAGGCTACAAAAGAACCAGACGAGAAAGAACCATTTCATCCATATCCTGATGCTGTAGAAAAACATTACTGCAGTTATTGTGACTGTGAGTACTACAAGCTTGAGGATGGTACGATAACGCCTTGTTGTTGCACTGATGATGAAACAATTGAACAGGAGGAATGTTGATGAGCAGAACACACATCAAACCAAAGTCCAAACTGTGGTGGAAAAAGGTTGCTGCTGCTTGGGAAGAGCAAGAGCGCCCGGATGCACCACACGCTGGTACTGCGTGGCCTAAGCAGATAGAGAAGCGGCACAGGAAGCGCACTCTACGAGCAGACAAGAAGGGTAATCCCTTTCGTATCTGGTGGTCTGATGACCCACCCCAGAAGCCAGTGGCTCACAAATGGGAGCGTCGAGTACGTAAGCAACAGGTGCTACGTGAACAACTAGAGGAGGAATAATGTTCATTGTTACTGAATACAACTACGATGAAAACATCGTGGGTGCGTATCATACTCTTGATGATGCTAAGGATATTATCCAAAGCAACTTGCCAAGTTTAACTTGGGAATGGTTGGTTGACCCTATCAAACCAAAGAGGACATACGCATTGACTAACAAAGTCATACTCTTTGTTATCGATGAAGAAAACAGCTGGCCTGTTGATTGATCTGATGTTCGCAGTACCAATTACCCAAGTAGGGTAGCAACAAATAAACACAAGGAGATTCTTGTGGAAGTAACAACAACAAACAATGCCACCGGCTGGTTCGGTGGTTTGCCAGTAGGTAAGTGCACCCGCTGCCAGCAGGATATCAAGATGTACAGCGAGAATCAACCAAGGGACGGTATGCACTTGCGCTTGTTTGATGGCTACGGCATGTTCACTGACAGTTGGGAAAAACCGCTCGAGGACATCATCCTTTGCCACAATTGTGTTCTGTGGTTCTTGGAAGGTTTCCCAGAAGAATACAAGCAACAGTTCATAGGCGGTCACGGTCCTGGCGGTGATTGCTCACCTGCTTGCGAGTACGCATTCAATCTAAGAGAGGATATGCAATGAAAGTATGGGCAGTAGATACAACGGTTAGTGCTCATGCCCATGAAGAGGGCATGAATATCCTATCCATTAAATGGTTTGGTTTCTTCAAGGAATTGAAGGATGCCCAAACTTCAGTGGAGCAGTGGTACTCAACCCTTCGGCCAGGCAAAAAAGTCTTGCCCATTGGCAAGGGATGGAGTCTTGATGATGATGGCGATTACATTGCCTCGTTCATTGAGTATGACATCATCGACGGTGAGAAGATGAGTCAAGAAGCGCATGTAGTACGCATTTCCAAGCACAAAGTGCAGTAACAAAGTAGTACCAGTAGCAAGTAGCTACGCATTTAGTAGAAAGATACACGCCATGAGTGATCTGTTTACAATCAACAACATAAATATGGAAGAGGGTGAGAACCTGTTTGAGCCTACTTGTTTCAAGTATCGCTTTGACAAGCTCTACCACTTCCACATGGCAGTCGTCGACTGCTGTGACGTATACGCAGCTGTGCTTATGCAAGCTGCTGAGGCAGGAGGTACATGGGAAATCAAACAGAACATACCAGTGCTGAGGGAAGACATTCCAGCATTGGACTTACGTGCGATCGATAACCCGCTTGACATTGTGCTGCAATACTTCCAGCGCCTCAAGCGTGACGTGCGTGATGGTCAACTTAACCTTGACATTACGCAATTGATTTCTTGTCAGGACATACCAGGCAAGATTGCGATGTCATTCAAGCACGTCTTGTTCAATCAAGGACAAGACTTGTTTAACCCACGGCTTCACGGTTGGGGTGACATCAAAACAATAGAAAGTGAGACATCATGTCACTAAACATACAACGACTCATCGATGCAGGGTTTACAGATGAAGACATCCGCGTTGTCTTTACTGCGTTTGAGACAACGATGTCTGAAATGAACAAAGCAATTGAAGAGATGAAAGACAATCTTCCGTTCAGCGATGAGATGATAAAGGGAGCTAACAGACGTTCAGAAGAAATTATTGAACGCATTAAGTTGTACAAACAACGTTCAACTAATGACATCGATCAACTCTTTGGCATCTGGGCACAGATGGCAATAAACGGTGACGCAGACTAACAGTTCTCAAGGCCTCACCACTCAACAGTGAGTGGTGGGGTCGAGACCGTAGCTAAGTAAGCTACAAATTACCAAGTAACAAGGAGTTACAATGGCTATTTCAATGAAGCAAGCAGCACCAGCACCAGCTGCGCAGGGTTCAACCATAAGTAAGTTGTTCCAGGAACGTCGTCTGACGCTCATGGAAAACCCTGGTGTGTGGTACGAATACAGCAACAATCTGCGAGCTAACACCATGGGAAGCGTTCTTTCCAGCCTTTGTGGTGTCAAGCTCCCTGCTTTAAAGGGAATTGATCGTAAGCTGTTGCCCTACCAGGTGGCATCACGACGTATGGAAGACGGGACCTATTCGGTCTTTGCTCGTTACGTGGGTGAACAACAAGAGTGGGTATAGCCCCGCTACTGTGTGTGGAACCTAACTCCACACATATCACGCACGTAATGTAAACTGGCTTGGTGGGAGCCAGCACAGAATCCCACCATCTAACATGAAAGGTACAAGGTACATGCGTAAACTGACAAGTTTGCTGTTGCTGAGTGCTTTTATTGTTGTCGGTGTTGATGTTAATAGCATTGGCGATAAGGGGCATGCTCCAAACGCCAGTGTCTATGTGACACCAAGGTTACCTGCTCCCGCATTTCAGGTGCAGGATGTCACGATGGCTAATATTCAAGCATACGTGATGAGCCAACCACGTGTGGTTGTTGAACCTACGCAACGATGGAACACTAAGCGCAGTGACCCAACAGCAACATGGCCTGATGCTACTGACCCAACGCGGCGATTGCCGATGGCAGTGCAAGTTAAGTTTGCTTGCATTCGTTATCACGAGAGCCGCAACCATCTACATTCTGTTGAGATACACAGTGGTGCTGGTGGTTGGTATCAGTTCATCCCATACATTTGGGATTATGCAAGGGCGAACATACCTGGTTTACCAGCGTTAGCTTCACAAGCTACCGGTGATGAACAATCTAAGGTAGCAATGTGGTATTACAAACGTAACAACGGATTCACTCCCGAGTGGAGTGCAGACGCAGGCGTTTGCAACCTGTAAGTTATACAGGCGGTATGGGCTCCACCGTGACGGGCCTACTCACCCAAGGAGGGCATTGTGATTGAATCAATTGACAATTTATCAATGAGCAAAGAACTTATTGAACGTTGGCAACACGTTGAACAAGCACTTACTGAGTGTTTGGAGCTAGCATTAAAAGAATCAAATGGTCAAGAAGATGTATGGATTCCTGATTGGGCTGTGCCTCTTTTTGAAAGAATGCAGGAAAACACTGATGAAAACACTGATGACAATCAGGATGCACGTATCCAAGCTGCGTTGAAAGATTATCAGGAGAATCCTGAAGAGTACACATACGCTGACCTTGAAGCTATCTTTGAGGACCGTGACCCAGTGGAGTTTCTTTAACATGAGTATTACAAACACAATCTCAGGAAATTACTTGGACTTTGAATCCAAGTGCCAATGCGGCGACGAACGATGCCACAGTTTGTGGGTTGGCAATGGCACACCACAATTGGATGGCAGTCTTGAGTTTGTTTCAATTGCACCGAATAAAGAAAATGGTGAAGGCGTAATGCTTCACTTTTCTCAGGTTCTTGAACTGTACAAGAAACTAGATCAGTTTGTTGCATCAGTTAAGTACCACGGTACAGAAAACAGGTAGCAACAAGCAGGGCCGGGTGTTGTACTGCCCGGCTACTGCGATGTATACACGAGCAATCATGGCTGTTCGTGTATACATCGGAGTAGTCATAAACCCTGCTACTCTGTATCAAATTAGTAAGGGCAAACATCAAGGAGAAATCCATGAGCGTTAACAACATGAGTCAGATTATTAAGAACGTGCTGGAAGTTACAGACACGGTTCTTGAACGTCCTGCTACTCGCAACGAAGTAATCAAGGTGCTCGAGCTCATCGAATCATTTAAGATGGGCAAGACAATTGACAACGCACTTCCAATGCCAACACCACAGCCAGTGGATGTTGTCAAGGTTGAACGCAAGAAGCCAATGCGTCCAGCAACCAGCATTCGTTGGAAGCAGCACAAGGAATGGCTTGACGCTATTCTTGACGGTCAGCCGCACATCATTCCGTATTCCAACCTTGAATTGGTGATCCCATTCAAGAAGTTTGGTAACGACAACATGCGCACTCGACTGTACCGTGAGGCTGTCAAGCGTGGTTACAAGACAGCGACTATCTCATTCGACAACAAGTCGAAGTCGTTGTTTGTGCAGGCTGTAGCCAAGTAACAGGTCACTGCAGTAGCTCAATGGTAGAGCAACCTGGTTAACCAGGTAGGTTGTGGGTTCGATTCCCACCTGCAGTACGGTTCACATACCAACCCAGGTATGTGCCCGGTGTTCCCAAGCACCGTTAAACACAGGGAGAAACATATTATGACCACTGAATTCATCGAGGGAATCCCGGTTCCCCAGTGCTTCATTGACCTTAACGATGTACTTGCTGCAGGTTGCAAGCGTGTCATCCTCTACGGTCCCCCCGGCACTGGTAAGACGTATTCAGCTCAGACCCTGCATGTCAATGCAGCTGGGTTCGAGACTCTCCTTTGCTCCGAGGACATGAGCAATGCTGACATTGTCGGCGCCATGCTTCCTAACGAGCGTGGTGGTTTCTCGTACGTCAAGGGCATCGGTCCAATCACCTGGGATGGTGACGGTACTGTTGGTGGTCGTCTCGTTGTTGACGAGATCAACCGTGCCAGCGGTGACGTTGTCACCACGTTGATGAAGTTCCTCGACAGTCCGGAGTCGGCGGTCTGGAAGAATCCTTACACTGGTGAAGTTCACTTCCCACGTGAGGGCTTCTCTGCCATCATGACCACCAACTTTGAGGATCCCAACGAGATCGAGGGTCCGCTGCGTGACCGCTTCCCGGTTGCAATCAAGATTGACGCTGCTCACCCAGCTGCGTTGGTCTCTGCATTGCCACCAGAGTTGCGCATGTTGGCTGCGACTATCGTTGCTGGTCGTCCCGGTGAGCGTGCTTCGCTACGTGCCTGGAAGGAATTCCAGACGCTGCGCAACAGCCCTCTGTTCACCACTGAGCGTGCTGCCAAGCTGGTATTCGGTAAGATGGCTGACCCCATCATCGATGCCATCCGCATCGGCACCCTTAACACGGAAGTGTCACTGTAATGGTTGACGAGCAGAAGCCCCTTGTAGGGGCAATCACTGCGTTCCGTGACGACGTAGCTGAGCCGATTGACTGGACTATTCAGCCCACTGTGGGTCAGAATGGTGTCGGTGTCGACTGGGCTGCAAAGGTACTGGCCGTCCCCCTTCGGGGGGACGACTGGTCCCGTCGTACGCAGCTCCGTGAGCTTATCCGTGCTCGTATATCACCTACGACTGGTGATGTAGCCAGGGTATTGGCCGATGGTTACAAGAACCAAGGGGTCAACAATGCTCTTCTCAATCTTGCAGAGGAGGCTCGTATCAACGCTGTTACTGAGCCTTTTGCCAAGATTAAGGGTCTTGAGCTTGACTCTACCGGTGCGGAGAAGAAGTCAGGTATCCGTATGGCAACGTCCGGTAGCCCTAACGACTGGGAAGATGCAGTCGACTTCACTGTTCGCAACTACGCCAACAAGTCAGCATTCGACTCGTTTGCTGCTGGCGTACGTTCTGTGAACCCAGAGTGGAGTGACAGGCTACGTAGGCTTGCTGGTCGCCTTGATAGTATCTTTGAGGGTACGCCGGATGACATTGGTTCTACCATGCCGTATTACTACAGTAGTGACGTGGTTGGTCCAAGGGGTTACAACAATACTCTTGTTGCAGCCTCTGAGATTGCCATCTATGCCAATGGCAAGCGCGCTCCTAGTGATGTTAAGCAACAGCGCCAGGATGATGACGACAAGGCTCTTGAGGAGTATGGTGAGACGGAGCAGGAAACCAACCGTCTTAATCCTGACCAGACAATGCTCGAGGACGAGTTGCCTAACGACTTTGAGTTCCCTCACGACGAGAACGGAGATTTTGCGGAGCTTGTCATTGACGACACGCTTCCACTATCTGTCCAAGTCGAGGGGTTCATGAAGCGTAAGCGTAAGCCTGTTCTTGTCGGTCGTAAGATCGGTAACATTACCAGGTTCTACACTGACCCCGAGCGTCGTATCTTTACCCAGAAGATGCGTGTCAAGGGTGGCATGGTCATCATCGACATCTCAGGTTCTATGTCTCTGTCGCAGCAGGACATTGAATCAATTGTCGAGGCAGCACCTGCTGCTACCATCCTTGCATACAGTCAGACTCACTACCTTGACGCTAACGCGTGGCTCCTTGCCAAGCGTGGCTGGCGTGTACGTGAGATTCCATCTATCGGTGGTGCTGGTAACGGTGTTGACGGTCCTGCTCTGGTATGGGGCATCAAGAATCGTCACCCTAACGAGCCAATCATCTGGGTAACAGATGGTGAAGTCACTGCTGACGGTGGTGGTCAGAACGACCGCATCATTATTCAGTGTGCTCAGTTGGTCAAGAAGCACAAGATCATCATGATTCCTTCTGTTGCAGAAGCAGTCAAGATGTTCAAGTCCGGTAAGCTTATCAACAAGCCTGCCGGTCCGATTCGCAAAGCGCTTCTTGGTCGTCTGTAGTACAAAGTCTTTGAGTAACTAGATACTCAAGTCACTGGGTGTAGTCACACACGTATGAGGTGTGACTACACCCGGATGCACCAAGTAGGTGCAACATTAAACATTGGGAGATAATCATGGAAGATTTCAACTTCGGTGACCTTACCCTCGACGAAGCAACAGTTTCACGTGTTGCTCATGCAGAGTTTCTTAACTCTATTAAAGAATGGGGTTCCAAGATGGGCATGGTATTACAGCCCTTCATTGGTGTAGCCAACATTCTTATGGAGGATGAGATTCCAGAAGATCAGTTGGACAAAATTTCTGTTGCGTTCCCACTTGGTTTGCGCCTTGCGCTTAACCACATGAACTCTCTGTATGACATCATGCAGAAGGAAGCAATCAAGGTACTCGGTGCACCTTTTGCTATCCACGGTGAGCACCACCCAGAGTGCGATGGCACCAAGGATGGCTGTGGTCACCAGGACCACTGGCTAGAGAAGGAAGGAGAGTAGTATGAACGAAGCAGAAGCTTACAAAGAGTTAAGCCTTAATCTACTGTACGTAATTGAGGAGATTGTTGACGCGCTCAAACCTATTGGTCTTGACTTGTCTTCATTGCCTCACTACGAAGAGATGATTAACAATGCCCGCGCAGTATTGGGTGATAGCTCTAACGACTAACTCCACGCGTTTCTCACAAGTGTAGTTAGTAACAACGCGCAGTGTATGGTGATGCCCGTCAATTATCATGTAGATAATAGCACCAGCCTCTTACCATTGCATTGCACAACGCAGCATAAGGTATGAAGCTTATGTAGTGGTGGTCCAGTAACACTTAAAACTGGGATGCGCGGTCGTGCTATGGACCCAAAAAGCATAGCGGTGTCATCCACCCCTTAACGGATGAGCCTATACATTATTCATTTGATGTATAGGCGCTGTCCAATGGTGGCGCTGGACGAAGCACCCACCCGCTAGCAACGTACTGCTAAACTCAGCACATGGGGGAAGCCGGTGCAGGAAAGTGGTGGATGCCTATTTAAAGAACACACGCAGAGGAGCGACAGAATCCATACTTATCGGTTGGAAGGAAGAGTAACCGTTGTGCAAGGGAGCGCGTGTACGGTGAAGACGCTCACACCACCTGGACATGTGGTTAAACTGTCCCTTTTCTTGTTAGCAATGATGTACCGGCTTATGAGCCCATGAGATCATTATTTAACGGACTCACCATAAGGGGAAGTTTATGGAGGTAACCTGAAGCCTACTGAATAGATGGGGTAACCAGCACTCAGTCTGGACTGCTACACCGAGGGCGCGGTGTGTAGGGTATGGGTTCCACCCGAACTTCCAACGGGCCCACACAACCCACTAGTAAGAAAGAAGCATCATGCAAATTGAATGTAATCAGCAAGGGCCTAACTTGCAAATCAACATCACGTTTGATGAACCTGAACAGTCACGTATTTTTCATGAAAAGTTTAATAAAATGCTTGAAGATTTGGCTAATGAAATGAATGGCATGATGCTGACTGTTGATGGTGACAACCAAGAAATTAATAAAGAAGTAGCCAAGAAAGCTATGGAAGAAGCAATTAATATGTTTGTACCTAAGGAGAATAATGGTAGATAGACAATTACAATGGAGACGTTCTTATGCGTATGATGATTTAATTTGGACAGCAAAAACTAAACCAGATAATCGTTGGTATGCGCACAGAGTAGATTTATCTTTTACTTTGAAAGCTGGTTTTCACGGTGGCATTGTTAATAAAAATGCTGTTCTTATAGTTAAAAAATGTGCTGAGGGTAAAAAAGTAGCTAACATTGTTGTTATGAAAAAAGAATTTATAAACAGTTATATTGCAAAATCTTTTTTAGATTCTTTGTTGTATGCTTCAACTATTATGTTTGATACAGTTGAAAAAGGAGAAGAATGGTTCCTTAAACAATTGAATGATTATAAAGATGCTCCACCACCAGAACAAAGAACTTCTTTGCCAAGTTCAATTAGTGCTGGTTACCCAATCTGATAATTGACCGTTTATCAGGTAAAACAACAAGGTCAGAAAGAATATCATGGATAATGAAATCCAATTGTCAGATGAAGTAAAGCTTGCAATTATCAAGAAAGAACTATTAAACCTAGTTGATATTGTAAAAGTATTATTCACTGTTAACACAACTCTTGAAGTTCACAGACAAGAGTTAACAGGTGAAATTCCTGAACAATTTAAGGAATTAATTGAATCAGATATATACAAAAAATCTATTCCTCTTGCTATCAATGCAAGTAATGAATTGCTTAATAATCTTGTTGTGTTTACTAATAATTTAGCAGGTGTATTTGATATTGATTTTATATCACAGTTACCTACTAATGAACAAGAATTTCTTAATATGAATAAAACAATGCATAAAGATTTAGAAAATAAAGTAATGCGTGAGTATGGTTGGGAGACCGAATGATTGATTTAACTAGTAAGATTATTGCTTACGAGCAAGATGAGCTCAGCTATGAGGAGACAGTTGAACTGTTCCAAGAGCTTATTGATAACGGTATGGCCTGGCGTTTGCAAGGTCATTACGGTCGTATGGCAATAGCACTCATTGAGAGTGGTGACTGCACCCCAAGTAAGGAGAATGTATGAGTGATATTCCAAGAGAAGAAGTGATTGAGATGCTTACGCATATTGAGATGCTTCTTCTTGCAATGCAGGATCAGGATGCGTGGTCGTATACACACATCCTGCTTAAAGCCATCAAGGATGGTGAGTATTAATACGCAAGTAGCGTAGGTAGAGTTGACCGTCTGCCATTATTAATAGGTCAAATGAGAAAGGTAACCTGTGTCAAAAGACATGGTTTGGCTTAAGAAAAAGGACGGTAGAGGTTGGACTTCCAACCGTACCCGTGACGTGATTGACTATGCTTTCACGGTAAGTAACAATACGCCATGCAAAGTTGAGATAAGAAAATCATGGCGACCAAATGGTAGAGCTAACAATACGTTTGCTAGCTTGACGTTTGAAACTCCTGAGATTGCTAAAGCAACTATTGAGCACTTAGTTAATACAGTGCGTGATTGCTTTGACACTCAGACTGAAGGACGTAAATGGTTCTTGGAAACCATGCTTGCTAAGTGTGTTGACGATGGCCGTGCAGAAGTATGGATGCCTAACTCTAGCAACACTAGTAGTGTTCGGGTAGGCAAGATGGGGTATACTCCACCTGCTACTCCACCGCCATTAACTGCTATTACTCCACCTCGTGTAATAGCACCAACCTGGCCAGCTAAACCAACAGCAGAAGATGTTGAAGAGATGATTAATATCATTACTGAAACATCTAGTGCAACTGATGAAGCGACTGTTGAACCTGAGATTGTTGAACCTGTAGTTGTTCAGCAACCTAAAACCATTGTTATCAATGGTAAAGAAATTCAAATCGGCTGGCCTCAGTAGTAAATGTAGTAAGCACCTGGGTATGTGTCTAAACTGCCCACTTAAACCCACAAACAGTTAGGATACAAAATGAAGTATGCAATTACAGTTACCGCAGAAAACAAGCTTGACATCATTGATTTTGATGAATCTAAATCATATGAAACAATCAAAGCAGCTATTGGAGGCGGTACAATTCAATGCATTCACATACCATCATTGGATGTTGACATGTGGATTGATGACGAAGGTAAGTTGGTTAATGAACCAGTAATCAATGCGTTTGGTTCTGCACTATGGGTTGACTCATATGGTATGACTGATCTTATTGTTGGTGACATCATTGTTACTGGTGGTGTTGATGATGAAGGTCATACACTTGGTCTTACGTTTGATAAAGCCGCTAATGTTTACAAGCGAGTTCATGAAGTTATGAAAAAAGCAATTGCAGAAGATAATGAAATTGAAACCGTAACCAAGTAAGAAAGGAACATACATGCCCAATCATGTATACAATTCAGTAACATTAACCGGTAGCTTTAGAGACCTTACAAGGTTAAAAATGCTACTTAACATGCCTCATGAATGTCAACATGTTCATAATGATACTGATATTTCACAGTTTAATTTTTTCAGTTTACTAGCACCAGATAAATCTGTATGGGATGAATACTATGGTGAAGAACCTAGTTATAAAGACCTTGCAGAAAGAGTGCGCCATTCTACTAATCATTGGTACGATTGGAACGTTCGTAACTGGGGTACTAAATGGAATGCTTATGACATTGATTACTCAGATACATTTGACAATGATGACATTGATAATAACCAACACAGTATTAGTTATCATTTTAATACTGCTTGGTCACCACCATATGGTATCATTACTGCTCTTTCTAAAAAGATTGAAGAGCTTAAATTAAACGTTACGTTTAGTTGGCACTACGAAGAAGAGCAGGGTTGGGGTGGTGAATTTGAATACGATGGCAACACATTAAGTGTTGTTGGAGAGTGGGATATACCCGCAAGCCATGCTGATTATCAATCACGAGACAAGGTAGAAAATTGTGTTTGTAGTTGGTCAGACGACATGGATGATTGGTTTGAGGATTGTCCTCGACCAGAAGAAAGTAAGTAAATAATATGGGACTTGATCAGTATCTATACGGTGTTCAGGCACACCCTGATAACACTGATTTTGATGTATCACCAGAAGCTAAGTACCTTGGCATCTCTACTTGGCGTAAGCACCCTAACCTTGAAGGTTGGATGGAAAAGCTATTCAATATTAAAGCTGATGCTCAAGGTTATAAAGGTCAAACAGATTTTCCTGACTCTGTAATTGCTAAGGTTGTTGGTAAGATTGATGAAGATAAAGTTACTCCTGAGTTGCTTGAACAAGCATCTATGCAAGATGATATGCAACAACTAATTCTTGAACAACAATATATATCTGCTACTGCATCTCTTAATAAGAAACGTATGTTTAACAACCAGTATTTAAAGTTGAACATGGGTGATCTTGATCAACTAGAGATGGCAGTTAAGTTAAGTGAATTGCCACCAACAACAGGGTTTTTCTTTGGTGATGACTCTAGTGATGAGTACAAGGAACAAGACCTAGCAGTTATTGAAATTGCCCGTGATGCTATTAGGCATGGGGTTGATGTCTACTACCGCAGTTCGTGGTAGAAACGTTAGCAAGTAGCTAACACGCAGTAAACAAACAGTAAGGAATAATCATGGGTGACCGTGGACAAGTAGAGCTGGTTATGCCAGAAGGTAGCATCTTTCTATATACGCATTGGGGCGCTGAAGGATTGCCTTGGGTTGTAGCCAAAGCATTAGACCGTGGTCGTAGCCGTTGGGGCGACGATGAGTATCTCAACCGCATCATCTTTTCACAGATGATCAAGGATGAAGTCATGGAAGAAACCGGCTATGGTATTAGCCTTGGTGAGCATGGTGACACATGGCGTTTAGTACGTGTTGATTATAACGACAGCACAATTACTGTTGTAGACAATGGACATTCCGGCCCTGAACTTACATTCGATGAGTTTGTAAGTATCCATGGAAATTAAGGAGCAAGTATGAGTGAAGAATGGCGTGAACAAGCCAACTGTCGAGGCAAGGATATCAGTATATTCTTTGCAGAGAAAGGAGATGCTGGCATACAAGCTGTTAAGTTAGCCAAAGAACTTTGCAGTGTTTGCGTAGTGCAACAACAATGTCTTGACTATGCAATTGACAACAACATTAAAGATGGCATCTATGGTGGATTACCACCTAAGCAACGTTGGGCATACAAGCGTGAAAGGAAAAAGAATGCAGTTAAGTGATTATGGTTTGCTACCACCAACAAACTTGGTAGAAGCATATCTAGTGATTGAGAAGTTACTAGATCGTTGTGACCAACTCAATGAAGTAATTGATATTATGGAGGAAGAACTATGAAAGTATATGAAGTAACATGCGGGTTAACCGTAGTGTTGGAAGCAGAGACTCAGGAAGATGCTGAGAAAGCAGCTCGCCAGTTAGTTGATGGTGAGTTGGGTAGCCAGGTAGGCAAGATGATGTGGTACCAAGTAAAGGATAATAATGAATCTAAGTGAGAAACAATTGCGTTGTCTTCTAGAAATTATAGAAGCTGACATGGAATATGCTGAGATGACTGCGGACATGGAGTTTCGTGGTTTTCTTGGTGAGCTACACACAGAATTACAATCAGAGTTGTACAACAAAATGAAAGTGAAGTAATCATAATGGATAATCCAAATGAACCAAAGAACTGTCCACGCTGTAAGCAAATCTATGTAGGGTTCCCCGCCCTATCTAGGTTGGATAACAAGTCACGCATCTGCTCGCCCTGTGGTATGGACGAAGCATTGCAGGACTTTACATGTGTACCACTAACCAATTTCCTTGAGGAGGAAGAATGAGAAAGTATGAAGTCACGTTAGTCATGGAGCTAGAATACAATCCTGATAAATGGGATTGGGGTTCTCTCTTAGATTTAAACGTCACTGAGACACTTGAGTCAGTCAAAGTAGAGGAGTTATAATGAATTCAGAAACATCAATCATCTCAGGTGCAAAGTCATTAGTCCTGTGGGCTATTGATGATGCAAAAAGGAATGGTAGTTTGGAACACGCTATCCATAACCTTAAGCGCATCTACGCATTCCTGGCAGACGAAGAGTTTGTAACAGAAAAACAAGGAAAGGAGGCATAATGGATGAAGTAACTAAAGATAACCTAGAAGAATGGTTTGAAGAGATTGATTTTACTGATTTAGATCAAGATGATCTTGATGAGTTGAACAATGAGTTGGACAAAGCTCGGGCATCAGTCTTTGAAACATTCCTCAATGAGTTCCCAATCAAGTAAGGAGTAAGTTATGATATGTGAACCATGTGATCATGGACCTACTGTATATGAAAACTATTGTCAACATTGCAATGGTTTATGCCCCATATGTAGTGAGATGGGTGAGTGTGACACCTGTGGTAGAGAATATGAATTAGCTAGCCGTGATGGTCGTTGTGGTGACTGTGGTGACTGTAGTTCATGTTGTACACATACTGAGGAGGAAACAATGAGTAAGTACCTTATCCGTGACTGGATGAACAACATCCTGTTTGATGGTATTGAGTTTGATAGTTTTGAGGAAGGGTGGGATTGGTTGTATGCCAACCACCCTGAGCCAGATGAATCAAGCCCCGACTGGGTTGACG
>Ga0208614_1000017_pt1 | contig 69141 bp, 70 predicted proteins | sample CryBogCBE23Jun09_FD_184554 | JGI IMG/M metagenome (GOLD analysis project Ga0208614, IMG submission 184554) | Freshwater microbial communities from Crystal Bog, Wisconsin, USA - CBE23Jun09 (SPAdes) | ecosystem: Environmental > Aquatic > Freshwater > Lake | place: Crystal Bog, Wisconsin, USA...
GGAGTATACTATGCGTAACCAGCCAAGGTTCACGATCCAGGTGAAAAAGGGGGAATTGAGCAAAAGGGGGAATTGGGGGGAATTGGTTTTTTTGAATTCCCCCTCGGCGAAGGCCGATAAACACAAGCTGTAGAGCCAACAGGGGGAAGGGGGGAATACCATGTTTCTTTCTTTTTCAAAATAAAATATATATATGGCTGTGTGTATGGCTGTTTCTGTGGCTATTTACTATAAAGTGTTTCCCCCCGATAATTCCCCCCTTCCCCCTTTTCGTGTAACACGTTTCGTGTCACATACTTACCGATCGGGGGAACCCCTTGGGGGACTATGCCTCCTCAATTCCCCCTTACGTTAAATGACTAATAGTCTACGATTCATGTTTCACGAACCATGAAACTTAACAAAAAGATATAACAAGTTAATAATTTACAGGCCGGAGCGTCACGCTTCACGGTTAATGGTTCAACTTTGGAGGCGAGGGACGGACTCGAACCGTCGGTGGGGCTTTTGCAGAGCCCTGCCTTACCACTTGGCTACCCCGCCCTAGAAGTTGGGGTTACATTTCCTATACACATTTCAATATATGTAAAGGGGAATGCCGCCCTGGCGTAGTTGGCCTGATCGGGGCGGCGTCGATCTGTAGGGGTGGACGCCGGAAACCTTGGGGGCGGAGTCCTCTTAACCACCTGGCTCTTTGGGGCACTGACGCCTAGCCCACATTCACATGAACCGAGGATGGCTTTGCCGTGGATTCAACGTCGGTTATGAAGATCTTGTACTTATTGCAGTCCTTCTTCTTGGATGTTTTGGGTATTAACGAGAGTCCTGTATCTGGTCTGGCACAGAGATCCTTGAGCTTGTAGCCCAGTTTATTACCTTCCAGACCCCGGAGGGCGTCACGAGAGCTTGTTTCAAGGCTTGTCGTTAACACTTCTCTCAGCTCTAGGGCGGTTCCTACCCAAGGCTTACGGCTTTCGCTAGATGGCAACTTCGCCCACCATGCCTGGATAAGTTCGAGTAGACCGCTCTCAGGGCTGGACTGGAAAGCCGCTTCCCTAACCTTCTCGGATATGACGCTCTTTATGCCATACCTGCTCATTGGATCCGCAACCTCTGCTGGTATTACCCAAGCCTTTAGCCAAGCGAGGAAGTGTGACAACTCTTCGTCAACAATTTTGGAGTATACGGATGGCTCTGGATGGTCTAGCCACTGGTGCAGATGTAGAGCAATCATCTTGTCCTCGTTGGACTGATCGAAATCGGGTAGTAACTTGATGGATCTCGGATCGTTGTTCAATCCTAATACGACACGACCCTTCCACTCGACCATCTTGGCCTGACCGTATTTCTCGTGAAACTTATGTTTTCCCGTTGCGGCAAGTTTCTTAATAACAGCCGAGTACCTCGATCTCATGGCTTCGCTTGAGGTTCCTTTGCTGTCGTCGATGACCGCAATAGGTGCGTGATATATTTCGCTGTTGAAGCTCGTTTCACCGCTTGCCATGTCCGAAAGATCGGCACTTCCACCCATAGCCGGCGTTAGGAGTTTCTCGATGATGAAGCTCTTGAAGCACTGAACCGGCCCAACGAGAGCCATGCTCTGCCCTAGGGCAAGTTCTCCGGCCTCCGCACTCTCGTAGAATCTCTTGAACCAAGCTAGGAAGGTCGTCTTGTAGAGATCAGAATCAAAGACGTTGTCGAGGATGGCGGCGTACCTGGGGAAGAATTCACCCCAATCTCCGGCTGTCTCTTCCGCAGGGAAGAGCTTTACTCTGGCGGTGTTAAGTAAAACCTCGCCGGAATCGGTATAGGTCTCGTTCTTGCAGTAGAGACGAGGTGCGGCACCATCGACCTTGCGGTCTTTGCGAATGGTTACCTTGGCACGATCCATCGGTGAGCATGAGGCTCCCTTGGGTGCTTTGTCCGAGAATCCACGAACCTTTAGCTCTGCTGTTACCATCGCAACGCTTTCCACGCTCCAGTTCCCGTTGGGGTTCCTCATGTAGAAGTTGCGACCATCCCAGTAGAGATCGTCGAAGTGCGCCGTGTTTGCGGCGGCGTTAATAACTGCCGCGCTTACTTCAGCGGCGGCCTCGGCGAAGAAGCTCGAATTAGCTTCGTCATTCGAGGCTCCCGATTCAGATAGATCAGCTTCTGCATCTTCCCCGTGTCCGTCCTCATCACCTGAGCCAGTCTGGTCAGCCTCACCGCTGTCAGACTCCCCGAGCACGCTCCCAGAGGGACTACAATCGCCGCTAGATCCGAGGCAATCTTCTGCCAGTGTTTCTTGTCCTTCGCATTCACTTCCACAATGGAGTGAGCTGATTGATTCCCCGACAGCGTGATCGATTTGATCGGTAGGGAGAGATTCTTGAGTATCGTTAGCCATTTTTCTACGGGTGTGTTGTCCGCCTCGATGAGGCAGTATTTGTATTTGGTGAGAGTTTCTTCGGAGCGACGGCTTTCTTTTCCGAGCCGATCGACGTATTTGGATTCCCCGCTGACGGGGTTAAGGAGCATCCAAGCACCTGACTTGTTATTTCTGACGGCATTCTCCAGCAGTGCATCAGGAGTCTCGTGACTCCAGACAAGCTGTCCTTGTGATTGCTCGTTGGTGAAGACGATGGTTTTCTCGTCATCTCCGTAAAGCACCCGAAGGTGATCAGCCGAGGAGAGTCCTTCGACAGCGATAGGGCTGTACGACATGATTTCTTCGATACTGGTGTCCGGCTGTGATCCATATTCCTTGATGAGTGCTTCATTGAGTGGTGGTTTGGGTATCGAGAAGCGTTCTTCGGTCGGGTTGTTGATCTCGACCTTCACCTTACGAAGGGTGTTGGAAACTTCGCTTGGTTGAGGAGGCCGGCTCATCCAGCGATTTACCCAGGCATCGATTGCCTCATCCGGCCATCCGCCGGCAACCAAGGCATTAACCGCCCGATAGAGCCAAGCGTGGCAACCGGCTCCCGAAGCAGGGCAGGGTGGGATCCAGCCCTCTTCAGGGGGTGTTTCTGGATCATGTGGCTTAAACATAGGTTGTGGGGTTATTACTCTAGGTGTGAGATTCAATTTATCAACAGATAAACTTCCAGCACCAGGAACCCTAAAAGGATAACCATCTGTACCAGAAGACTAGGGAACGAATCGAACCAGTTCATGCCATTCCTCCCACGAGTGCGAAGTAATTGGCTACGGCCTTTAGCTCGGATGCGGTCATGCCTCCGATTGATGAGTCAAGCTCCTTGGCACGGGATGCCGCCCATCCATGAAGGTAAGCGTATCGCATGAATCCTCTGTGAGTCATGTCCTCGAAGTATCTTACGCCTTCGCTCCTATAGAAATCGTCGAAGTGATCTTCAGCGGTCATTTTTCTTAGGCTTCTGGGGTGATGTCTTCTTTTTCTTGAAGATCCGGTCGTAGTTCTCAGCCCACTTGGTAGCCTTGTAGGGGCGAGGGCGAGGGCCTTTACCGGCGTGAACAGTGTAAATTTCTTGTGTCATGGGTTGTAGGGTTATTACTTGGTGTATTGCTTGCAAATCGATGCCTCTGCTCCGAGTGGTAACGACCTGCAAAAGTGTGGTGATGTAGACATGATCTCCTGTATTTTTGTTCGATCTTTTTCTGCATCTTTTTCATCGACCAGGACTACCACCTCGTCGTGAACTCGCATGATTATCTCGTATCCTGCCTCTTCCAAGGCTCGGCATCTGTTCATAAAGATCGCCGCGGCAAAACCTTGAGTGGCATTTTCTGCCAGTAGACCTCCGTAAACCTTACTACGAACCATCTTTCCGTTGCGGCTGATGACCGCAGAAGCTCCGTATCCCTCTCGCTTTACGTCTCGGTAGATCAACGTCCGGTCGTCGGTTAGGTGAATCGTGAACTCTGATCCAACTCCCTTGATCATCTCTTGTTCAAACTTCTTCCAAAGAGCCACGATCTTTGGGTTAGACCTACGGTAGTCGTCTACGATCCTTGCACTCTCGGTGGGGGATATACGGAGTCTAGCCATCATCCATGCTACGACTTGGAACTTTGCCGCACCGCATCCGAATCCCAACCCTAGGACACGAGCCTTGGCAAGCTGACGCATATCGTTATCGACTTCCTTGAGCGGCCTAGGATCCGAGTAACCCATCGTTGTCCGGGCATGGGCTTCGTAAATATCAATGCCGGTCTTTAAGATCTCTAGGGTGCTTCGATCCCCAGCAAGGTAAAGAATCACCCTGGACTCGATCTGAGCCAGGTCGCATACGACCAAAGCCTTTCCTTCTGGTGCCTCGATTAGCTTTCGTAGCTCCACCCCGGCAATCTCACCCTTCGGTAGGTTCTGAGCGTTCCAGCCACCGCCTCCTGAATCCCTTCCGGTCGTAGCTCCGTAGTATTTTATCTCATACCCCATGCGCCCATCAGGTCGTGTACGGGAGAGCATAGTGGTTACCGCCTTGAGATGCTTGTTTGCTTTTCTGTAAGCACGCACAGCGGCAATCCAAGGATACTTGTCCGAGAACTCTTCTTCCCATTCTTGGGCTGATTCCTCCTTCTCGGAGAAGCTATCGGGAGACCAGATGCCTTCTTTCTCACATTCTTCTCGAATTGCGTGCAGGGAGAGGGGAGGTCGAGGGCCATCTACCCACGGAAGCAAGGCTTTTTGCCTCTCAGACTCCTCGTGTAAGGCAGAAACAGCTCGCTCTAGGGCGTATTTGTTCACCGGAACGCCTCTCATGGACATTTCTCGACCCATTCTGGAGATTTCCCGCTCATTTTCAGGCCACTTATTTCCTTCTGTTAACCAGAGATTTAAGGTGTGTCTGGCGTCTTCGAGGGCGTAATTTGACACTTCTTTCTGAAATTCTGGCGTCATTGAGTCCCATTTCTTGCCTTTCATGTTGTCACGAGTGGTTTTCGTGAGGTCGATACCAAGGATATAGTGCGCCGCTTCTTTCAGTGACCTAGGCCACCCTAGGAAGGCTACCATATCGGCAGTATCGTATACCGCCGCCGGCGTTACTTGTGGCACGATACCCTTCTCCTGCAACGCTTCGAGCAGTGTCATGTCGAATGCGGCGTTGTGCATGATCACATTAGCTCCGTTTACCTGCTCCGTGGGAGCATCCTTTGGGTGACCGACAAATTCGATGCCGGTATCCGATACCATCGAGACCATGTAGATGTCGGTTGCCCTGGCATAGTGCCAAGCCCCCATTGTGGTTACTGAAATGTCTGCGCTATAGAAGGCTTCAAAGTCTATGGCGATGTTCATTTGATAAACAAAGGGTTCTTCGGATTCTTTTCTAGGCAAGCCGCTTGCCATTCTAGGAGTCGGTCAAGGTCGGCAAAGTTGGACTTGCACCGTGGGCAAATTGGGTCACTGAGCCGAGCCTCACGGGAATTGTTACGCTTTCCCTTGGCACCACAGGCTATGCAAGTATACCGGCGTCGAGGCAACGATTCTCCTGCGGCCTTGGCTACGTTTGGGTCTAGTTCATTTTCGTAGTCCCTCATTCTTGAACTCGATATAGGTGTATTCTTAGAGCTTTAGGCTCACCTAGTTTTTCCATGAAGTAGACCTCGGCGTTTTGAAGCCCTAGACCTGCATCGATTAAAAATGCTTTGAGTTGACGAGCCAACTCCATGCCTTCATCCAGTTGGATGTCTTCCCCAGTTTTTAAGTCTCTGGCAAATCTGTGCAATCGTGGGTCAGTCTTCATTTTTGTTTCAGCTTCTGGATCTCATCGCGAAGGTAGCGGATAGCCCTTGCTGTGTGAACGCATGACCATTCGATTGATGCGATGTCGGCATCCAGCGGCATCTCCCCCTGCTTTGGCGACGGGCGGCGGGTGCGGAAACGAAGAAACTTATAACAACTTGCATCTGCCCCAATCATTTCATCAATAACAGGTTTATATTGCGGCTGGCCCTTCCATCGGGTCTCATCCCCCTCTTGTATTACCTCGTCAGGGCCAAGCTCTCGCCATTCGGTGTCCTTTTGAGAAGGACAGGTTTCGGTGGATGTGTCCTTTTCTGAAGTTTCCTCTGTCGTTGGGGTGAGTTGCTGAATCTGCGACCTGTAGTAACTTCTGCGGTCTGGATCTTCGATGTATTCGACTATGATTGAAGCGACCTCATGCAGTTGTTTGAACTTGGCATCGGTATTCCCCTCATGGGTGAATTCCGGTGCAGGATCTAAACTGACGGGTTCCTTGCAATCGCAATGGCTGAACTTGTGCGTAGTGTTGGCGCAAGTTGGGTTAGCTGGTTCCGTTACATTTCCTATGCACTTGTCGGGATGTGTTGAGGTTTCTGGTTCCTTGCCAGCAAAGAACGTGGTAGTTGAATTGACGGGTTTAAGTGGGTTCATATTCTTATTGAATGCGGTGTTGATGTTTTTATTGGTTGTGCGGCTTTTGAATGGCATCTCGGATTTCTTGACCCCTTGTAGGGCTGATGCCATCCATCATATCAGCAGCCCATTCGCATACCTCACGGAGCCTTGCGACCTCTTTCTCCTGTTCGATAAAAGCCTGTTTGCATTTTTGCGCCTTGGAAGCCTCATCCCTGTAGTGCTGATGATAGTTGGAAACCTCGTTGGTTTTCTCGGCGAGTTCGATTTCAATAGTTTCAGCCACATAAGCCATATATAGGTATGCTTCATAATCGGTCTTTTGACCGTTGAATGCGGTATGTCTCGCTTGATTCGTCCTCGGTGTTGGTGTGGTGTTGGAGTTCATTTTGTTATTAGATGTGCGATGAGTTTTATTATTAGATACGCACCCCAGAATGGGACAATGCAGAGGATGAACTTTCCTTCTCCCTTGAGCATGAACCATGCAGCCCTTGCTCTTCTTTCAATGATTTCATAGATTTTCACTGGTTAGTAAACTTGTGGTGTTTCAGTAAACTAGGAGGGTTTATCGTTCGGGTTGTGGTTGAGTTGTTCTTGGTACCTAATGCGTGTTTCAAGGGTCTCTGCAAAGTTGTGGAGTTGTTTAATGATAGCCTCGGCTTTCTCGGCTCGTCCTTTCCAATGCTCGGCGAGTTTGTCGCCACGCTTTGCGGCATCCATGACCATCTCCTTGAGTCGAGCTACCTCGTTGGTTTTTTCGGCGAGTTCGCGTTCTAGCTGACGGCATAATCTGCTCATATAGTGGGCTTTACCTGATGCTAGTAATTGGTAAGTCCTCGGCGTTGGTGTGGTGTCGGGGTTCATTTGACTTTTATTTCGTTGTTTGGTGTGCATGGTGGGGTGTTGTGGAAGAGTTCCAGCTTCACCCATTCAAGAACCGCTAGGGTATCCATGACTTCCATATTTCCGTAGCGGCCCCGGATGAGTTGCCAGAGTTCGTTTTTGAAGTATTCGCGTTCGCTAGTGTCGAAGTTCATTTGGTGAGTTGGTTGAGTTGTTCGCGGTATCTGTCGGCTAAACGATGGGCCGTGAATGCGGTCAGCTTCGGAGTCTGGAATGGAACTTTCTCTAGCTCAAAAAGGACTTTTCCCAGAAGCTCACGGAGCCTTGCGACTTCGCGTTCAAGCTCTCTGGCTAAATCCCAGATTTGATAAGATTTAATTTCTTGGTTGTAATCTAATTCATCTACGCGAGGCGTGGCGACCTCGTTGGTTTTCTCGGCGAGTTCTCGTTCCAAAGCTCTACAAGCTGAACTCGGAACAACTATTGCTTTAAGACCCATGGCTTCTTCAGCCTGATCCGTGAACGGTGTATCACTTACTTTGCTAGTATCAGTATCTTGTAAATTCATAAAAAAGTGCCGGTCTTTCCCGACTGCCATGCCCGTTTATCCTCTGAGGGCAATAGAGCAACTTCTAGTTCTTGCGAGGACGACCACGCTTTTTGGTCATTCCTGAAGCAACCTTTAGTAGGTTGATCTGCTTCTTCTGCTCTTCTGCGTAGGCTTTCATAATGTCGAGAGCCTCGGAGTATAGAGTTACCATCTTGTTCAGCCTCTCTATCTCTTCCTCTTGAGTGAGGTTCATGCAGAGAGATTCCTCGAACATCTCGGAATTATCGTGATGGCTTTGATCCGCTAGAACCCTGCGAATCCATCGGGTGAACCTACGGATCATGGGAACCTGTTCCTCATCCTCTTCCGGTGGGATACAGCACCCATCACAGCCGTGAGGATGGTCACAGCCGTAGATATCATCTGGGTCTGGATGACCGATACCATGAGGACAGATACGCTCGGTGATTCCAAGATCACCCCTGTAGTGTTGAGGCCAATCTGCCATGTGATGATCACTTGGATTATGGACAGGGCAGAAGTCTCCCATGCAACGATCCTCGCTGTGGGTGATTAGTTCCTGATCGCTTTTGTGTGGTTTCCAGATGCTCATATAATTTCTAAGAGTGCGGTTTTGAGGTCTTCGATTGATCCAAGATTCTTGAGAACCTTCTGCCCTAGGAGATCCTGCGTCTCACTTGAGTGCTCGTAGCTTATGGTCTTAATTCCCAGCTCCAGGTCAGTTCTAATAACCCGATGGACATCGCCACCAAGCTCACCGATGACATCGATTTCGTTTTGGAAACGAACATCGTCAACTACGACCTTACGACCATTGGATAGCCACTTTTCGATGGTTCTCTTGGTGATATGAGCCCAGATATTCTGACCGATGCAGTTGCGACCCCACTCTGTTCCGAGGGTCTGCATAGCAAACCTTGGGCTTTTCCAGTTGAGAGCCGCTAGTCCTTCCTCTTTAAGGTCTCCCTCTAGGGCGGATACAATGGTTTTGTTGTCCATGCCGGATTCCTCCAGAACGACCCTGAGCATCCTCTTTAGGACATCGGCAAAACGAACACGAACAAATCCATAGTCTTCCGTTAGGATCTTTGCCGCTGTTGATTTGCCTGCTCCAGCTAGGCCGGAGAACCCGATAAGATTAACCTCATTGACCTGCTTCTCACCGATAAGATCTTCGATCTGCTTCCTATAGTGAGAAATCAAACGAAAGTGATCGTCCGTAGTGATATAAAGACGCTCATCGTGAACGTAGCTTGGGATAACCTTATCCCCTGAATAAATGACTCCGTGTGTTTCCATGTATAAGAAAGTTTGTAGGGCGACAGCCTTTCGACTGCCGCCCTACGCATGGTTTAGGCTAACGAGGAGATCATTGCCGCCGTCTCGCTATCCACGAGACCTGCGGTCTTAATCGTTGGTGTCCACCAAGAGTTCTTGGTGTTGGCGGTAAGCTTGCTACCAAGCTCCCAGAGGCCACCCTGAAGGCCGGTTGTTGCAAGATGCCCACGAAGGCTACTAGCGAGGGTTACGGCAATCTGACCATAGGCTGTCGAGCTTGCGGTGTAGATCACACGGGCAAAACGCTTGTCCCCTGCAACATTGTAGAAGAGTGCATCTGCATCCTCGTCAAGGTTGTCAGGTGCCTGAACGAGAAGCTCAATGTGAGCCAACTCGCTGAAGAGATCCGTTCCACGCTCGCGGGAAACACGACCTCCATTGGCTGTAACCTCTGCGGCTGTGTTAAAACGACGAACCGGCACTCCTGCCTTTTGCTCATCGAATGGGATGTTCTCCTGATACTGCTTGAGCATACGAAGGGCGATGACCGTAAGGGGAGCACCCTTGGCTTTATCCTCCAACTTGGTGATCTGGTGAGTGCCTTCGAGCAACCAAGTACCAGGTGTGAAGTTATCTGCACGCTCGCCGGACTTATTGACCAGTGAGAGGCGTGGGAGCTTCGTGTCCTCGCTAGTCCACTCTCCGATAAGCCCTTTGGAGGCATCGGCAATAGGAGCGGCAATAACTACCTGCTGTGGGGCGACCACCGCTACTGCGGTGCTGACTTCCGGCGTAGCCGGTGTGGTTTCAATGTCTGTGAATGATACTTTTGACATGGTGTGTTGTTTTGTTGGTGTGTTGTACACTTTCACAACCTGTAAGGTTATTACTCGCGATGGGTTTTAGACCGACGTTCGTTCAATACGTTCAAATAATTATTTAGATTTTTTGAGATACAGAATTGTGCCGTCAACTTTGGCGGCATTGGCGTCGATCAAAGCGTCTCTTAGCGCAGTCTTGGCCTTGCCCATCTGGCCTTTCTCGGCGACACGGGCAATGGCTTTTTCTAAATCTCCGATCTTGACTTCGGCGCAGGAGGCGAATGCTTCGGGGGTGATCTTCGTTTTAACCACTTCCCATGCGGCTTGGGAGTCCACGATCTTGAATGGTTCCGATTTCTCAGCCAGTTCCCAACCAGGAATCTCAATACCTTCCTGAACACGCATCTCCAGCGCACGGGCGTTCACCTTGGAAGCCCAAGCCTCCATGATTGGGGCTACCTTCTTAGCCAGAGCCATCTGCTCTGGATCCGTGATGTTGGCAGGATCGTACTTATCCGGTAATACCAACTCATCGGCTTTGTAGCTGGTAGCTATTGTAATAGCTAAGTTGTTTAAGGTGGGACAGGTTGCTCGGTTATTACACCATGCACAATGAGCACCGGACTGGTAATTTGCAGAATCGTTCCTCTTAGCGGCCTCGATGATCGCTAGGGTAGCCGCAGAGAGACGGTCGAGATCGTGTTCACGAGTCCAGGTAACGATATCGATGATGTTCTGGAACGGTAGCAGAACATGAACTGTGAGTTGTTCTAGCTCAGGATGATCGTTGAAGATACCGACAGCGTAAGCCCAGAACTGGGGGCTATCTGCCTCGTACTTTCCGAAAGCGAACTTGTGGTCTACCAGCTCCCCATAACGCCCTTCGTTATGGATAATCAGATGATCGATATGCCCGAACTGATCGTGCATATGGTAACGACGCTCCCTGATCTCCTCGTACTTCCCGACGCACTTGCTACGCAGGTGAGCCAGATATTTCAAGCATCGCTCTGCGGCCTCCCTGAGTGGTTGATCGTCCAGGGGAATGATCTCGGTGTTTTCAATCTCAACGGCCTTGTGCCCTAGGGTACCTCGGTTTGCCGCCGACTTATCCCTGGTCTGGTCGTTCCTGAAGCCACAGCATTTTGCCTTCTCCTTGAGTGAAGATGGGCTGTGCTCGGCGTGGTCACGGAGTTCCGTGTCTTCTGCGGTGGATTTAACGACGACCGCTTCGTCTTGTTTTGGTTTCATAATTCCTTCGTTAAAAATTCGTGTGTTTTCTCTTTTGTGTCCGGTCACTCCAAGAGCTGACTTTTCTATCGTTCCTTCCACATAGAGGCGCAGGGCTAGGGCACGGCTTTTGGCTCCTACCCGTGAGATACGACCGATGGCCTGCTCCTCCATTGTCCCGGAGAACTGAGGGCACAGAAGAGCCGTCCTAGGGCAGTTTCCTGTGGTATCGTGTAGATCGATTGACTGCCCTCCGGCTCCTATCTGGACAATTAGCTTTTTGTGCTGACCGCTCTGGAAGTGTGACTGAATTCTAAAACGCACATCTTGAGGAATCCGACCATCTATGACCGGACAATCTAGCATGGCTTTTGCTTGGTCTATTGAGTCATGAAAATTCAAAAATATCACACAGCTTCCTCCCTCGGAGACAATCTCTTCGGCTCTTTCGACCAGGTATGGAATCTTTACCTTCTCTATGGCCTGACGCTGACGGAGATTTTTTACTGCCCCGATGTCGTCAGGATTGGACATCTCTTTGTACAATTCTTCGATCGTTTTTCTATCAGCCGGCGATATAGAGATCGGTTCATCCGATACGGTAAGCTCTGGCAGTTGGGCTTTTAGAGTCTCTTCGGATACCCTGTATCCTCTAGGGCCAAAGATGCTCTCGTGGAGCCGGTTCATCTTTTCTTTGTTTTTTGGGTTTTTTGCGTCCCATTCCAAACCTCCGAATACACCATCGGTAGCTCCCATCTTGCGAACCCAAGACCAGTATTCAGAAGGATTAAAAAGTCGTAGCGTGGATCCTATAGCCCGTAGTTTTAAGGGGGATTCGGCGGCAGTTGCCGATAGAAGTAGAACTCGGTAATTCCCTTGTGCCGCTAGAAGCATCTTTGCGTTTAGGGAATTAGAAGCTGAATACATATGCGCCTCGTCAAATATCAGAAGAGCCCCGACAGGAAGTGTCCACTTGATGCCTTTTCCTACTTTCTTCACGAAATCAGTATTTCCTGCCCGTAGTTTTTCGGGGTTCAAAACAAACAGCGGACTTACTCCAAAAGCGTTAAGCGTTTGCTCCCATTTTTTTAACACCGACTTTGGGCAGATAACCGCCACTGGTAGGGCAAATCTTTTGGCTACCTCACTTGCAATGACGGTTTTTCCTCCTCCACATCCGGTTCCGTCAATGGATGCACCTACCTGATCTAATACTTTCAGGTGATGATTTACCGCCTCTTGCTGAAATGGGAATAGGGTGAATGTCATTGCTTGCAGGTATGCAGAATGCAGAGAGCGTCAGCCTGATTGTCGTCTTCTATGACTTGATCAGGATAAAGTCGTTTTGCGGCTTCGATCATTGCGGCTTTCTTCGCCGCACCAGATCCGGTGGCGGCTTTCTTAATTGTTCCTACTGGAATGCCAGTATACGGGATCTCTTTAGCTTCACATTCCGCGGTAAGTACGGCCAGCAGACCTCCGTGAACATGAGCGGCGTCTGTCGATAGATGCCGTCGTACCTCCTCGAAGTAGACTACCTCCGGCTTGGCTGTCTCGAACATCTCCCGAAGCCAAGACCTGAACCGCAGGTATCGCATACCACCGCCCTCGTACCGACTTGATTTGAAAGATATTGTTCCACTCGTTACGACTCCGCTGGCTTCCACAGCCCATCCGGTCGTTGTTGCTAGGTCGAGTGTTAGGATTGTCACAGGACGCTTCCATGTTTTGCGGTTGCCCAGTTGAGCAAGTCGGATTCTTTGTATGTGAACTTCTTGGGGCCAATACGCTGAAAAGGAAGGCCGAGCTCATCTCTCCAATAGGCAAGATTCCATCGAGTAACTTTGCGCCCTAGGAGTTCTTCTAGCCGAGCGCACGCGGAAGAAGCCTCGTATACTTCAGCAGGAGCTTTCTTTTCGGCGTTCTGGATCTCCAGTCGAACCTTACCTTCCCCTAGTGGAATTACTGAAAAAGAAGAACAATCAATGATGAGTGACATAGAAGGTTACAAGGTTATTACTCAAGGCCAAAGAATTTACGGACGGCTTCTCGAATGATTGAAGAAACAGACCGACCCGTCCTGGCACGCTCCTCGCGGAGTCGTGCTTCTAGGACAGGATCACTTGGAAAAGATCGAATGAGTTTAGGGTTTCGATTCGACGAGGGATTCTCTGAGTTCATGTTTATCTATGCTGTAAGACTCGGCGGAGTCTTTGATGAATGTGACCGCAAGTTGTTCTTTTGGCATCCCACAGAAGGTTGCCAGTTCAGAAAGCCTTTCGGCGGTTGTGTTGTCTAAGGGGATTATGAGTTCCATGTGCGGTTATTACAGGTTTGAGGCTTTGATTTTTTGTAGTCACTATCTTTTTACTTTTTGAACTTCTTGAGGATCTTGGCAAGAGCCGCAGTGGTTTCCTTGTCGAAACTCTCTCCTACTCGCTCAAGGGCGGAGTCGGAAAGGGTCTTACCAACCGTCTTGGCGATCTTCAGAATCTCACCCGTAGGGTCTTCTTTCTTGAGATAGTCCAGGTTGGCTTCCCTGATAAGCGCAGAGATCGTGCAACCTTTGGCGGCGGCTAGGATCCCTAGGGCTTTACTGGTACTGACTTCTTCGACATAGGAAACACGATGGCTTCCGGCTTTGAGTTGGTTTGGCATTTTGTTTTCCTGTTTTTATGAGTTTGTGTTTTAGGTATCGTAGGTTCCGACATTCACACCCTACTACCAAGTTAATAACCCGTCAAGGTTATTCTTCTTCGCATATTGTCGTACAGATTCTGGGGTTATGGAGAACCACGCCTGAGCCGCCGCATTGCTGACGTTGGAGGAGACATAGTGTTTATCCAGCATCTTCTGGCTATTTCCGGCCAAACGACTCGCTAGAACTGGGTTATCGGTCAACTCGGTGAAATAGGTGCAGAAGCTATGGCGAAGTCCGTTGTGCTTCCAAGTGATCCCTACTTTGTCGAACTTTTCCTTGTAGGCACAGGGGTTGGTCAGCCTCTCAGACCTGACTAGCTTTCCATCATACTTGGCAAACTCGGTAAGCCATAGGTCTAGATTCTCTTGAATCTTCAATGCCCTGCCTGAGTTCTTTTTGGCAATCTCAGGAGCAATGAAAAGTTTTCCATCCTCCAGATTGAGGTTTTCCATTGGGGATTTCTCCAACTCACTACGTCGACCACCGCCAAAAGCCATAATCGTGAAATAGGGGATGGCATCCGGCTTTACGCAAATCAAGATCTTCATCAGCTCTTCCGGCGTGAAGATCTCCGGCGTCTTGAGGGGAGGGCGAGGTAGTTCAACGCCACTGGTCGATATGTGCTCTCGGCTGATGTAGTTCTTGGTCTGGGCAAAGCGCATGATGGATCCCAGCGTCCCAAGCAATTTCCACTTGGATACCAGGCTGTACTTGTCCATCCAGACATCGATGAGTTGGTTCGCAATCACAGGTGCTGTGAGCGTCTTAATGTTCTTTTCCGAGAATACCGATTGCCAAGTGTTGATGTGGGATCTCAGGGTGTCCAGGTATCGATCTCCCTTGTCCGGTTTACCCGCCAAGCGTTTTTTCTTTTTGCGGTCTTCGAGGAACTCTTCGGATACGACTTTGAAAGTCTTCTCCTCGCCTGTGTTCAAGCCGTGGTACTTGATGTAGAAATCGATTGCTGTGTGAAGCTCGACGCCCTGGAGTTTCTTTTTGCACTCCAAGAAATAGGAAATATCGGCTCCGTTTACTCGTGCCTTCTCGCCTTCGCCTGCAAAAAGTGCTTCGGCGATTCGAGAAGCCTCAGCGATAGCTTTTTCCTCGTTCGAGATTGCTCGGCGCATTGACTTCCTTCCGACCTTCCATACGAGCCGGTACGAGTTCCACTGCCCCATTTTTGTTGGCGTAATGCGAACAATAGCGTGTCCACAAGTTGCGATAATTACACCATTTTCTGTTTTTGTGAGCTTTGTTTTCATGTGTTTGTTTTACCTATTTTCTAGCCAATCCTAGCCAAAAAAGTCGGCTAGAATTGGCTAAAAGGTGTAATACCCTTAACAGAAAATTAAGACACCGCAACAAAAAAAGAAGTATCTTCTCTGTAGAATCTTCAAACTAGCCAACTTTTGTCCCTCTAAACACAACACGCCTGTTAGGAGTCGAAGCAGTAACCGAATATGTATAAATATCTAGAATCTTAATAACTTATGAAGATTCACCTTGCGCCCTAACCAAGTCTTGCCATCTTCTAGCCGAGATGTCGATTCGAGTTGATGACGGTAACTACGCAGGACTGCCTAAAGGAACCATAGCACGATACGGGTATCTATTTCCACCAGGTACATCCGACTGGGCTATCGAACTATTTTGCTACAGCCGAGGATCGCTAGACGGCACTCCGGCGGAGGACAACTTTCGTCGTGCGGCTCAGATGTTTTTCACCAAGAAGACATCACCCTTTGTCTGGCATCCTTGGGCTGACGATATGCTCTATGAGTGCTGTCATTCGCCTTTCGTTGGTTTTGCCGGCTGTGGTTCTAGTGGCAAGTCCGATTTCATGGCGATCTGGATTCTTCTAAACTGGCTTTCCGCCCCCTACAAAACGCTTGGCTTGTTGACCTCGACATCCATCCGCGATTCCAAAAAACGTGTTTGGGGTGCGGTGCAACGCTACTGGCCTGCTATTCAGCCGGTGGCTCCTGCGAAACTCACTGATACTCCTACGCCGGCAATCTACGTCATCAAAGATGGAGTCCGGCTAGAACAAGCAGGAATCTACCTAATCCCGGCTGAAGCCAAGAAGACCAGTGAGGTCACAGGCAAGATGCGTGGTATGAAAGCAGACCGTGTGTTTTTAGCCGCCGACGAGTTGAGCGAGTTGTCACACGCCTTGATCGATACCGCTATCTCCAACCTTTCCAACAACGCGATTCTTCACATCTGCGCGGCGTCGAACCCAACTTCCCACTACGACCCGTTCGGCAAGTTCGTTGAGCCGAAAGACGGTTGGACTTCGATTACGGTCAATGACGATCGCTGGCTTACTAAGCTGGGTGGCGTTTGTCTTCACTTTGATGCCATGCGTAATCCCAACTACCTTGAAAGGGAGAACAAGTGGCCTATCCAAAAATGGGAGAAGATCGAAGAGGCTCGTGATCGCCTTGGCGAAGACTCTCCGCTTTTCTGGCGAGATTACCGAGGGTTCTGGGCACCGCAGGGAACCAGCACAACCATCTATTCGGAATCGGAAATCATTCGTTTCGGTGGTGACAAAGCTCCCCTCTGGCTTCGACCGCCAACCAGGATAGCCGGGATTGATCCCTCGTTTGTTTCCGGCGGAGATCGATGCGTTTTGTTTTTGGGAAGTTACGGAACAAATCGAGACGGAGCCGAACAAGTTTCTTTCGATGAGTTCTTCTATATCGAAGATGACGCAACCAACTCGGAGCCTAGGACATTCCAGGTATCTAGGAAAATTGCCGGCATTCTTCGCGAAGAGGGAGTGGATATCTACAATGTCGGAGTAGACGTTACAGGAGGAGGCGTTCCTTTCTGCGATGCGCTTGCCACCGTCCTAGGGTCGAACGAGTTTCTTCGAGTTCACTTTGGTGGCTCGGCTACCGATAGAGCTGTCTCCGTTTACGACTCCACGAAGGCAAATGAGAAATACGCCAATAAGGTGACGGAGCTTTGGTTCGGAGCTAAGGAACTTCTTCAGAATGGTCAGTTGCGAGGAATCTCGCCTGATCTTGCTCAGGAGATGACAGCTCGTAACTACGAGACCAAGAAGTCTGGAAGCATGAAGGTTCTTGTAGAAAGCAAGCGAGAGATGAAATCACGAACAGGGAAAAGCCCGGATATAGCGGATGCCGCTTTTGTGATGCTCGACACCGTAAGAGAACGCTTCGGCCTCCGCACCGTTCAAGATGGAGGAATTGGATCAGGAGCCAATGAATCTTGGAAATCCATTATGAGAAAACGCTTTTCGCCTAAGAGAACTATTTCCTTGAACAAATGGTAAAGGTGTAATAACCATATAACCGCATGAATCTCGAAACCATCTGCGCCCGCAATAACGTAACCAATCTACCCGTCGAACTCCAGGCAGACGCCAACGGGGTACTTCAAGTTAACAACATAGGCGGTGGCGGAACAGGTGGAAGTGTTTCCGTTTCTAATTTCCCAGCTACACAACCTGTTTCTGGAAATGTTACTGCTACCATCAGCGGAACCCCTTCTGTTTCTGCAACTGTTAACAATTTTCCTTCTAGTCAAGCAGTAACAAATGCTGGAACTTTTGCGGTTCAAAATACTGCCGCTATTCCCGCTGGAAGCAATTTGATTGGATCAGTAACTTCACAAGCGGCATCTGGTTCTATCACAATGAGCAATAGCTCAGTAGGAGCTACTTCTGCCACACTTCTTGCGGCTTCTTCTGCATCCAAGATGCTTACGATTCAGAACACTTCGGCATCCAATACCCTGTATGTCAGCACGACTTCCCCAGCCACTTCCACTAACGGAATCGCTATTGGAGCAGGAGTTGGGTATCAGTTCCCATACATCCCAACCAATGCTTTGTATTGCTTGGGATCTGCCGCATCTACCACTTATACAATTTGGTACGCATAAACCCCTCTAAACGATGGGCTTTATCATTAAAAAAAAATTGTGGGGTGACACAGGGTTTTTGAACCTAAATGTGGTAACCGCACCATCTGGATACACCATCAACTATCTTTTGGTTGGTGGAGGTGGAGGAGGAAGTAACGTTGTTGAATTTGGAGATGGAGGAGACGGAGGAAGCGTAATAAGTGGTAATTTTTCAGCTATTCCATCAATTATTTATACTGCCACAATAGGTCAAGGTGGTGCTGGCTATTACTATAACGCAACCAATACAGGAGATAATTCCGATGGAACCGCTGGTGGAAATTCTATTTTATATTATTCAAGAAATATAAATATAGCAGTGGCCGCTGGGGGTGCTTATACAACTGATCGAGTCACACCAAATGGAGGATATGGAGCGGGAGTAAACGCTGGAAATGGTGGAAATGGAGGTAATGGCATAACCTCAAATATTACTGGATCTAGCGTTTATTATGCTGGTGGTGGTGGTGGTTATACAGGGGTTATTGGAACACCGGGATTAGGGTTAATTGGAAGAGGAGGAAATTCTGGACTGGGAGGACTTACTCAAGCAACAAGCGGTGCTAATGGAGTTGTTATTTTATCTATTCCTACATCAAAATATACAGGTACTATAACAGGTTCTCCTACAGTTACCACAAATGGATCAAATACTATTTTAACTTTTACAGGAAACGGAACATATACAGCATAATTATGCCAGTTTTTGCACAACTTGATACTAACAATATAGTAATAAATATTGTAACAATATCTGACGATGAATCACCATCAGAAGATGTGGGAATATCTTTTTGTGAATCTTTTTATGATGGTGGGAATTTTATACAAACATTTCCCGACAATTCAAAAAGACGTAGATATGCACGATTAGGAGATTATTACGACAAGTCAACCGATGGTTTTTATATCGGGAATATTGAGCAAAATAATATTGATCCTGTTAGGTATTGTAATTTAAGCAATAACACTTCTTATTGCGTTATTTATAGAAATGCAAGTTCTCTTTTTACTGGCTTAATTGCATCTACATATTTTGACCAGCAATACAGTCCATCTCAGTCTGCAATAAACTTAAAAAAAATAAATACATACAATTCGTGTACGGGAACACCATACGCAATTATTCGTGATCCAGTTGATCGTTTTATTTCTTCATATTCGCTTACTACAGGAGGAGTTCCTGCTTGGCTTCCAGTAGATCAATTTATTTCTTGGCTGGTTCAACAGGACAAAACAAAGCTGAACCCTCACTTCATGCCCCAAGTAAACCTTATTGGCATTCCTGCTCCGTCAAACATTGTTTATTTTGATTTTGCGAAAGACCTCACGCCTATGGCTGTTGCCCTTGGGCTACCAACTCCTCTTCCTTCTGTGAATGTAACGGATACTTCCAAGAAGCCAACCCTCACGGCAGATCAGATCGCAACGCTTCAGAGCTTCTACGCTGACGATGTGGCGTTATACAAACAAGTATCTGCTTCGTGAAGATTGCTCCGGTGATATGGCTCACCGGACGTTCAGGTGCCGGTAAATCTACTCTGGCAGAAGAGTATCGTAAACTACTCTACTCCCTAGGGTACTCCGTATTGGTTTTGGACGGGGATGGAATTCGATCTACTTTGTCCATTGATCTCGGCTTCTCACAAGAGGATCGGCAAGAAAACATCCGCCGAGTCGGCGAGATCGCAGTCATGGCGGCTTCACAGGGAATCACGACCATTGTGTCGATGATTTCCCCTTTTCGCGCTTGCCGAAACCTGGTGCGAACTAAGTGCCAAGAAGCAGGAATCAAGTTCATTGAAGTCTTGGTCAAGTGCCCGGAAGAGAACTACCGAACATACGATCAAGAAGTTGGGTACGAAGACCCTCTCACGCCTGAGATTGTATCTGAGAACCGTCAAAACCTTCTTGCCTAGAAAACAATTTGCAGGTGTAATAACCACACACTATGAATCACGCATCATAAGTCCTCATGGATACCCCAGAGAAACCAAACTTCATAATGAGACATCTTCCTCTTTTGGGAGGGCTCTCCGGTGTCGCCGCATTTGGGGCAATTTTTTGGTCTTACGCACTATTACCGACCAGGGTGACCATGATTGAAGAGATCAACAAACAACATGAAACCCGTCTTTCCGCTATCGAGTTAGATAACTCCCAACGCCGTGAGGCACTTGCAACGGCTCTAGCACTAATACAGCAAATTGATTCCCGAACACGAAGGATTGAAGATCACTTGATCGCCCCTAGCAAATGACACCGTTAGCAAAAGAAGCTGTTGCCGCGTTTCTTATGACGAGTTTCTTACTTGGACTGATTACGATTGCTCTTTCTATCCTAGTGGGGTGTTCCTCTGATCCACTTTCCAAGCGGCATACCTCATCCCCCGACACATACATACAAGGGGCCACTTCAATCAACGATCAGATTGACCAGAAGGTCATCATTCTCGAACACTCTCGATGAAAAGTATATTTTTCTTTTTTGTGCTTTCCGCCGGTCTATTGGCAAGCCCACTTTCCAAACAGCAAATAAACCTGCTCAATCAAATAGAAGTTCTATCAGCGCAGGAAAAAACGGATCTTTTGCACGCCCAACAAGACTATTTGAAAGTTGAAGGGCAGTTAAACTGGTATGTCGAAGACGATACCAAGCAGGCACAGCGCGGAGATCTATGGGAGCATCGTACTGAAGTAGTGGTAGAGATAGGTGCTTTCTTTTTTGCTCTTTATGTGGGGACAGTGATTGCAGGACTCATCATCAGAAACTTCCCAGCCGTCGAGGGTTGGATTGCAAGTGCGGTAGCCTACGCTCTTTGTTTCTTTGCTAGTATGTACGTTCTAAATCATTTTATCGATGAAATCGGGAAGCTTATACCTACTGTTCCTTCTTGGGACGAGGCAACTAGGTGGTTTCATCACGCTAAACAATCTCTTCGGTGAACTTCTCCGGTATCGTAGACTGGATTCGCAGGGCGTTATCCGAGTCCGACGGAACACCCTCTAGCCTTCGACCTCCTTTTTGGTTTCACGATTTCATCCTAGGGCTGTGCATTGTCTCCGTCGTGGTTTTTACACTTTGGTCGCATTACCACGACCCCAAGAATCCCTTTAATCCTACTGCGATTGGTGCTGTTTTGGCCGGATGGTTCACTATCAATAGAGGTAGCAAGATTGTTCAAAAGGGTGTTGAAGCAACTCCGGCTCAAGAAACTTCATCGCTCCCCTCAAAATTATGACAATCCAAGAGATCTTGAATTACGCCGCAGAAGGGCAGTCTCCTAGGTTTGTTAAGTGGCTAGGTTTTGTCCTAGGGTGGGAGTGTGCTTACGAGTCGGATGGTGTGACTATTCGGATTGAAAATGTGCCAGGTGATAGTGGAGGAAGGACTGTTTGCGGCATTGATGAAGCCAGCCATCCGACGTTTCCTTTCGATAGCTGGACGGCGGAAGACGTTGTCCAGGCGTATTTGAAAGATGCTTGGAACTTTCTCTCTTCTTTGCAGTTTCCCGTTTGTGAAGTAGCCGCAAACTTTGCTGTCAACATGGGGCTAGGCAATTCAGTTAGGCTCCTTCAAGAAGCTATAGAGGCTCAAACTACAATCACCATCGATGGAAAACTTGGCCCCGATACCCTAGGATCCGCCAATCAAGTAAACCCTTATCGCCTAGCCGAGGACATAGAGTCAGCCGCAGACGCACGATATCGGAGAATTGCGTATAAGAATCCGGTAGACCGAAAGTTCCTTGCTGGGTGGCTGGCAAGGGATGTTTCACTTGATCACTGGTGGAAAAAACTTTCTGATTTAGAAAAGTAATACTTGCATAAAAGGTTATTACATCCATATTCCCTGCGACTCTCATGGCAAAGAAAACCAAAGCAGTTAAACTGCCGCCAGTAAATCCTAGGATCGGAGGAGCCGTCGTTGTTTCCGATCTTCACTGCGGTTCTTCCGTGGGGCTATGGCCTGATGGTTTTGAAACTGAGACCGGAAATCAGATTAAGCTGGGTAACAATCTTCATCAGCAATGGCTTTGGAAGTGCTGGCTTGATGCGGTCAATAAAGCTGTAAATCACTTTAAGGGCAGGCCGTTTGTCGTAATCGTCAACGGAGATTGTATCGAAGGCCGGCATCATGGGACTACCGAGATTGTAGTGGCAAAGAACATTGATCATGCCGCCGCCGCAACCGAATGTTTGCGCCCTCTTGTGGAGTCTTGTTTCAAGACTTATTTTACCGCTGGTACTGAGTGCCATGTGGGAGACTTCGAGAAAGTCATCTGCAAAGAACTTGGCGGTGAGTGGTGTGGAGACAAGGGACTTATTGAGATTAACGGAACACTTCTTGACGTAGCTCATCATATGCCCACCGCAGGTCGTGCTTACCTTGAGGCCGGAGCCATGTCGATTACGATGGGCAACGCCAGACTGAACTACGCTAGGGTAGGCCAGCGTGTCCCTAGGGTGTATCTACGAGGTCATCGCCACACAGGAGGATATTACTCGGATGGACACGCGCTGTTCCTAGTCACGCCAGCGTGGCAACTTCTTACCAGATACGGACACAAAGTAGTCGGAGACTCAATTTGCCGACCTGGCATTGCCATTCTGGATTGGGACGCCACTCCAGATGGAGGTCTTCCATCCACGCAACTATTGACTTATGACCCAGAAGAAAGTGAATCCACCCGAGCATGACCTCCTAGCATCTGCATGGGATGCTATAAAAACAGAACTAATAACGGCTTCTGTAGATACCTACAGAGAGCAGGGTTGGAAGAGCTTATACGATCTCAAAGCTGAGGCAGATCTTCCTCAGTCTACGATGAACAATCGCCTCAACAAGCTGGTAGAGGAAGGAAAGATGGAAAAGATACAGGTCAGCGTAGTCGGAAATAATGGAGTTCGCAGACCTATAAACTTTTATCGTCCAACACTCATCCAGCGTTTGACTAAAAAGTAATAACCGCTTAACCTCTTTATTCATGCTTCTCATTCTTCCCATTAGCCGAATCGATTCTGGGTTGGCTTTACGACTAGCAAACTGGATTTCTACCCTAGGAGGCGGAGCTAACCATCATTTATTGGTTTCTTGCCCACTCAACCAGAAAAGCGTAGCTGAAGAAATCCAGAACATCCTTAAAGGAACTTTTGCTTCTGCTGGAATTTACGTCCTTGATCAGGATCATGAGCTGGGTTGGCCTTCTTCCGCAAATTTCATGTTCAAGAAAACCGCGGGGTATGTCTACGCGAGAGGAAACCGTCTCCCTTTTTATTGGTTTGAAGCCGACAACGTACCCATGAAGTCTTCTTGGCTGGACGATCTCCAGACTGAGTACAACCTGGCACAGAAACCCTTTATGGGCGTCGTAGAAGATTCCATCGTAAGGAAGCCGGATACCAAAGAGTTCATTAGGAAGGACGGACAACATATGAATGGAAGTGGAATCTACCCTGCAAATTTTGTTCGTGCCTCACAGCTATTTGATTCGATTCATACTCATAAGGAAGCACAGCCTTGGGATATCTATCTGCGCTGGGAAATGAAGGGTTGTATCCACAACAGCAAGCAGATGATCAACAACTGGAAGAGCAAGGAATACGTTCGCACTTCCGACGGAATGATCGCCTGCACGGCTATGGATCCCAATCACCCACCCAAGTATGTTACCGACGCTATTGCCGTTGTGCATGGGTGTAAGGACGAGTCTCTTATCGATCTTTTGGAGAACAAATCAGCCAAGCCCTCTAAGAAATCAAAGTAATGGAGATCTCGACTGCCCCTTTAGATATTGCTGGACTCGATCCAGTAACAGGAGAAGTTCCTGAACGTAGAGTTGCTGATGTAGATGCGGCTCGTAGCATCTACGACACCATTTGGACAAGCGATCTTGGTAGCTCAAAAAACCGTTCTTTGGTGGATGCCATGTTTGGAGGTGCCCCTCCTTTCAATCCCGATGACCTAGTCGAAATCGGACAATCAGAAAGAACCAACATTGATTTCGGAATTGCCGCCGCAGTCAAAGATCAGGCTTTAGCTCAGTATTACGATCTGACTTCGAGTGTTCCTCGCCTAGCCTCGGTTCATGTTGACTACGGAACGGATGAACAGCGGGTCGAATGGGAAGGGATTATCGCCGAAGAGTTCCATCATACGCTGATGAACTGGACGGAGTTTGAGTTCAACCATCAGCTTCTTTCAGACCAGTTTGTTTCACATGGAGTGGGAGTTGCTTACTTCGAGGATGAGACCGACTGGCGTTATCGTGTAACCGGACTCAATGAGTTCAAGATGCCCCGCGGAACAAAAGCCAGCGAGGCTGAGATTGAAGTTGCAACCGTGGAGCGTGAATACCTAGCCCATCAGCTTTATGCTTTTATCCGAAATCCTGAAGTAGCCGAGGAACTAGGATGGAATGTAGATATGGTAAAGCAGGCACTTATGCACGCCTGCCTCGCCACTCCTACCCCATATCTTGCTGACTGGGAAAAACTCGAAATCGAACTCAAGAACAACGATCTACTCTATGGCAATTCCAAGGCCAAGAGGGTCAAGGTTGTCCATATGTGGGTTCAAGAGTTTTCAGGCAAAGTCTCTCACATGATTTTCCTTAAAGACCCGCTTCCGGCAGACACCGGATTCGGTGAGGCAAACGAGCAGTTCTTGTACGAGAAGTTCGAGCGTTTTGATGCCCCAACTCGTTGCTTTGTTACTTTCACCTACGGAATTGGAAATGGTTGCTACCACGGAATTCGAGGACTTGGGTACAAGATTTACCCTCACATCCAGCTCATCAATCGTATGCGGTGTGGCATGAGTGATGGGGCTCTTCTGTCTTCCGCACTCATCGTCCAGCCCAGTGATGCCAGCACTCGTTCCCTAGAGGATCTGACGCTGAACTACTTTGGGCCTTACGCCCTTTTCCCTGCCGGCCTTAAAATCGTTGAAAAAGCGGTTCCTGATTTCCGCGCCAACATGATGCCGGTATTGGCAGACATGACGCAGACTCTTCAGAACAATACGATCGGGTTTCAGAGCCGTGCCATTACTCCCGAAGGACAAGCTCGCACCGCTTTTGAAGTCCGCGCCCAACTTCAACAAGAAGCAACTCTTACCAGTGCATCCATCAACCTGTTCTACCATCCTTGGAAGCGTCTTCTTTGGGAGGTTTTTCGTAGACTCAGCCGCAGGGACTCTTCTCCTTTCGAGCCGGGTGGCAAGGAAGCGGTAGCGTTTAAGAAGCGTTGCATGGAGCGCGGTGTTCCTGCCGAGGCTATCTACCACGTTACTGCTGTTTGGCCTGTCCGTGCCGTCGGTAACGGGAGCCCCGCCATGCGTAGTCAGGTGCTTTCCCAGATGATGTCCATGTATGGTGCTCTCGATCAGGAAGGTCAGGCACATCTTCTACGAGACAACATTGCCGCACTTGTAGGTCAAGAAGCGGTTAATCGGTACGCCAAACCTATTGATCAACCTCTTCGTCCCCCTATTGACGATAAGATTGCTATTCTGGAAAACGCCACCATGAGCCACGGAACCACCATTCCCGTATCTCCTGGTGAAGATGACTTTATTCATGCCGGTCGTCACTTGCAGGCCCTTGACGAACTCGATCAAGCCCTAGGGCAGGGTCAAGCAGATCCCAAGGCTTCCCTTATGGCGATGGAAGCATTTTTGCCGCATACAGCACAACACGTTCAGAGACTAGGGCAAGACAAGCTACGAGGACAGCAGGTAGGTTTGATGCGCCAGCGACTTCAGCAACTCAATGCAACTGCAAAGCGTTTGCAAGATCAGCTACAAGCCCAGCAGATCAACGCTCAGAAAGCCCAGCAGGCACAGGCTCAACGTAATGCAGAGCAACAACAGGCTCAGATAAAGATGCTTCAGCAGAAGGCCGCGGAAGCCGATGCGATGTCGCCAAAACTGAAACAGCAGATTTTGGAAAGCCAAGCCAAGATGCAGATGGAAGCACAACGTCATCAGCAGGAGATGGCTTTGAAGCAAGCCGAAGTTTCTCAGAAGCTCGCTCTGCGAGATGCTGAAACCGCCGCTAAAGTTAAAGCCGCCGGTATGCCGGCAGTACCTACGACCGTCCCGATGGCTCAACCCGATCAGGAATAGTAATAACCACATATATGACCACCATTAAAAAGCGATTCACTAAAGTCATAAAGAACGCCACAACAGGACGTACTAGAACCGTTCACTACGGACAGGCTGGAAAAGCTAAAGATGGCGGTGATCGCATTCGCCCAGGAACTAAAAAGGGCGATGCCTATTGCGCTCGATCCAACAAGATCAAAGGAGATTGGAGAAAAGACCCCAACTCCCCCAACAGCCTTTCTCGCAAGAAGTGGAAATGCCACGGAAACAAGTCCATGCGATAATTTATGCCAAGAGTCAGAGACTACGCCAAGGAGTATAGGGATTACCACGGTAAGCCCGAACAAATCAAACGTCGAGCCGAGCGCAATGCTGCTCGTGCAAAGATGGAAAAAGCAGGCCGAGTCCGAAAGGGCGACGGAAAGGATGTTGATCATAAAGATCACCGAACCAGCAATAACCGCCGTTCCAACCTTCGGGTTATGTCGGCATCTAAAAATAGGTCTCGCCAATAATGACGATCCTCGATTTTAGATCGAACGAGGCTTTGGTGACTGTGTTTTCACAGCTTATCAAAGCTCCCGAATTCGAGTTGGCGATTAACACAATCAAAGACGCCTACCTGCCCATCTCTTCGGAGCCTCCTAAAGGGGTTTCTTTTGAGACATGGAATAGTCATCAGAATACCCGCCGTGAGGGGTTTTATGAGGCCATTCGTCTTATCGAACTCATGGCAAAGCCAGTCTCAAAACAAAAAGAAATTTCAACCCGTGGCCTTATGCCATCGCTCGTAAACGAAGATACTTATGAACCCGCAAACTGACGCAAACCCCGAAACTAGCACCATGATTCCTCCTCCGCCTGATTTGGCAGAGTTCTCCAGCAAAGGAGATACCGGAGGAACACAATCGTTCGAGGCCGCCACCGCATTTGGTGCCGCCTTCGATAAACTAAAAGACGAGGGTAAGCTGACTTTTGACGAACCCGCTCCATCAACTCCGGCATCGGAAGCCAAAGCCCCTAGGGTGGACGATGATCCAGGTTTCAAACCCTCCGAGATTGTCAAAGAGGAGAAAGCTCCCGCCAAATCAAAAGTAAAAGAACCTGTAAAGGAAGAGACTAAATCCCCCGCGGATTCTGTTTTCCCTAGCGCAGAGGATCTCGCAAGCATCATTTCCCCCAAGAAAGATGAGGCTACGACTGCCGAAAGCGATGAGATTCCAGAGAACTTGAAGGGTGCTACCAAGAAAGCCCAAGAGGCTTGGAAGGAACAGCGTGAGGCCATCAAAGCCGAGAAAAAACGAGCTGATGAGCTTGCCGCTAGGGTAGCCGAGCTTGAGAAACAGAAGATCGACCCCACGGAACTTGAGCGTATTCGCAAAGTTAACGAAGAGTACGAACGCGAGCTTCAGGTAGTTCGAGTCGAAGCTACTCAGGAGTATAAAGAAGCCGTCTTGGTTCCTCTTTCTAAGGTTCAAGAGTCAGTCACTGGCCTTGCCACAAAGTACGATATCAGCCCCAAGGATCTCTTTGAATCACTTGCGGATCCAGAAGGCGATAAAATCACCGACCTAGCGGCTGGAATGAACGATCGTGATCGTTTCCGTCTGTACGAGATGGCGGATCAATTCTCGAAAGTTCGCACTATCCGTGACCGAGTTGTCAATAATGCCAAACTCGCCCTAGAGAAGATTAACGCCCACCGTGAGGAGCAGGCTAAGGTTCAGATGGAAGAGGGTAGTAAAGCTTACTCTCAAGCTATCGAAACCATTGGCAAAACAATCACCGAAGCCAGCCCTATCTTTAAGCGGGTCGAAGGAAATGATGAGTGGAACAAACAGCTCGACGAGGCTGAAGCATTCGCTAGGAATGCACAGCTTCAAAGCCCTGATCCCGCTATTAGGGCAGGTATTGCTTGGAGAGCGGCTCTTTCGCCGATGCTCTTTAACCAAGTAACCAAGCTCTACAGCGAACTAAAGGAAGCCCAGTCACAGCTCGCCAAGTACACCAGTGCGAAACCGAAGGCTGGGGGAGGGGCATCACCTGCTGACGTAGCCGGTGGCGGTAAGCCTCAGTACGACGACTTCCTCGATGCCCTAAAAGGAGAACTCAGGTTTTAGTTTTTAAGATCTAAAATAACGCCCTAGGGTTGTGACTTTATTGTTGCACCCTAGGGTGTTTTGGTGTAATAACCTGACCATGCCGGTTACAGGGCAGTAAATCTGTGGCAACAAAAACTGCGTGTAACCACTCTCGACCGCACGAGGGAACAAGAACTACTACTCTTTGCCCACCTCAAATGAGGAAAGGGACAACAAAGTGTAATAACCCCATACTTTTCAAAAATCATGGCAGCTCAAACAAATATCGAGCAGTTGTTCGTTGAGTGGTCTGGTCTTATCCGCAACAACGTGGCTAAGAACATTGTCACCAGCGACTTCTATCTTAAATATCTTCCCAAGGAGCCTTGGGTCGATGGTCAGGGTACCGCAATCACCTATCCGGTGTACGAGCGTACTCTTCCTACCAACCCTGTTACCTTCTCCGCTTGGCAGTCGTCCGGTGGCGATGGCGTTATGAATCCTGGTCAGAATGCCGACGGATCTCCGTTTGCTTCCACCCAGCAGAACGCTGACGGTACTACTTCCATCAATAACCAGGGCGATACCTCAGTATCCGGTGGTGTTGCCGGAATCGTTGGTGGCGGATCCTATAGCGCAGGTAGCAACATCGATTCTTTCGGTGTTACCCTCCGCACTGCTTCGCTCAAGAAGGCCGCTCTGAACTCACCCAACATCGATCTGAATGACCTTCAGTTCGCATGGCAGGTTGAAGATCAGGTCAAAAACGTCATTCGTGTCCTCTCTGAGAACACCAAGTACGTCTGGACAAACGCCTATCAGGACGAGTACATCGCCGCTACGGGTGCTAAGATTATCGCCGCCGCTGGTCTTCCAGAGGGCACGACTAGCTTCCCGCTCACGGCTCCTACCAGCCGCCTCACCTGGGGTATTCTGGAGTACATCTACGAGCGTCTCGGCTACAATGGTGGTTCCATCAATCCGTTCATGCGTGTTGATGAGACGACCCCCATCTATGCAGTTGTCGGCGAGCGTTGGACGTTCCGTGATCTCCTCATGGATGACAACAACGTCCGTCAGGACTTCCGTTTTGCCTACCAGGGCGACAGCAACGAGAAGAGCAATCCTCTCCTTGCCGCTCCCGGCCTGAACGGTGTCTATCGTGGATTCAAGTTCTTCAACATCGAGCTACCCCCACGGTATGACCTCGTTGCCGGAGCTTGGGTGCGTCGTTTCCCATACAGCCCCCTTGCCACCACTCGTGGTGATGCTTGGGAAGTCCAGCAGGCTTACAAAGCCGCCGCTTACACGGACACGGCTGTGTACCATCAGGATGTTCTCAAGATCCTCATTCCGAAGCCAAAGGTTTCGGGTGGCGGAATGACCTACAATCCCCAGTATTCATGGACTGGTGAATTTGTATGGCGTAACATACCTGACAGGACATCTAACATCGATGGAAGCATCGGTTTCTTTAGGGCTTTATATGGTTATGGCCCTAAAGTTGAGCGTCCTGATCTCGGTTTCGTGGTGCGCCACCAGCGTGCCCCTCGCGGAATCTCTGATCTGGTTCCCGTCGGCACTCCTGACGCCAGCTACTAATTAGAACAGCCCCTCTACCTCAACTGCCCTAGAGCCTACAAAGCCCTAGGGTAGCCAGGTGGAGGGGCCTTCTACTTATGAAACCTCACAAATCACTTTTGATCATCGGCATCGCCGCAAAAAAACCTATGGAAGACGACAATAAGGTCATTGAATTCCCAGCCCCAAAAGGCTTCACCCCTCCCGATAACGCCAAAGAGGGTGATACCTTCGAGGCTCTCGCCACTCTGCGTATGCAGGCTGACGGGGTTCTTCAGCTTGATGCCATCGATGGTATGCCTGTGATGCACGACGCAAAACAGGAGATGATGGAAGATCAAGACCAGTCCCCTGAAGAAGATCAGCATGAAGCTGAAATGAACGAGGATCAGGAAAGCGCAACAAGCACCCAGCCTAGTGAAGACGAAGCTGATCAGGGTGAGGATGGCGATTTCTTGAAAGCCGTCATGGGCGGTCTGAAAAAGAAAGGGATGAATAAATAATCCCCTAGGGGATCTCAATGATCACCGATCCGAAGCGTCTTACCGACGGATTCAGGGGGTTACCAGATGGTATGGATGGCAGTCGCCTTCCGCCTCTGGTGCCTCCTACTTCCGTTTGGTATGCTGAGAACGTCTCTTTCCGAGACGGACTTGGTGCAAAGACCCGTCCGATTTTCAACGAGATCCCTCCTTCTTTTTGGAGGCCATCTGTTCGTGGAGACAACGGACAGCTAGAATCTACGGTACTTGGAGATCAAATAACGATTGCCGGATACGGAGTCACCACATCATCGAGCAGATACAACCTGTTCGTCCAACAAGCACTTAATTTTCAAGGAGTATATTTTTACAACGATCCTCGTTTTGGAAATCCTGCCCAAGTAATTGTTGTCAGTAGCGGCGTTATTGTGGCTCTTAACTTTGCCGCTAGAAGTTGTTTTGTTCTCAATTTAGATTCGACCGGGGCTATCAAGTTCCTCAATCCTTCTTTGCCTGTCTATATGTGTCAGGCAGGTAGATTTTTGATTATACAGAATGGATATGATACTCCTCAAATCTACGATGGGTATCAGTTAAGACCCTCAACTGCATTTGGGAATGGAGTTAATGTAGTACCAGTAGGAAAGCAGATGGCCTTTGGTCAAGGTCGTCTTTTTGTTGCAAACTCTGATGGTACACAGATTACCGCAGGGGATCTTATCTACAGCGGAAGTTCTGCTTCGGTAAACATTTCCTCAATTACTCCACCTTCTTTCAAGGTAACTGCCTCCATAGTACAACCTACAAGCTACCCTGTAACTGCTTCGGTAACTGGAACAACCTGCACATTGACAGGTACAGGGCTCCCGTTCACCGCCGGTAGCGTATTTTACATCACCAGTAACAATTCAAACGACTCTACGAATGCAGTTTTAGAAGCCAATTTTATTGTGGCATCAACTGCAAACGCCACGACAATTACCTATCCTGTACCTAATGGAACAAATGCTCCGGTAGGAAAACTTTCGATAAGCCAACCGATTGCAACGTGCACACTTTCTGGAGTTCAGATGCCTGTAGTTCCTGGAGCTAGTTTTTTAGTTTCTAGCGATAATACCTTGGATGTTTCAAATGGTGCCCTAGGGACATTTGTTGCAGGAACCCCCACAACTCCTACTACCATAACGTATCAAGTGCCGGCAGGCACGACATTACCTGTTGGTAATCTTATGGTGAACTATGGGTTCCCTGGCTATGTCACGGTGTCAACTGCAACACCTCATGGGTTTTCTGTGGATAGCGTCGTAACGATTCAGGGAACTACTACAACAGCCGCTTTGAACGGAACTTTTGTGGTTCAGCAGATCTTAAATTCTACGGCATTTACGATTGCGGTAGATGGCTATGCTTACGGGTTTGGTACCGGAGGAACTGTAACTCTGACAAACTCCGGTCAAGATACTGATCTTTTGAATTTTACAGAGACTACGTTCCTAGCCGAAGGGGGAAACCTATCCATCCCTGCTGATCTAGGAACCATTGTCACTATGAACTTTGTCCCCTTGCAGGATACTTCGACGGGTCAGGGTGACTTGGTCGTTCTTTGCAATCGAGGCGCGGCTTCCATTGCGGTAGCTGTAGAACGATCTCTTTGGAGTCAAACACCTGGATTTCAACGAGTTCTCTATCGAGACATTGGAGCTGTTTCCGATAGCACGGCTATTGTAAACGGGGACTTATTTTTCCGGTCTTTGGATGGAAATGGTATACGGTCATATCGAAGCGCACGAGCCGAGTTTACGGGGTATGGTCAGGTACCTATATCAGCAGAAATTGATCCCATTCTAAAACAAGATACTACCTGGTTGCTGGGAAACGTTTCTTTCCTTTACCACAACGACAGGCTGTTGATGACTTGCCTGCCTGAACAATTTCCTCCCCAAGCCGGAGACCCGTCGTCCATCAGCACGCTTCCTATTTACTATCGAGGAATTGTCGCTTTGGATTTTAGGGCGGTTGCAAACGGGCATCTAAGCGGAACTGCGAAACCGGCGTTCGATGGCGTTTGGACAGGGCAGAACATTCTTAGGATCTTTGGAGGTAATGATGCTGGTGTTAAGAGAGCATTTTTCCTTTCCTACAATACAACGTCAGTAGGCACACCTGGAGTAGGACTCTGGGAGATCGTTGAAACTGGTGAGTGCGACTTAGGTACTCAAGGGCCAATTCCAATTACAAGTACCCTGATAACCAGAGCATACAATTTTAACGAAAATATGGCTTTGAAAAAGCTGATCCGGCTTGATCTCTGGTTTGACTCCATAGAAGGAGGCCCAAACAGATCGGTAATCGGAAGCGTGTCGTATAGACCTGACGATTGGCCTAGTTGGATTCCTTGGGCAACGATTACTAAGACTTCAAATTCTGAGACGGTACCTGGCAATTACGCACTCTATCCCACACTTTCTGACGGATATGCACCGCAACTAAGGCTACCAGCTCCTTCCTACCCAACATCTTCAGCAGACGCTACAGCCAATACTTATAGCTCAAAACCTTCTGCCCTAGGGTATGATTTTAATTTTCAACTTTCTTGGACAGGCCATGCCCGTCTGGGTCGTTTAATGCTCCATGCTCTAGAGATCGTAGAGCCAGTCGGAGGAGGATCGATATGATCTTGCTTGTAACTCTACCCTAGTGTAATAACCTCATAACCTATGGCCTTAATCCCCGGAACCTTACCTACTGGAACGAATTTTCCTGGTACTCCACAGGCTCTCCTTAATCTTCTTTCCTCATACTTATCCGCTCCTCCATCATCTAGGCAGTTGTTTGTTCAGCCTACTTCCGTTGGTGTCCCTACTGATGGAACGGCTCTTTGGTACAACACCGGAGCCAATACCCTTAACGTATACTCTAACGGGAGCTGGAATACTCCGACGGTTGCCAACGGTGCTATCTCTGCTAGTGCTATTGCTACTGGTGCGGTAAATACCAATGCGATTGCTACCGGCGCAGTCACCACATCTACGATTGCCCTAGGAGCAGTTACTCCTGGTCTTTTATCGGCTGGAGCACCTAGCTGGACTACGCAGGGAGCTTTAACTGTCCCTGGTGCCGTTACCGCTACCAAGTTCTACGGTGATGGTACGTCCTTGACGCTACCGACGGCGGCTCAAGCCATACCTAGCGGAGCAATACTTCCGTTTGCTTTCAATACTACACCTTCTGGTTGGTTGATCTGCGATGGAACCGCCTATTCTAGGAGCACCTATTCGGCTCTCTGGACTGCGCTAGGAACTACTGCAAGCCCTTATGGGCAAGGCGACGGATCGACCACATTCAACGTGCCGGATCTCCAAGGGCAATTCATCAGGGGTTATGGAGGGAATTCTGCCGCTTTTGGAACTAAGCAAACAGATGCTCTGCAAGGTCACTACCATTCCGCCACAACAAACGCGAATCCTGCGCCTGGAATAGGAGTAACCTCTTTTAACAATTACGGAATCAATAACAGTCAATACGGAATTAACGGCGTTAATGTAACGTATAATGGAGCGGGTACCGTAACGGTTACAAGTCCCACGACTGACGGAACCAATGGCACTCCTAGGACTGCCGCGGAAACACGCCCCTCCAACATTGCGATGCTCTACTGCATCAAAGCATAATGAGCATTTCCATAGGAACAATCACACCTTTAGCTCCTGGCTCTAAGGCAACTGCAAGCCTTACAGGAACAGCACCTAATCAGGTTTTGAATCTTGGGGTTCCCCAGAACGTAAGCTCTGCCGCCTCTGTTCCTGTAGGCCCAACTCAGATTAACGGAGCATCTGTTCCGATCAGCGTGAACATCCTAGGTGCTAATGCCCTAGGGCAGATTGTGGATAATTCTTCCATTGTTCTTTCAAACAGCACAACGGGTAATGCCGCTACCGCCTCTGCGCCTCAAGCTGGTTCTACTTTGGCTTCTTTAATACCCGCTTCGTGGGGTTCTTTTACTAATCCTCTTGGGGGAGGCGCATTAACTAAAGGAGGTGGATATAACTTTGGATCAATTAGCACAGTACCTATCTCCTCGCTTCCATATCCTACATATCAAGCCTACAGCATAACATTCACAACTCCTCTAAATAATACAAATTATGCGGTTTTAGTTACGGGTCAAGGGTGGGCAAACATACAGAGCGTAAGCACTACCGGATTTGTTGTATCTTTTTATACCGCTTCATCCACCGGAGCGCTGTTAATCAGCAAGCCTCTTTTTGGGAACTTTGTGGTTTATTCTAATTAGTATGCCATCCGCCATCTACAATCTTATCTTTGACAAGGGTGCTGACTACAACTTCGGCCTTGTATTCTCGGATCAGAACGGAAATCCGCTTAATCTTACCGGAATAACGATTACTGCGCCTATTTATGCAAAAGAAGGGGATGCGAATCCTATTTCTTCTTTTGCAGTTACTTTGGATTCCTCAACCGTAGGACGAGCTATCTTCACCCTTTCTGCCACCGCAAGCTCTTCTATTATTTACAGCAAGCCTTACTTTGAAGTCTGGCTTCAGTATCCCTACAACGGAGCACATAGCCGCTACCTTAGAGGCATAGTCAACTTAGATAAATAGTATGAGCGGAGCCGTAAACGTCACATTTCAAGATCTAGTAAGCACTGAGACGATTGTGGTTGACTCAGGTGTTTTTGTTAACAATTTGCAAAACGCCTCGATAACTCTATTGCCACTTAGTTCTAATCCTACGGTTTCCATAACTGGAAATGCCCCTAATCAGTCAATTAACTTTGGCATACCCGCAGGTATTACCCAATCACAAGCCATCGCTTTTTCTGTAGCTCTATGAAACAAATCGCAACCTCATATTCCGTATCTGGAAACCAAGTAACTCTTACAGGTGTTAATGTACCTTTGTCTCAGGTTACTTTGATATCGGATGTAAGTACCGGAACAGTGCTTTATTCAGTGGCCGGCCCCGCCGCCACAAGTTACGTCCAAGGAACAAATTCGGTAATCACGTTGGCTACTGCTCCGGGATCGAATGACGGACTTTATATCGCTTATGATGATGGAGTAAAGACCACGAATGCCCCGACAACGGTAACCGCCAATGTAACTTTTCCTGCAACCCAGAATGTTTCTTTGGTTAGTTCCAGCGATGCTACTGCTATTCCGGTAACCGCAAGTAGTTTGCCTCTCCCTACAGGTGCCGCTACCGCAACAAATCAGGCTACTGAAATCAACTATCTCAATACGATTGCGGGAAATACAAACTCTGGATCTGCAATCACAGGGCAAAACCTAGGGTCAGGGTCGGGTGTACTAGGGTGGCTATCTTCAATTTACAAACAACTGACAAGCACTCTTGTCAGTCAGATATCAGATGGAGTCAACACCTCCAATAAGGTAACCGTTTCTGCTTTTCATAACCAAGATAACACCACTACTGGGACGGGTTATGGTATCTTGACGGGGGGAGTTGCTCAAGTTCTTAACCCTGCTGGCACAATCGATCGTCAGCGGAGTACCGGATTTGATAATATCCCTTCTAGAGGCGTGGCTACTGGGTCTCAACAGCTTGCCTCCGCCTTAATGTCTACGACAGTCACCAGCGGAGCAATCAATGGAAACAATCTCCCACAGAACGTGACTTTGGCGGCTTTGTCTTTTACCTTCCGAGGAGCAACCGGAACTATTCAACCTGGGTCTATCCTTTTGGTCGATGGCGGAAACACAAACCAAGAGTATGTTTATGTTAACTCAGTAAATACCGTAACTAATTCAGTTAACGGTATTTTCTACAATAACCATGCCGCTAATGTCACCGTATCGACTTACTCCTACAATCAAGCCAAAGATGCTACCCTAACTGATGGGTCTACAACTGCTGGGGTTCCGGCTGGAGTAATGTTTTTCTGGAACGCATCGTTGAATAACGGAGTTGGCGGTCTGGAGATGGAGCGTTCTTTCTCCGGCGAGCTTACTGGAGCCACGGGTCAAGGTGCCGCCTGTGCCGTTGTTTACGAGGATGCCAGTGGTGGCCCTGTACTAGCAACAGGAATACCTTCTGGAAAACGACTTTTCCAAGGTCAATCTATGGTCGGTAAAGGATACGCAAGTGCACCAATAACCGCTAGTGTAGCTGGAAATACCAGTCTTGTTTTCTCTTCGGCATCTGCCGCTCAGACAATTCCTGCGGGTCATGCTATTAGGCTTACCGGCGGCGCAACCGCTGAGACTGTGTTTTCTTCTAGCACATGGGTTCCAGGGTCAAGTGCCACGGTTCCGTTGCAGTCTGCGGTAGTAAATGCAGGTCAGACCACCGCTTCTTGGGACATCTATAGTGCAAATGGCCCCGGAATTTCAGGCTTTTTGCCGCACGGAATCGGAATTGAGGAAGAGGCAATTTTTGATCCGGTTACAAACCTTTACTACATCGAGCGTTCCGCAACTCAAGATGGAGTTTCTTCTCAGAATATCGTCCTAGAGTCACCTGGGCTGTGGAACGGGTCTTCAATGGATCGTGCTCGTGAAGTCATTGGAGATGCACAATCTGCGACAGGTCTTCCTGCTGAAGTTCCGATGCTGTTTAATGGAACAACATACGACAGGGCTCGTTCGGGGCAAACGGCACCCATTGCCGCGACAGGACTACAAAACGAGATTACTATGTCAGTGTATAATAGCACTGCTCCAACTGCCACAAGTGGTCAAGCGGTACCATTACAGGGAGACTCTGCCGGAAGGTTACTCGTAAAAGACCATAACGCCGCCGCCTCCGGTAGTGCATTTCTCACAGGAACTGGATCTGCTACGGGCAACTTCTATGCAGTCCAAGTGCTTACCAACACCATATTTGCAACTCTAACGGATTCAACTCGTACTGGTTCAACTATGACGGGTGTAACGATACCGGCTGGAACTACTTTCTTCGGTAACATTACCTCTATTGCTCTTACCAGCGGAACGATTATTGCGTACAACGCTTAATGCCCTCCCTAAGCCTTAAACTAGCCCTAGGGGCATCGATTGGCGGGATTTACACTTCGCCAGTCACATCAGCCCCCACTTGGACACCTTACGGGAGTTATACCGCAGGGCAGTATGTTTGGTATTCCGGCAACATCTACCAATGTTCTTTGGCAACTTCTTCGGTTGTTCCTACCAACCCTTCAAACTGGCTGATCATTGGTAGCGGTTCAGTAATCTTTGATTCTATCTCGACTACTTGGTTTAACGCAGTTTCCGCCGCAGGATCTTCTATTTCTGCCCAAAACCAGATATCGATTAACACGTTCTTGGTATCGCTGAATAACGCAGGAGTATGGAGTTCAATCCAACAGGCAAACCTGCTTGTCGGGCCAACGTCTATTGCGGGTGCGCTAGTTCCATTGGCGGGTACTGTAACCAACAATAACTTTGTTGCGGCAGACTACAATTACCTGACGGGGCTTATGGGCAATGCAGGAAACAAGTATTTGATTACCGGATACGCTAACAACTCAAACGCAAGCAAGCATATGTACGTCTGTGCTACGTCCATGCCCACAAAAACAACGGCCATGTTCTTTATGGGGTCTGGAAACACTTCGGGAGACGGTAGGATAGAGATGCCGACTGGCGTGGGTAGCGGAATCTCAATGGGTCTTAGCTGTACCACTACGAACTATACAAATACCCTCTCGGCTACCAATGGTTTTGGAATGAACCACAACAGTTCTACTACGACGATTCCGTACATTAACGGTAACCTCACCACAATCACCGGAACTGCTCCCACCCAAACCACCGCAAACTATGGAGTTTTCTGCGGAAATACGGCAGGTGCGAGTGATGCAAGGATTGCTTTTTATTCCTTGGGGGCTTCCGCATCTATCCCGATCATCGATACCTGCGTAAAGACTCTTCTAACCGCTCTTGTATGATAAATGATACCAGAGTAATATCCGCATAACCTATGGCAACCCTGTACACAACTGCTCTTCAGATTCTTGCACCCGTCGTGGACAACGGCGTGTTGCCAGGTGACCCTAGGGTGGCCGCTCGCCTGGATGAAGCCCAGCGGAGGCTGATCAATCAGTATAACTTTGTTTCTGCCAGGGAAGAATCACTAGAAACCGCCCTAGTGTGGCAAGCCGGTGGAACTAACCCAGGATTTGCGGACTCCACGTTGATTCTTGATGACATCGATTCAACAAAGTTGATGGTTCTTTGTGCTTTTCGAGAAGAAAACAACCAGATCGATATGGCTGAAGGGCTTGAGAAAAAAGCTTTTGGTTACGTCGAGCGTGACATTGTTGATAACGTAAGTAGGGCTAGATACGCCCTTTTTTCTTCTTTGGCTTTGTCTGATCAAAACACTTTCGGTGGTTTGGTGGGGCGTATCGGATTGGAAACCTTTGAAAGTTACAAAGCACCTAAAGCCCGTCTTCAGAGTTTTGTTAATCAGGGATACCAGCAGGCTATCGACCACTACAATTTCATCGTTCGTAACGAGCAGGCAGAGCTTGCTGTAATGAGCTACAGCCCACTGGTTAACGATACCGACGCATTTCCCCAGATTCTTCCGGCGGAGGTTATTCGTGGGTTTGTACTTTCCATGCTGTCGCAGAATGCTGACAGCGAAGTCCAATACACCAGTGGAAAAGAACTTCAAAACTTCAAGGCGGAGGCACAACAGCTCATCGAGCGTAACGTACAAGCCGCAATCCAACGCCAAAGGTATGAAAATCGTAAGAACAACTTTGAGACCTTGGATCCATCTACCTTCGGATATCACTGGGGTCGCATCGGATTGGATCTAGCGAACGGGCTCCAATACTCCGATGATCAAATAAAACGTGCTGTAAATACCGCCGAAGAACTTCTGATGAACGCCGGCAAGTGGGTTGGCACCATTGATACATACGTTCTTCCGGTTGTTACGAGCGGTGAGGTTTTCCTCCCTAGGGAGGTTGAGACTGTTTTGTTCGCACAATTTGGAAGCAATCCCCAACCTGTCTACGATCGATTCAACGAATGGATGATGGAAGGAAGCGGATTGAGAACCGACGACCAACCTTGGCGGTATTCGTTTATCGATCGCGGCGAGGGTATCGATCCTATAGATGGGCATTTGAAGCGAAAATACTTTGTGAGTTATCCAGACGATGCCGGAGCCAGCATGGCTGACCGATACGGGGGAGAAGCCTTTGCACCTTATTAAACCATGAGCACTCCTGTAACTGTTAACATCTCTAATCAAGTATATGCGTATATGCCAAACACGGCATTTTCCGCTGTCTACTCTACAACACCGGCAAATGTAACTTGCTCGGTAACCTACACTGATGCCCTAGGGAACGTAACGACATCAGCTCCTTCTGCCATAGGTAACTACACTGTTACGGTTACTCCGACTCAATCTGGGTACACGGGATCTGCCGCAACCGCTATAATGACAATTAGCATTGTTACCATTTTAGCTAAAAAGCGACCCATAGCCCATGTAGCTGATTCGGAAACCATGATTCTTAGACACTATCGGGCGATCCTTGAGACAGTTCAGTATATTCTCTCTGATGGAAAAGCCGGAACGCTCGACAGTCCTAAGCAACTTTTGGCGGCTCAAGTTAGCCAAAACTACTTTAAGCAGAACATGAACTCACCTCATAACAAACGAGTTGTCAGTTTCCGATAACTGGTGTAATAACCTTGCAACCTTTTTCATGGAAGCCCCTGTACCTACACCAGAACCCGCCCTAGAGTCAGAGTACCTGATTGACCAGTTGGAGGCAGGCTTGGCTTCTAATCAGGAAAATCTTGTCGATCTTCCTCTGAAGCATCTCTTTACGCCGGGGCTTTACCTGCGTCAAATCTTCATGCCAGCCGGTTCCGTTGTGGTTTCACGACGCCACCTTACCGAACATCCCTTCATTGTCTTAGAAGGGGTAGCGGAAGTCTTTGACGAAAAAGGTGAGTTTATCCAGACCCTAGAAGCTCCTTTTGTCGGAGTTACAAAGCCAGGTACCCGCAGGGTTCTCAACATCATCAAGGACTCTGTATGGCTCACGGCTCACGTTACAGACCTCACGGATCCTAATGAGATCGTTGCGACCATTACGGAGCACAACAACAAGCTCATGCCTGAAGGGTTCGTGGATCAGGCTTTCGAGAACACAAAGGAGTTGCCGCTATGACAATGGCCGCTATTGGAGCTTCGGTTGCCGTCGGTGCCCTAGGGGCTGGGGCTAACTATTTGATCGGACAGTCAAATAAACCTAGTGCATACAACCCAGGAGCAAACAATTTCCTAGCACAGCAACAACAACAGGCACTATCCGATCTTGCGGCTAAGTATCAAGGTCAGGTTGCCGGGTATGGTCAGAACTTCCTCACCGCAGAACAGGGACTGGCTAACACATACGGAACTCAAGGTGCAGGAGCTTCTACGAACTACCTGACCAACACAGGCAATTACCTTAGCAACTACGGCAACGACATCTCGAACCTTGCGATGGGGGCTCCACAGAATGAGCTAAACGCCGCGCAATCAGGGTTGGGCTTTAACGTAAACAACCTAGGGCTCTACGGGGGCATTGCCAATAACCTCTCTAACCAAGCCCAGAACTCTCAGATTGGCCTGGTAAATAATGCGTTACCCTCGTGGCAACAGCAGTATTCACAAGGAATGGAGAATGCAGGCCAGATGCAACAGGGTCTCATTGCCTCAGATGTTCAGGGCAACGTGGGTCGCACCGCCGGATTCAACGCTCTTCAGTCAGGTGTAGGTGGGGGGAGCGGATTGGGTCGCAACCTTACCGCTCGTGATCTGGGGCTGACCTCGATGCAACTGCAACAGCAGGGAACGGCGCAAGCCCAGTCCCTAGGACAGCAACAGTATGGAATGGAGGTGGCGGGACTGCTTACCAACCCAAATGCCATCTACAACAACTCTGGCGTAAATTCTGGTCAGGCCATGAACGCAGGTGCCCTAGGGACGAATATCGCCGCTACTGGGCTACAGACCGGACTTCAAGGAGGTCTCTCTACTCAAGGAACAAACTTCGGAGGTTTGATGAACCTCTATGGGAACGTCTTCAACACCGGAGTCGGTGCAAACCAAAGCGTGATGAACGCAGAAGCGGCGGCGGCGGCACAGGCGGCGGCACTACAGGCTCAAGGAATCACTGGAAACTACGGAACCCAGATGAACGGCAACCTGATGCAGTACCAGTCCAACAACGCACTTTCTGCGTATAACACGCAGATGCAACAGGGGCTTGTCAACGGCTTGACCTCGGCACTAGGAAGCGGGATCGGGGCGTACAACTTCAACAACGCCCTTTCCAACCTAGGAGGAGGAAATCCATACGCCAACACTTTCAACGGAGGGCCACAACCTATGTCCAGCGGATTCTACCCCACTCAACAGGCCGCGCTAACTGCGGCTACAGGAGACAATGGGCTAGTAGGAAACGTAAGCCAATACGGCACAGGGCAGTGGTATATCGGAGGATAATATGGCTGAAGGATATATTGCACCAATAGTACCGAATGACATTCAGACTCCAGGTTGGAACTGGAACCCGTCCACTGCGTATCTGAATGCGATTCAGCAGGGAGAAGACGAAGCGGCTAAAACTGCAACCGCCGCCCGTCAGTACCAGCTTCTTCCGATCCAGTTAGCCTACGAGCAAGCCAGAGCAAAGTATTACGATGCGAGGGCAGATAAGTACGAGAAGGATATAAATACCGAGTCTCCAATCTTGGATCTAAAAGGAGCCGCAGGTTCGTCCAATGCTATAGACGAAATATCCCCTGATCTTTTGAAGCAAATGAACTTCAAATCGGCTGATGATATGGGAGCCGGAGACACAGGAACTACTGCGTCAAATGATTCAAAAACACCCGGCACAACTCCAACTGATTCAGAAATGGATTCAGCGGCGGATAAAAGCAAAAATCCAGCCCCTCCGAGTGGATCAGGCTACGGATCTCTAACTACAGATGATTTGATCCATCTTGGTATCGACCCTAATACTCCCCTAGGAGCAATCATAACCGCTCCAGGTGCACCTTCTACAGGAGATGCGCTTGCCACTATCGCGCAAGGACTTCCAATCACTCCTGAGAACCTAGGCGCAAATTCTCCGGCTAGACTAGCAGATCAGACCACGAGTTCTTCGGGGGATATGCCTACTGCCGCATCTGATGTAGGGATTTCACCTGTTCAATCTGCACAGCTTGCCGCCGCAAATGCAGTACCCGATAGGCTTCAGGCCAATAACCCTTTGGCAGATTTTGCTCACGGAACTGATCAAACTCCAAAAACCCTAGGACTTGGAGGCGAACAAATTCTATCAGGAAGCAAAGGGGTTCTAAACATCGCTGACGCATTGAAGAGCGACGCAAGCACTACTCCAAAAAACGATGGTTCGATTGGCAACAAGATTTCTGCGTATGACACCGCTATGAATCAACTGGCTCTAAGAGCCACGATGGCAAAGCAGGATAGTTTGAGGTACGGAGCACTCGCCAGAGCTACCAGCTCCAAGGATCCTAATCGCATACCACTACTTCAAAAGGCATTCAATGCCTCTGCGGAATCCGATAAGTATGCAAATACGGGTCAAATCCTAGCATTGCACATGACGCAGGAAACCGGACTTGCCCCCCAAAACATCGAATATCTTCGCACGTTAAAAGATCCCAACAAGATCAATGCGATTCACTCGTATGTTCAGAACGGAAAAGCTCCTGACTACGCATCAGCCGCACAGCTATTTACCGCCGAAAGAAATGCCGCAAGTAAACAGGTAGACCCAGCGGCACAGCAGGCTCTTCTTACAAAAATGCTCGGAGACCTTAAAAACGTCACCGATGTAAAAAACTCAGGTAACGTCACCGGAGACAACTATGTCAAACTTCAGGCGCAAGAAAATGCGTTGACCGACCAAATCAACAAATTGACTGGAGTTCAGCCAGCGCAGTCTTCGCAGTATGTTGATCCGCTAGACAAGTTCAACGGAATCAATACAAAACTCTCCGCGCTGAACGCTTCAGGCGTCAAAACCACGGATCTTGATTTAGGAGGAGGGACTAAGCTGACAGGAATTGCTACTGACCCAAACAAGGCGTCAGCGATTATACGGCCTGAAATTATGAAGGCGGCGGCGAACAATAACGCCCTTTACGATATTCCTCACTTCAAGCTCGATACGAATACGCCAGAGGTTCAGAGGTTTATTCAGGATTACAATCAAGCTCCGGCAGGTAAGAACTACGTCATTACAGGGCTACCTGGAATGATTAGGAAAGATCCTTCAATCACAGCCCAGCAGGTATTGGCTGACCATTTTGGTGTGTCTTCAACCCCAGCTAAAAAAGAATCCGAAAAATCTAGTTCTTCGACAACAGCGAATTCTGCAAACCCACTCTTGGTGGATTACACCAAAGACCTATCCCCCGATAATCCTCTGAAGCAACCTACTCAAAACGCAAACGTAGAGGCGGCAAAACAAGAAGCTAGTGCTCAAAAAGCACAGATGGATTTTAAGACATCGCAGGCCAAACAAATGGCGATATCAAACGCTAAAGCTCAACTAGCACAAACCCAGCAAAAACTAGCAGAGATTCAAAACTACTCAAAGAGTAGCGACGCGGGTTTTGGCATATTCTCAAATACATTTGCTCATAACTATGAAGCGTTGAAAGCACAGGAAAAACAGCTCTCCGATTACCTAGCTTCCAATAAATAATAGTTATGTCAGACGATACAAATTCTTTACTACAGGATCCTAATTGGTTGCAGAGTATCGGTCAGGAAATACCTGGTACTTCCGATGCGCCAGAGGATACCGCTCAATTATCTCTAGAGGAGAGGTTGGCAAGGACATCAGGAGGTATGCTCCCCCCTAAACCAACTTCGTTGGTCGGTGAGATCGGAAAAGGTATTGCCGCAGGAGCCCGTGATCTTTACGGAACAGCAGGAGGTTTGGTTGGACTGGCTGGAGATGCCCTAGGGAATCAGGACGTTAAAAATTTTGGATTGGGCATTTACCAAGATCAGCAGGAGGCCAATCAGCAGAACAATGCGCCGGCGGTATCGAGTATCGGAGAGGCAACAAAGAGCTTTGGAAACTTCGCTGACTACGCCGCCTACAATCTTTCAAAGGGACTCACGGAGATGGTTCCCATGCTTGCCGCCGGTGGAGTCGGTGGAGAAATCGCAGGTAGCCTAGCCGAAGGAGCCGTACAGAAGGCTGTCCAATACGGAGTTGAAAAGGGGCTTTCGCAAGAGGCCGCCGAGGCCGCAGTAGCCGCTTCTGTTCGTCAAGGCGGAGCAGAAAAAGCCGCTCAGAGTTTCAGCGAAGCCTTAGCCCCGACGATGGGTGAAGACGCCGCCTCTAAGTTCGGTGAAGAAGCGTTTAAGGCACAATCCGCCAAGAACACGGCATCTTTTCTAGGGGCACAGGCCGGAAATGCCGCCACGATTATTCCTCAGTCCGTTGGTGATGAGTATGGGCAGACCAAAGACGCCGAGACTGCCCTAGGATATGGCACGGCAAGCGGAGCATTGAATGCTGTCGCTATGGGTATTGTTGCCGCTCCTGCTTTCCGATCCATGCTCGGAATCGGAACGGAAGCCGCCGCAAAGTCATCGTTCCTGAAGAGTGCCGCAACCCGCATCGGTACTGATACCGCTCTCATGGTAGGTCTTGCCTACCCTAGCACCTACCTGAATCAGGAGGCACAGGCATCGGTAGATCCAAGTTTCGATATCAATAGCCCTGAAGCCCAGAAACAGCGCATGGAATCAGTAGCAGGCGGGGCTCTTCAAGGTGCCGCTTTTGGTGGACTAGGTTCCCTAGAGTTCCTGCATAATACTGCCCCCCTTACCGCAGACGCCCTTCAGAAGATAACTTTCACATCAAAGGGTGAACAACCTGCACTGACGCCAGAAAAACTACCGGACAACGCAACTCCTCACACGGTATCGCCGGAAGTTACCATCACGGATCCTCGTACCGGCGAAAGCATCAAGGCTCAGAAAAACAACACGGTCGGAAAATGGACGATCAATCATCCAGATGGATCGATGACCATTCTGAATACCGAAGACCCCAATAACACCCATGCGGCTACCCTAGAGTTGCTGGCACAGGAGGAGTTGGACAAGCTCAACAACAAATCAGAAGAAGATAACAACGAGAGTTCTGAATCTGAAAAGCTTCCAGTTGCGACTACCTCTGAACTGCCGGCGGACACATCCGAGTTCTACCCTGCTTCCTTCCCAACCGCATCGGGTCAGGCATTTGCCGGTCAGCCAGCGGAAGAATCAACCGCGGAGCCGGTATCCTCTACGGAAACCCCAACTGAAAAGCAGAAGTTTGCAGAAGCAGGCCAAGTCCTAGGACAACTTGCGGCTAACAAACAAGATACCAGGACGGAATTTCCTGTAGGAACAATCACTGAGTCAACCAGGGATCCAAACCTACTATCTTCAGCACTTCAAAAAGTAACAGGAATCGACCTAGGGTCACAGGTATCGGAGAAAAAAGCACAAGCCGATGCGGCTGTTGCCGCTTCTAAAACACCAGAAAACTTCACCCAAAACCTTCAGGTGGGTGATCCCGTATCCTTCGATCACCCAGAGCTAGGTAAAGTCGATGCAGTGGTCACACAGGCCGAAACCCCAAGCGAGCACGGACTGCCCGAAGCAGATTCAATAAAAGTTCAATATAATAACCCTGTAACCGGACGTAAAAAAACACAGGTTATTCCTCGCTCAAGCTGGAGTCGCATAGAGGCACCAAAGCCAGAGGTTCCGACAACGGATGAAATCGTAAATACCGCCCTAGGGGATAATCCAACACCTCAGAAACTCCAGCAGTCAGGGATGTCCAACATCCGTGTTGAGGGCGATCAGCAAAGCCCAACGGCAGTATCGGGAGATATTGTTCTTAAAGATGGATTGCTTCCGTTCAATGAGAACAAGAATCGAGAGAATGACCCGATCCATGCACTGCTTGATGAAGCCGGAAAGACGGGAGATTACTCCAAGGTGGTCGCAACCGGAGCCCTGCCTGCTCGTTACGAATCAAAATCAAAAAAAACCCACGGAATTTGGACGGGCGGTGAGCTTTCTTCTGCAGATCGGATTGCCCTACTTAACGCGGAAGATGGCGTTACAGACGGAGGAAGATCAGCTTCAAAGGCGCAAGAAATAAAGAACAGATTAGAAAAAGTAAAAGAAACCACGGTTCGGCAGATGAACCAAGGTCTACGGGTTCTTGCTCCGAAAGGATCGATTGCGCCTCCTGGATTTGAATTTACCAAGCTACCAAATGGCTTGATGCAAGTTACCGCTGTTCACGATTACCTTGGAACATCATGGAGAATGCGAGGAGCTTTGGATCCGGTAATGACCAAAGCTAATGGTCATCCTACCTACTTTCCAGGAAAGCCAGACACGTTCAGCGTGGACGTTCCAGTTGGGATCAAAGGCAAATACAGCCAGAAGCGAGGGCCGGACATACTTACAACTAGGTTCAATACGCCAGGTCTTCGTGCAGAGCGGTCTGATATTGCCCGTGAAGGTCACATTACCCGCAGGGAGAATCAGGAAAATTCTGAAAACTCGGAGATCCAAAAGAACCCTCTGAACCATACCGAGTCGCAACTGTTAAACACGGTGGCGGGTCGTGCCCTAGAGCATATCGATAACAGCACTTTCCGAGATTCAGTTAAGGAAGAAGCCAAGTCTGGGGTCGTGCCACGCCTTGCTCGTGATATCCGCAAGAGCGGAAGAAAAGCACCTGAACCTAAAAACGATACCCAGAAGTCTTTGACTTCAATGCTGTTCTCAAACATAGCGAGGATCGCACGAGCCAAGATTGAAGGTGCATCCGACAAGGCTGATGAGGCGGTTGTCCGTGCCGAACAACGAGGTGTAGGTCGTGCAGGTAAAAGCGAAAAAGGCGAAAAGGGAGTTCCGCTTATGCGGAAGGTCAATGGATCCGTGCAAGAAGACGATCTCGCAACCGCAAAGAACCTTTCTTCAGGTCTTCTAGAAAAAGGGATCAAGGTACAAGACTCAGACTACACAAGCGAAGGTCTAAGGAAAATTGAACAGCACTTTAAGGATACGCTAAACAAGGGTGCCGAAGAAACAGACTATACCACCAAGCAGTTGATGGGCATGGAAGCCCTCCTAGAGAAAATAAAAAACAGAACTTTCAACAGGGATGACTTTAGATCTGCCGTAGAGCAAAAGCTGATAGACGCACCAAAGTCATATACTGTAGCCAGAGGAGATGTAGAATCTTCAATCGCAGGGAAAACAATACCAGGATCATCTGGAACACCTGGCGGTGGAACACTTTCCGGTAGCGACGCTTCAAAAATAGAAGAACGTATCCGTAATAATGCAGGCCGTAAGTTGACCGATAAGGAATACTCGCAGGCAGTTCAGTCTACCCTAGAACAGGCCAAACAGCGTCAAATGAAACTGACCAAGGCCGACAAGACTCATCTCACTTCGGTGATGGAATATCACAAGGTGGCGGCTCCTAGGTTGTCGGAAAACAATGTTTACGCCGCATCAAAACAGGCACTTCTCAAGGCTAATGAGAAAACTAAAACTGCCGGCGCACGATCACGGACGTTCTTATCCATTGACGACCCAAACACAGGGTTGTCAGACCTTCACGATGAAGGGGATACCCGCATCGAAGGCGATAATTTTTCAGAGCAAACTACCGACACACAGCCTAAGCCTGTAAGCGACGCAAATCAGGGAGACACAGTTCTAAAAAGTCTTTCTGATCTTCCAGATGGTGTGGGTAGCGACACTCATCCAGCATTCCAAGGTCTACCAAAAGCAAGTAGTGACTTTATCGATAAAGTCGGAATGGATGCACTAGAGCTTCACGAAGCCTTGATTGCGTCGAACAAAAAGTCAAATCTCACCAAGGCTCAACGCAACACTTGGAACAAAATTAAGAAAGAAATTTATGATAACGAAACCAACAGAAGAAACGGAGGAGCCAGAGGTTCCGATGTCCAAGTCGGCGAGGGTTCAACTCCTGTCTCTGGCGATGGCGAAAGCACATCCGACGGATTGGAAAGCCCTGCCAGATCAAGTGAAAATGAAGCTACAGCAGGGGGATCAGTCGGGTCTGGCGGATCTACTGAAGACACAGCCGGAAGCGTTTCAGCATCCGATGCTACAGCACCACGAGGATTCAGCTTGGGAGCATCTCCTGAGCAATCCAGAGCCCTCTCAGCCGCAGTAAAGAGCCGACTCGTTCAGTCGGCAGGGCGACTCTCCGATGCGGAGATCGCAAAGATGTCGCCTGAAGAGATCGACAAAGCGCATACCGCGCTAACCACGCAGGCCGACTCAAGCTCGGCCCATGCTAATGAGCGCATTGAAAGTGCCGCTCCTAGGGTGGAGGATGTGGTCAACAAAACCCTAGGAGAACTTGTAGCCGGTGCCAGGGAGGAAAGTATCAGGAGAACGCCTGCCGAAAGGGCACAGATCATCCGTAAAAACTACGCAGACCTGATTCGCTCTGGTGCTTTCCGTTCCCCTGCCGAATTCCTCACTAGGGTGGCTTCCGGTAAACTAGAAGGAGTTCCTAGCGATCTCGCCCTTGTAGCTCGAACCATGTTGTCGGGAACCAAGGTTGACTGGAACAAAGTTGCCACGCAGATCGGTCGCTTCACCGACAAGACCAGCCCCACAGGAGAAGCTCCTTGGAGCGGACTGGCGACAAAGCAGGGCAAAGGACACAACGTAGCCCTTAACCTGAACGCCCAAGCCGATAGGGGAATCATCGGAACGTATATCCACGAACTCCTCCATACGGTAGAGCGAGACAAGATCACGGGTAAAACAAAGCTAAACCCAACCGAATCCAAGGCACTTGATGAAATCAAGTCAGCCTACAAAGCTTTTTTGGATCGTGCGGGGATTGCCGGAACTCCCGCCGAGATCGAAGCCAAAGCCCGTGAAATGTCTCAGGGCAAAGGCGAGAACGATTACGGATATACTTTCCTGCGTAGCCCGGAAGAATTTGTCCGGGGAATCCAGGAGAGCCCGGATCTCCATGCCCTAGGGCAGTCCCTGGGATTGGATTACGGAGACGGCAAAGGCCCTCTGAAAGGTACCGCACGCAAGGTTTACGGAGCACTTACAGAGCTGGTCTCTGGGCGCAAAGCAGATCAAAACTCCCCTCTGGTTCGTGCTTTCAGTTCTGCATTTGACCTGACGCATAGCAATCCTAGGGAGAACAAAGCATCTCCGTTGCACGCAGAGATGAAGGGCTACGAGCGTCGTGAATCATGGATCAGGGATCAGATCGAACAACGCAACCTACGCGGAACGACCAATGATAGGACGGCTCTGATCAAGGAGTGGAACTCCAAGGAAGGAATTAAAGACGTAGAGCCGGCCAAGGAGAATTCAAGTGGAGAAACATCTCCCAAGGAAACACCAACTCCGACGGACACAAAGAAGCCGGATGAGGAGGAGCCGCCTGCGCCACCAGCCGGATCAGATAAGGGGCCTGAACCAGAGCCTCCTACTCCTGAACCCCCGAAGCCAAAACGAGGAAGGCCAAAGAAAGAAAGCACTCCGGTAGAGCGTAAGCAGGTGGCTGAAATAGCACCGGCACCTGAACCCCCTAGGGTGGAGCAGAAAACCGAAAAGCCGGCTGTCCAGGCAAAGAATGAGGAGGAGCCTGGAGAAACTTACTCGCAAGCAGATCTCCAACGACTTGCCGCTACTGCATCTTATGAGGAGTGGAAGAAAGCCGCTCAATCGGACGCTTCGGAGTGGGGTGGGGCTCCTACAAAAGAAGCGTACAGTGCAATGAAAAAGGTGGGGGCTCGTATGCTTGCCGGCAAGGAAACTCCTTTGGAGTCACCAGCTCGCGAGTCCCTAGGGGAATCGATGTTGCGCCTAGGGCGCGAGAAGGGTCAGGACATGTTCCGTCTCCCCCAAGAACTCTCAAAGAGTGATGACCTGACGGAGGTTCTGAATTCCACGGGTAGCAAATTCTCTTCATTCGATGCCTATGGCATGAAGCTGATTTCTGAAACCCCGATCAAAGGAGATATGGTTCTTTTCCCTGCTACCGACGGAAAGAGAAACGATGGATACTCTGACGGAAAAGTAATCAAAGCCGAGAACGGCGTCCTTACGATTCGCCCAACAGACAAAAGCCCAGACTTTCAACTGCCAGAAACACAGGCGGTTGCCGCAAAGGGATCAGTTCGTCTGTACGATGATTCAGTACCTCACAGCGAAAAAGATAGCCTGACAATCGATTCTTCCGACGGAGCCAACGGAACAATCCGTAAGGCTTCCAGCATTTATCAAGCGATCTACCAATGGGCTCACAACACCGGACAGAAGGTAGTTCCTGACACGACGACCTCATGGGCGGGTCATTTCCGTAGGAACGCACAACAGATCTCATCTGCAATACGAAACCAAGATGCAGAGCATTTCCGGCCTACCATCGATCAGCGTAGCCGGATGTTCCCAAACCTCGACAAGGATGGATCCCTGCGTAAATGGGAGAGCCTAGATACCGCAGGAAAAGTCTCCGCTTTAATGCGTGCCGAGAAGAGTTATATTGAACAAGCCGCACCCGAACTTGTCTCACATAGCTATGACCCAGCCACAGGAAACTTTACCGACGAGAACGGAGCATCAGTATCCATTCACGACATCCGAAGCAGAATTACTGAGGGACTTGCAGAGACGAAAAATGACGGGACTCCTGACCCTTTCCGAGTCGGAGAGGCAAGTCTTAGGAGATATCTGGGTGCGACGAGACCCGCGCTTGAAAACGCTGACGGACTCACAGCTTACAGCGCAGATAATAGCGGACATCTAGACAAAGCCCTTTATTCGGAGGAACGCCCTAGTGTCGTCAGGGACACATTAAGGAAGGTCGGTTCGATCATCCCAGAGGGGGCAAAGGAAACGCTATTTGGTAAAGACATCTCCTCCTACAACGGAGTGAAAACTAGGTTGGCCGGACTCTTTACCGGCCCAGACAAGGGCGTAAACAAAAACGTATCGTTCAGTCACCAAGTGGCTCAGGGCATCAAGCTGAAGGCCGAGAACCACATCAAGTACGCAAATAGGTTGTGGTCTGAAGCCCTGAAGAACGATTACGGCAATAAGATATCCGAAGCGCAGTTGCTTGAAGCACGAACCGCCCTAGGAAACTACGGGAATCCCCTGACCGACCTTGACGTAAAACGTGTCAACGAGGAGCAGGCAAAGAACGGGAGCGAGGCGGCAATCAAACTCGCCAGGGAACTTACGCAAAAGAATCGTGAAACTTACCGGGACGAACAACAAAAAGCTCTGGATTCGCTACCCCCTAGGGCACGGGCGGCTATCGTTTCTTTCCGTGATGGCATTGACTCGTTGCAACAGGAGTTAATCCGGCAGGGCGTGGTCAGTGGTGATCTCAAGGCTACCCTAGAGGAGAATCATGGAATCTATATTACCCGATCCTACGACCATCTGGATGCCGGTTTGACCCATGACGACATGGTCAAGAAGAACCCAGAGCTGGCACGCCGTATGGAGACCAGCACCCGTAACTTTTTGGCAAAGGAAAGGGCGCCGGAGATTCTTAACGAGAACCGCAAGGCCGGCGGAACAATGACAAAAGAGGAGGCACTTCAAGTTGCCAAGGATCAGGTTACAGAGGAAGAGGTTCACGATTCGTTGAACAGGCTTCTAAACCCTAGGGAGAATTCTTTGGATCGCCGGTTCACGATTGGACAGTTCCCTGGTCAAAAAGACCTGAGCACTTTCCTGAAACGCGGAAACCTAGAGGATGACCTCAAGCAGTACCTAGGGGAGCGAAAGGATCCTGCAACTATCGCCGCAGACACAATGGGCAGGCAGGCCGCAGTTCTGGCAAATCATAAGTTCCTTTCAGACCTTCGGGAGTCCGGCCTCAAGGATGGTTCGCTATATGATCCGGCAGATCCAAAGAACAAAGGTAGGTCAATCCCTCACAAGTACGTTCCTATCGCTTCGATCAATAACGAATCATTGGCTCCGCTCAACGGCCTCTTTATCCAAAAAGAAATCGGTGATGGACTGCTTCGGATGCTCCCTAGGATGGGCGCAAGCGACACGCCTTGGTTGCTCGATCTCTTCAAGAAAGTCACGGGTTACTCGATGGGCGCAAAGACCCAGTTCTCGCCGGCGGCGCAGGTTCGTCACAATGTATCCAACCTCCTAGGGTTGGTGACCACCGCCAACTGGCATGGTGGCCTAGTTCCAAAAAACCTGAAGGAAGCGTATGGTAAGATCAATCCGTTCAGCTCCCTAGAGGACGCACGCAACAATCTTCCAGAGATCCAAAGGCTAACCGAGCTAGGTCTGCTCCACCAGTCAGAGGCAAACCGCCTGCTACATGAACTCATCGATGGTAATGAGAACGGAAAACAGACTCCCCTAGGGGACTTCCTACGCAAGATTGCCTCCCCGCTGAACAAGATCGGGGATACCGATATCCGTGGCGTGAAGCTAAAGCATCTCCCTGAAACCCTGTACGGAGTTTCGGATGCGGCTTACAAGGTTGCCATCTTCTACGGCGAGCGTCAGAAATACGCAAACGCCCACCCAGAATGGACGCCGGAGCAGGTAGATCAGAAGGCGGCTCAGATCGCCCTAGATTGTCACTGGAGCTATGACCGATCGCCGGCGATCGTAAAGGAACTCTCCAAGGTTCCTATCGTTGCCCCGTTCGTTCGTTTCAGCTCCGAGGTTTATCGTACCAGCTACAACCTGCTGAAGTTGGCACATGACGAGATCAAGGAAGGCAATGCCACCGGAAACGCGGAGCTTACCAAGATGGGCTGGGATCGTATGCGTGGTATCGCAACGGTCGCCCTAGGGCCGTCCGCCCTGATTGCCATGACTCAGGCCGCAAGTGGCATGACCGACGAGGATCAGGAGGCTCTCCGTAAATTCCTACCTGAATGGCAGAAGAATGCTCAGATCATTCCTTTCCAGAAGGCCGATGGAAAGGTCGGGTACTTCGATCTCTCATGGTGGGATCACTATAAGATTCTTCGCACCCCGATCAAGGCGGTGATCCGTGCGTTCTCCAACGATGAGGGCGACTTTGGAAAAGGACTCCACGACGCAATGATCGACGGAATGGGAGAACTCTTTCAGCCCTTCGATAAGGAACAGCTTACGACCAGTGCGATCATGGACATTGCTCGTAACAAAAACTCAGCCAATGGAGCACCGCTTTACAACCCGCAGGACTCGGCGGCAAACATCGGTCTTGCAGTCACCAACCGCTTGTGGACTGCCCTAAGCCCAGGTGCTATCGACAGCATAAATCGTATTTACAAGGGTGCTACTGGCTATGTTTCAGACAGCGGACGCTCCTACGATGCCGGTCAGGAAATTGCCAACATGGTTGGATGGCGTGCGGCTGACATGAACCTTGCAAACTCGTTGCATTTCACGGGATCCCAGTTCATGCAACAGAGTGCAAACGCTTCACAGCTATTGTCGCACGCCGCAACAAGCATCGGCTCTAGGACGGAACCGCAGGTTACCCAAGGGTACAAGCAAGCGAATGAGGCTCACCAAGCCCTAGTGCAGGATCTACGCACAAAGTACGAGGCGGCAATCCAGCTCGGCATGAGCCCAGAGCAGATACAGACCGCCCTCAAGGGAGCTAGAGTATCTCAGGATGTCATCGACCAAGTTACCAGTGCGACTTACAAGAGATTCCAACCTAGTGCGGCATCGATCAAGCTACTCCAGAGCAGGGGTCAAGACGACCGAGTGCAGTGGTTGCAGAACGCAATCAACGCCACGCCGGAAACAGTAAACCTCAACCTAGGGCACTAGGGCATGAGTCTCTGGGGCGAGGATAGTTCCATCACTCCTCCCGGAGGGTGGTACTACATTCAACCGGGAACCCGGTTCAGGTTCGAGGCTAATACCCTAGGGCAACTGGAGGATAAGGTTTCGGCCCACCGGCGGGGAAATAACATCACCCTAGGGCACCCTAGGGAGGATATCCTGGCGTGGACGCGTTCCCGCCTGGGTGGTGAAGAAGTGCTCTAGGACGCCCTAGAGAGAAAACGAAAGAGGCAAAGCCAAAGACCGGCGAGGTTCAGGCAAAGAAAGAACAGCCTGACCAAGAGGGAAAACCAAAGCTCCTGATCGACTCCGCCTCCCAGTCTTCGCTCATTATGGATCTCCTCGGCGTACCCTAGTGCCCGTTCTAGGAGGTACAACGCATTGAGAAGCAAGATGCCAAAGACTGAGAGGGTGAAGTCCATCCCTAGTGGATGTTGGGAACGACGATGTTGCTAGGGTCGGAAGCTACTGGGTCGGCCTTACGCTCGCCTCCAAACTCTTCGGTCACCTTTGCAATCTCTTTATCGACAGCTTCGATAACCTTTTGAGCAAGTGCCTCGTCGGCATTGATCGAATTAACAAGCATCAGATGCTGGGAGAACAGAGCAAACAAGTGCTTCATCTCCTCGCTCATTTCGTGTGCTGGCTTGTCGACGTACTCCGAAAGGAACTGACCGATCACATGAATCAGTCGGCTCACTAGGAGAGGTCGGGGCTCTTCGCCCTGTTCGACAGCAGGGGTTGCTGATGCACCCGTAGAAACAGCCTGTGGGTTGGGCTCTGTAGCTAAAGATGCCTCGGGGGCGTTGGCTGTATGACTCGTCTCCGAGGCTTGAGGAAAAAGCACCACGTTCTCCGGCGAGGGGGAAGCAGGTGCAGTTGTTGATGTCTCCGTTGCCGGAGTGGGTTCGACCGCAGGGGTCTCTGGTGTTGTTGTGTCTGACATAAATTATTCTTCGCCCTCGTATTCTGGATCCATCCGTTGAGCGATGGCGTAGGTCATCCCTGTACGCAGTGGCTCGGTTGCCCTAGTGCGGACGACGTACCTAAGACGCCCTAGGAGGCCACGCACGATACGCTCCTGCCTAGGGTCAAGGTCACATCGTTCGTTGATGGCTCGTATGGTTTTTGCAAATTCCTCCTGTATCGCCGGACAAGTTTGGGGGACAGAGTCGAACGCCTCGTCAGAGGCTTTCAGCCAGATGTCGTTTGGGAAGCGTCGGGGCATAACAAAGGTTACGCGGTTATTACCCTAGGGCTGTGCTTTGTCAATGGGCTTTTTTAACTTCGAGTTCATCCTCCTGGCAATGGCCTCAAACTCCCTAGAGCAACTAGGGCAGGCGTGGGGTTTGCAGGGTGTCTGACACCTAGGGCATTTATGGATTTTAGGAGGCACAGGCAGTCTGTTTTACTCTGTTAACTCGTGATTTAAGCCAGTCCCGAAGGGCATCGTTCTGCACCCATTGCTGGTTAACGTGGCGTTTATGTGCCTCGTATCGGTGTGCTGGTATCCATCGCTCGGTTCGTTTGCCCGTCTTTTTGGATACATATTTCTGGTAGTTCCAGAAGCGTAGCGTTCCGCAAGGGGAGTAGTCTCCGCGGCGATATTTACCTTCCATGATAGGACGTTCTTTTGGGGTAAACCGTCTTGTGGATCCTAGGGGATCCGGTGCAGAGCTTCCCTAGGAGATAGATATAGGCGTACTCAGGGAGGCAGGGCTTACGCATCGGATGGTGGAGCGATGGCCTAGTGCTACGGCGTAGCTGGGTTTCGGTGTCAGGTGTAGGTGATGTCATGGTGTGGTGGTGTTTGAAAGTGGATGCCGTTTCGTCGATTGACCGGAGGCTACGGCTTACCTCCCGAATGAGACTCCGCATCTCCGTCGGAAAAAAAAATGCGGTCGGTCAGGGCTCTGGACGACTTACCCGATTGTACAAAAGGTTGTGGGGTTATTACCTGTTTAGCGAATCAACTTTATTGAACAGCTCCTGTGCGCTGGATGTGTCGAAATAAAAATTCTCGCCCTCGTACTTCCAGACAAAGTCATCCTTGCCAGATTTGATGGCTTGCTCCATCGAGAACCGGAGATCCTCAAAGGCGAATTTGTCTAGCTGTAATGCTCGGTCTGCTGGTGGTCTGAAGAGTGCGTCAAGGATCATGGCTCATTGTTTATGGTTAGTGGTTCAGAGAGCCGGCTCCATGAGCAGAGCCGACTCCCTGAGTTTCCACCTTTCACCGTCAGGTGTATTAAGACACTATGCGGTTATTATTGTTCAATCTTTTTTTAGATAACCATGAGGTCATCATCTTTCCCGTCATTATACTTTTTAGGAATCTTCAAGCCTTTGAGCAGGTAGTTCATCCTATTGGGGGAGGGTATCGACTCATCGTTGTGCTTGGGAGTTGTGCCAAGGATCACGATGCACGCTCCGAACAGAAGGCCGGAGACAAAGGTAAAGACCGAACGTAGTTGTGCCATAGGTTATTGGATTGGTGGGGTTGGTGGTGGGGTTGTGATGAAGGGGTTGTTCACGCTATCGGGGCTGTACGGACTTCCATACTGACCATAGGGATTGTTGATGCTGGTCGGGCTGTACGGACTTCCATACTGGCCGTATGGGTTGGCCGTGCTGTTCGGGTCGTAGGGGTTAGCACTGAGGTTTCCTAGGTAGGTTCCGTCAGGTGCGACGATCCTAGGGGCTCCGTATTCCTGGGCGAATGCCGAGAGCAGGCGAATGATTACTGACGCTATGATCAGGTGTAATGTTTTCATGGTGTGTTGTGTTGTTGTTTGGGTTGTGCCCTAGGGATCGAACTCTAGGGCTGTGATTGTTTACCGAGCCGGCATCGACTTGAGCTGGCGAACTAGGGCATCTGCCATGCCCCACAGGGACTCACGCCAGATAGCCGCATCGAAGTGACACTTTAGCTCTCTGGTTGTCTCGTTGTGGGAACAGCAGATACCTACGGTGTACAGGCCACGAGCACGCAACGGCTTGCGATCCAACGGCTCGTCGGTGATGCAACCATCGGTGTAGACAAGGCAGATCTTGCTCTTGCTTACGATCTCGTTGAAGGCACTCCTCTTGGAGGGTTTTTGCTCTAGGGCATTTGCGATACCCTCGCTGTCGCTCCACGCATGGAACTTCTGGAAGATCCTAGGATCTTTGATCGGAAGCACCACACGCTCACGCACACCGCCCAGTGCAGTTGCATAGGCAACTCCGGTGATACGGCCACGCTTGGCGAGTAGGTTCAAGGCTCGCAGAAGCACACGGCCAGCCCCGTCGCAACGGATGTCGATTTTGCGTTCACGATCCACATACGCCTCATGTGCCATCGAGCCGGAGCAATCTACAAGCAACGAGACATGGGGCTTGCCACGCTCGCTCTGGGGCTTGCCGATGTACGGATGCAGGAAGTCACCACGCAGGATGCCACGCACGTTGAGACGCTTGCTGGGGCTACTGGTGATCTCCTTGCCGTCACCCCTCACACGGAATGCGGTGTCGAGCATACCGGCAAGCCGATGGGACAGCTTGAACTCCTTCAGCTCTTCGGGATCCTTGGGGGGCGTCTCACCGCTGAACGGATCAGAGTTGCACTCGCTTCCGTAACCATCGGTGGTGCCGTCGATAGCCTTGCCAGCTTCCTCGCCTGCACCTCCAGGTGAAGACGAGTCGCCGTCACCCTTGCCGTCGGGGGAAGCACCCTCGCCCTTGGGATCCTTGGCCTTGACATCGCTGGGAGCTTTGCCAGTTCCTTCCTTGAGAGCACCTGCAAGGTCACCTGTGCCGAGACCGCCTTCGCTCTCGATGGTGTCATCGCCGGAGTGGGGGAATTCCCTGAGCCAATCTTTAAGGATCGGGATAAGCTCCTCGGTGGTACGAGCCCTGACGATCCTGCAATAGTACGCCCAGACCTTGCGGTAGAAAGGCAGGGGGCTCATCAGGATGCTGAAGTCACGGCTAGGACGCCCTAGGAGCGACTCGCACTTGATGCGGTAGAGGAGATGCTGTGCCGAGATCTTGTCTACGTCCTTGGACTCTGGACGCTTATCCCAGTAGAGCCACTTCCACTTGCCGGCTCCGGCAACGCCACGGCGATACCCAAAGAACCATCGGCGTTCGATGCGGCAGTCCTCGAAGAGGTTCTGCAAACGCCAAGGGATCTTCTCGGCAGACAGCTTGTCGGAAAGACCCTTGAGATCTTTGGTAGTGAACTTGCTGTGAGCCGCTTCATGCTCATAGACATGGCGGAACAACTGGGGCACTTGGATGCGTTTGGTCTTGTCGGTTGACAACTCGTTGTATGCGAGAGGTGAGATGCGGATGGTGTGACGATCCGTGGTCGGGTCGTACTTCCAGTAGCCTGTCTTGCAAGGGTCGGACTTGAGACCCTTGAGCCAGTCTAGGTCGTACTTCTCGTCGAGCACTCCGCGGGTGCGGAAGTCAACGTGGTGGTCTAGCACTTCCTTACGGATGTGTGGGGTTGCTACGATTTTGCTCATGGTGTGTTGTTGGTTGTGGGCGGAGAATCCTGTACGAGATTCTCCGCCCTAGGTTGTGTTTGTTGGTGCGTGGTTATTACAGCGTTGGAACAGTGAAGCCGTACTTGCCGAAGATCTTGACGAACGCCTCGTTGACCTTCTTGACCTGCTCAGGCTCAGGCTCGCCCTCGATGGTGTTGCTCACCCAGAGGTTGACGCCCAGACGATACAGCTCGGTAGCAACGCCAGCCTCACCCTTGGCAGGGTCGGAGAACTGCAACGCCTCGCAGAACGTGCTGATGTTGGGAACCGATCCGAGGAAGCCATCGGCGGCAAGAACCTTGGCGTGCTTCCAGAACTCGACCAGCGAGTCGAGCAAGGAGGACTTGTAACCTAGGGCAGAGGTGTAGCCTCCGACCACGGCACGAACCTTGGCCTCGTCAACCCTGACATGGATGTGAACGAAGCGACGCTTGGTGGCGGGATCGCCCTCGTCGATGTCGTACTGGCTACCGACGTTGGTGGTTGCGACGATCGCAAGGTTGGCAACCGGAGCAAGCAACTCCTCGCTGACATGAACCTTGGTGACTGGATCCTCGATGAAGCGTCCGGTACGGAGCTTGTAATACTCCACGCCGCCGATGTTGGTCGGCTGGAACGGAGTGAGGAACAAGGACTGAACCGAAGACCTAGCGCGGAGGATCTCGTCGGCCACGAACAGGACGGTCTGTCCTAGAGCGGCCTTACGCCACGCCTCGGACATCGGGCCATCGACCCAAGGTACGGTCGGAGTCTGATACCCTAGGAGGTCGGTCGCCTCGGTCGAGTTGTGGATGCCGACCTCGATGTAGTGGTCGAACATCGAGCCGTGGTTACGAGCCTGGTACGTCTTGCCTGCACCGGGCTCACCCTTGATGAGCAACGGCTTGATCGCACGAGCCGGAGAGGCGTAACGCTCTAGGGCATGGGCGACCTGACACGTTGTCGTGCTGGTCGGGGTGGGGGCGATGATCGCACTGATCTTGCGTGCCGCCGAAGCACCGCCGGAGGCAAGGGCATCGGTGATGTCCTTGGTCAGCTTGTCGAGCTTCTCGTCGGTGACGGTCTGCAATGCGTCCATGCCAGCACAGATCTTGTCAGCCATCTCGGTCTTGAAGTCATCAAGCTCCGCCTTGCGAACGATGTCGGGGTCGGTGACGCTGGAAGCAACGCCTCCGCTGGAAACGCTGGATGCGATCTTGGCCTCGATCTCGTCGAACTTCTCCTGCACCTCGGAGAGCTTCTCGCCCTGTGCCTCGATGAACGCCTTGGCCTCGCCAACGTCCTTGCGGATGTCAGCGGTCTGATCCTCGACGATGCGGTTGATGGCCTCCTCCATAGCCTCGCTTGGAGGCGGTGTGCTGGCAGGAGTGCCGGAGGTTCCTAGGGTGATCTCCTGCGCCTGTGACGCCGTGATCTCGCCCTTGATGAACCGACGGAACGTGTCGGTCTTTGCGGTCGCAACCCAGATGCCGGTGGCACCTAGGCGACGAGCTTCCTTGATGGCCTCCTTGTAGTTGAGGCTGTCGATCTGCTCTGCTGTCAGGGTGGTGTGCTTGCTCATGTTGTGTTGGTGTTGTGAATCCTGTACGAGATTGTTGTGTACAGGATTCGGGTGGTTGACCTACTGCTCATCAGTGCCAGCTCGGTCGTTGCTGGCAGACCGCCACTCGGCGGTTTCGCTTTAGAACTTGAAGGTCGTCGCCTTGGCCTTGCTCACGAGCAATGAGGCAATCGATAGCGGGAGCCGTTCGGCTTCCCCTCGTTCAACCCTGATCGGATACCCCAATTCGATGGCGCACTTGATACCGCTTTCATATGTTTGAAAGCAGTAGCTTACCTTCCAGTCGTCTGTACGAACCGGGATCTGAATGTACTTTCCATCCATTACCCAGTCGTTGTTTTCCAGCCACAGGACGCCATCGTCCGTAGTATCGGGAGTCGGGCCGGATCGATCTTTGATCGCAATCATTCCCGTGATGTCGTCTTTCCAGAACGAATGCCCATCCTCGGACTGGTACTGCTTGATCCATGCGTACTTACGTTTGACTGCTGTGCTCATGTTTAACTCCTTATGCTTCTGTGTTTCTGTTTGACCTAGTGCTCATCAGTGCATGGTGGTCAGCCATACAGACACCCTAGGGTTGGGCGGTTAAGACACCCCTAGGATGTTTCGCGTTCAATCTTTCTACCTACTACTACCCGCTGGTGTCGGGTTTACTCTGTTAACGCCGGCTCGGCCTTGTACTTGAGCTGGTCGATTGTGCAGTCCGTTCGGGCGATGTCATCACGCTCGCCCAGGTACACGGGCTGGAACAACGAGCCGCCTTCGTAAGCATAGAGATACTGAACCTCGATCACCGATCCGATGGACGGTATCGGAATCGTACCTCCGATGGTGACGTTACCTATCGGTGTGAGTATGGGGCTTCCGTCTGCTGGATCGTAGACACCCATTCCAACCGAACGCTTGCCTTCGGTGTGCCCAGTCACAACGACCGATGCCGTAGCAACGAACTTGAACTTGAGTTGCGTACCGCCGGATGCCGGACGGCCTGACTTGTACGCAGACATCTTCCGCTTGAACACGACTCCCTCGCCCCTCTCTTCCTTGATCACGGTGAACGCTTCACGCTTCGTTGCGTTAGTGTGCCATGACAATACCCAGTGAATGCAGTTGTCGTGACGGCTCGGCTTGCCAGCGAGGAGGTTCATCAGCTTGGTCAGACGGAAGTGGTAGGAGTTCTCCGTCATGTCCGTACCTCCTAGGGAGAGCAGATCAAAGACATGGTACTGATCCCCGATCAACTCGCCGTCGATAATGAAGTCCTGCCCTAGGTCTTCCGCCTGCTCTAGGACATTGGCTGGGATGCCACACTCCAATCCGGTTCGGTTGGTTCCGAAGACACGGCTTCCGGTTCGGTGCAACAGGATACGCTTGCCGTCCATCTTGGGTTGCATGAGCCAGTTGTCGTCCATGAACAGACGCTCCAGCTCCGACTCATCCACGGGGTTGAGGAGCTGTGGCAACACTCGGTCTGCCATCGGTGGTGGCTCGGCGACTGGCGTGGCCGGAGCCGTCATCTTGGGAGCCGAGGTGCTACTGATCTCGGTGTACCCCTTGGCTTTCTTCTCGTTGACGATCTTGGTGTAGAGGATCAATGCCGCCGTCGCGGATACAGGAGTCATGGTTTTCGTTCCATGATTCATGGTTCCTCCACGGCGTCCGTATGTGAAGTTGACGCAGTAGCCGTCTTTGACCATCTCATCCACTCGGATGCTGTACACCTTGTCGCTACTGCCTTCGCAGTACCCTAGGGTTGTTGATACGATTGTGCTCATCGGTTTGATTCCTTTCTGGTTGTGTGGTTATTACTTGTTTTCCTGTACAGGATTCTTATCGAGGGGCGTTCCCTCAAAGCTGACCCATGCCCATACCTGGACATAGGCTCCGTTGTCCTCGCCTTCGCTGACCTCGGCGTCATCGTCGATCTCAACGCCACGAGGTTCGAGTTCACCCGATGACCTCTGGCTCTTTGCCAACTGCACGATGTCCTGACGGCGACTCTCTTCCGGCGAGAGGCTTGGGTAGGCAATTCCAATGTCCTTAAAAGGCAACCCATTCTTCTTGCAGTACCTCTGCATGACCCCAGTCTTTCCCTGCTCCAGAATCTCCTCCTCTCCCAGCCACTCGACTAGCAACTGGATGCCCTCGTCGCTGATGATATCGTCGTTGATCTCGTTGCCGGATTGATCCTGATACTCTTCCAACTCGTCCTCGGTAAGCGTGACCTGCACGTTGCCGGATTCGTTGTCGAGGATTACGACGCCGCGTAAGTCGAGGCGTTCGTCGTCAGGGCAAGCAGACATCAGCTTGCCAGCTTCAATGGTGGTGTATGTTTTGGTGCTCATGTTTACTTGGTGGCTGTGAGTTTGTCTAACTTGGCTTCGAGCTTGTCGATCTGCTTGGAGATGGCGTCGGCGTTTTCGGATTCACCTCCGGCGTATGAGTCAGCAAGTTCCCAAGCGTCAGCGGCTAATGAGATTGCTTCATTAGCTAGGCTTGCTAGTGCTTTGATTTTATTTTTGTCGGTCATGTTGTGTGGTGTTGTTGGTTTGGTTTCCTGTACAGGATTGTTGGTTATTTCTTGGCCGCGTACTCACTGACGCGGCGAAGGTTGTAAACATTGCTCAAGTGGTTCTTGATGAGCTTGGTGATGGCGGGTTTAAGAGATGTGAGAACATTAGGAACCATCTCCCAATCCCGGCATTCACTCCTCGGCCCTAGGATTCCCCACGCTCCAGACTCCCACACCCCGACATAAAACTTGTCGAAGTCGGGGTGTCCTATGCTGAAGGTTACATCGCGGCGTCCTGTTGGCCTAGGATTCAAGTCAGCTACGGCGTTGGTGAAGCCAAGTCCCTGCAAATGCTTGGCGATCGATAGCAATGAGCTTCATCGCTTTCTGTCGATTGAACTGGTTTTCCATTTCGTTCCGATGGTTCGTGTTGGACTCCTCGATGAGGTCGTCAAGTAGTGTGCTCATGTTTGTTTTCTTTCGTGTTGTGTTGTTGTTTGACTCCAGCGATCCGATGGATCACCAGACGGCTACGCCCTAGGGATGGAACCTTGGACGCAGGTTGTCTGATGAGAATCCTGTACGGGATTCTGTGTGGGGTTATTACTTGTTGCGAAGATCCCAGTACCGAAAGACCCGCTTGCCGTACTCGGACAGCTTGCCTTCCTTGATGACCGGCAGTCGCTTCGCCTTCGCCCAGCGGAGGAACATCATCTGCTTAATCATCTGATTCGATGTCGGCTCCGAACAGGTTGACCAAGACATCGACCAGTCCCCACGCCAAGGCGACTGCTGGCTTGGGTGTCCCGATGTCTGGGTCACTCGTATCGACCGAGCTGATCTTCGCCTCCCACCAAGGGGAGCTGACGCTTGGGTAGTAGATACCTCTCTCGATATGGCAGAGCAGGATCTCGGCCACGCCATGTTGTCCTAGGGTAATCTCGTACCCTTCGTGGTCTCCTGGCACTCCATCCTTCTTGATCAACTCCTCGAAATACTCGGTGAGAATCGGAAGGATCAGCGGGCTGTACTCATCCGCAAAGTCGCTCATGTCAGCGAACTCCTTGCGTGCTTTGAGATCGTTGGCGATCTGCTCTAGGACTGCGATGTCCAAGGTAGGTGTCGGTGTCGTTACCATAGTGTGTGTATGTGTTGCTGTGGGTGTGCGGTTATTACTGCTGGGGATAGAGTAGGTAGATGATCCGGCAACCTAGGGCAACCAAAAGAAACCCTAGAACGCAGGTGAGTCTGATCAACTTGTAATGATCCTCGGTCATAATCGTGTACAGGATTGTTGGGTTATTACCGGATGGCGTAGGCCGCTTCGGCAAGATCCTCGATGAATGCCGCACGAGCCTGCTTCATGGTGTAGCCCATGTAGACCTGACGAATGAGGCGGTTGTTGTAGACGGCGGACGCAAGAAGCGATCCGTTGTGCTGACGCTCCAAGATTACTTGAACCCTAGGGACTGCTGGCTTGGCAACAGGGAATCGTGATACAGGATTCATGGTTCGTGGTTCAGATGGTGTTCTCCTCACGCTCGGCGATGCGTGCCTTCACCTTCTTGAGCATCAGCCTTGCACCTTGGATCTCGTAGGGGTGAGTGCAGATCGTGGCGATGTCTCGTTCGATCATCTCCGCTACGGCGACTGCATCGTCCATGTCCGCTTGGCAGACGATTGGCCGATCGGATGTCCAACGCTTGCGAGTTTTAATGTTCATAATCTTGTACAGGATTGTTGGTTACTTGCTGGCGAGGTTGATGGTTACGATCCGCCCTAGGACGGAATCAAGGTGAGTACCGGCCAAGCTGAACTTGCTCGGCATTGCAGTCGTGTTCGACCTGGACTCGATCGCATCCCTACGGAGGAGATCGTACTTGCTGGTGATCTCGTGACGGCGGATGCCATCGGCCTCGATCAGGTTCAGTTCTGCAATCATGTTGCTTTTCATGGGTTTGGTTTGGTTTGGATGAAGGGAATCTCGTACAGGATTGTTGATCGAATCCTGTACGAGATTGTTCCCTAGGGTGTGTGGTTATTACTTGCTCTTCTTGCTCTTGGACTCGTCACGGAGTTGATCAGCGGCACGTCGGAGAGCTGCAACGGCCTGTTCCATCGTGTTCGCATTCTCCTCGGCAACCTCCTTCAGCATCTCGGCGAGAAGCTGAACGGCCTTGCTCTTTTCGCCTTTGTTCTGCTTTCCGGCATTACGCTTAATGCCGTAGGAGAGAAGCGTCTTGCTGATGTCAGAATCAGAGAATCCGGCGAGCTTCATTGCTTCGACGATCTCGGCGATCGTGACTCCGCTCTTGAGAATTGCTGGCACGCTCTTGCGTACCTCGGCCTTCTTCTCTTTGATCGTCAGCTCGGCATTGTAAATCAAAGTGAATTGATCGACCAACGCCCAAACCTCTGGACGGATTGCGTTAACCTTCGCCGATGGGGCGATGACTTCATTGTTGATGACGATGTTCCAGCTTGATGTGTTGTTGTTGCTCATTGTTTTGTTTGTTTGATGTTTACGGCGAGGAGTCGGTTGTAGGTTGTGACTCCCTTCAACAACTACTACCCTTTGATGTCGGGTTTACTCTGTTATTCACCTTGCAAGGTTATTAAATCTGGTACAGGATTCTCACATGGCAAAGAAACCTCTGGCAGTAGATTGGGGAGCAATCAAAACGGCTTATCTTTCAGGGATCACGCTGAAGGAATTAAGTGTACGCTTCTCTGTGAACCACAACACTTTACTCTCAAGATCGGCACGAGAAAAGTGGTCAGTCCCTCCGGCTCGATTCAATGCAATGAATGAAATTCCTACAGAGAAAACCACACCGATCTTGCTCTCTCTCTGGACAGAGAGAGCTTTGAATATCCGAGAAAAAGAATATCGGATTAGCGAAAAAGCGTTGAATCATGCCGAGCAACTCTCTGAAGATCAGATAATTAGACAAGCCGATGGCATCGATAAATTGGCTAAAATCGGCAGGAGAGCAACAGGTCTCGACAAAGAGGAAAGCAATAAGAATGCAGTAAATATCGCAATCCTAGGGGACTTTGATGCAAGTACCTGTAAACCATCATTTTACAGAGACAGAGAAGAATCTCGTACAGGATTCTCTACCCTAGAAAATGGGCAAGATTCCGGCATCGTTGAGGATTCTACAGAGTAGTTCTACAGGTTTCTAACCAGTATTTCTGTTGACCACCACTGACTCCACCAGAGTCCACCCCCCCACCCCAACGCGGGCGCACGCATCCACATAGACCCACCTAAATTTTTTTTCTCAAAAAGGAGTTATTAACCATGCCAGAGACCCAGGTGTACCAGATACTAGCCATAGGCGATCCTAGGGCGCAGGACGGCCTGCTATTCGCCGGGTATGCCAAGGGATCAGATGGGTGGACAGACTTCAATAAACCCATCTGGGCGAATCCTACGCGGTGGAATAGGGTATGGCTACGGTGGAAAAGCCGGCACTCGATATTCAGGAAGCCCTAAGTTCCGCGCTTGTAGGGGATATTCTTCCTCTCAGCATCGGTAGCGATCAGGTTCTCCAGGTAATTTGAGAACGACCGGCACTCCATACGAGCGGCTTTCGTAGCTACCTCTTTAAGGGTTTTGGTAATCCTGAAGCCCGTAAGCTGTTTCTTGGGTGGTTTTTGCACGCCCACGGGTCTACACGATTCACGAATAATGACAAACAGTTAACGATTCATTAAACGTAAAAGAATGTATCACATATAACATACAGATAACAAAACCGCATCATAGAGTATACTATGCGTAACCAGCCAAGGTTCACGATCCAGGTGAAAAAGGGGGAATTGAGCAAAAGGGGGAATTGGGGGGAATTGGTTTTTTTGAATTCCCCCTCGGCGAAGGCCGATAAACACAAGCTGTAGAGCCAACAGGGGGAAGGGGGGAATACCATGTTTCTTTCTTTTTCAAAATAAAATATATATATGGCTGTGTGTATGGCTGTTTCTGTGGCTATTTACTATAAAGTGTTTCCCCCCGATAATTCCCCCCTTCCCCCTTTTCGTGTAACACGTTTCGTGTCACATACTTACCGATCGGGGGAACCCCTTGGGGGACTATGCCTCCTCAATTCCCCCTTACGTTAAATGACTAATAGTCTACGATTCATGTTTCACGAACCATGAAACTTAACAAAAAGATATAACAAGTTAATAATTTACAGGCCGGAGCGTCACGCTTCACGGTTAATGGTTCAACTTTGGAGGCGAGGGACGGACTCGAACCGTCGGTGGGGCTTTTGCAGAGCCCTGCCTTACCACTTGGCTACCCCGCCCTAGAAGTTGGGGTTACATTTCCTATACACATTTCAATATATGTAAAGGGGAATGCCGCCCTGGCGTAGTTGGCCTGATCGGGGCGGCGTCGATCTGTAGGGGTGGACGCCGGAAACCTTGGGGGCGGAGTCCTCTTAACCACCTGGCTCTTTGGGGCACTGACGCCTAGCCCACATTCACATGAACCGAGGATGGCTTTGCCGTGGATTCAACGTCGGTTATGAAGATCTTGTACTTATTGCAGTCCTTCTTCTTGGATGTTTTGGGTATTAACGAGAGTCCTGTATCTGGTCTGGCACAGAGATCCTTGAGCTTGTAGCCCAGTTTATTACCTTCCAGACCCCGGAGGGCGTCACGAGAGCTTGTTTCAAGGCTTGTCGTTAACACTTCTCTCAGCTCTAGGGCGGTTCCTACCCAAGGCTTACGGCTTTCGCTAGATGGCAACTTCGCCCACCATGCCTGGATAAGTTCGAGTAGACCGCTCTCAGGGCTGGACTGGAAAGCCGCTTCCCTAACCTTCTCGGATATGACGCTCTTTATGCCATACCTGCTCATTGGATCCGCAACCTCTGCTGGTATTACCCAAGCCTTTAGCCAAGCGAGGAAGTGTGACAACTCTTCGTCAACAATTTTGGAGTATACGGATGGCTCTGGATGGTCTAGCCACTGGTGCAGATGTAGAGCAATCATCTTGTCCTCGTTGGACTGATCGAAATCGGGTAGTAACTTGATGGATCTCGGATCGTTGTTCAATCCTAATACGACACGACCCTTCCACTCGACCATCTTGGCCTGACCGTATTTCTCGTGAAACTTATGTTTTCCCGTTGCGGCAAGTTTCTTAATAACAGCCGAGTACCTCGATCTCATGGCTTCGCTTGAGGTTCCTTTGCTGTCGTCGATGACCGCAATAGGTGCGTGATATATTTCGCTGTTGAAGCTCGTTTCACCGCTTGCCATGTCCGAAAGATCGGCACTTCCACCCATAGCCGGCGTTAGGAGTTTCTCGATGATGAAGCTCTTGAAGCACTGAACCGGCCCAACGAGAGCCATGCTCTGCCCTAGGGCAAGTTCTCCGGCCTCCGCACTCTCGTAGAATCTCTTGAACCAAGCTAGGAAGGTCGTCTTGTAGAGATCAGAATCAAAGACGTTGTCGAGGATGGCGGCGTACCTGGGGAAGAATTCACCCCAATCTCCGGCTGTCTCTTCCGCAGGGAAGAGCTTTACTCTGGCGGTGTTAAGTAAAACCTCGCCGGAATCGGTATAGGTCTCGTTCTTGCAGTAGAGACGAGGTGCGGCACCATCGACCTTGCGGTCTTTGCGAATGGTTACCTTGGCACGATCCATCGGTGAGCATGAGGCTCCCTTGGGTGCTTTGTCCGAGAATCCACGAACCTTTAGCTCTGCTGTTACCATCGCAACGCTTTCCACGCTCCAGTTCCCGTTGGGGTTCCTCATGTAGAAGTTGCGACCATCCCAGTAGAGATCGTCGAAGTGCGCCGTGTTTGCGGCGGCGTTAATAACTGCCGCGCTTACTTCAGCGGCGGCCTCGGCGAAGAAGCTCGAATTAGCTTCGTCATTCGAGGCTCCCGATTCAGATAGATCAGCTTCTGCATCTTCCCCGTGTCCGTCCTCATCACCTGAGCCAGTCTGGTCAGCCTCACCGCTGTCAGACTCCCCGAGCACGCTCCCAGAGGGACTACAATCGCCGCTAGATCCGAGGCAATCTTCTGCCAGTGTTTCTTGTCCTTCGCATTCACTTCCACAATGGAGTGAGCTGATTGATTCCCCGACAGCGTGATCGATTTGATCGGTAGGGAGAGATTCTTGAGTATCGTTAGCCATTTTTCTACGGGTGTGTTGTCCGCCTCGATGAGGCAGTATTTGTATTTGGTGAGAGTTTCTTCGGAGCGACGGCTTTCTTTTCCGAGCCGATCGACGTATTTGGATTCCCCGCTGACGGGGTTAAGGAGCATCCAAGCACCTGACTTGTTATTTCTGACGGCATTCTCCAGCAGTGCATCAGGAGTCTCGTGACTCCAGACAAGCTGTCCTTGTGATTGCTCGTTGGTGAAGACGATGGTTTTCTCGTCATCTCCGTAAAGCACCCGAAGGTGATCAGCCGAGGAGAGTCCTTCGACAGCGATAGGGCTGTACGACATGATTTCTTCGATACTGGTGTCCGGCTGTGATCCATATTCCTTGATGAGTGCTTCATTGAGTGGTGGTTTGGGTATCGAGAAGCGTTCTTCGGTCGGGTTGTTGATCTCGACCTTCACCTTACGAAGGGTGTTGGAAACTTCGCTTGGTTG
>Ga0208614_1000018_pt1 | contig 67454 bp, 108 predicted proteins | sample CryBogCBE23Jun09_FD_184554 | JGI IMG/M metagenome (GOLD analysis project Ga0208614, IMG submission 184554) | Freshwater microbial communities from Crystal Bog, Wisconsin, USA - CBE23Jun09 (SPAdes) | ecosystem: Environmental > Aquatic > Freshwater > Lake | place: Crystal Bog, Wisconsin, USA...
GAAATATCCATAATTATAAATGAATCCATAATTGAACATTCTAAAATAGATCCATAGACAGTTTTACCTCGTACTGCATCATAGTTTATTATATCGCCTCTAAAATCAAATTGACGTTTTACAATTTCACATTCTGAAAGTACTATAGTAGTATGAGAATTTACATGCGCTTCTACTTTTCTATTTTTTGAAATTTTATCATTTATTTTAAGATATGTACTTAATGGTACTTTAAAAGTGCTCATTATTAAATTAGATTAGCTGTTTTGTATAATACAAATGTACGATTAATTTTTGAGATTTTACAACTTTTCAATGTATATTTGTTTTTTTGCTGTATAAATAAAAAACCCTAAGCTATTACTAACTTAGGGTTTTAATATTATATTTTATAAAATTATTAGGCTTGAATATCTTTTGAATCTGAATTAGAATCTGAAGATGGACTAGATTGATTAGGTTTAAAACTAAATTTATCTAAAGTATCTGCACCCATACCTATTGCAGTTATAATTGTAACAGCTTGTACAAGACCATCTGAAGGCTTCATATTTTCATGAGTATAGCTATTTAGCATCATAGTTATACATAAAAATAAAGCGCCTACAAAAGCAATTACTGGCTTAATTGAAGTAGAACCTCTTTCATCTTTAAAAAGATCTTGAATCCAGGAAATAAATCCATTTTTTGAAGTACTCATAGCGATATTTTATAATAAATATCATCTAAATGAATTCAATACTATTGGTATTTTTATCCCAAATAAAAGTAATTGGTTTATTTCTATAATTATAATCTTCTCCTAATATCGAAGCATTAAAATAATGAGTATCACCATCATAATAATAACCATGACCAGAGTGAATGTGACCACAAACATGAATTTTAGGTTTAATTTCCTTAATTCTGTCAGCCAATAACTCACAACCAAGATGATCTGGTCTACCGATAACCTGGTCAACATAACCCCAAGCAGGACCGTGTGTAACCAATATATCCGTATCAGCTGGAATCAATGACCATTTATATCTAATTTCCTCACCACGTCTTGGCAAATTAAACGCCCAATTATAGAACTCAGGTTGCCAAGGACTACCCCAAATTTTAACCCTATCCTTATAATTATCATATTCCTCACCAGTAAGATATAAATCATCCTGTAGGTAGTTTATATTCTTATAAAAATCCAGAATTTCTTTTGTTTTCTCAACATTATCCTGAAAACCCCAATCATGGTTACCAGCAATGAATACCTTATGATCGTATATAGCCAGTTTATTATACCAACCACAAAACTCTCTTATCTCATGCTCATACCCCATAGAAGAAATATCACCAGCATGAATTATTATATTACCTCCAGGTAAATCAAAATGACATTGTTTGTGTTTACAATGAGTATCACTAATAAGAGTAATTTTTTGGGGCATTATAATATCAATGATGTATTAAAGAAAAAAGAATATAACTTAGACCAATAAGGCAACCAATACTTGTAATTTTAATACCAGATGTGAGTTTTTTATTATTCTTTGATAAATTATCAATATAAATTCTAGATATGCTATCTTTAGATTTATAAAGTTGAATTTGATTTTTAAAAGTCTCATTATCAGTCTTAAAAGTTTTAATTACTGTGTCTTTATATTGTGACTCTTTTACAGTCAAATTTAGAATACTTAAAGTTAAGCTATCTTGCCTTTTTAGACTATCATATGAAACTAGATCGTATGCTACTAATTTACCTACTTTATGAGAAAGATGTAGACTACTGTCCGTACCTGGATAAGAAAAAGCTGTCAAGCTCAGTAGGAGTGTAGTGAGAAATATGATTGTGAATTTCATTATACTTATTTTTAATGTAAATGTATTTTATTGTTTGTTTTTGAATTAGACTATCGACATATACAATACTATCTTTGTAAATGTATATAATACTGTCTTGTTTTTTATGAACTGAGTCTAATTTAGAAATTTTATAATTTAAACTATCTATTTTATGATTAAACTCAAATTCCCGTTTATTATGTAATTCTCTTTGATAATTTATATAATAACCAAATATAATTACAATAATAATACAAAATCCTAGTACTTTACTCATAGTATTATTTACTTATTTTTTAGTTTAGTAGTGTCTTTATTAGTTTTAGCTGAATCAACCTTGGTTTTTGAAGAATCTGATACTGCCATTTTAACTGTATCTACTTTTGAAATTTTAGTTGAATCTGATTTAGCTAGAGAGCTAGATGTTACTGAATTACAGCTTACAATTGTCATTGCTGTAATAAGTGAAAGCATGATTTTTTTCATTTTGTTTTTATTTAAAAATTAGTTAGTATTCCTGATGGGTATCGATCCCACTCCTCTGCCTTGAAAGGGCAGCAACTCAACCATTTTGTCCTCAGGAACGATTAATTAAATTAATCTTTAAAGGAAAATACTTTTATGCAGTATAATATCCAGTAAAAGCGGGTTCTAAATAAGATGCCAGTTTTTTGATCTCACTGTCTATAGGAGATCCACTCTTACTAAATCCAATAAATAGACTTGATGGCTTAATAGCCCTAAGTATAGAGCGTACCTTTTTACCATCTACTTCATGATCTTTAAAAATTACAATTTTCTTCATTGATTTTATTTTATTAATTTATTATTAAAATAGTGGACATGTTGGGATTCGAACCCAAGTCTAACAATTAATCCTATAAAACTCATTCACAAGCTTATTCTCGTTTTCTAACTAGACAAAATATATAAATCACTATTTATCGTGGTATTCAGTGCTGATTTAAACATCGTATTTATAATGCTGGATGTTCAATCATTTAAACCACTCACACTTTTGCAGGCACTTCTGTTTCTAGGGTATCATGCGACCCCACTGGACTAAGCCGCCATTGCGAACTCACCATCAGCGAACGCCATAGCGTCCTCGAAAGTCCATGTAGATAATTCTACGTTTGCATTTATTTTTTATATAGGTTATTAAAGTGTTTCCAATACTAACACTGCCTGCATCATTTTAAAGAACTACATTGCCATCAATTACCAATCTCATGCCCGATTATTATCATTGATTATTATACTATAAATATACATACATAAATTTAATTTAAAAAATTGATTTTTAAAGTCTTGTATTATTATGATTTATTTTTAGTATATATGATTAATTATTTTTTCTTCTTTTTTGTCTTTTCTCATTTATTTTTTGAATCTGAGAACATAATTCATACTCTTCAAGTTCTATTAATTTTGGCATTTGAAGATTTAGGGTTTTTAAATATTCTTTTCTTTCAAGTGAAAAAGTAATTTCTTTAGATTCAGAAAATACAACTTGGAATATTTCAATTTTTGGTTTTTTATTTTTTATTGCCCATAAAATAGTCTTTACCATTTTTAATACAAGATCAGAATCTTTATTTTTGATTTTATCAAAAAATTCACTCTGATTCTTAAATGATAATACATGTGCTGCCATTAATACTGTCATGATTTTAGGTCTTCTACTCTAGTTATAGCACTAGGAGGTATATTATTTAAAGTGTAACAACCATTTGATTTATAATTTGGATCTTCATATAATTTAAAATAATCTCCAGGTATTTTATCAGTATCTATAGAAAAAAGTGTCCAGTTTTTAATTCCAGTTTTATAAGTAAAATTATCAACTAAATATAATGCTGATTCTTTTGAAAGAGCTAAATAAACTCTATCTGGATGGTAAGACGCCTTTGATCTAGATTTTGGAACTAGGCCAATTTTTTCTATTTTATTTGAATTTATAGTAGGTGCTATATGATATAATATTTTAGGATATTTTTCTATAATTATATCAAATTTTGCCTCAAAAAATATTGAAAAAGTAACTCCGTCTTTTATATAATATTCTGCGTATTTTTTCTCATATTTACCTACATATTCTTTAGATTGCATAAAAGAAGGAAACCAACCTAGATTATTAGCATCTTTAAGAAGATCATTAAATTTTGATAAATCTATTTTTTGTGAAAATATAACTTTAAAAGTATTATCAATATTATCACTTTTAAAATTTAAAATATTTGAATATTTTCTATGTAAAATAGACACTGTTTTATTTAATTGCACAGTCTTTATTTCACCCTCTTTGAGGTTTATAGAATACTCTTCTTTATATAAATCTAAAAGTATATTTAGTAATTTCACATTTATAAATATATTAATCTTCTTTAATAATGATTCTTTTTATAAACTCTTCAGGAAAATTATCATCAGATCTAGTTATAAGATCAGTAAGACATCCATCTAAAAAATATGTAATTGCCCAATCTGACTCTGATCTTACACTTCTACCAACTCCTTGAAGTATAGATGTGCAGGTTTTCCAAGTATACCATCCTGGAGAGTATTTCATTTTCTCTGAAACATACTTATCTCCAATATAGGGATATGGCACTTTAAGGAATATTTGAAGTCTGCTTTTATCGTCTTTTAGATCCAAACCTTCTAGAAGAGAAGGGCCTATAAGAATATTACCAGGAGTGGCTATAAATTTAGAAAGAACATCAATTTTCTCATCTGTACCTCTATACACATGAATTCTTCTTTGCTTAGATTTTGGTAGATTAAATAGTAGTTTTCTACCTAGATCATATGAGCCTGTATGTATTACTCCTGATTCTTTTGGATGAGCATCCATGATCTTTTCAACTGTCTTTACTAGCCATGATATATTTTTATCTATATCTTTCATGCCCATTCTACGATTAGGATAGTAATATATTGGTGATTTTGAGTAGTCAAATGAAGACTGCATCTTTTTATAAAATGATTTACTAACTCCTATAGAATTTTCAAATTCTGATCTAGATCCCATAGTCGCAGTCATCATAAGTTTAAATCCAAATCTATCTAAAAAGTGCTTTTTCATAAGATACTTTTCATCTAGACAATTAAAAGTAATCTCTTGATCTTTCATACTCTTAATCATAAAATGCAGACCAGACTCTTCAACTATAGTAATATAATCTTCTATTTTACATAGTACATCTTTGACATAATCAAAATATTTAAATACATTTGACCACTCTTTTGAAACTAGATTATCTCCAAAAAGTTCTTTTGCCTTTTTCTGAACCTCATCTCTGTATGATTGGGCTTTGCCTAAGACAATCATAATGCGCTTCAGGGATGCCAAGAGAGCGCTTTTATCTTCTGTCTTAATCATACTATCAATATTCTCTTTCAGTAGCTCTGTATTGACTAGAATACTTTTAAATCCAATATCGCTAAGACTTAAAACTAATTTAAGAACGTTATCATGTGTTTTATGAGATATTTTTGGGCTAAAATGTGTTTGAACTATATCTACTACTCTATGAGCTTCATCGCATATTACAAAATCTCTAGTCTCAAATGCACTACCATTTATAGATTTATCTTCTACGTAATTTCTCTGAATCAGTGCATATGAATAGGTTAGTAAACTCACTGACGCCTCAATTGCCTGTTTTCTAGATTGGAAATACCCGCATTGATTATAGCAATTTAATTTTTCAGAATCTTTATATGAAAGACCCTTATTCTTGCACTCTCCTAAAGAAAATTTTTCATTATTCAAAGAGCATATATAATTGTCTACACCCTTAATATAACCCCAATTATTAAACTTAAAATTTAAGATGTCTCTAGTATACTGCTCATGAAGACTGAGATCTGAAGTTAAAATATAACCAGTCTTAGATCTACTGGCCATAAAAGATGCAAAGAGAATGCCTATTATAGACTTTCCAGATCCAGTAGGGGCATCAAGAAGATAGACTCCATTTTTATCTTTATTGTAAGATTTTATAATATCTTCAACTACCTCTTTTTGGCCAGATCTGTATTTAAAATTAGGAAATTTAGATTTAACAAAACCGTCGAATTCTTTATAAGATATTGTCATAATATTATTTACATAATTTATCAGCCACATAAGTAGCAGATATTGCATCTGGTTTACACCTTACAGTATAGCCCAATGATTCTACATACCCTAATGCTGCTCTTAATGCTTGATTTGATTTAAATTGAGGATCTGGATTTAGATCTATGTCTATAAATGCAGGCTTTTTAATATTAAAAGATTTAAGATATTCAGCAATTTCAATAGATCTTTCTACTTCTGCCCATAGACGAGTAAATTCAACTTCAGTCTTGGCTGTCTGTTTTAGTATTTTAATTCTAGGAATCCATTCAGTTGAGTAAAGAACATGACCTCCTCGACCTTTATTATGTAGGACTATTACAGTTGCATAGATAGTTTTACGTCCAATATTTTGAGAATCACAACCAATGTAAATATCAGTATTCTCATTTTTAAGTAAATAACTTTTTATATATGGAATAATGTCTATCTCTTGATTATCAGTTAAACTCTTAAATATTCGGTTCATAAAATTAGATTTGCTTCATGTATAAATATATTTTAGAGGGCAATATTGGATTCGAACCAATGATTGTCTAGTTTTGCAGACCAGTGCCTTTAACCACTCAGCCAATTGCCCAAATTGACAAATGTGCTCCAGGAGGGAATCGAACCCACACTCCTTACGGAACCAGATCCTAAGTCTGGCGCGGCTACCAATTACGCCACTGGAGCAAGAAATTATATGTGCTTCTGGTCGGAGTCGAACCGACACGGACATTACTGTCCAAGGGATTTTAAGTCCCTCGCGTACTACCTATTTCGCCACAGAAGCATTTTTTATTGTACTTCGGATTGGATTCGAACCAATGACCCCCAGCTTAGAAGGCTGGTGCTCTATCCAGCTGAGCTACCGAAGCATATATTAGTGAGGACATACCCTGAGGACTCATGCTTACAAGGCAAGTATTTTTCCAATTAAACTACACGTCCAAAATGAAGCTTTTAAATTATCCCCAGAGCTTCTCAACTGTGCTGGCATACGTTATGAATATGTTTCATATTCCTCCAGAGGTTTAGTGGCAGGTAGTGTGCTGTCCACCTTAACCAGACTTTCCTATCTTCGATCCCTTGGCCTTTGGGGCTGTTGTTGCGAGGGCAGGATTCGAACCTGCGACCTTCTGGTTATGAGCCAGGTAAGCTACCACTGCTCTACCTCACAATATAATTTTAAAAAATGATAGTTGGTTATCAATATATTACTTCCTTTTTCGCCTATCATTTTTATTTGAGTATTATACTATAAAAGTACTAAAAGATTTTGATTATTTTTTAGTATATCTTTTAAGTTTTATCTATAAAATTTCTTGCATCTTTTATTTTTTCTTTAGTATTATTAGACATATCAGTCCACTTTAATCTTAAAATAATCCATCCTAATTTTTCACAATATTCATCTTTTCTAATATCTCGTTGTCTATATTCTTCATATCTTTGATGTTGTTCACCGTCTATTTCTATAGCTTTTTTTAATTTAGGCCAAGCAAAATCAAGCGAATATATTCCAATTGGATATTCAGACTTATATTCTTTATTAATAAATTCATTTTCTATAACTCGAGAAAAGAATTTTTCTGGATATGATTTTTCGTTATTCCATCTACTTTTTCCAATATTCCAAGCTCTACCTTCTTTATGAGCTTTTTTCATAGATATAGATAATTTTTCTATAGTCTCTTTTGAATGCTTTTTACCAATAGAACTTTTTTTAATTTTAGCTAATCTATCTAATCTAAAGGGATTCAATTCACAATTAGTAGTATGAGCCCCTATTTTATTTTTGTCAAAATCATTAAAGCAGTATTTGCATACGCTATATAAAAGCTTCTGTTTTTCTAATCTTAATTTCCTAATACCAGTTTTTTCTCTACCTAATTTATAAGATTCTCCTCTATTGTGAGAAGAACAGTGTCCTATATACGCTTTTCTTTTTTCAAAGTCTTTATTGCATTTTTCACATCTATACATATTTGTATTTTATTATAAATATAGCTCAATTGAAAAGTAGTTAACTGTGCGGGTAGGACAGGATTCGAACCTGTGATGGTCTTGCGACACTGGATTAACAGTCCAGACTTTTCGGCCTCTAAAGCAACCTACCCGTAATTTTGTGTGGAAATACCAGGATTCGAACCTGAATTAAATGAGTATCAGTCATTTGTGCTAAACCATTCTACTATATTTCCAATTTGTGCGGAAAGCAGTGTAATCGAAACACAACCAAATTAATGATCCACTCGCTTAGCAGGCGGTGACAACAAACCTCATTGCTTTACTTTCCAATGTGTGACAGCGGGTAACGATCCCTATCTGACTGCTTCACAAGCAGGTGTGCTACCATTACACTACAGTCACCATATTAAGCGGAGAAGTGAGGTATCGATCCCCATACCCGAAGGTACTCGTAGTTTTCAAGACTGGATCTAGCGCCAGCTAAATTACCTCTCCAAAATTATTTTACTGTCTCCTTTACAGTGGAGACTACTAACAATGTCCTTGTGAATATTATGTGCACCCTAAGGGGATTGAACCCATGACCTCCACATTATGAGTGTGTTGCTCTACCGCTGAGCTAAAGGTGCAATATGTATGTAGCAACTGTCACAAGCTCTTAGAATCTACATACTAATTCAGGTTGTAAATCGGGCGATACCAATTACGCTTTACCCTTTCAAAATAACTATTACCTATCGGACGTCATCTTTAACCTTTTGGGATCCTAACCTCTCGGTCTCTAAAGGCTTATAGTTATTGTAGTCACTAATGGAATCGAACCACTATCTTCGGGACCAAAACCCGACGTGTTAGCCTTTATACTAAGCGACTAGGTGTCCTCGGTTTTTTATAAGAGAACCGTGCACGGGTAAAAACTCTATTGGAGTAGAATGTCAGAATCGAACTGACGCCACAGGCTTGGAAGGCTAGTGTACTACCGCTATACTAATTCTACATTCAGAAGTGCTTTTGATAAGTGCACTACAATTTCCTCTTAGATGGTTTACAATGTCTACGCCAACTAACAAACCCTACGTAGTCCATGTGAATTACGATATCACAACCTCTTGCATGTAAGGCAAGCGCTCTTCCATTGAGCTATGGGACTATAGGGACGGTTAACTAACGCCCGCCACAACTACCACCGCCAAGAATAGTTTTAGTGTGAGTTTTTAACCTCAATGCGTCTGTCTAGATGAAAGGTGACGATCCTTCCTAGTCTTGCTCCCAAAGCAAGTGCCTCACCAACTCGGCCACATCTAGATATTTACTTTCCAATATGTCAAAGAACTAATTGTACTCTCAAAGTGATTCGAACACTTATCTCTAGATCCGTAGTCTAGTATTCTACTCCATTGAACTATAAGAGCATTTTGGCACGCACGTAGGGATTCGAACCCTCATCTTTGGTTTTGGAGACCAATACTCTAGCCATTTGAGCTACGCACGCAATTTATATTATCTATATTTTCTTATGAGTTTAAAAAGTTCTCTTATATCTGTGAATTTTAATTCTTGTCCTGGCTTTATGGGAATGAACGCTATTGTAAATCCATGATTGCCACAAAAATAATCTTCCTTTTTTATCCTGTTACCATTCACGCTATCGACATATATCCAAGGAAAGTTACCTGTAAGTTTTACTTCTATCCCAAGTCGTTTCATCCTGTCTATGAATACCATCAATATATCTTTCTGCTTCATTTCCTATTGATACTATAAAAGTAAAATTAATTTTTGATATTTTAAAGCTTTTTTAAATATTTTTATTTTTTTATTATTTAAATTAAAAAAGCCCTGAGAGTTTGTATTTCCCAGGGCTTTTAAAATATAATTGAGTAAATTTATTTATCCATATTATACTGCCCTGAGCTGTATCTAGATTTATCTTGCATATTATTGAGTGTAATATAACAAGAGCCTAGTGAGGTCGTCGGTACGCGTCCTAATTGCCAATTATTGATATGTATATTACCTTGTGTCATTTTCTATAAATATCATACTTTTGAAGAAAAAATAGATTTTAATTTTTATTTTAATATTAGCATATTAAATCTTATATTTTTCATCATTTTACCTTTACTCTATTATACCATCGTTCCAATGACCAAGATAAAGTACACCATGTTCTCTAGCATCATTATATGCAAACAATACATCATAATGATTTACTAATGATGCTCTACGTATAAGTTCAATATTTTTATAATCTAAAGAAAGTGGAAGAGGGAAATCATAACTTGGAGTAAAATCCAATATTACTTCTCTAAAAAATTTAATAGGTTTCTTTTCCTTTTTTTCTTGGTTATCCTCACCAATGACAATACATTTTGTTTTCATATTATATAAGTGTTAATGCGTATTCAATTGCTTTTTGTCTTACTTCTTCATAATTATTAGACCAGTCTTGGGTTGAATCGTCATTTTCTATGCCATACTCTTCTCCAACCCATACAGTAAAAATATATTGAGCTGTTTCTTTAGTTAACCCACCTAAAAACTGCACTTCAATTATAATATTATACTTCTTCCTAAACCAGTCTATGACTTGCTGGTATAATGGTGCTATAATTGCATTTTCTCCTTTAAATCCTTTATTAACATTAATTAATAATAGATCACTAATATTAATAATACCGTGTTGTCCATAAGTTTCATATATATTATACAAACCAAAACAAGATTCATCAAACCCTTTTTCTTTTAGTTTTATAGCTAACTCATACGGCACAAATTGTTCTTTCATTTTTTACTTTTTAAGTGGATAGATTACATCTACGAGTTTGCTTGCCATACTTGATTTTACTTCAAAATCCTTAATATATAGGGATTCAAAATGCGCATGGACTCTAGCTTCACTCTCTGTTACTGATTCCGCATCGACTAGATATTTCACTATCTCTTTTCTTACTTTTTCTGAATTAGGATCAATAGTCCTAAATTCTACTTTTACTTCAAAAAACATATTTTATTTTTTAGTTTTATTTAAATAACGAATTAATAATTCTATTGGAATACCTACTGATAATGTAAGTAAAATTATACCAGATAAAAAATAAAGAATGCCTGTTTTATTTATTAACCAAAAAGAAATATTACATAGTACTATTATAATTGATAATAATATTACAAATATTGCTATCTTTTTAAGTGGATATTGCTTTATCATATCGATTTATTATAGTGTAAAAGTAATTAAAAAAAGTGATCTTATAGTATTTTATTTCTAAGTAGTAGTATATTTTTTTCCTAAACTTGTAATAGCTTCTATTGCTGTAGGTAAATCAATATTGAAAAATTCTCTATTATTAGAAACTCGGTATTGATCTAGATATTTATGTATTTCACTTTCTAAAAATTCACCCTCATTACATCTGAAAATATACTCTACAATAAAAGGAGTAGCCACGCCAGTAGCAGATGATATTTGCTGAGCTCTGTCTTTAGGATCTTGTTTTGTATAACCTATTTTTAGCAGATTTGGCATAGATTGATTTGACAGCACATATATCCAATATCTTCCAGAGCCTAGATCATTAGAATATGATTTACGTCTAGAGGTATAATATGTGACATCATCCCAGTCTTCCATACCTGGAATAGTACATGGCGTTATAGTAAAATATGCAGCTGGATAATCCAATACATCATCAGTTTTAGATATATATTGATCTGCCTCTTGAGGAGTTAATCTTATTATAGATTTTTTCATACTATAGCATCATTATGATTAAGGCAAAAAGACCAATGCTCCACCATGGCATAAAAATAAAAATAATCATTTCTACTAAAAGACTGAATTTAAACATCTGTAATAAAGTCAATCCTAAATCATTTGCAAATAGTAGTGAGATTAATGGTACTGCAAATATGATCAATATAGTAAATATGATCTTCCTTAAAATATGTAATGCCTTCATTTTAATTAAATTAAAAAGAGAGTTCCACTTACTGCTATAGAGCTTGATTCAGCACAGCCAGTCACTCACAACCAATATCTTACTTCTGTCTCCTTTACAGTGGAGACTACTAACAATGTCCTTGTGAATATTATTGCTTTAATTCACTAACCCCAAGCTTGCAATTAGCTATATGGACTCTCAGGGGCCACGAGTTTAGTATCTCTTTCATTGAATAACGCTACTGTAATAGCTGTAATGCTGTTATGTTTTAAAATGGTAGCGGGATTAGTGCCTCAGATAATTTCCACCGTTGGAAATTCCTACCTGTACTTATCAGGCCATTACTATTCAACTTCAAAGCAGAAGTAAATGATTATAAAGAATTTTAATCTGCTAGATTATTTATTTCTCAATGCCACCCATTGAGCAGCTGTAAAATCTTTTGGTGTTTTATTTTGGCCATCTACCTCAATGGTAATTTTTATTTGTTTGGGCTTACGAATATAGGGCCAAGTGGCTATGTGAAAACCACTAATAAATTGACCAGATTTATATCTTTCTTCCCATTCATTACTAATACACATATGTGAAGAAGCTTTATTCTTAGTTGAATAAAGGAAAATTCGACTATTCCAATTAATACCATCATTTGATACTTCTACCAAATCCCCCTCTTGTGGCGCCCAATCTTCATATAATTCAAAGCAATCTACTGGATGATTATAAATATTCCCTTTAATGATTATAAACATACTATCCCAATCAAGATTACCATTATTAGAAATTCTACTTACTTGATAGATTTCTCCAAATCGAAGATTATCATGATCGATATAAAATGATCCATTTTTATAAAATTTACTGTGCTTTGTTACTAGCTTTACCTTGTCTCCTACTTTAAATTTTGGTATCATATTTTTTTTGATTTTTTATTTATATAAAAGTACTACAAAACCTCTAAATAATTTAATTTTTTCCCAAAGTCAACACGTATATATATATATATTTTTATCACACATTTAGGATCAATAGCAATCACCATATATATTTTTTGTAGATCTTTTCAATTTTTTCTAAATTTGGAAATTTGAATTTTTGACTTTTGGATCAAAAGCTGTGAAATCAATTTGAATTGTATAAAATAATCACACTCTCTCCACTAGTTGATTCTTATCAGGTGATCGACAGTACTCGCATCGTAGAAGAACATTCCGTCTTTAAAGTAAACTTTGTAGATGATGTTTGGACGCTTTGAGGTGTCTTGTGCGTAGTATTCTCTTTCTGATGTGACAAAGGTGCAATTTGGACACACTTTTCGTACTCCAGTGGAACGAGATTCATAGTCGGCTGACATTCGTTTACATGAGGCGGCGCTCATTATCATACATACCGCGATTAGTGCTCTTTTCATATTGTTTGATTATCTTTATTGAAAAAATTTATAAACTCCCTGATTTCTTTTAAGTCAGTAATTTTTCTTTTGTATGTAATATTCCCATTATAATGTATTTCCCATATTGAATCTGTAACAGTTAAATAGAATCGATGACAGGGGATATTCAAAGTTTTATCAATGTATTCAGAGTGTACCCACTCTGGTTTTCCAGTGAAAGGGCTTTTTTCTTGATATATCCATCCATCAGCCTTTAAAGACTCATTACTTATATCATAATCCCATTCAAATCCTTGAGGTAGATAATTTCCTATTCTGGCATGCTCATCCATAATTTGACTACCAAACTGTGAACACATAGCAGCTTTCATTGTATAAAAATCAGACTCTGTATTGTAATCTGTTCTACGAGACCAAGAAAATCTTCTTCCAGATTCACCATCTTCTCTAATAAATTCTTCAATGCCGTAAATAAGTATATAATTCTTTTTAGTGAGAATATTCCATATAGAATGCATTCTACGCTGAAATTTTTTCCATCTTTTCATATTGTTTGATTATTTTATTTCAACATATTCTTGAATGCTAGTAATTTTAGCCTCTGAGGCGCTACCATAGACAAGTTTTTTAACATTACCTGCAGAGTCCACAACCAAGTACTCACAGTGAGGTTGAATGACATATATTCTACACCGAGGATATGTACCCCTTGCATTTTTGGCACATGCAGCATCATCGATGCCGAGCACTGGTCTACAGGAAGTTATTAAAATGGTGCTTAAAGCGATTAAGATTAGGCTTTTCATATTGTTTGTAGAAATTGATTTTATATGCATTGTATATATTTTTATTGGGTAGGTGGAAAATTGCCGGGTGTGTAAATTTAGTATAGCGCACCCCTCCGCGCTAACATTGTCCTAGCTACGTAAATGTGCACCCCCAGCAAAACGCTAGTACTCTGCTAGCACCTGCTTAATACTTGCCACCAGGTCGCTCATAGAGAATTTGCCTTCTACAGCGCGGAGATATGCATTATTTATATCACCTAGTAATTTTGCAGCGGTAGGCGCCTCTTTAACTTTAAGTTGTCGTATATACTTCCAATAAAACGTATCATGATCTTTACTTGCTTTATAATCTGATTCATCATCTTCTATTACACTGTCCAGTGTAAATTTCTATTTGGTGTTGAGTAGAGATATATTCTTTCCAGCCAGGTTATTTTATTATTTGATACTTCTACCAGTTCTCCAGTCTTTGGTACCCAATCTTCATATAATTCAAAGCAATCTACTGGATGATTATAACCACACCCTTTGAGTAGTATAAAATCATCAGACTGATACTGAGCACCTCCACCATTATTATTAACATGATCCACTTCATAGATTTCTCCAAGTTGAAGGCGGTCGAGATCTATAAAACCCATTGAATCATTATAAAATTTACTTTGCTTTGCCACATATCAGACATGGTTGTTTTTTTTCCACATCTTTTAGCATTGACTTTATAGTGATCTGATCCAACTATTTCCAAAATGGAAATAGTTCAACAATCCAGTTCATAATTGCGATTTGTATACTGTAAAAGTAAGATAAATACCTGAGACTTTATAATTTTATCTCAGGTATTTGTTTTTCTACTATGACTTGAATATCATACCATCTTCATAAAATTCAAAATCATTAGCTAATAAATGATCTGAAATGACCTCATCAGATGTTAAATAATTATACTCCTCTTCTAATACTTTAGAATAGTAGTTTTCTAAATGACTCTTATAGTCATCTTCTGCATTTTGTATGTCTGTCTCAGTCTTAGATGTGTCTTCTTGATGTTCTAGGCTATCTAATTTGCTTAAGAAATTTGCGGCAATAATATATAAGTTAGAGTGACTAGGTAGCTCACAAATGATGTTCTGTGCGCTAGATCTAGGATTTGTAATAAATTTACTAGCGATATCATAAGATAGATCAAATACAGTTATTTTAAGTTGTGCTAGCTCTTTAGCATCCTCTTCTATAATATCCCACCAACAGCGACCATCTACTAATATTCCACGATAAGTATAGATAGTTACTTTTTGAGCTGAGGGAGTGAGCTCATCAAATTTGTAAATATTTTGTATGATTGTTCGCATATCTTTTAGTTGTTTTGAGAGGCAAATTCATTTAGCCTCAAGTAAAAGTAAGTGATTATTTTGAGATTGTAAAACTTTTTAGAGGATATTTTTTCCCTTAATTTATTGAATTAAACAGGGCTTCTATATACTGTATTGTTGGGTAATAATTGCCTCTGCCTTGATATTTTTTATCAACAGCGGCTTTAAGTTCTTCGAGTGTGCCTCTAAAACAGCCAGCCGATATCATTTTATTGGAGAATGTGATGGTGATTGTCCTACTTGTTTCTCCTAAAGATGATATTGTCATATAATCTGATGTCTTCTCAACCTGAGCATCACCAAATACCCAAGCATTACCATATACATTAGCATTACCAAATACCCAAGCATTACCATATACCTTAGCATTACCAAATACATTAGCATTACCATATACATTAGCATTACCAGATACCTGAGCATTATCAGATACTTTAGCATTGCCAAATACCTGAGCATTATCAGATACTTTAGCATTATCAGATACTTTAGCATTGCCAAATACCTGAGCATTACCATATACATTAGCATTACCATATACATTAGCATCATCAGATACATTAGCATTACCAGATACCCAGGCATTTTCGGTTAAGTTATTTATCATCTCGATAAAGCCGCCTTTTGTTCCAGCTTTACCCCATTTACAATCTTCAGTTAGTTCAATACGGAAAAGTGTTCTACCATTAATTTGTATTGATTCGTCAGTTAATTTATACGGTGTCATATCTTTTAGTTATTTAGTATGATGTAAAAGTAAGTGATTATTTTGAGATTATAAAGCTTCTAGTCAAATATTTATTTTTATTCTACGATATTCTATATATCAAAAAGGCCCACTATTATGTGAGCCTCTTCTACAACTAAACAACACAACTTATTTTATAATTTCATATTTTTCAGCCAAAGTCCACAGGTCCTGGTTGATATTAAGCTCTGCGATTGGATTTTTAATGGCACGCGCCTCACGATTATTGAGTGAAAAACCACCTTTAACCATGCCTTCCTGTATAACATTATAGGTTAGCCACAAAGATTTGCCAGTGTCTTCTTTACGTCTAGGCTGCAGCAAATCAAGTATTTCATATTGCTCTGGAAGACGATCATCTGACAGCCTTAAGGCCAGAGCCTCTGTTGCAAATTGAAAACGCTGCTTGTCTGTCATTTCAATCATATTCCAGGTATTGATCTTATTTACAGCCTTCTCCATATCTACTATCTTATGGCTGACTATATCCTTAATCTCTGCCTGAGTGTATTTGATATGACGCTCTTTCATTGAGCCAAAGTCTTGAGTCTTAATTACCAACCCGTTACTACATACCAACCTAAAAATGCCGGCTTCAATCTGAAGAGGACGATCACCATTAGAATTGTTAATTACAACTATCTCTGGACGACCTTCAATACCTCCGCGATCATCTTTCATATAGAGATCTTGATTTTGGAAATGCATGATATGAGTGCCATAGGTAGTGTAGAGAGAGCTGTCATTTTTGCTCTTTGACTGCTTTACATTTGTAAGCTGCCAGCCTTGACTATCGAGATGTTCGATCAAGTCCTTAGAAGATACAAACTTATAATTTGAGCTAAGGCGTGGATGTGGGCCTGGAGCTGAGATACCAGGTGCTCGTTGGATTGCTGACTCTAGTGACATTATTGAGATCTGATTGTTCTTGTTGCCTTGCGCTAAAACTGTTTGATTTTCCATAACTGTTATTTTTAGTTGATTAGTGTGATGTAAAAGTAAGAGATTGTTTTGACTTAAAAAAACTTTTTAGAGGATATTTTTTTACTCCATATCTTCTTCTTTGCTTGGTATAGGCAAGTCATATTCTTCAATAGTATCTACCATAGCCTGATAAGCTGTTGAGCCACTCATCCAGTTATACACTAGATATTCTAATATTTCTTTGTCGCTCATATCCCACTCATCTCTGAGTATATCAAGAAGTTTAAATGCTCCATTGCGATCTGCTGTTATATTTACCATATCTTTTAGTTGTTTAGTGTAGTGTAAAAGTAAGAAAAATACCTGAGACTTTATAATTTTATCTCAGGTATTTATTTCTTTAATTTAATATGCCTAATTCCAAATCTGCACCACTACGATTAATTATAAATTGGATTGGGGTATTGTCTATAGCGTCTGAGGCATCATTCTCGGCTTCATCTACTATATAGCCATAATGTATGTCGTTATTTGATAATTGATAGCTCCATTTATTATCTGATTGACCATTCCTATTTTTAGTGAATACTATATATGTGCCACCACCATCAGACATTTTCTCTCTCTTCATTTCCATGTGTGCATCGACTAAATGTTTTACTTTATTACTACCTACAAAAGTACCATTTTTAGTAACTTGTTGGATAAGTAAAAATGATGTGTAGGCTTTGCGATCATTCTGGCCCTCATTATGATTAATGCACAAATCAATTATCCACTTCTCAGCCTCTTTAATACTCATACCAGTATTCTCTTTTACTGACTCAAGAACTTCTGCGAGAGAGTCAATAAGCACATAGTCATAACCTTCTTTAAGCAGGCCCTCGATCACATCTTTCATATTATCATTAAGATAATCAGCTGCAATCAAAGTTTTAACACAACCAAATACAGGAAATCTTTGCATATATTTGAAAAGTTGTATTTTGCCCATTTCGCATGATATAAACAGGCATTTCAGATCTGGATTATTTTTTTGCATATGTGCTAAGGTGTGTAATAGAACAGTTGTTTTCCCAACACCTGGGTCTCCAGTACACATTATGTTTGTACCAACTGGCAGGCCACCTTCATATGAGATAAGTTTATCAATTGCCAATCCACTCTTATATGTTTTTAGCATATTATCATTTACATTGATAGCATCAAGTGACTTGACTTTATCAAATGATATTGGCTTCTTATCTACTATTTTAATTTCACCATTTACTAGTGAACGACCTCTTGATGTAAGGTACTCATCTACTGAGATACCAAGTTGTTTAGCTTTTAGCTGTGCATAATACCTTTGAGAATAACTTAGTTGATTTGACATTTCTTTTAGTTGTTTAGTGTAGTGTAAAAGTAAGAGATACTTTTCAAATAATAAAGTCCTAAATTAGATATTTATTCTTATAATATGGGGGAGTCCCCCTATAACCCCCTAATACTATATTAGTTTTCTGGAGTAGATTTATATTTCTTAGTCTTCTTTTTATTAGACTTTGTAGTTATTTCTTTTTATTATCTGGAGTAGGTAGAATTAACTTTAATTTTCTATTAGTCAAGTTTTTTTTAGTATATTCTCCAGAATTCTCTCTGTTAGAGTCAGTCTATATTATAGAATATAATTAAATATATCACCCGCCCTTATAGATGAATAATTTAATAGTAATTATATGTGATCTTACAATATTGATAAAAATCAGATTGCATTCACGACTTACCGATGGGCGTCCTAGCGCGGGCATGCGTTCAGTCCGAAATTATTCAAAAGGTAACCAGGGCCATCACTGTAAGATTTAATTGACCAGATCCAACAATCATTTACAATTGAAGTCTAGTAGTTTATATTTACCAGGTATTCTACCACCACCTGTGAATTGAGGCATAAAAAAAGCGCCTCTAAAGAGAAGCGCTGTAATTTTTTCAGGTGGCTTTTAAGCCCTATGGTGACTACCCCGAATATTGAATGTAAAAAATTTAAACTAAATTATAGCATTGAGTCTTTAGGTAGTCACACCTTACATGCTCTCGTACTGTAATAAATATCATGATTTTTCTCTCGTTTCGTTCAAAGTAGAAATTTTATATATAAAAGTTTAGAAGAATATCCAAATTTTTCTATAACCATCTCCTGTGCCAGTAATGAACTAGACGCGGATATTATCTCTGTGATAACAGTACTGTTTTTTAATTCTATAGTACACTCAAAGATAAAATCCATAATACAATTATATATAATATAGAATAGAAAATAAAATCTATTTAGCAAGTTTAGAAAAAGTCCTCTATTTCTAGAGGACTCTCAATGCCAAGGGAGGAATTATTTTGCATTAAAGTGAGCAGAGGAGAGAATATTATACCCACTTTATTATCTATTCTGTAAAATTACTATTTATATTGATGATCTGCAGTGATGTCTTCAAGAGTGATTAGTTTATATGTCATAGCTGCTTTTATCACTTCAAGAAATGCTGGGATAATTACATCTTGATAGCCAACTTTGATACCACTACTATCTATTTCTGCAGTGTAATTAGATGAGGTTACGTATTCAATTTTAATTGATTTAGGACCTTCAAATAGGGCTACAAATTCCTCTACTGTATTTACAGATTTGTAATCATTATTATTAATCCAATTTTCATTAGTCTGAGTCATAAAAATTCTATCAAACATGATATAAGGATATTCAGGATCATATTCTCTAGTATTATTATAGACTGGTACACCAAGTAGTCGCAAATATTTAATTGCGAGAGTGATTTTTGCTGGATCTACCTCTTTACAGAATACTTGTGTATTAGGTAGTGTAAATGATTGTGCTGTGCTCATATCTTTTAGTTGTTTTGAGAGGCAAATTCATTTAGCCTCAAGTAAAAGTAAGAGATTATTTTGAGAATATAAAGCTTTTATCTCAGGTATTTGTTTTTGTACTATGAGACTTTTCCTATGAGTGTGATTGCTATTTGCCATTGTTCAAAAAATTCATCACGAGAGCTCTCTTCATCTTCGTCATCATCATGGCCATATTCATTGAATACATCATCTAAAATTTCATCTTCGCTATCAGCTTTTATCAGAGTTACATCAGAATCTCCGAAATCGTCATCAATGTTGTTTACTGATACTGCATACAGGTTTTTTCCTTGTCCGAATACATTTGCTTTTGGATCGAGTGTGATTGTTGTCTTTGTCATTGTGTGTTGTTGTTTTGAGAGGCAAATTCATTTAGCCTCAAGTAAAAGTATAAAAAATACCTGAGACTTTGCACTTTTATCTCAGGTATTTGTTTTTCTACTATCATGCCTCATCATCTACATCATACCGCTCCTCTTCATCCTCGTCCTCATTCTCATAAAAATAACCTTGATTTGGGCAAGACTCTGGATAGTCATTCTTCCATTCCCAATTAGGATCTTCTACTAGATTTGGATGTTTGCAATTTGGATTATCTCCTTCTGGAGAATCTTTAAAGGTAAGATCTATGCCCGCATCTCTGTCTTTGTCCAGATCTCCTGTTGCGATACCGTTCATCTCAGCAAGAAGTTGAAAATAATCCTTGCCACCGAATACTCCGTATCCTTCATAGTCATCTTCTCTCCATTTATTCCCCTTATCATCTACCATAAATACAGTAAATGTTGGCCTGGATGAGTAGTTATTAGCGATTGATTCGCCTGTGTCTTGTGTGTACCAGCTGAAAAATCCCATATTGCTATTAGTTATTTAGTATGCTGTAAAAGTAAGAAATTATTTTGAGAATGTAAAGCTTTTAGTCAGATATTTTTTATCCAACTACAGCAATAATAAACATTGCCAACCAAATAAGAAACGCGCAGATAGCACCTCCTGCTAATAATAATGCTATTTCTTTAATATTCATATCTTTTAGATGTTTAGTGTGATGTAAAAGTATAAAATAAAGTTGAAAATAAAAAGTTTTTAATCAGATATTTATTTTCTTATTAAGTAGTCGGGGTAGGATTCGAACCTGTATATAAGTTATTCGGTACAGTGCACTTGAAGTTATCTCTCATTTCCCTTATTACCTTAACCTACTCCACGTAGGGTCGTCTTCCAATCTCGCCACCTGATCAAATTTGAGAGTTCCACAATATACTATATGTCTTTCCCTATAGCGGTACCTTGTATATTAGTCACTCACAACCACTAGTTCTTTATTTTACAGCTATCTCCGTACCCATAAATCCAGGTATTGAATTAAGCGGAGTCTCTTGCTCTGGATAGAGAATTTTATATACATGAGGAGCATATATTGATAACATAGATTTCCTACCTTCTTCCCAGCCCCCCATATTAGCTGCAGAGATTATGTCATAAATTTTAAATATCTCCTCGGTAGTGAGTTTGTCCGCTGCAATAGCTCTAAATGCCTTGAATGCTTCTGTAGTTGTCATATCTTTTAGTTGTTTAGTGTGATGTAAAAGTACAACTAATTTTTGATAATTTGCACTTTTTTATTACATTTATTTTAAGATAATAAAAAGCTCAGTTTTTGCCTTGACTTTGCAACATGCCATTTAATTGTGCCTTCGGCTGTATTTAGCATATCTGCTATCTCTCGGTATTTATATCCAATAGATGCAAGTCTCATCACCTTTTCAGAGGATTTAGGCAGCAATGATATAGCAATCTCAAACTGCTTTGCCGCTTCATATTCCCCATTGTCATTATAAGCCACTGATCTCCACATATTTTTAATCTCAGCAAGTACTGCCCTATCATTAGTAATATCTTTATGCTTTGGAGACTTAATAGTATTGAGAGCCGTATTCTTAATCACCACTCTCACCCAGCCCTCAAAAGAGCCAATACCTTGGTATGAATCTATCTTCTTGAATACTTTGAGAAACCCATCATTGATTACCTCATCTAAGTCTCTAATATCTTTAAAGTATTTATAGAGCATCTGGCGCATATTTGGATAGTAGTATTTATACACCTCCTCCTGGCACTGCCTATCGTTGTTTTTACAGCCAGCAATTAGTTCGTGTATGTGTTTGTGGTCCATGTTATTATTTTGAGATTGTAAAGATAAGAAAAATACCTGAGACTTTGTACTTTTATCTCAGGTATTTATTTTCTTAATACTCCATTGTGATTCTGATTGACTCCATCGTCTGGAAGTAGTAGTCTGGATGTATCATTGACCTTTTGCCTTCTGATTCCATAGACTTACGAATCTCCTGTTCATTCTCCAATATATTCTCTGTCATCGCGAGTATCCTCTCTCTAAGTATTCCTAACTGGATAGGGTCGAGTGAGTTAATCATCTTTGTAAGTGTCTGTTTATTTGTGAGTGTCTTTGCCATTGTATTTAGTTGTTTAGTGTGATGTAAAAGTAAGAGATTATTTTGAGAATATAAAGCTTTTAGTCAGATATTTTTTAGTTTAAAGTGGGTATTGAATCCACTCCATGAGCAGCGCACATTTGCAACACCGCCCTATTAAATTCATCAGCATCAACTCGATTCATTATCCATCCACCATCTATATTATTAAGATGTTTGGCAGTAGTACGACTCCAAATGTTTTTATGTACTACTCGAATAGATGAATCTTCTATTGCCACTAATGTAGTGTAAGAGAAATGGAATGTAAGTCCATTTACTGTGATTTTTGATGTGTTATTCATATCTTTTAGTTGTTTATTGTAGTGTAAAAGTATAAAATAAAGTTGAAAGTAGGTGGCTTTTTTACAAGTATTTGTTTTTGTAATTTATTCCTCTCCCATATACATTGCAATATCATTCTCATCAGCATAGAATATCTCAGCCAATATATAACGCAGATCTTCATCTGATCCTGTAAATTCTACTACTGGACATCCTCCTCCTGGACCATTCCAAGTTATAATATTCAGCAATATATTCTTTTGCTTTAAAATGCCCCAGAATTTTTGATCTTCCTTTTGATTGTCTGTGAATGGAATGCAATCCATTTCGATTGTTTTTATCATATCTTTTAGTTGTTTTGTGTAGGGCAAATATACAACACATAATCTAAAGTAGGTAGTTTTTTTACAAGTATTTGTTTTGCTAATTTATAAAAACAAATATTCGATAATTTTCTTTCAAGTGTCAAATCATTGTCTTACTTTTACATCATAATAAACAACTAAAAATTATGGCAAAGCTAACAAACAAATCTACAATCGGAACCACATTCAGTGGTCACACAGTGACATGCTCAGTAAATGATCTTATACATATTATAGGAGAGCCTCAAGGCCAATACAATACTGGCGAGGATAAAACCAACTTTGATTGGGATTGTGAAAATGATCTTGGTGAGGTATTCACAATATATGACTGGAAAGAGGGCAGAGTGTTGGATAAGAATGAGCCTATAGAGTTTCACATAGGAGCCCACTCAAAATCAGCGGCCTATCAGGCAATGATCGAGCTCAATGATCTGCTATTTCTCGCTACTAGGTCAGGACAGATCTAGACATTAAAAAAAGAAATACCTGATAAATAATTTCTAAGTGTCAGGTATTTCTTTTACTTTTACCCTATCAAATTGCAACGCCAGCAGTCACTGAAAGGTTCGGAGCTACTTACCGAGGATGGGTATACTCCGCCCTGCGACTGACTTTAGACGATATTATAAAAACAAATATACTAGAAAATAGTGTCAAGTGTCAAAAATAAGGTGTACTTTTACATTGTGATTATGAGGAATTAGGAGGTATATGAGTAGGTTATATTATTCTAAGATGATTATGTCCGAGCTCTTTTGAAAGCATCTCCACCCATCTGCAATAAAATCATAAAAATTTACTACGCCCGTTTTTGGAGTTTTACGATCTCCACCCCTTTTGGCCTCTAATGGTAGTAGTTCTGGATTTGTTGTGCCTAGAGCCTCACGTAAAGTGCCATCTATCTTTGTGAATTTAAAGTGCACCTTTTCAGAGCCTAGCCTATCGATTAGTATTTCAATTGTGTTTTTCATATAGTAAAAGTAAAAAGTAATTTTGATATTTAAAAGCTCTTTAGAATATATTTCTTTTTATAATATCAAATCTATTTTAGATTTACTCCCCCTTCTACTTTCTTTTCACGTGCGTATAATCTAGAGATGTTTATTATAATAGAGGATTTTAATTCAATTTAATTTTTATTTCTTTTTATTTTAAAAAAATACCTTTTTTATTTTCTGGTCTGCCTAGATACTTTTTTTGTTTTTATAGTAAAAAATACTTTTTTTGTTTTCTGGATACTTTTTTTGTTTTTTCTCCAAAACTAGTATATTTATGAATGTAAGAGCAGTTGATTTATTATATAGTCTGCGTAGCAATTAGGCCACTGGTCCAGAGTAGCATAGCCCTAGCGCTTGGAAATGGATGACACAGAAAAAAATAAATAGACCTCTCTTATAGACATTATATCACTGCAGGCCCACAAGGCGTATCTGATCTAGCTTCAGATCTCGTTGATGTCAATGATCCTTGCTAAATAGGAAGTCAATCGGTAGAGACTATAAAAAAATACCTTTTTTATTTTCTGGTCTACCCAGATACCTTTTTTGTTTTACCTTTGCAGGAGACCTCCGGTGCCTGTTAAAAATTTTTTTTTGCTAATACTAGATAGTATACATCATATCCAAATAACAGCATAGCTAATAGTGATATTACTATAATCATATAGACTAATCGCTTTTCATCTCTGCGAAAGTATGTATACGCTGGATGAAGTAGTGTCGCTATACTTGCAAATAGAGTTATAAAATTAAAAATTAATATTATTGTATTAATCGTGATAAGTAGTCCCATATTGATTTACGTGTTTTTTCTATAAAAATAATAAAAAATTTTTTAAAAAAATAATAATTTTCGCAAGTTTACGCATATTTATAGATAGAGAAGATTTATTAATTCACTCGAAAGATTAATTTTTTCCTGTGAGTTTCAAAGTCCTGGAACCCTCCCTCCCAGTTTCACTAAAATCGCCTCTCTATAATCCCCTTCTTTATACCGATATTTTACACCTATTTACCTAATTTTTAAGAGACCGCCTCTTATACCTACTTTACTACTATTTCTATAGGATTTACCACGCCCCTATTTTTTTATTCTAAAAAATCTGTTATAATTAAATTTCTTTGATTTCTTTGGTTCTGCTAATGGACTTTCAAATAGAGTAATGCGGGCAGCTATTGTATTTGCAATGTCAAATATAACATATCAGCACTAATCTCTGATACTTGAAATCTACCTCCTATAGAGTAGGCCTTTCTTGTCCATCTATATACTCTGATTGCACTTATTATATAAATTCCTATTAGGATCATTCTTGCTATTAATGGTGTCATGCCTTGTTTTTTTATTATAAATTATATTATTATACTTCTTTTATAAACTCTCTGCTTTATTTATATCCTGGAGTGTTATTCTCTATACTAGTGATCTTATCTATATTATTCTTATAGTTATTGTTATAGATCTATTTTAATTATGCTCTCCTTCTTTATTGTCTTGGGTTACTCCTTGATTATTAATTCTGGATATGTCTCTATTATATTCACTATCTTATTTACTATTTCTTTTGGTCCAAATGTGGTTTTCCAATCAAATTCATCACTGACTTTATTAACCCACTCCATATACAATTTATATACCTTCTTTTCATCTATTTTCATTTCATACTATTTTTTAGGTTATCGATGGCTTCGGGGTTAGGTTGCATTCTTATCATGTCGGTAGGCAAGTGAATGTAGGTTTCTATAAACTTTGGCAGGTTTTCAAACACCTCGTCAATAGCCTCTTTTCGGGCTGCATTGATGGCTTGCTCAAAGAAATAATCAAGTCCTTTTATCGGCTGTAAAATTGATTTGTTTCTTGCATCTTTTACATAGTTCTTCGCAAATAGAATATCACGGTCTAATGAAGTCTTATTTGTTGGTATTACACTCTCCTGCTCCATCGGTATCGGTGACGGGGGAAATGTAGGAGAAATCAGAATCGGTTGCTGTTTCATTAAACTTACCTTTTAGCCATATACGCCCATCCCAATATGCAAGTTCACTACTTGAATTATATGGGGGTTTCCTTTTAACTGCATAATACCCTTCTTTACGTTCTTTCCTTTCCATTAATTTGTGTGTTTTTATCCGTTACCTGCGGGGTTTTACTTATTTTTATTTTTGCTCCAATGCCCGAATCGAACGGGCAAGAAACCATTTTGGAATGTGTTAGTAACAATTAAAATCAGTAGTGCTTAGTTGATATGGCAATCCTTTAGACTTCCACATAAACCTGTTCCACATTTTAGACTTTGCATTATATTCTTCAATCCACCTGTTGAGGGTCTGTTTTATATTTACAATGCGTTGCGACTTGCTGAATTGCTCAAACATTTTATCAGAATCAGGAACATCTTTTATGTTACAGAGGTCTGTATTTAGTTTTTGGCAAGTGTTATATATTTCCTGATATTCCTCGTAGCTGTCAAACGAATTATTTACTACGTGGTCTTGCACTTGATTTTGTGCGTTATTGCAAGTAGTCCCCATAAAACCAAAAACAGAAAGGGCGACTATTCCTAAAATTACTAGTACTACTATTCGGAATGTTTTCATTACTTCATTGCTTTTTTAGTGTTTTCCAATAATTTTTTTGCTTCGTCAGTTGAAATAATTGCAAGCCTATTTACTGGCTCCCTGAATGTCAGGGGAATAGTAGATGTTATGTACTTCATGTTTGTTTCGATGTACACATCGTCAGGGGTAAATCCAAAAACTGCATTGCCATTTTCTCCATAGCTACCATCCTCAGCAGGCGATGGTATTACCTCGCATGATTCATACGGTAGATTATTGCCCCCATCCCTACCAGATATAATCTGCATAGTATTTGTAAGTTGGCTATTCACGGAACTAACTTTATTTATTTGGTAATAGCCTATTGGTTGGGCTTGTCCCTCAATAAATACATACATGAAAAACATTACCCCTCTGTCATTTTGAAGTTTAAACCTTTTAATCAGGTTATCACGCTCCAAACTCCATGTGATAGTTGGAGGCGGCTGTTTTATTAATAAGTCCCTCTGATTTATTTCTGTGTGCGCCTGCTCTTTCAATGCAGTTGTGTTTTTAACTTGATTAGGTAAATCTCCACACGATGCAAGGAGAATTGTACCGAAAACTAAAATGTATTTTTTCATTTATCTATATTTAATCCGCTACCTGCGGGTTACTTACCTTGTTTTAACTGTTCACGAATACGATTTGCTGCTGATGCCCACGCGGCTTGCTCGTTTACGCCTTCCCCGATAGACATTATTTCGGTTTCACTACGCAGTATGCAGCTATAACCTTTCTTTTCACTAAAATGAATTGCCCCGTCATAATGAGATAATACTAGCGCAACATCGTCCTGATTAACCTCACCGCTCTGCTCTGCCCCGTAGGTCGTGGCGAAGTAGTCGGATGCTTTATCTTCTGATTCTTGCATACTCCAAGTATATACTCCTGCTTCATAGTACGCTTGCTCTATCTACTGCTGGTCGGTGGGGAGAAGTGAATCTAATTGAGCTACTATGCGTAATCTTTGCGAATTGTCAATGTTGGTCAATCCGCTTACATACTCAATAGCCATCTGCAATGCTGTCTGTTTGCTCATTTGTCTGTAAGTTTAAACTCGTAAATAAATATAAATTTGTTCTCGTCAAATGCCGCTTTGTCGGGCGGTGTGATACCTAGCGTATAGCATTGTTTGTTGGTTAGTTCTCGTGTTCGCATACACTTAACACCCACTATCTCTAACCACGTCCTCGCAGCTTCACGGGGCATCGTGGCGGGAGATTTCCAACGGGCATATTCAGGTCTTTCGTCTGCACCTACATTATCCCATCCGCCAGGTGCTACATCGTCTGTATCGGCTTTATATTCCCAATAAACCTCGTTTCCTTTCCTCTGACTAGCCAGCCTAGTGTAACAAACCAAAGTTGCCCTTCAAATCTTATTACTTCTAGTCTATTTGCCATAGAACGACCTTTTTTGCATCTAAAAAATTGTTGCAGATTATTGCTTTTGCATAGCCTGTCGTCATTAAGCAAAAAAACCACATTTTTATTTTCTATTTTCATAATCTTCTTTGAGTGAGTGGTTAGTTAAATAAGGTTAGATATTCTTAATAAATGATTGATGTCATATTCAGTAGCATTCCCGTAAAGTCCACCTGCATTTACAATTCCTAAGTCTTGATTTGACCACGCATATGGCTTATAACCATCCCATTCCTTGCCCTCATAAACTAACCACGATGCACGTGTATTTTCAGGAACAAAAACGGTGTGAATAGTAGACGCTTTCATAAATTGAGATTCACCCTGAAGAATATTTGTGGTGCTAACATCCTGTAAAAAATCGGTACCATCTTTTATAAATCGCATTGTATCGGTGTTTATTTTAGAAGAATATATCCACCTATCAAATTCCATGCAATCATTACCTGTAACCTCATTAACTACCCTGACAATCTTGTTTTGCAAAATACCATTAGTGACATGTAGTGTCAATTGGCAATGATGTGGGTGATAAGCCAACGATATAGGAGTTGTACAATTTTTCCATAGTTCATGATTATAGTCAGCTACATACAACCTTATTCTACTTTCTGGGCAATCTACCAACATAATGCTATGCATACCCATAACATGACAGTTTAAAAGTGATTTGGATAATATCTTATCCATGTTTGTTTTTAGGAGGTGCTTTATCAAATGTTTCATACTGTTTCTTTTTACCTGCGCCGTTGGTAGCGGGGTGGTGAGTTAATTATTATGATGTAAAAGTACAACTATTTTTTGATAAAAAAACTTTTTATAAAATATTTTTATGACAAATATTCAGAAAGATTAATAGCTGCCCGTTTTGCCTCTTCTAAAGTCTCTATTATTTTACTACCTCGTTTTCTAAATGGAATATAATCACATATATTTTTATCATCACTATCACTATTATTCATATCATATTCAAATCCAGCCCACTCCCACTCTTCGAAATCTTCTTCTTTTGGAATATATGTCTCTTCAAATAATTTATCTCCTATATAAAATGGCGCACCTCCTCTATGTGTAAATCCATAATATGCCTCAAGTTTTTCATTATCATATATCTCTGCTACTCCAATAGGGTAATCTTGGCAAACTTTAAAATTATTTTTATAATAAAACCAACCAATAGTGGCATCGCCTATATAATTACCATCTGCAGTTACAAAACTATCATATAAGTAAAATATTTCTGGATTAGTCGAATGAGACAAAAATGGATCTTCAATTTTATAATCCCTAATAAATCCACCAGTTTTAGTCTCTATTAAATGTACTTTTTCTTTATTAAGAATCATTTTACTAGTTGTCTTAGAAAGTTTTGTGGGCATTATTCTACTTACAAGTTTAGTAAATCCAAGATCTAGATGAATTTTATTTAGCACGCCATCTGAAATACTCGTATAATGTGGATATTTTTCAAATTTCAATACTATTCTACCTTGATAAATTGTTTGGTTTTTAATCATCTTTTTTTATTTTATTTATTATTAATATTATTTTATATGTGTCTCTGAAATAATTTCAAAATCACTATCTGAAATTTTTCTAATATCTAAATTCATATATTTTTATTTATAGATTCACTTGAAATTTAAATTAAATTTAGATGCTATTCTTGATCATCTAATACTCTATAATATAATACTTTGATTTTATTATTTAAATAGCAAATTTAATAATCTGGATAGCTTTAATTTAGTTTAAGAGTATATTATAATGACAATTTACTAATAAAAGTACTTATTGGTACACATTTTATTTTATTATCATTTTGAATTGTATAATTTACAAAAACACTCGTATGACCAACAAATATAGAAGTAACTATCTTATCTTTATAAACAGAGCCAATTTTAATCAAAATCATGGTTTTATTATTATGATCTGGATAATATACTCTTTCATACTGATTAGTTTTATGTTTAAGTGGCCAATAGATCGGTGTAGATTGGTATTTAATATTGCTCATAAAGTAAAAGTATTATATTATTGATTAGAGATAAAGTCTAAATTTTAAGTATAAAAAAAAGACCTACTTTTTTTGTAAGTCTTTTAATAAGTATTGTCTCTTTTTTTATTAATTAGTTAATCTCAGAGACTATTTCAGCATTTTGCTTACGATTACGAGCCATATTAAAAATATGATTCATAATGCGAGTATTAAACTGCTTACCACTTACTACATCACTTACATGTGTAATAGAATAACCAGTACGCTCTGCTGTAAGAGTAATATCACCATTACGGAGACGGCGATTAGCGATGATCGCTTTTTGAATGTAAGAACGAGTCTTGTACTGCTTTGGACGATTTGTTTGATTCCTCATTTTTTTGAGTTTTTATGTGTTAAAAATAGATTACAATACAAAAGTAAAAATAATAGATGAGATATAAAAACTTATTTTCTAAGTATAGTATTAATTTACTACTCTTTTATTTTTATAAAATTTCATATTTTCTACAAGATCATCCAAAAATTTTTCAAATTTAGACCTTAATGCATCATTTGGATCTCCTTCAGTAGATTCAATAAATTGTTTAAATGAATAAATGTCTACTTCAAATCCGGCTATTCCATTTTCACTAAAAAATGTGGAGACTGTTTCTTGTGGAACTTCGATGTGATTGTTCATAACTTTTAATTTTTATTTTATTGGTTTAAAATACCGTATTTTATTTTTAGGGTATCTATATAATATTTTATAGCCCTGTCTGGATTAGAAGATTTTATATTCGATCCTGAATTTGTATTATTAAGACACTCGGAATATCCTAATATATATGCATATTCCATAGATATTCTTATTTGATCTATTAATTCTTCAGGAGAAATTACCTTATTATTATCTTCCATAAAATATAATTTTATTCTTCATCATGTAATATTAAATTATTACTCATATTACCTCCAGACTCTTCAAGATTTTTTTTACCCTTATTAATAAGTTCTATAATTTTTTTCTTGATCTCTTTTAGAGAAGTTGCATATTGTTTTACTTGCTCTTGTTCGTAGTCTGGTAATGTGCTTATAGCTTCTTTAATATTTGACATACAGATAAATTATTTTTTAATAAATATCTGAATTTGATGATATAGATTTAAGTCTCTGTATTTCTTGAGCTATTTTAGGATCTCTTATGATCTCTATTGAAGAGACTTCATTGCTCTCTGTGCCTTCTATAACTATTAATCCTGTAAATTTAGATGTTTCTGAGTGATTTACGCATGTGGTTTTATATCCCAATGCTGCTCTTTTTGGATGTATTTCTACATTACAAACTTTACAATAGTACTTATTCTCTAATTCTTGCTGCATACTTATTCAAAACTGATTTAAAATATAAAATTAAATAAAAATTTTGTAAATAAAAAATTTAACTTTTGTGTTTATTTTGATAATACTTTAATATTTTTTTATTTTTACGTGATATTGAAAGTATAATTATTGTTAAAATGAATATTATATATACAAAATAAGACATAATGAATTCCATATTTAATATTATTTATGGTTTATCATAAAAGTTAAAATAGACTTCTGTAATTCTGTTAATGCTCTTGTATTATCTTCTATAAGTTTAGCTAATCTATCACGCTCTTCTATAAGTAAATTCGTCATATCTAATTGTACTTTGTCTATCTTTTGCTCTAATTGCGCATTTCTCTCTACTAATTTTTGATATTGATGAAATGCAACCCAGGCAAGTATAACAGTAATTATCCCTAATATTCCATATTGTAATACATAGTTCTGATAAGAACTAAGTGGATTAGGCATCGGTGTTATATTAGATTGTAATATTATCATGGTAAATTCTTATAATAATAAATATTATCATTATTTAGAAAAAACCAAAATGTACTACTTTTATTTAGGAATTTCACTCTTTAAAAGACCATTAACATAAAATTTAAAATTTCCAATATCTATCTTTATTCCATTAAAAGTTATATATAAAGAAAATAAAATATACGCTAAGAGTCTTAAAAGATTTCCCTTATTGATCTTTTTCAAATCTATTGTATTTTATGAGTCATTGCTAATTGCCTAAATGTAATAGGCACTCTTGAACTTACATTATAATCAATAGCCCATTTATTAAAATCTGGTCTATTTTCTGGTTCACATGTCCTAAACCCAATTGAATTTGATAAAATTGATTGACCTTTTGCTGGAATTCCAAAGAAAAATTCTGTGATTTTATATTTCATAACCTTAATTTTTAACAAAAGTATAAATTAAAATTGAAGAATAGAAATCTATCTTTTAAGTAGACTATTGGTAATCTATAAGATCTTCTGGTAGTGGATTTTTATCATCTTTTATAGGCTCTTGAACTTTTTCTGCTAATTGTCCAATTCCCAAACTTTTAAGATGTTCTAAATAAAAATCATCTATTTTATAAAAGCTTTCAGATTCTTGTGGTGCATCTGGAGACTCTGGAGCAGTACCTTGTAATATTTGTCGTTTATTTCTATTAGTAAAATCTAAAGCTAGTATAAAAGCACAATTATAACATACCCATCTTAAATTACTTTCAGTCCAATCAGAACGATCTCCATTGATAAAATTTATCATTAGGGGCATCTTCATATCAATAGGTCTTTTAGAACAATATCCGCACTCACTACAAGAATATCCAAGTCTACCATCTTTCATAAGTCTTGAGGCTAATTGATCAATTCTTTTAGGAGTGGCAGTTTGACCTTTAATTAATTGATATCCTAATTCTACAAATTGAAAACTATTTTTAGTCTTTTTAGTTCTTGCTTTTGGTATACCTGTACCATTTGATAAATGCAAATTAAATAAAGATCTACCTGTCTGTTGATCAATATACATTTTTGCATACTTTTTCCAAGTCTTATATGATACTCTCAGCCATTGAGCCGCCTCTTTATTAGACCTAGTATTACGCATAGCGCCTCGAATAATCTCTTCAGATAATTCAAGTCCTTTATATTTCCAATTATCTGGGCGTTCGCTCATTGGTGGGAGATTTTCAGATGTGAATTTCTGCTTTTCCCACTTCTCTTTTATTTCAGCCGCCTTTTGAGGATCGTAATTTTTAAATTTTTCTTTTCTTAGTTTATACTTTTCAAATGAGTATTTCTTCCACTTTTGATATTGTATTTCAAAAAGACTTAATTTAGTCTCTTCATCTATAATAGCAGATGCACATTTCTTATATACATATGGTGAAGCCCCTAAAATTTCTGCAGCCTGTTTATTACATAAAGTAACAGACATCGCATATCTTATCTCCTCTTCAGTAAACTCATTCTTATCATGATAGCTTTTATAGGTTCTTATTGGTTTTTTACCTATTTCTTGAGCTTTAGCTAAAAGTAAATTTCTATTTTGTAATTCTAAAAGATTTAACCCAGTATCTGGATCTAAATATTTTTTTGCGTAATTTTTAAATCTATCCGTAGATACATTAAGATATGCAGCGGCTTTATAAATATAATTACTATGATTTATAGCCTCTCTTATTTTAGATTCTGGAATAACTAATTTAGCATTACGATCCTTGAGAGCCTGTCTAGGATCTTGGAATAAGTCTGCCATAAAATCTCTATTTATTTATTTTAGGATTAATTTTTATCATTAAATCCCAAAGATCATAAGGACTTTTAAATTCTATATGATTACCAAATGTGTCTACTAACGCTAGAGAATTACCATCTTCATCCATACGTTCCCAAAGATAAAAGCTAATTAGATCATAACATTCAGGTCCATAACTCATAAGAAGTAGATAATCAATAATACTATAAAACTTTTCATCATATTTAGCAGTATCTATTTCTAGATCTGAGTATGCTATATTTGATCTTACTATAGCCTCGTCTATCATATTTATGATCATTACAAAGATCTCTCTCTTCTTTTCAATCCCACCTCTTTGCGCCTTTTTTTTAATAAATGATTGTATATTCAATATAGAATTTACTGCCTCTTGTATTTGCTTATATTCTTCCATGACCTTTTACTTTTTTAACGGGATTTTTTTCTGCTTGTCTTTTATCTCTTGTATCAACCATGCTATTTTTTTACACGTATCATAGTCCTCTTGAGTAACATACATAGCTAATATTGATTCTAATGCAGAGATCCAATTATTTTTATGAATTTCTATATAAGATGTAGAGTCATTTATTTCAAATAAAGTTGCAAATATTTTATTAGACTTATGAGCATCTTCTATTGCTATAGGAGTTCTCTCTTTAAGCATATCTAAAAATTGCTGAGATTTTACTATATCTTCCGCAGTCAATTCCTGTATATTGTCAAATATTGCCCTAATTATTTTATCTTTTTTTGCTAAAGCCATAACTAATACTATTTGATTTATTTTGAACCTTTAAGTATATTAATCAACATATTAGTGATTGAATTTAATGGCACAATAAATCCTATAACATTTTTATAAGGAGTTCTGTCATCAAAATCCACCATTAATCCAGCATCACCAAATCTTTTTTGAAGAGCTGTTGATATTTTCTCAGTTAAATCTTGCTTTTCTTTTGGATCCATTTCATCTGAATCTAATATGAATTGCATCTTAACTCCTCTCTTAGTCTCATTAGTATTTAAATCAAACTGAAGACCTAATTTTTTACCAGCTATATTTACTGATGTTCTCGGTTTTGGTATTATATTATTCATGTAATTTTTATTATAAATATTTAAATTATCTCATCAATCAATCCTAATTTAAGAGCCTCTTTTGGAGATATATACCACTCTTCTTTTCTGAGTTTAATATCATCAAGTTTCTTCTTTGGTATTTTAGAGCGTTCTAAAATAATAGAATCATACATATCTTGTAATCTATGACCCTCTTCAACTTCTTTATGATGAGTACTAAGTTTTGTGTCAGATCCTATTTCCCAAGAGACTTCATGATACATTAAAGTAGATCTTTTTGACATTGATCTATGATGTCCTACACATAATATTGGTAGTGCCATAGATTGTGCTTGACCTAATATAGTAATATGTACTGGTATTTTTGAAAGTTCAATACAATCTATAAGTCCAAATCCTCTATAGACTTCTCCACCCTGTGAATTTATTATTAATTTTATAGGTTCTAATTTTTCAGTAGGTACATTAGAATCTAATTCATTAATTTCTAATATTTGAGATATACAGTCATTTACATTCTCATCATCAATATCTCCTAAAACCACTATTCTACTTTGAGGTTTTTCCTCTTTTTTATTTTTAGAACTCATATGATATTAATTTAGATAATAAGAACATATTAAATAATAATAAAATTTTAAAATAAAAGATCTTAGTTTATATATTTTAAATTACTTTCTGGATCATGTTTAATATAAGATCCCCATTTATATCTAGCATATTCGTGACCTTGTATTTCTTGACCTTGTCTTTGAGTACCTGTTGCCACTTGTGCAAAATGATAAAAGTGACAATTGTAAGTTCTTGACATTTTAAATTCTGATAGATTACATTTAAGAAAAAAGTCCCAATCTGCAACAACTCCATTTGTAGGATAATTTTCATCCCATCCACCAAGTCTTAAAAAATCTGCCTTCTTCATCATAAAAGGCAAAGTAGATCCATAATATTCGTCAATATCATCTTCTTTTATAAATAGTGAATATTGAATAAATGCATCAAAATCAAAATTATCTATAGTTTTTCCTAAATCTTTTATATGAAATTGATTAAATATACTAGGATTCGGCTCTATTTGATTTGGTGATAAGACTTGACCTGGTGTAAATAAATTTAATAAATCAATATCCCAATTTTTAGGAAATACATTATCATCATTTACTATTAAAATATTATCACACTTTGCATTATAGACCCCAATATTAATAGCTCTACAAAGACCTTGATTTTCTTCTAAAACTACTACATCTATTTGACCTTTATATTTATCTAATACTAGCTTATTTAGCTCATAGAATCCATCAACGATAACTAATATCTGATTCTTATTAGACTGTCCAGAAATAGCCGATTTGATGCACAGATCAAGATACTCTGGCTCTTTATATGTGGGTATTATTACTGAGATCATATTATTATAATTTCTTGATCTGAATGATGAAAATGACATTGACCGCTAATCATAATATTCTTATGACTACAATCATGAATATTATAATTTTTAACTAAATTTAAAAGTTTAAGATATGAGTCTTTATTAATTAAATGATATTTATTAAGACTATTTCTATTTACACAATCTGCTAATAATCCTTCACAAGATCTAAATCCATATTCCCACGCTCTGCCAGAATAATCTTGAATTTTTAAAATTTTAGAATATATCTCTTCTACATGCACTCTATCATTTAGATAATCTGTCTTAGAAATATTAATGAAGTAAAAATTTGTTTGTGGATAAAAGTCCTCTTTTATAATCTTATCAAAATCAAAATTATAATTTATCATTCCACCAAAACCAATTCCATTGTAATAATAAAAATCTGCATTATCAATTTCTATATCTAAAATAGACGCATCGAGCAATATATCATTTGCAGATTTGCACATCCAATTTATATCGTGATTTTTACAGTAATTAAATACTGCGTCATCATTATCGCATGCGCCAAAACTATGTCCTCTACTTATGCCATTAGATATAGAAATGCAATCAGGGAAATATTTACTCCATAAATTATTCAATGATTGAACTAAATCTTGATCATCTTTTTTATAAGTTGTAGAATGTATATGACCTTTGAATAATTTTAATATTTCTAAATTATAAAGTATATACTGTTCTAATTTATTTACATCTTCTTGACTTTCTATATAACCAACAGATGCATAATAACTTTTTTGTATTAAGTCTTTAATTTTCATATTTTAGACCAATTTATTATAGGGGATAAAAAAAAATTTTCACAATGAGTAGAATATCCTGGAATACATGATATTAAATTAGATCCAGAATTCCATAATTGTATAAATTTAGTATGATCATATCCATCATGAGTATATTCTGGTAAACAATATTTTATATGAAAATCCACCCAGTGTTTTTTAAAAGTTTTCCATTTCCCAGCATATGTATTACATGTTGATGGTGTAGTTCTCCAATGACAAGATTTAGTATTTAGTAATTTTGATTGTAAATCATTATACATTGGCAAAAAATATTTATCTGGATGATCATATAAAGTTACATAATCAACATCAAAAGATTCAAATGCCTCTAATAATATAATTTCCCAATTTTCTCTATGTAAATAATCATCTTCTATAAGATATATAATATCATCATCATTTAGATTACAAGATTCTATATAATTAAATGCATATAATAAACTAGATGCATCACTACCTCCATTAAATTCTATAATATTATCAGTACTATCAAATTTAAAATGGTGATCTTTTTTAGTTCCATCAAGTAATATAGTTAAATCTATATTTGCATTTTTTATAGATCTATAACAATTTTCATAAGAAAACCAATATGGTCTAATATCTAATTTTCTTTTATTAGCTCCATTCCAATGACGAAGAAATACTTTTATTTTATTCATTTTATTTTATTAATGACATATCCATTTACTACTTAATAGTGATTTTATTGGACTTAAATCTTTATCTATTGGTTTTCTAGGATATAAATGAAGATTTTGTTGTAAATTTAAAAATTCTATAATAAAAAATAAAGATGTAGATACTGTATGAATTTCAGTGGCTTGTTCTAATATTCCACACCAATCTAATAAAGTATATCCTTCTATGTATTGTTGATATATTATTTTTAAATCTGTATCTAATTTTATATCTATCTTGTAATTATATTCTTTAGATGCAAAATTATTATTAATGAATATAAATTTATCATTTTGATTTATATCTAATAATTTTTTAAGTTTTAATTCTTTTTCTAAATTTCTTTTAAAAGATAAAGATCTCCATATATCTAAATCTATATTAAATAATTTATATTTCGCTTCCATACAATCTTGAGATTGTGGGAATAATAAATGAGCATTTTGAAATGGAACTTCATTATAATCTAAATATGATTGTTTATTAAATTTAGATTGTTCTATAAAAGTTAAATTATCAATCAATATATAATCTTTTATCCAATAATAATGATCTACTATTGGCCATATAATATATTCAGCTTCTATTAATTTTATTAAAGGACTTAAAAATAATATATCACCTATTCCGAATGGTTGATTAATTAATACCTTCATATAATTTATGTAAATACATTTTAGTTTTATCATTAAATAAATTAAAGTCTAATTTACTAGCCCCATGACCTCCACCATGATGTAATACTTTTACCTTCTTATTATTTAATATTAATTCATTATCTATAACTTTTATCATATTCCAACTATCCCAATGAGTATTATTTCCAAATAAATTTGATATTCCATAATATACTTCTGAATCAATTGGATCTATAATTTTAGTTTTCCAATTTGAAGCTATTTCATTTAATACAGTTTGTTCTTGAAAAGGCATATCATTACCATATGCTATATTTCTTTTCATCCAATCTTCTAAAAATAATTTATTAGTAATTGCTACTAGTCCAGCATTTAAGTATTTTTGAGGATCTAATCCTGGATTAGTTATATAATGATCTTTTCCTGCTTGATTGTAATCATTATTATTTCTTACTCCAATAATATCAAATTCTAAATTAGATTTATCTAGTAATTCATCTAATTTACCAACAATCATACTATCTGCATCAAAATGAATTACTATATCATAATTATCTATTAATTGATATGATATAAATGGGTGGACTGTATTCCAATTTATATTCGGATGTATAGAAAATAATTCATTTAGCTGTTTATCTCCAAAACAATAAAAATCAATTTCAGGATGGAAATATTGTATTGATTTTGATAATTTATCAGCTCCTATTGAATAATACCAATTATCTGATACATGTGTACAAAATGCTACTTTCATCAGCGTTTTAAATTTATATAACACGGTCCATTAAAATCAAAAGCCATATCTAATATTGTTGATATATTATTCATCTCAGGCCAATAAGATTTAATATTTTTAAATGAATGGGGCATTATATCCTTATCATCTTCAGCCCAATGACTAAATCCATCATGAGAATAGTCCTTATCTCTACCAGAACCTATTAATTTAATATTTAGATTTTCTTTATTTACATAATTTCTAAGTAATTCAAATGGTCTATATATTAGAAAAGGCGTAATTGAATATGCTACCGGTTTTTTTCCTTCATAGGCTGCTCCAATACATAAACCCATCATTAATTGTTCAGCAGCACCACAATTAATAAAATTATTAGGATATTTTTTTTGGATATTATCGAATAGCCCATATCCTAAATCAGCGGTAATTAATACTATTGATGGATCTTGTTCAATCTTAGACTCTAGATAATTTGAAAAAGTTTTTCTCATATGACTATATTATTATATATAAAATTAACAACCTCTTCTGTAAATAATTGATTTGGATGAGGTTTATTAGTACCACCTCTAGCAAAATGATAAGCTTTTACTGGTTTTCCATCTAATTCAAGTCTATCATTATTTACTATTATTTGATTTTCTCTACCTAATGATGAGCATCCATAATAACAATGGAAATTTGGATTTATATATTCAAAATGTCCTTCTAATACTTTAACATTATAAGGTAACATATGACATAATAAATTAAGTATATCATTTTCTTTATTACCAAATAAATCAGAATAGTTTAAACTAGCATATTCATATTGATCCCAGAAGAGTTTAGATGTACTAGCTATTAAACCACCTTGTATATATTTCTCATATGGTATTAATGTATTATTTGAAAATACTCCACAATTATTAGCAAAGGTATTAGTTCCTATTCCTGAATTTAACCAAGTATTATAATTAGATGGTATGGCTACTTCATAATCTCCTTCGAGTATTTCATCCATTCGACCAAAAATTAAATGATCAGCATCAATATTTACTACTAAATCATAATCATTATATAATTTTTTAGCAAAAGTTGCTTTTGAATTATAAAAATTAAGTTTTGGATTTGAAGCAAAAGTTTCATTAATTTCTTTTTGACCAAAAATTACTAAATCAATATTTGGGTGGAATGTTTTGAATGATTTAATAAACTCATCAGTTCTACACCCATGATAATGACTATCTCCTATTATAATATAAAAAACTATTTTCATTTTAATTTTATTTTTTATAACAGTATAATCCATCAGGTCCAAAATATTTTGTTTCATAGCCATACTTAATAAATATCTGTTCAAATATTGCTCTTTGCTGTGTATATCCTACACCATTTACTTCATGAAACTCAATTAAAATTTTACCTACTTTATTGCTAAATGCTTTTATGGTATTATCATCTAAAGCAATTATTTCTGATCCTTCTATATCAAGTTTTATAAAATTAACATAATCGAGCTTTAATTTTTCAATTAGATCTGGTATAGTTATACAATTAATCTTAAATGATGAACCTCCTCTATTAATTAAGGAATTCATTGTTGTATTACTTGAAAAAGTATAAAATGTAGTTTGTCCTGTTATATTTGAGATAGCAGCTTGTAGTCTTTCTATTTGTGGAAACTTACTTGTTAATTGCGTATTTAATTCAAAATGACTAGGAGTAGGTTCAACAGTTATAATTTTACTTGCCCAAGGTGTTGCATGTATTGCAAATAATCCAATATTTCCGCCTAAATCAAGAATTACTTTATCATCTTTAGTTAAATATTCTGAATACCACGATAGCTCATTAAATTGATGTAATATTTCTATTGTACAATTATTAGTATTATTAAAATGATCTTGTAATTCTTTTGTTGATAATTCTATTATATAAGTACTACCATCAATAAGTTTCATTTGTTTTGTTTCCATATTTTTTATTATTAATTGATTATCATATTATTATTAGCCATTATATAATGAGCAGATAGTGGACTATTAAATTTAATTATGTCATTTACATTTGTATAATGTATATTAATTTCTGGTAAAAATAATTTTAATCTTTGAGATAGTTTATCTGAATCTACTGGTTTATATGCTGCCCACCCATTGATATTTGCATGTATATTAATGTTTTTTAAACCTTGCTCATCAATAAATCTAAGTGCCTCCCATACAGATCCCTCAGCACTCTCTCCATCTGATATTAAACAATACACATCAATATCAGGATTAACTAATGCTATTCCAGTAGCTATAGTAATACCTAGTCCTAAACTACCCGTTGATACTTCTATAAAATTTTCTAGATCACGTTCAGGATGTATACCGTATGTTTCTAATAAATGTTCTGCATCTATACCTTTAAAATATTCTAAGACTACATATAAAGCTAATCCAGCATGACCACTTGATAGTATAAATTTATCTTGAGATCTCTTCTTTTTGTATATATCATATATGATAGGTAATGCTGTAAAGCAACTTCCTAAATGAGATAATTTATGCTTTATACTTATCTCTAGTATTCTTTTATTTAATTGTTTCAACATAATATTGTTTTAATCCAGTTAATAAATCATATTTAGGTTTTATATTATATTTAGTTTCTGCATGTGTAGTATCGGCTAACCAATATTCTGTATCAAATATTCTTAATTTAGTAGTTGATAAATTCAAATCAATTTTATATCCAAATATAGTACAAAATATTTCATAAACTTCTAAATTTGTATATTGGATTCCAGTACCTAAATTAACAATATCTTTTTTTATATTTGAAGATGTAGCTATCTGTAATACACCTTCTGTAAAATCATCTATATGTATAAAATCATGTACACCCGGAAAAATAGTTACAGTCTCTTTATTTTTAAATTTTCTAAGTAATGTTGGTATAAATCTATGATCTTTTTCATATCTTCCATATACTGAAAATGGTCTAATTGTTACTATAGGTTTATCATAAATAGTTGCATATGCTTGACATAGTAATGTTGCAGATCCTTTAGTTGCTTCATACATAGTATTTGGAATTAAAATATCCGTCTCTGCTCTAGGTTTATCCTTACTACCATATTCTGATGATGATCCTAAATTGATAAATCCTTTATATGGTAAATTTTTAGTGGCTTCTAATAATTTATATGTTAATATAATATTTGAATCTATCATCTTAGTCTCATCATAAATCTCAGCTGCATAGTGATATATATAGTCTGGATTAAAATTAGCTATTTGATCGATTAAATTATATTCTCTACCTATTAATAAAAATTCACTTGTAGGATCTTCTTGAAGTTTTTCTAATAGATTTTTACCTAAAAAACCCGTATGACCTGTTATAACATATCTCATATTTTTTCTCCCATTACCATAAATGCATTATTCAAATCTATTCCTGATTTAAAAATATTAATATAACCTCTATCTTCTAAATAATCTGCAATAATTTGTGAAGTAAAAATATTTAGATGTTTTCTATTATTCCATGGTCTCCAATATTCTTGAGAATAATCTGGTAAATATAAAAATAAAACTCCTTTAGATTTAATTTTACTAGTCCAATAATCTAATACATCCACCCAATTATTTACATGTTCTAAACAATGAGATGAAAATATATAATCTAAATTCTCCCATGGAAAATCTAAAGCATGATATTCATTTATACTAGGATCTACTATATGAGCTCCTGGAAATGCCCATTCTGATTTCATACAGCCAATATCTACTCCTTCTCCAATACAAACATGTTTAGCAAATGGTATTGCAAATTGAGAAGCGAATCCCTTTGATTGAAATTCTGGATATATTTTATTTTTATATTTTATTGTATTTATCATATTGTGTCATATAATTTATTTTGTTTCTCTTGTCTTTCTATTGTCTTTGGATGTATCAAATAAAATTGATCTGGTAATCTTGATATTCCTTTATATCCTACTAATCTTTCATGGACTTTACCGATCCATTGTATTTCTGGAATGTTCTTACAAATTCTTCCTTGTAAATCTGGCCAATTAATTCTACTTTGATCATCTAGATTCCAACCCCATTTAATTATATGCTCCTTTGTTAAACCTTCTACTGTATTCCATCTTGGTATATAGTACAGATCTACTTCAGGATTCATTTCTAATATCATTGGTAGATATTCAATAATATCCTCATTTAGATATTCATCAGCATCTATATAAATAATATAATCCTTTTTACAAAAATTCTTTATATTGTTCTTGAAAGTGGCAAAATCTTTATTTAATGGAAATTCAATTAGAGTTTCTATGTGATTTTTAAAACCAAACACTATCATCTTAACCTCATCTGATGCATTAGTATCTAATTGGATTATTATTTCATCTTTTTCAGATTTATAATCACATAGCTTGGTAAGTAACCTATTTAATTCTTCATGTTCATTACATGCTGTTATAGCATAACTAATTGTAGGAGTCATTACTCTTCTATATTTTCAATTTCAAAAAATCCTATATAATTACAAGCATCAAAAAATCCGTCTATTCCAAAATGTTGCATAGTCTGTGAGTCAGATTTATGCGTTTGATTTTTAAAACGTGGAGATTGCGCCTCCTCTTTAGTCAATTCTTTTGTTTTAATTCCAGAAAAATAGCAATCATCTTTTGAAGTACCATTTAAAAATACAGTGCCTTTTGTAGGAATATTTATAGTAGCTGGGTACCAAACTCTACCACTTTCTTCTACATATGCACATTCTTTATGAAGTTCTGGAAGTGTGGACTCAAATTCTTCAAAATCAAATTCTCCTTTTATCATTAAATCAGATGTTTGATACCCACATTGAAAACAAATATAGGAGTTCATAGTCTCATTTATAGGAGTAGTATAGCAAGATTCTAGTGCTCCACATTTTGGACAAGTAGTTAATTTATCTATCATTTACATTTTTTTTAAAGCGGGTAATTCTATTTTTTTGAGTTGGGGTAATTTTAAAGCTACGTGTTTAGGGAATTTATCTAAAGTCTCATTGAGTTTTTCTTTCATTTTATCATATGTAAAATTCTCAAATACATATCTAGATTGACGTTTAGCATTAACCTCATAATTCTTATAATTCTGCCACATATCTAGCATCTTCTTAGCTGCAAAGTCCATATTTGGATAAAACCATTGTGATCCTTGTATAAGCATATTCTGTGCTTGAGCTGAGGGGTGTATCTCTTTAAGTTCTCCTGGGACAAAATTACAAAATTCATCATTACAAAAATCAAGATGACCTGACCAATATGATACTAATGCTGGCTTTTTAGACATAAAGAACTCTGAAAGTGGTCTAAAATACCCTTCGCCTTTTACTAGACCTAACATAACCTTAATTTTATCATGATTATATAGATCATTCATGTCATTATCTCCAAATTCACCATGAAGTAAATACACATTTGGAAGTGTTTTAGCTATCACAGTCTTTCTAATTGAATCTATTTTATTAAGAATATCATCTCTATCCATTATACTATTTGTGCCTCTTGCTGTCTTTAATATCAGAGCCGGTGGATTAGTCTTATTCTTAAATGTCTCAAGGAAAGTTTTTATAGTTAATCCCACATTTTTTCTATCTTCTCCGATATCTCCATTCATCCAATGACCTACAAATAAAAAGCAGAAATTTTCTTTGATCTCATCAAGAGAATCTACTAAATCAGAACCTTTGATATTATTATCATCAATATAAAAATATTTAGATGTATCAATACCCTCAAATAGAACTTCTACTGGTTTCTCAAGTTTTATATGTGCTATTATCTGACCAGTATTATTATCTTTTTGATCAAATTTTGAATTCTCAAATACCTGTTTAGCATGTTCAGATGATACTAAAGTTAAATTCATTTTATTCACTCCTTGAATCCAACTAGGATCGCATATAGTAGTCTCTATACCTGCAGTTACGCCTAAATTATATAGTTTACCTATAGGTTGAAATTCATTTGGTACTGTGATCTGGCACCAATAATCTGGTTGTTGATTAAGTTGATAAATTAGTAGAGTATTCATCCAACCCATAGTCTCCTGATGATCATTAATAAAACCCCATGGGCAATTACCCCAACGCTGAGGCAGTACTTTAATATCCCACTCGTCTTTTTTTGACTCATAAAGAGCTTTAATAAAATCTCTACTTCTTGCACCATATCCTGAATAAGTGTCAATAGGACATGATATTACACATAACGGCTTTATCATATTAGTATGTTAATTTATGTTTAATCCTTTTAGGCTTGATTGATTCAATTTTTATCAATTGAAATTTCTTTCTTGGCTCAAAATTATCAATTGTCTTATTTATCGTATTTATTACATTCTTACACATCCATCTTGCACTCATCATAGACTCATCACCTGTAACCCATTTTCTAGCGCTCAGGCCAATTCTCTGACGATCTTCTGGGCCTATGTTATATAGATAATGGATTGCGGTAGAAATGTCCCTAAAATCGCACCTATCATCCCAAATATATGGAGTAGGCAGACTACCTACTAGACTTAAATTAGAAGGGAATACTGGAATTGCCCATGCGCCATGATCTTTTAAAGTGCCTTGATGATTAGATGGTAGTTCTGTAGAAGGAGTAAACCACTGACCTTGATTATCTACAAATCTCATTTGATCTTGCATACCTCCAGTAACGTTTGCAATTATCATTTTACCTGCCATCATAGACTCTGTCAAAGATAGACCCCAACCCTCATTAGAACTTACTAGAGCAGTTCCGTCTGCAATATTATATAGCAAATTCATTTGATCTGGACTATATGCACCATCTGCAAAATATACTTTCTGATACTCTGGATCACATAGTAATTCTATAACTACAGGTAGATCAGTACCATTCTCATCAGTTTTATGAGTATGCAGTAGTAGTGCACATTTCTTTGCATTCTCTTTGCCTATAGAATCCGTAAAGTGAGACCAGGCTGCAATCAGATCTGAAGTAGATTTTCTACGAATATTACGAGCATTGTATAAAAGTACAAATTCTGGATCGAAATCACCAAATATAGATTTTTTAAGTGTTATCATATCATTATACTCAGGAGAATATTCTGTGATTGGTTTAAAGATATTCTCATTAATTCCATGTGGTACATATTCTATTATCTTCTCTTTTGCAAGAGAATCAAGCACCATCTCTGTTATTAATTTTGTCTGCTTTGAAATGCACATGAAAGTATCACATGATTCATAATATGATTTATTATATAGAGGAGCTGGAAAATTATCCCATATACTTAGATATATTAGGGGGGTGGTTTTTCTAATCTCAGCTTCCATATCAAAAAGCCAAGTATAATATCTAGGATCAGTAAATATTAATATAGCATCTGGCTTTTCTATTTGTAATATTTGACGTATTAGATCTGGATTTCCATATCCATCAGTAGGATATAATATTACAGAAGAATTATCAATTCCTAAAATACTATCTGTATCTGTTGAAAGATCGAGTCTCTTACCTTTGTCTGGATGGTTCATTCCTCCAGCTATTTGAACCCAGTTAAATATATGAGCAGTACCTAAAACTATTTCTTTAGACATAGTAGCAATACCGCTAAAAAATCTAAGATCATCACCTAAAAATAGGATCTTTTTCCTATCTTCTTTTTTAATGTAACCTGTATTTGTCATAATTATAAACTTTTTAATTTTTTAATGTCATCTACGAATTGACTTCCTGTATAGTATGTACTGTATGTACTATGCATTTTATGTCTAAATTCTGGATCTGTAATATATAAAAATACAGATCTTTCTGCTAAATCTTGTAAATACATTTTATTGATCTTAGTCAATACTTTAAAATCTTCATAAATACCCTTTGGGAGTTTAATTGATGTAAGTACTCTTTGCTGTTCTTGTGTCATATTTCTTTATCTATAAATATACATAAAATATTTATGATGTATATTTTAAGAATATTTTTTATTATTTTTTACTGCAAAGTTGATCATTATCCTTAAATGGACACCACTTACATGAATCAAAATTCTTAGGGTATTCTTTATCTATGTATTGACCATCCGAAGTAAATGCATCTTTTACAAATGATTTAAGATCTTCTATTGCTTTTTTTACTGATGGTTTACCTTGAGAAGGCTTGAATTCTTGCACTCGCTTTATAGGAAATTCTGCATCTTCATAAATCTTACGACGAACGATAAAGAATTCTACATCAACCATTTCTGGATCAATGTTTAATTTTTTTGAATAAAAGTGCTTATAGAAAAGAACTTGATTTATTTTATTCTTATCAGATTTATCTTTATCTTTCCACCCTGATGTACTAGTTTTAATATCATAGATAGTATACTTCCCTGTATTCTTATTCTTCATAATAAGATCTATACTACCAATCATTAGCACATTGGGTATTTCATCTACTACATGTTCAGTAATAGGTATTTCTATGCCCACTAAAGTATTATTTTTAAGACTAAAATACTCAGTTCTCTTCTTTTTAATATACTCAAGTATTGTATTACCGTCTTCTAAAAATTCTTGTAATTCTGTAGGATTAGAAAAATGATTTCCATTATTAGAAGTGAGCGCCTCTTTATAATTTTCTATCATTCTCTGTTTAAAAAAACCTAGTAAATCAATTTTATCTGCAGCAGTTCCAGATTCTGTATACATTATCTCTATATACTTTTGCAGAGCCTCATGTATAGAAGTTCCAAAAGTTAGATGAATACTTTGCTCAAATTTTTTATTCTTCTTTACATATTGCAAATACCAATTATGAGGACATGATTTATACATGCTATATTGCGAATATGATATAGCTTTTTGACCTAAATCATATCTAACTCCATAATTCTGATTAGGCATCTAGCTGAGTTTTTTGTAATTCTTTAGGCATGAAATCATCATTAGTATGTCCACACACTGCACAGCAAAATACTTGAATAGGCACAAGTGCATCTTGAGGAGTGCCAGTTAGAAATTTAGAAGCTTTACGGATTAAAAGCCCATCTCTAAATACATTTCCACCACATTTTTCACATACTACTGCTGTAGTCTTATCTAATGATATGTTTAATTTCTGATTGTTCATAATATAATATGATTATAAATGTTATTAAATTTAAATTTATCCTTTAAGTAGATTAATTAATTGAGGTTTAGACATTGCACCTACTGCCTTATTTACTGTTATGCCATTTTCCATTACTACAATTGTGGGTACTGATGTAACTGAATGTGCTTGGGCCATAGATGGATTTTGTTGTGCATCTATATAATTTACATTAATGCCTAGTTCTAGTGCAGTAGATTGTACTAGTGGTTTAAACATTTTACAAGGTGTACATGTCTGTGTTGAAAAATAAAGTACGCTTCTCATTTTATATTAAAAGTTTGATGTTGAAAGATTTTTCATATAATCTAAAGTATTCTGATTTGTTATAGTATGAATATGCTTTATAGCCTCTTGATCTATAGGAATACATATATTATTAGTAACTAAGTGTTCTATTAAACTATCCTGAGTAATCATATTAGTAGGATCTAGTTCATACACTTTTCCAGAATATGGATTATTTAATTTATTAAGAGGTACTGCAATAAAATAAGTTCTATAACTATTTCTAATCTTATTTAATTGATTTCTTTTAATCATAAAAGATTTATCTTTAATCATAGGTACTAGAGTTTTTACTTCTACATTTTTTCCATCTATAGTCATATCCTTTTCATGATCAAATGGATTTTCAGATAGTATTGTAATTATACCTCTTGAGTTAAAGTAGTTTGCTATGATCTTTTCTCCTAATGTACCTAATTCCTTATTCTTGTATTCTACTGATTTTGCATACATTCTTATTGAAAATTTAATTTATGTTTATAGTATGATTTATGCTTTTCTACTCCTGGTATATTCCAACCATTTTCAAAATCACTCATAGTATGATGCGGCTTTACATAATAATCCCAAATTGGATTTTTAATATATTTCAACCATACACATAAAAGATCTTCTAAGTCCATGGGCTTCATATTATATCTCTCTGCTAATTTTATAAAATCCCCATATTTAAATCCTGGCTTTAGTATTTTCATTGAAGCTGTAGCAGTAGGACCTAATTTACAGTGTGTCCACTCATTTATTTCAAATAGACCATTTAGTTTAGTGTCAAGATTTACATAATTTGCAAGATCTCCTGCCATTAAAAGATAGTGGAAATTAAATGCATGGAGTTTATTATCTCTATTATACTCATTCATTATATCTACTATACCATCAAGACTAGTACCTGGTTTTATTTTATCAATGATATGATCTGCCCAAGGTCTAAAATGATTTATTACTAGATCTTTTAGTGGATAACGTGGAGGTTGGTTTACACAGCAGCTTACAAAATTTCCAGTATCTGCTTTCATAAAAGGATAAAAATCTTCATAAGAATTAAATCTTTGGAAATTCAATAATATAGTATTATTATATCCATGATTATATTGATTTGAAGTACCTGATCCAAATATTCTATGTGAGTAGATCAAGAAGAGATAATCATAAATTCCCCAATTAGGATTTGCTACTGGTTTATATAGATCCCAAGTGAGTGAATTTTCTTGCATAAAATAATCTTCAAGCAAGAATATAAAGCCCTCATATCTTCTATCAATATTATGAAATAAATTTACATTATCTATATATTTATCTCCAGTATTAAATTCTCTTTTCTTAGTATCTATAAAAACTTTTTCTGTCTTTCGATTAATATCTATATAATAGTCAAGACATTCTAGAGCTATTGGATTAAATCCCTGTTCATTTAATATCACACTCTTCTTTGTAATTTTTTCTGTATCTTCAAGTTTATATACACTCTGAGATCCTTTTGGTGGATCAGATATACTTCCAGCTAAATCTATCTCGGATAATTCAGGGTATTTTTCAAGTATTTCAGACGTCGTCATGTTTGGTCCTGAGATATTCATTTCCATATTAGGAGCTTTGAGTAAACTCGCCCATGATATAGCATCTTCTTTTTTTGGTTCTTCATTATAATTTTCTAAATCATCTATAGAATCATTTAAAGTTTTATAAAACCATTCAGGTAAATCAGATAGATGATTATTCTTAAGTGAAGTTTCTTGTAACCAGCTTTTTAATCCTCTGAGATTTATAGCAATATTTTTAAGTTTATTACTCATTATTTAATTTTTTACAGTTATCAAAGTGCCATCTTCTCATTGGACTTGGAGCACCATAAACATTACAAAATGGACATTTTATAATATTTTTTTTTACTCCTTTATGAGCTTTTGACATTTTACTTATTGTATCTTTACTATGTTTATGACCTGGTCGACCCTTTTTCTTATTTATTTCATTAGAATATACTTTACCAGTTTTTAATTCTGATACTTTTTTTCTATGAAGATATGAAAATCCTCTTTTCCATCCCAACTTTTCATATGATTCTAATTCAAATAATAAAATTCTTTTTTCTTTATCATCTTTAAAAATACATATTTTATTATTTGTAGTATCTCCACCATCTCCCCCAGATGTTATATTTGCTAAACATCCAGATCCTTCGCATATTCTTCCAAAAAATTTAATTAAATATTTCTCTTTTTCGCAAGCTTCTTCCCAAGAAATATCTCTTTCTACAATTTCAACTTTATATTTAGTTGAAGAAACAATATTTTTCCACAATTGATTTCTTCTTGTTTTATTATATGCTCTCTTAAAAGTATTATCATCTTTACCAATACCTATATAAAATACAGTATTATTATCTAATCTTACATGTCTATATAAATAAGCCATATCATTTATTTATAAATATGTAGATTTGTTAGAAAGGTGTATATAAAATTTATAAATTATTTTTTAAACATATTATAATGTCTTGGATATATATGTAAATTTGTTATAAAAAAATGCATAGATCCAATTTCTAATCCCAATTCTGTATTGACTTTATTCATAAGCTTTGCAAAAGTATATTGATCATTGCAGAATCCCAGCCATAAATCAATACTTCTTGCGAATACTGTAAGATTAAGTCGACCATCAACTATTGTGAAGTTTAATACAACATTACATGGAGTGTCTGAGGCATATCTGTCTAGCTCATTTATATCGTAATGAACTACTATCGCTCTTCTTGTATTCGGGTTGCTCTTGAGCTCCTGGATAGCACGGTCTAACTGTCCATTTTTATTCCAAAAAAATCCATAATTACTATTCACTTCTGTAGTGCCTGGAATCATCATGTTCTTCCATATCTTAGCACGTTCAGAAATTTCAGATGCGTCTCTATTTCCTGTTAAATACCAATGCCACTCATATTCTGCATAGTCTACATTAAACTTGCGTTCTGGTTCTGTGATAATCATCTGTATTGGATTATCTAAAGTAAAAGAGGCATTAAATTTTGCTTTAGTACTAGCAAAATCTACCCCCGTAGACATTATATCTAAGTAAAGACTTTTAAATGCTTCATTTGCGTTTTTAAATCTCATATTTGGAAATTTCTATAAATTGTTTTAAAAAATCTATACCATCAGTTTTTCTATACTGCTCTAGATATAGTACTCTTTTTATTCCAGATTGTAATATTAATTTTGCGCATTCAATACAAGGACTAAGAGTCAAATATAAAATGGCATTATTTATTGAATATCCTGATTTTGCAGCTTTAAGAATAGCATTCATTTCAGCATGTACAACATACGGGAGTGTAATATTGTCTCTTTCACAGCAATTATCCATTCCAGAAGGAGTACCATTATACCCAAATGCTATAATATTTCCATCTTTTATTAAAAGTGCACCTACTTTATTTCTCTCACAATGAGAAAGGGCGGCTATCTCTTTTGCAATATTAAGATAAACTTTATCTAATTTTGACACAACCTTTATTTTATTTTTTTAGTTAATTCCAGTACTTCCAAATCCACTTTCACCTCTTTGAGTCTCTATAGAATCTAATTGATCTACTACTTCAACTTCTTCATAATTTACTGGTACGAGTATAAACTGAATAATTTTTTTACCTGCTTCAAGTATATCATTTGCTTTACCTGCATTGAATATGTGAATATGAATTTCTCCAGTATAATCCTCATCTACTATTTCAGCTCCTTTAATGAGCTTATTTTTTGTAGCTATTCCACTTTTATTTGCTGCCATTAACATATATCCAGTAGGAATATTTGCTTTAATACCTGATGGAATTAGAATATCTTCTCCTGGTCTAAGTATTGTACATTCAAAATCATTTGGAATATAAAAGTCTATACCTGCACTTTTATTAGTACCTCTGGTTGGAGTTTTTACTGGTCTTGTTTTAATTATCTTCATATCTTATTTTGTTTTATTATAATCTTCTTTATAATGATCTACCATTGCTGCCATATAAGATATAGCATCTAGTATATTATCATACTTTTTACTATAAGATTCTCTAGACATTTTTAATGCTACCATACAAAGATACATGTCTTTTGCTGTAATTTCTTTATTGCACATAGTAGAAGCTAATAGAGCAGCTTTTTCCATACTCTCTTTCATAGGACCATATTGTCTAGATCCCTCTTCACCTCTTTTAAAAACTATATTATTTGCTTGTTCTAATATATTACTCATAATAGAATTTAATCATATTATTATTATTAAGACAATATATCCTGTAAGTATGGATAATATTTAGGTTTGAGATGTACACTTTGCCTAGATTCTAAAATATCTAACATCGCAGTACCATCATCATCAATCCAGCTATCTGGCCATGATATAAATTTAAGTCCAGAATTAGCAATAATATCATTTGCTATTTGTCTTAATTCCATTCTTTGCTGTCTAGATCCAAAAAATGGTTGCTTTTTATATAATCCAGTTCCTGGTATTTTACGAGATTCATGTTCTATTGGAAGTAATTGAACTAGTATAGGATTATTTAATTCTTTTGCAAAATTTACATATTTTGTAAATAATTCTTTTGTGGCAGTAATTGGATCTACTTGACGAGCTAGATGGAATCTGGTATCAATATTTCCAAAGTAAAGTACTACATTACCTGATCTAGTTGCATTTATAGCTTGTGCATTTGCATGTTTAAGCCAACCATATAGCGTTTTACCTGGATTAAAACTAAGAGCGTACCCTGGTCTCCAGACTGAGAGAGAATGTGAATCTCCTATTACAATATTAGGATTTGGTTTAGAAAAATAATCTACAGCACTGCTTATAGGCCAATTATGACTATCGACTTTTATCCTCTGGTTAAATTTTCTAAAATCAAAAGTTTTATTAACAAATTCAAATTCGCCTTCAAATTCAGATATTGCCTGCATCTTCTCAGTATGAATTGACTGAGGTCCTCCTGGGATATTAAAACTACCATCAGTAAAATTTACACCTTCACATATATAAAGTTTTTCATATTGACTCCAAGTACTAGGATCTGGATTGACATCTATTACATCTTGTGGATTTTGATCTTTGACCATTTTTGCGCATATGAGACCATATCCAGATCCTTGAGAATTCATCCCAGTTCCTATATTACTCATTATTGATATTAATGCAGCTTTCATAAATCTTTATTTTTTATTTGCAGAAATAATAATAAAAGCTTTTATAATCCATATCTAGAAATAAAAGCTTTTATTACATATATTATGGTTTAAAATTGAATTATAATCAAATAATTATATAATATCCTTAGTAGAGATTACATACCCATGCCCATCATAGGATCTGGAGTGTCTTGCTCTTTATCTGATTTTTTTTCAAGTACCACGGCATCTACTGTGAGTATTGTACCAGCTACACTCGCTGCATTTTTTATAGAAGATATTACTACTTTTGTAGGATCAAGTAGACCAGCTTCAATACCATTTACTACTGCTCTATTTTTAGCATCAAATGTTGTAAATGCATCGTCTTTAGAATTTACATTATATAAAATTTCATACCAATTCTCAATACCTGAATTTGATAGAATTGTTTTAAATGGCGCATAGCAGGCAGTTTCTACTATAGAAAGAGCAATCTTTTCATTTGAATTCCAATTTATAGTATTATTCTTTATAGACATAAATGCTTTGATAAGTGCAATACCACCGCCTGGAAGTATACCTTCTGCAAGTGCGGCTTTAGTCGCCAGAAGTGCATCTTCTACTCTGTCTTTCTTTTCTTTGATCTCAATTTCAGAATTTCCACCTACATTTATAATAGCAACTCCACCTACAAGTTTACCAAGACGCTCTTGAAGTTTCTCTTTTTCAAAAAATGATGTTGCACTTTCTATCTGCTCTTTAATCTCATTTGCTCTATTAGAAATTGCTGTCTCATCCCCTTTACCATCTACTATTGTAGTAGTCTCTTTAGCTACTGTGGCAAGACGTGATTTACCTAGATATTTATCTAATTCTGAAGATGAGAGTTTATCAAGTTTATGTCCTTTGCTTTTTGACATTACTGTACCTCCAGTAAGAATTGCCATATCTTCAAGAATCAAAGTTCTTCTATCTCCAAAGTCTGGTGCTTTTACTGCACATACTTTTACTACATTTCGCATTTTATTTACGATCATTAGTGCGAGTGCCTCATCTCCAAAGTCTTCTGCAATTACTAGAAGTGATCTATTTTCAGTATTTGCTTTCTGTAGAAATGGAATCATCTCAGCTGCAGTTTGAATACGACCATCATAGAGCATAATATAGCAATCATCTAGTACTGCATTCATTGTAGTATTATTAGTCACAAAATATGGACTCTTATATCCACGATCAAATTGCATACCTTCAACTACTTCAAGAGTAGTTTCACCGGTCTTAGATTCTTCAATAGTCACAATACCTTCACGACCAACTTTATCTATAGCAGCAGAGATTAGCTCTCCTACTTCAATATCATTATTACCTGAGATAGTTGCCACTTGTTTAATTTGATCTTCTGTGCTGACATCTACTGATAGTGATTTAAGTTGATCTATAATCATAGAGACTGTCTTATCAATACCGTGCTTAACTTCTACTGCATTAACTCCTTGACGTATAGTCTTCATTCCCCCTTGAATCATCTTTGTTGCAAGTAACGTAGATGTTGTTGTACCATCACCAGCCTCATTTGCTGATTTAATTGATACTTGTTTTACCATCTGTGCTCCAAGATCTTCTATATCATTTTCAAGTCTATTAAAGGCCTTTGAGCAAGTTACTCCGTCTTTTGTGGCTTTTACTTCACCATAAGGTTCACGTATTAATACTGTTCGTCCACCTGGACCTAATGTAGATGATACTATATCATTGAGTTTATTAATTCCAGCAAGAAGTTGCTCTTTAAGTTCTGTCCCTATTAAATGTTTTGTTTCGCTCATATTAATTTATTATTGCTAAAATTTCTGTTTCTCTTGTTATATAATAGTCTTGTCCTTCTAGTTTTACTGACATTGATCCAAGTTTTGGAATAAGTACAATGTCTCCTACATTTAGATTTGAAGGGACTTCTTTATCAGTGTGATAGTTCCAAGCATTTGAGATTGCTACTACTTCACCTGATTCTGGACGCTCTTTGCCCATGTCTGGAAGGATAATATTTCCTACCATATCTTCCGATGTTTCTACTGGTCGCAGTACTACATGACCATTTAGTGGTTTTAATTTTGACATAACGATTTATTTAATTAAAGTTTGTTTGCTATTTTTAAAATTGCGTGTTCATCTTCTACACTCAGTCTCCATTTATTTTCAACTAGTTTTGAACAGGCATTTATAAATGTACTAGGTTCTGATGAATGCCCTATATGAGGCATTACTATCACATCACTTGATTGAGCGATATTATATCCTCTAATTTCTTCATCAATTAGGCCTCTAAATTCTAATAATTCTGGACCTGTCATTGATTCAATTATATCATAAACATCTACTTCAACTTCTGTGTCTATTTGAATGTATCTCATAACTGTATATTATTAAATTGATTTGATATTAAAAAACTTATTTTTAAAGTGTGAAATTCTATAATAAATACTCTAAATTTATATTTTAGTGGCCATCTTTCCAATTGTAGGCAATAGCTGGAGGTGCTTTAAGATCTATGCTTATTTTAGTAGTATTTTCCATACAATCTTGTACTATCTTAGCACAGATTTCTGCATCTTTTGCTGGCACTTCTGTAATAATCTGATCATGAATTTGTGCACATACCCAGCCATTTATACCTAAATCTTTGAGTCGTCTATTAATTGCAATGGCAGCACGGTTTACTATAGATGCAGATAACCCCTGAATCTGTACATTTCTGGCATTATTAATACCATTAATATAGTCTCTATACAGCTTAGTAACTTTATCTTTACCATATTGTTTAATTAATAATTGTCTAACTTGCCAATCAGTAATAGCCTCTCCTAGAGTATCATGTATCTTTTTAACCTTGTCTAAGTGACGTATACGACCTACTTGAGTTTTTACATACCCTAGATTTTGTGCATCATATTTAGATCTGTCCATCCACTCTTTTAGTGCAGGAAATCCATTAAGATAACCGTCTACTAAAACTTGTGCCTGTTTTGCTGGTATACCTAGATTCATACCAAGTGCATAAGCTCCCATACCATAAGGAATACCTAGAGCATAGGCTTTGGCTTTATTTCTAAGTTTTGGCGCCTGCTTTCTTAAGAAATTTTCTGCTTTTTTATCAGGGGAGTATTGATCTAATTTTTCTGTTTTTATTGCGATAGTAGAGTAGAAGTCCCAGTTATTCCTAAAGATGTCCTTGAGTCCATCATCTCCAGATACATGTGCGAATACATGTGGCTCAAGAGACTCATAGTCACAATCTATAAATTTATTATCTGTATCTGGAATAAAGAATGCTCTTACTAGATTTGTATATTCTACTACTATAGGATCATCATCGCCTTCTTCTTTAGGTCTAGGTAATTGCTGAGAGTCTGAACCATATCTTCCAGAGACTGTGCCATGCTGTTTATAATAAAAGAAATATCGACCATCTTCATGTGCTTCTAAGAATCTATCCATATAAGTAGATCTTATTTTTAGTAACTTACCATATATCCTTAGATTTTTAGCCCATTCATATTTATCTGAAATACTTTGAATAAGTTCATCATCAAATTGTGGTTTGCCTCCTGGTGTACTTGATAGTGGTTTTATACCTAGTGCATTGAATGCAATATCTCCCATTTGATCTTTAGACTGTATATTAAAAAATAGTCCATCATTATCGTCTTTCCATAGTTTAAGACTAATTGCTTGAATATCAGAATCTTCTAATAAAAAATCATGACCTTCAATTAAAAATCTCTGTGCTGGTGAAGCGGGCAATAAAGTTAGATTTGATCTTGTAATATTATATTTTCCAGTTTTTTCAGATTTTGGAAGTGGTAATTTATAATAATCTGCAATAGCTTGAGCAAATTTGCCTTTATTACTTACTGGCCACTCTTGTTGAGCCTTATTTAATATCCAAGTTTTAACTTGTTGTTTTGATAGTAGATCTTTAGTAATTATATCTATATACTTGCTCATCTCCATATTTATCTTTTCTCTTGAAGATTTAATGAGTTCAATATCTAATTTTACCCCCTTATCTTCCATAGGTATAGTTACTTCTTTATAAAGAGGCATAACCTCATCATTAAAAAAGAAATTAGTCAAACCCTGTTCTTCAATCTTAGTAAGATAGTAATCATATATCCTAAGAGTTAAGTCAACGTCAGCGCAGGCGTATTTTGAGAGTATATCAAGATCAGCTTTCCAAATCTCATAATTGTCTTTTGTAATACTACCCCCATTTCTTTTTATAGACTCTTTAAGTTCTATCTGCTCTTGATTAGCCTCACTAGATACATCAATGCCAATTTCAGATTGTATGCTTTTAGCCACCTCTTTAAGTGCAAAAGACCCACCTCCATTTTCTGAATTTACACCCTCTTCTTGAATAGTATGCACCATAAGTATAGTATCTGCATGAATACTATTAATAAGATCTACTCCATAAAAATTATTAACGAATCTGGCATCGAAAGATAAGTTATGCCCTATAATTTTTTTATCAATTAATAGTGCAATAATTCTCTTAGCTATATCATGGCATAGCACACCCTCTATCTTAGAGTCTATAAGCAGACCATCTTGAAGGATCATAGTAGGCATATAGTAACCATGATCCCTTTCTCCAGTAATAGAGAATCCTATAATTTTACCTTTTCTGGGATTTAGAGAGTTTGTTTCAGTATCAAATGCAATTATATCATGCTTTTGAATGTGAGCTATCATCTCCTTGACGCTCGCTAAAGTATTTACTGTTAAATATTGTCTCTGAGTCATGACTTTTATTTTTATAGGGAAGTAATCTATTTAGTGCACCTTGTCGTCTTTGGCATCCACAGTCCTGTAAACCTAGTATTTTTTTAGCAAACCATGAAGAAAATTTATCAAGTCCAAAGAAATGCGTAAATTTAGCTACAGTGTCTCCAAAACCTCTACTGCTTATCTTGTTTTTCATCTATCTTTTTTTCTAATACAGTCAATGCACTTGCTACACCTATTACTATATTGTGTATTTGTAATTCTAATTGAACTTTAAGTGATTTTATTTTAGACCACTGATACACTTGCAATATTATCAGCAATAAGATAATTGATAAATAAATATTCTCTGTTGTTATAGTAAATGTCATATTTAAATCTATGATTTTTTTATAACATTATTAAATATTTCTTATGAGTATTATAATTCTATACTCAATCTTTTAAGAAATCTCTTATATAATTGCTCATCAGTTGACCAAGCCTTAATCTTGACCAGCTCAGAATAAAAATTATCTCTTGCTGTCTCAATTCTGTCTTTTATCCACGGTCCTCTTAGGAATAAAAAAGGAACTGCTGTATTTTTATACTTATTATATACCTCATCGTAGCTCTTAGTCTTTATGTCAGAAAGAGCCTTAAATAGTTGGCTTTTAACTGTTGACATTGCCACCTTATCCTTGTCTTTCTTTGCAAGCCCTGAGGCTATTGTATTTATCAGAGTTGAAGTATGTGCATCAAATTCTGCAGGTGAATTTAAGTGCGCTATAAGATCCTTTTCATATTGCTCTATTTTATCTGGGCTTGCATTCTTACTCGGGGCTTTAGGTGCTCTCACTCCAAGTTTTGCATCTAATTCTGCATCATAGGCTTTTGGGTCTATAGCATGTACTAGTTCGTGTTCTATGCTTGTTACAAAATTATACTCGTCTGTTAATTTTGAGAGATTTACTATAACTGCCCTGTTCTGCTGGTCCATTCTAGCATAAGCATTATCTTTAGGATCATTATACAGTCCTAGACTTATCGATATTAAATTACCTCTAAGATCTTCTATATTAAATATATTCTTAAAGCTCTTAGGAATATACGGGTCTTGTATATAGCTTTTAGGTGATTTCTTTTTAAGAGAGTCTGCATTCTTTTTTATGTAAGAAAACGCAGAATCAGCCTTTAATAACTGACTCTGCGGTATCTTTATTATCTTCTCAGTAAGTAGATCTACTAATTTTATCATATATTATAAATATGCTATACTGCTATCTCACATGCATTTCCAGCACATGCCACTTGATCCTTAAGATCTGTATTATCATCTGACTCTATTACTTTTGATAAGTCTATATTTGTCAATGATTTCATCATCTCTTCATATTTCTCCTTAGTGCAATCTTCAAAAGGCGCTTGGATATATGTATGATCTGAAAATGGAAGTACTGAAAGTCCATTATAGCAATTCTTATTCTCCCACATCCAATTACCAACTTCCTCCCACTCATTATCTTTAATTGATACTGTTGCAGAAATATTATGCGTATTTTGTCCAGTGATATGACCAGGCTTAATCCAATATTCGTAAAAATGTTTTACTCTATTTAAAAGATCTAATGCTGATTCTGTTCTTAATATTGACCCTTGTGGAGCTCTTTGAGGTACTGATATTACTGCTGTATCATGTGGTCTAAAGTATTCATCTTGTACCAGCTCTGGATGATATATGCTTAGATATGTATAGATTGCTTCATTCTTACCTACTCTTATATTCCTGATATAATATTCATTATGCCATGCATGTATGCCAGAAGATGTGCCCAGGACTAAAGAGGAGGTGTTATGAACCACAGATTTATTTTTTAGTTGATATGTATGAGTATTATCTACTTCTATGTCAACAGTAAATTTATTTCCAGACTTTGTTATCTTTTTAATTTTCATAATATTTAATTAATTCTATTATATTTTCTAATATTAATTGCTTGTTTTTTAAATAATCTGATTCTTTAACTCTAATTAAATTTAATCCTATATTAGCATATATCTTATCCTTTAGTCTATCTCTCTCTATATTATTAGGTAGAGAATGCCAATAATCTCCATCAAATTCAATTACAGTATTTCCTATTTTAATATCTGGTACTATGCACTTTATTGGATAATCATTCTGGTTTAGATTTATAAAATATGGTTTTGTTATTGGGTAGCCAAAAAATATTTCTTTTTGCTTACTATTTAATAAACCATATAGTGATAAATTAAAATCTTTTTCTATATTTGAACTAAAATCTGGAAAATAACTAATTTTCTTTTTTATCATATCAGAATATAAAAGTCTACCCTCTACTTCTCCAAATTTATCTATATAATATTCCAGTCTTCCAGATTTTCCTCTACTATAACATAATTCTTTATATCTATTTAAACCTTCAGTTTTTCCAAATTTAGAAATATAATAATCTTTAGTTTGTGTATATGCTCTTTTCTTATTAGCAAAATTATATTTTTCCTTTCCTATATCACTACCATACTTTTTTATATAATAATCCAATCCTCTTGATTGATTCTTACTAACAAATTCTTTAGCTTCTGATTCACTAATATTATAATATTTCATTACAGATTTATAATCTCTATTAGAATATCCACCATCTATCTTCTTTTTGTATCTTAATCTACCTTCATCTTCTCCATATTTTTTTATCATACTTTCTAAGTCAGTCTTTGAATTGATAGAGTGTTTTTCTTTAATAGCTTTTATCTCCTCATCACTATATCCATTTAATTTTAAAGCATTTATACTAACTGAAAGTCTACTATTTTTTTCTAGATACTTTTTTCTACCTACTACTTCTCCATATCTTTTAATAAATCCGTCTATGGTATTTTTAAACTTATCATTTTCTATTTTTTGTTTATATCTGATCAAGCCTAAATCTTTTCCATATTTAAATTGTAATACTTTTAAAGAAGATCCTCGCATTAAATTTGCACATCTTTTGCTACCCTCCTTTTCTCCAAGTAAATGAATTAGTAGTCTTCTAAGTCTATTAATTTTTTTTATATCTTTTTTCACAATTAAGCCTTTTATTATAAATATCTAATTAATTATGATAATAAGCTTAATTGTGAAAATTAATCTAATAATTTACAATATCATCACTATCTTCCAATTCATCTGCTCTAATCCACCCTCTATTTTTAGTTAAAAATTTATGATTTGCTGTAACTGTAACTACCAAGCCATCTTCAAACTCTACATCAAATGTTTCTTCTATTCCATTAATGTATAATTTATTAATTTGTTGCCATTCATCATTTAAGTCTTTGACTTTTATATCTTCTGTTACTTCTAAAAATAGCTTTTCATTATTCTTAAAATCAAGTAAATCATATCCATTTGCTTTAAATATCTCTTCTAATGAAAGAATTCCTTTATTTGTTATTATTTCAGTTTCAGGTACCATACACCCACTGGGTTTTATTGTAGTACAACGAGCAGCAGAATTAATTCCTATGATTTTAGCCACCTCTAAATTAGTGCTTTTTACTATATTTGAGGCCATTTCAAGATCTAAATTTTGAACAACTCCAGATCCAATACCAGTCATACCAACTCCTATAAGTGCCTCTTTTTCTGTAGTTCTCTGCCAAACTGATCTAAGATAGTGGAAATTTGTGTAACCGGCTTGCAATGTTCCAATTAGCGCGGCAGCTTTAACTCTTTTATTAAGATCCGCTTGATCTACTACATCTGATACATTTACTTCACATAAATTACAGAATTGGAAAGGACGTAGTGCAATTTCACAACAATTATGTACTAGTAATCCATTAGCAAAGAAGTTGTGATTTTTCTTCATACTAATATCATATACATCCTCATTTGACACTATACTCTTTTTTATTATTTTTATTTTGGTAATTCCAGTAATCGAATTTCTTTCCATTTTTTTAAATAGTTTATATTTTTTATTTTATATAAATTAATATTCTGTATTAATGATATTTGTGTATTTATAACTTTTTTAAGTTTTTCAACTTTATAAGAATTAACGGTTAAATATCCCTTTATTTCTACGATAACATTCAAATTATCATACTCATCAGATATTTTTATATTACAACCTTTCTGAAATCTACCATATGATTCATTGTATACATCTAATATAAATTGAACTTCTTCTTTTGTAAAATTGGGGTATAAATCCATGTTATTATTTTACAAAAAATATCAATTAAATTGAGATTAATACATCATCTTCAATTAATTTTGCTGCTTCTGTCCAACCTCTATTTTCTGTATAGACTCTATGATCTGGAGTAAGTTTTATAGTTTGTCCATTATCTAAACTTAATTCTATTAATTCTGCATTTTCTTTTGTCTTTTTAGCCCAATTCATATAATCATATTCTAATTCCTTCGTATCTTCATTAAATGTTAATACCATAGGAGGATAATCACTAGTTTCATATAAATCTACTAATATCTTCATTGGAATTTGATATACTACTCCTTCAGATAAAGATTCATTTCCAGATACTCCATTGTGATCTTTTACAGTAATTAAAGAATCTCCTGAAATACATGGGTTTGTACCCCAATCTTTATCATTATTTAAGTAGATACCAGGCTCTCCACTGCCTGAATTTTTAATCTTATCCCAAAGACTCATAAAGAATTCTTTGGTTATTTTATTTCTAAGAAGTACTGCTGAGTTATTTGCTCTGCCACGTTGAGGATTAAGTTCCCACCAATTTCCAGATTTACAAGAAATCATTTCATCATCATCAGCAGAAAATAGAGAAATCAGCGCAGCTCTACGAATGCCTCCGGCTAATACTGCATCTGCAATATGACACACCATATCATGCACTTCTATTGAAGATAATTTATCCCCATTCTCCTTTTGACTTAATATGCTCTCTAATTTAAATAGACACTCTTTTAGTGGTTGAGGTCCTGGTGCTTTACCTCCTGAAGTAACAAGTGCTGCACCTTTAGGTCTAATATCAGAGAAATCAAATTCTAGAGATGAGCTGCCTTCAAAATAAGATTTTACTAGAGCTTTTACTGCATCTGCCCAGCCTTCAATAGAATCATTGATTAAGAATCTCTTTTTTCTCTTTTTATTTGGAAGTTTTATCTCTGGTAACTTTTCTACGTGATGTTTTTGTACTGAAAATCCCACTCCAGTTCCACCTAGTAAAAGAAACATAGTCTCTGAAAATGATCTATAATCATCTATAGGCAGATATGCACAGTTATAAATTCTATTTGGACTGATTTCGATAGACTTTCCTCCAAATTGAAGGCTTCTCATAGAAGGAAGTACTTTCTTATCATAAACTAATTCATATGCATCTTCAATCTCTTTAGTTAATTGAGGGTACTTTTTAAGATGCATTTCCATGTTTCTCGTAACTAGATCTTCCCAAGTCTCTCTTCTTTGCAATTGCGGCAGATATTTTGAGTATTTCATATATACTGTAATATCTGATAATATTTTCTGTTCTATATTCATTATTAAAATTTTGACAATATTTTATACTTTGGGCTCTGAGATGAGTCCATTAATTAGATCAATATTTTTAAAATATTATTGACCTGGAGTCTTTGGATTTGATATTTTAGAAGGTCCTATTGTAGACAGTCTATTCAATTTGCTAGTGCTAAGTGAATTTTGATTAGTTGCATTTAATGCAGCAACACTATCATTATATTTACTAGGCGCATCAGTTGTTCTGTAATTATTGTTCTTAGTTGCCTTTTTAAATAGATCTATTAAAAAATTTGCCATATGTTAGTTTTTTTCTTCGTAATAATAAATATACAATTATTTTGATAATTCAAAGAATTTTTTACTTAATATTGCTTTTTCTTCAGAAGATAATCCTGTTTTATCTTGAGTTTGAGCTGATGCTGCTGCCATGGTTCTGATTTCTTCTTCAGTTAGTTCTTTATCATCTATTTGTATAAACCCATTATCTGTATCTATTATAGCATTATATGTCATGCCATCACTACCATATCGGTTTTTCATAATATGTACTCTACCAGTTTTATTGATCTTATCAGCTCGTTTTCTTGATAATGACATAATAAAATCTGCAATCATGATCTTATTATATGAACCAGCCGCCTTGTCTCCTTCTACAATATCATCTTTAGCACCTTGACGATTAACTTGACTTACTGACCATATTGGAGTATTAAGCTCTCTTGCCATGCCTTTTATTGCAGTATACACATCATCTATTTCATCTTTTATTTCACCGCCAACTCTCTTCGACTTTAATAGATCTATATAGTCGATAATGATTAGATCTGGCTTGTGTCCCATGTCTGTGCATTTTCTAATATGAGATTCTACTGCATTTACAGTAGTTTTACCCATCGGGTATTCTGCAATAGTTAATCGACCTGGGAGATTGCTTACTGCCTCTTCTACTTTCTCTCTATGTAAGTGTATTTTTTTAAATCCTATTCCTGTAAATACTGAGTCATATCTTTTACCTGTGTAGATGTCTGATAGTTCTAATGTATAATGATTTACTGTTAAACCATTCTTTACTGCCTCTGCTCCCAAATTTACTAAGAACCATGATTTACCTGAGCCTGGTCCACCAAATATAATACCAAGATCTCCTCTTCCTAGTCCGCCCATAAGATGATCACTTATATTCTTCCATGGAGTTGGTACTGCCTTTCTATCATCTTCTCTGTATCTTTGTTCAATGTCTTGAAGATACTCATGTCCTATATTCTTATCAGCTCCAGCTTTAAGTGCAGAGTCTATTATTATTCTTATATCTTCAAATTGACCTTTAGACAGCAGATCTACTGAATTAAGTAGTGCTTTTTTGAGTTGTTGATTTTTACAAAAATTAGAAAATTCCTGCTCAATATAAAGATGATCCTCATTTGATGCTTTAAGTGCCTCCTTAACCTGTTCTGCTACTGAGATTTTAAGCACTTCATTTTGTATCTTCTTTACTTCTACTTGTAAAAATTCTATAGATGGATTTGTATGATATTTGAAATAGTACCTTAAAGTCTCTTTAACAATCCATTGTGATGCTGGACTATCAAACATCTCTGGCTCTACAACATCACTGATATTCTGTAAAAATTCTCTATGTTTTAAAAGAGAATTAAGAACTTTTGTTTGAAAACCAGACCCATAAGAATTTAAGGAGTTTAATTGACTCATAACTTTTTTATTTGTATTTTGCTATTTCGTTAAAATTTGTATATAACCAAGATTGTAAATTTGTAATGCTTGCTCCTAGTTGATCTTCATTATATAGAGAAGTAAATATTGCAGGTTCATATCCTTTATTAGGATTTTGTATCATTGAGTCTATTTCAATCTTTGAATCTTCTGGAATATTAGGTTCATCTAAATCCATTAATTGTCTATTGATCTCTAATTGATTTTTAAAAGCGTATATCTTTTGCAATATTGGTACTTCACTATCTTTGCATTTGTTTATAATATGCTCTAGATTAATAGTACGTAATTCTCCTAATTCTGGAAAATGCTTTAACAAAGTCTTAGGACCTAATCCTTTAACTCCAGGAACATTATCGCCCTTGTCTCCAAGTAGTATCTTCTGAGTTAAGAAATTATTAGATGTGACTTCGTACTCACTTAAGACGTCTTTTGGAGAATAGAATTTTTTCTTTGTTGGAGAGTAAATACTTATTCTATCTGATGCTAGCTGTAGATAATCTCTGTCTGAAGACATAATAGTTACCTCTTTTCCTATATGTTTTGCTATATATCCTATGACATCATCTGCCTCTATCTTGTCTATTGATAGTAGATCTACTGGAAGACATTTGAGATAGTCTATGAGCCTCAGAAGCTGGTTTTTAATAGCATCAGATTCTTCATCTTGTGAATCAAATATATCCCAATTTGTAATGCGTTTTACTCCTCGATTGGCTTTGTATTCAGGGTAGAGGTAGCGCTTATTTGTAGAACTACCTCTACCATCGAATACTATTATGACACGTGTTGGTCTTACTAGTCTCATCCCATATGCCATAGACTTAAGAAACCCTGTTAGTGCTCCTATATGCTGCCCTGCTGGATTTACATGCTGGATCATTGCAAAGGATCTTAGAAAGTTGTTGAGTTAAAGACCGTCGACTATGAAAACCTTTGAATTCAGGCTTAAGTCGACGGTCTGTGTATTATTTTGTGAAAGATCATTTATCATTTCTACGTATCTACTATTCATATTATATTTTTATTTTTTCAGCTTCATTAGGAACTGAATAATATTCAAAGTGACCTCTTACTATAATACATCTATGATTGGGTACTTTTTCATAACTTTCCATATTATCTAATATATCATCTAATGTATCATGGATCGATTTCCTATAGTTAATATTTCCAAATGCTATATCATCTTGATGACCCACCATATCATATACTAGCACTATTTTCTTTTCTGGTATAAATGATTCAGGGTTATAGATAACTGGAGTTACATATGATCCAGGCATTGTATTAATAAAATCCTTTTCGTACAATTCTGGAGTTAAACTTATCTTATACAGATAACATTTTTTTCCAAATTTAGTCCCTTCATGAAGTATTATTGTTTTTGCCGAAATAGTATCTATTTTATCTCCTAAAGTAATATGTGCTACTGGAAGATTCATAATCTCTATTTCAGTGTCCTTAAACTCTTCACATTGTTTAAGTTCATCTACCATAGTCATTAACTGTTCTGGTGTAAGTTCTAGATCTTCTTTCTTAGTCCAGAATTTCGCATCTTCTTTTTTCTTTAATATAAAATCTTTTAGTGTCATGTCTGTATTTTATTCTTCTGAATTATCTATTATGCTAGCATTATCATCTTCCTCTTCTGTAATATCAAAATCACCACTTCCAAGTATTTTAAGCCACTCATGAGCATGCTCT
>Ga0208614_1000020_pt1 | contig 67043 bp, 99 predicted proteins | sample CryBogCBE23Jun09_FD_184554 | JGI IMG/M metagenome (GOLD analysis project Ga0208614, IMG submission 184554) | Freshwater microbial communities from Crystal Bog, Wisconsin, USA - CBE23Jun09 (SPAdes) | ecosystem: Environmental > Aquatic > Freshwater > Lake | place: Crystal Bog, Wisconsin, USA...
AGGCTATGCTGCATGCGATGCGTCTGGAGCTAGACTGCGAGATGCGAGCTGCTGCGAAGATTGATACTTTCTATTTGCCGATAAATACAAAAGAATACATCCAGAAGGCCAACGCCTACGTGTACCTATACCACGTCATACCCCATACTAGATGCTGGTACCCTAAGGGTAAAGCCCCATTCACACTCCCACAAGTCTGGACTAAGATGCCAACAGACTTTGATAGGGACTACGACCATATCCCGACAAAGATTAAAAACTTGATAATCGAGAACTGTTACTAAAATGCCCTACAAGGACCCGGCAGTAAAGAAACAGAAGCACAAAGAATATAGCCGCGCCCACTACGTGGGGAACTACGCAGCAAGACGAGAAGCGCTAAATGCCAGGCGTAGGGAGTTAAAGAAAGAGTGGGATGAGTACAAGAAAACGCTAGCTTGTACAAAATGTGGGTTTGACCATCACGCAGCACTAGACTTTCACCACGAAGACCCAAGCCAGAAAGAGTACAACGTCAACCGCCTAGTTAGTGATGGCCGGTTCAAGAAAGCCTACGAAGAGATTGAGAAGTGCATCGTGTTATGCGCTAATTGCCATCGGATACACCACTATGAGGAAAAACTGTAGTAGAATCCAAACATCGCCACACGTAGCGCAGCAAGCTGCTCTATAAAAAAGGTTGCCCGTTGATTAAAGTAGAACCCACAAAGGACCATCCAGTCCCATATGTAGCGCAGGATGACGAGACCAAGACGTTTACGGACGAGCTTGCCGTAACTGCTAACACCCTAAGTCTTCTAGAAGAGTTGGGTGGCGGACCAGACATTGACCCCGAGACTGCCAGAGCTGAGAAGAGCTTGGTAGAAAATGCACTCAAGAAACAAAACAAAAAAGCTATGCAGAGCGTTACTACAGCTGCATACGCTGCTAGAGAATTTATAACCCAGTATGCCAACCAGGTAGCAGCAGATGTTACTGAGGTAAGAAGTGCGATAACTACAAAGTTGTTAGCACTCGCTAACTGCGGCGACCCTAAGTTCGAGTTAAAGGCCATCGAGTTGTTAGGTAAGCATAGTGATATAGCACTGTTCACAGAGCGTTCCGAGATAACCATAAACCACAAATCGTCAGCCGACCTAGAAGAAGCCATCAAAGAAAGAGTCAAGCGCTTACTTAACGCTGATGTTGTAGATGTGACTCCACTGATGGACGACTTAGATGCGGAGCTTGCCGCTACTGAAGAGGCGACATTTGAAGAAGCACAGCAAGAAGTATTAGCCGATGAGGACGTCGATAGTGAAGCCGGCACAAGAGATACTAGATAAGATATCTCTCAAAGATATACCCAAGATACTTCCACAGCTAACGGAAGCGGAGCAGCGCATGCTCCTGATGGAGCTAGAGAAGCTTGGTGAGTTAAAGAATAAAGAATTAGCACAGGAGAAGTTCATTGCGTTCGTTAATAAAGTGTGGCCGTCATTTATTGCAGGGCGTCACCACGCTCGCATGGCTCAAGCGTTCGAAGAAGTGGCTAACGGTACATGTAAAAGACTTATTATTAACATGCCTCCACGTCACACGAAGTCCGAGTTCGCCTCTTACTTACTCCCCGCTTGGTTCCTGGGTAAATTTCCGGGCAAAAAAGTTATTCAGACGTCTCATACGGCAGAGTTGGCTGTTGGCTTCGGACGTAAAGTTCGAAATTTGGTTGATTCAGAGGCGTATAAGTCGATATTTCCAGGCGTAGGACTCCAAGCTGACTCAAAAGCAGCGGGGCGTTGGGCGACTAACAGTGGTGGAGACTATTTTGCGATTGGTGTGGGCGGTGCGGTGACTGGTAAGGGCGCTGATTTGTTGATAATTGACGACCCACACTCAGAACAAGAGGCGACATTAGCCGAAACTAACAGTGATGTGTACGACAAAACGTACGAATGGTACACATCTGGACCACGTCAGCGTCTACAACCAGGCGGAGCCATCGTAATTGTGATGACACGGTGGTCTAAGAAGGACTTAACAGGCCAAGTTCTTAAATCTGCAGCTGGAAGAAGCGGTGAAGAGTGGAAAGTGATTGAATTTCCAGCGATTTTGCCCTCAGGTAACCCACTCTGGCCCGAATTTTGGCCAATTGAGCAGTTAGAAGCGCTAAGAAACGAGTTGCCGGTGTCAAAATGGCAAGCTCAGTACCAACAAGCGCCTACTTCATCTGTTTCGGCCATCATTAAACGCGAGTGGTGGCGTATTTGGGAGGAAGATAACCCTCCTTATTGCGACTTTATCATCCAATCTTGGGATACTGCGTTCTTAAAAACCGAACGAAGCGACTATTCTGCGTGTACAACGTGGGGTGTTTTCTATAGAGACGACGATACAGGGCGCCCACAGGCCAACATTATCCTATTAAATGCAATCAAAAAGCGTATGGAGTTTCCAGAATTAAAGCAGCGTGCGTTCGATGAATGGCAAGAATGGCAACCAGATTCACTGATTGTTGAAGCAAAAGCATCAGGTAGTCCACTTTTATTTGAATTAAGAGCCATGGGTATACCCGTTCAGGAATATACTCCTGGTAAAGGAAGTGATAAAATCGCGAGATTAAATAGTGTCTCGGATATTTTTGCGTCTGGATTAGTTTGGGTGCCTGAGACAAGGTGGGGTGAAGAGTTAGTAGAAGAAGTAGCTAGCTTCCCATCAGGCGAACATGATGACTTAGTGGACTCGATGACCCAAGCCATCATGAGGTTTAGAAGAGGTGGTTTTATACGGTTGGAGTCAGACGAGCCTGACCCAGTGAAATATTTTAAATCCAAGAAGAATGCTGGATTTTACAGAGTTTAAATAGGAACTAATTATGGCGATGGACAAAGGTTTATATCAGGCACCTCAGGGTATTGCAGGCTCACCAAATGAGCCACCACTGGAAATTGAGATTGTTGACCCAGAGGCAATACATATTGGTATTGATGGAGAACCAATTCTCGACATAGAAAAAGACCAAGAAGAAGATAGCAAGTTCGATGAGAACTTAGCTGAGCAGATTGATGAAGGTGTTCTTCAAACTATTGCTAGTGACTTGATTGGATTAATTGATGCGGACGTTGCGGCTAGAAAAGACTGGGCGGATACGTATGTCGAAGGTCTTAAGTTATTGGGACTTAAATACGAAGAGACGACTGAACCCTGGGCAGGGGCATGTGGCGTTTACCACCCAATGCTTGCTGAAGCTGTCGTTAAATTTCAATCAGAAGCTATTATGGAAACCTTCCCAGCGATGGGTCCGGTCAAGACAAAGATTGTTGGTAAAGAAACTCAGGATAAAAAAGAAGCAGCGGTTCGTGTCTCGGAGGACATGAATTACAAACTTACGGAGCAGATGAGTGAATATCGTCCCGAGCAAGAGAAGTTGTTATGGAACCTCCCGTTAGCTGGTTCAGCATTTAAGAAAGTCTACTATGACCCAAGCCTTGGCCGACAAGTTGCAATCTTTATTCCGGCTGAAGATTTAATCGTCCCTTATGGCGCTTCTAACTTAGAGAACGCTGAGCGCATTACACACCAGATGCGTAAGACCAAGAATGACGTTAGAAAGTTACAAGCAGCAGGATTCTGGCGTGATATTGATTTGGGTGAACCAACCAATGTAATGGATGATATCGAAAAACGTAAGGCGGAGGAGCAAGGCTTCTCTGCAACTACGGACAACCGATTCAGAATTTTTGAAATTTGTGTGGACTATGACTTACCTGGGTACGAAGATGAGGCAGGAATTGCACTACCTTACATCATTACCATCGAAAAGAGCACCGCAAAGGTGCTAGCCATCCGCCGTAACTGGTATGAGGATGATATCTTGAAACTGAAGAGAAACCACTTTGTACATTATCAATATGTACCTGGGTTTGGTTTCTACGGTTATGGATTGATTCACCTTATCGGAGGCTATGCTCGCAGTGCTACTACTATTGTTCGCCAACTCGTCGACGCTGGTACTTTATCTAATCTTCCCGGTGGGTTAAAAGCCCGCGGCTTACGGGTTAAGGGGGATGACACTCCTATTAGCCCAGGAGAGTTTAGAGATGTTGATGTACCAAGCGGTACTATTAAAGACAACATTATGTTGTTGCCATACAAAGAGCCTAGCCAGACTCTTATGTCTTTGTTCAACCAAATTGTTCAAGAAGGCCGTGCTTTCGTATCTGCTGGGGACCTCCAAGTGTCCGACATGGGTGGTAATGCGCCTGTTGGAACTACTCTGGCTATTCTCGAGCGCACTCTTAAGGTAATGTCCGCAATTCAAGCTCGTTTGCATTATTCGATGAAGCAAGAATTTAAACTACTTAAGACAATTATTGCCGACTACACACCAGAGGATTATGACTATGAACCTGAAGAAGGCAGTCGCGCAGCTAAGAAATCGGATTACGATGATGTTGAGGTTTTACCGGTTAGCGACCCTAATGCGTCTACGATGGCGCAGAAAATCGTACAGTATCAAGCTGTGCTCCAATTGGCTGCACAAGCACCACAACTCTACAACCTCCCGCTCTTACACCGCCAAATGATTGAAGTGTTGGGCGTTAAGAATGCTCAAAAACTTGTACCGATTGCAGATGACCAGAAGCCACAAGACCCAGTAACTGAGAATCAAAATGCGTTGATGTTAAAACCTATAAAGGCTTTCGCAACACAAGACCACCAGGCACACATTGCGGTTCACATGGCTGCTATGCAAGACCCACATATCAATCAGTTGTTACAAGGTAACCCACAAGCCCAACAAATTGCACAAGCTATGTATGCGCATATTAATGAACATATTGGCTTTGAGTATCGGGTTCAAATCGGTCAACAAATGGGTATGCCAATGCCTCCACAAAGTATGGATGAGGCTGGTGAGGAAGAAGATACCAATATGACTCCAGAGATGGAAGCTCAGTTGGCTCCGCTAATGGCTCAAGCAGCACAAAAGCTATTAGCCCAAAACCAGACGCAAGCTAAGCAGGCACAAGCTCAACAACAAGCTCAAGACCCAATTATTCAGATGCAGATGCAAGAGTTGCAGATTAAGCAGCAAGAGCAACAACGCAAAGCACAGAAAGACCAACAGGACTTCCAGCTTAAGCAACAACAGTTGCAAATTGAACAGGCTCGTATCCAGACTCAAGCAGCCCTTTCTACACAACAGACTAAAGCCCAAGTGGTTATGAACCAGCAAAAGCTTAAGACCCAACGTGTAAGTAAGGGAGCTGACATTATGGCTAATGCTATGCATAAAGAGCACGATACACAGCACCAGAAAGAAACACAGGCAGCTAACCAGTTACATCAAATGATGACAGCTGGACAGCAAGCCACAAACCAACCCAAAAAGGAAACTAAAGAGTGACCGAGTATGACTACCTAGTCGGCGAGCTTGAAAAAGAAATCGAGGCTAGAGCACAATCCGTTGCCGCAGGCAATTGCAAAAGTATTGAAGAGTATCGAAACACAACAGGGATTATCCGTGGTCTTGCCCTTGCTGTGGATTTAATCAAAGACCGCGTGCAAAAACTAGAGGACTCAGATGAGTGAACTTATCATCAGTGACGCATTAGGCAATTTGTCTAAGCTACCTGAAAAACAAGAAGCAAAGGCAACACAACTTCCTAAACCCCAAAGCTACCATATTCTATGTATGGTTCCAAAGGCAGAAGAAGAGTATTCAGAAAGTGGCATTATCAAGTCAGCATTGACTCAGCAGCACGAGGAAGTGTTAACCCCTGTTTTATTTGTTATGGCTTTAGGTCCAGATGCTTATGCTGATAAAGAGCGTTTCCCTAGTGGTCCTAGCTGTAAGGTAGGTGACTTTATTTTGATTCGTCCAAATTCAGGTTCACGAGTGAAAATTCATGGGCAAGAATTTAGAGTGATAAATGATGATTCTGTTGAATGTACAGTCGATGACCCGAGAGGGATTAGCCGTGCGTAATGAAGCCCAAAAGTTAGCTAAACGAAAGTATGAGCAAAGCGAAAAGGGCAAAGCGGCCAAAAAACGTCATGAAGCAACTTATGTTGCATCTGGTGGTAGGGCGGAAGCTGAAAAACGTAGAAGTGCTAAACCACTTACCGAAGCAAAAAGAATTGCAAAACTTAAATACCAATTAGTTAGACGTGGGTCAGAAAAAACCTTATCCATTTTTGATGAGTTTGTATTAAAAGAAGCTATTTCTCTTGCTAGGTTAAGGGAACAAATGCTTGGAACTAAACGGCATGTTGACCATATTATTCCCGTCTCAAAAGGCGGTGCTAGTACATATGACAATATTCAAGTGGTGCCAGCATTATGGAATAGACGAAAGTCTAACAAACACACCGGGTTGTTTTTTACCCGTGCATAAGGAGATTTAAATGGCAACAGAAGAATTCGGCGCAGTGACATTTGGAGAGGGCGGTAAAGTAATTCCTTTAGGTGGGGAAAGCGATACCTATGAGTTTCCAGATGAGATTGAAGCTAAAGAAGAAAAACAGACTAAGGGTAAACCCGAAGTAAAGATTGAAGCAGATGCAAGTGATGTGGGTATTGAAATCGTTGACGATACCCCCGCTGAAGACAAAGGCCGTGAGCCAATGGAGACAGCACCGGAAGAAGTTGATGAGGATGAACTTAATGAGTACGATAAAAAAGTTCAGCGTAGGATAAAGAAGTTCAGCAAAGGCTACCATGACGAGCGCCGTGCTAAGGAAGAAGCTATTAAGATGCGTGAAGAAGCGCTTCGAGTAGCCCAATTCATGGCTGAAGAGAACAAAAAACTGCAAGCTCAGTTACATGAGGGCAGCAAAGTTCTTATTCAACAAGGCCAAATTAGTGCGGAATCAGAGCTTCAAATGGCTAAAAAAGCCTATAAAGAAGCCTACGATATGGGTGATTCTGATGCGTTAGTAGAAGCACAGATGAAAATTGCCGAGGCCACTTTAAAGTTAGACAAGGTGCAAAACATGCGCCCTGTAGAAATTAAAGAAGACCAATATAAAGTACCACAGGCACAACCAGAAGCACCTGCTCAAGATTCAAAACTTACCAAATGGCTAGATGAAAACCCTTGGTATGGTGGCGAAACTCCAGAAGAAGATGAAATGACGGGCCTTGCCATCACAGTACATAATCGACTCGCAAGAGAATTTGGTGAAAAATATGTTGGCACCGATGACTATTACGAAAAAATTAATGCTACAATGAAAAAAAGGTTCCCTGACCATTTTCAGGAGCAAGACGAGACACAAGAAGTAGAAGCAAAAACACCGGTTAAAACCCGTGCAATAAAACCCGCTGCAGCAGTTGTAGCTCCTGCTACCCGCTCAGTTGCCCCTAAGAAAGTACAATTAACGCCTACTCAGGTACAAATTGCGAAGCGCCTTGGCGTTCCGCTAGAGTTGTATGCTAAGAAGGTTGCCGAACAAATGAATGGAGATAGATAATGAGTAAGATTACACGCGAACTTGAAACTCGTGAAACCGAGATGAAGCCAGTAGCAACATGGGCACCCCCAGAGTTACTGCCTCAACCAAATGAGCGTCCAGGCTGGGTACACCGTTATGTACGGACATCCACACTTGGTACAGTCGACCCAATGAATGTCTCTTCAAAGCGTAGGGAAGGGTTTGAACCTGTTAAGGCAGAAGACTATCCTGAGCTTATGGCCCACGCGTCCTTAGATGGACAGTTTAAAGGCTCAATTGAAATTGGTGGTTTAGTTTTATGCCGTGCCCCAGCTGAATTTATGGAACAGCGCGCATCTCACTTTGAGAAGCTAGCTAACCAGCAGATGGAGTCGGTAGATAATACCTATATGCGTGAGAATGACCCACGTATGCCGTTGTTTAAAGAACGGTCTACTAAGGTTACTTTCGGTAAAGGTAGTTAATTTAATTAATCTAGGAGATTTAATATGGCAACAGTAGCAGGTCCTTATGGACTAAAGCCAATTAACCTCATCGGTGGTCAGTCGTTTAATGGTGGTGTAATCCGTGAATTTGCGGTTACAACTAATAACACTGCTCCTATCGGTAATGGTGACTTGGTTCAAATCACAGCCGGTGTTCCAACCGTTGTGTCTTCTACGCCAGCAGCTGGTACCCAAAAGGGTCTGGTTGGTGTTTGCGTAGGTGTTCGTTATCAATTGGCTGGTCAACAGCTTGGTTACCCTTTGTATGCTCAGTATTTGCCAGCTAACGCTGTCACTGCTGGTTATACAAACATCTTTGTTCGTGTTATGGACGACCCAGATGCATTGTTCCAAGTTCAAGCAACTGGTTCAGTTACTGCCGCTAATATCGGTTCTAACGCCCAATTGACTGGCTTCACAAATGGTACAGGTAGTACAACTGTTAACACTACTACTGGTAACTCAGTAATTAGCTTGTTGCAAAGCTCTATTTCTAATAACAATGCTACATACGCTGTACGTATCGTTGACTTAGTAAACGAGTCTTCAACATTCGGTGGTAACTTCCCTTCGAACCCAGGCGACGCTTATACAGACTGTATCGTTAAGTTGAACTTTGGTGTTCATTCATACTATTCTGCACAATCTAACTAAGGAGCTAAAACATGGCTATTTCACGTTCACAGCTCCTAAAAGAGCTATTACCAGGTCTTAATGCATTGTTCGGATTAGAATATGCACGTTACGGCGAAGAGCACAAAGAGCTTTATGAAATTGAAGCCTCTGAGCGTTCATTCGAAGAAGAAACCAAACTTTCTGGTTTCTCTGCTGCCCCAGTTAAGTCTGAAGGCGCCGCAATTGCTTATGACAATGCGCAAGAAGCATGGACAACACGCTACTCACACGAAACTATTGCTTTAGGTTTCTCAATCACTGAAGAAGCGATTGAAGATAACTTGTACGACAGCTTGTCTGCTCGCTACACTAAAGCATTGGCTCGTGGTATGGCTTATACCAAGCAAGTTAAAGCTGCTTCTGTATTGAACAACGGTTTCAACACCGGCGGTTCTTACAACGGCGGTGACGGTGTTTCTTTGTTTAACACTGCACACCCATTGGTAGCTGGCACAACTAACAGCAACACTTTCTCTACTCAAGCCGACTTGAACGAGACTTCTTTGGAAGCCGCCGTTATTCAAATCGCTGCTTGGACAGACGAGCGTAGCTTGTTGATTGCTGCTAAGCCTAAGAAGTTGGTTGTTCCTCCTTCATTGATGTTCGTTGCTACTCGTTTATTGGAAACCAAACTCCGTGTTGGTACTAATAACAACGATATCAGCGCTATCAATAACAACGGTACAATCCCTGGAGGTTACATAGTTAACCACTTCTTGACCGACACAAACGCATGGTTCTTGTTGACCGACGTTCCAAACGGCTTGAAGCACTTCGTTCGTACACCACTCCAGAATTCTATGGACGGTGACTTCGATACAGGTAACGTACGTTACAAATCACGCGAGCGTTACAGCTTCGGCTGGTCTGACCCACTCGGTGCATTTGGCTCCTCTGGCTCGTTCTAATCAGGACTGCCTAATAAGAACCCCGCTCAAAAGGCGGGGTTTTTTCTTTATAAAATATGTTGCTTTTTTCAAAAAAGATGTATACTCACGGTAACTGGGTGATTTACCGTACTTGACTGCCCCAGCAGACGATGCAACGATTTGTACGGTTAACTTTTGCATAAGGAAATATTATGTCTCGCGCAACATTTGAAGGCCCAATCCTATCGGGCAACAACCGTTTTGGCCCATTACGTAACGTAGGTTATGACCGTTTAACACAGTATGCTGGTTTAGATTTTTCTAATACCACTGCTAATACAGCTAACTATAGTGGTGCTTCTACCCAGTTTGTTGTTTCTAACACAATCCCTAACGGAAACGGTGTTGTTTATAGCCCATCCGCTACTGTTTACCCACCTGTAGCAGCGACTCCAACAGCTGACTCAGCAACTGCTATTTATCGTGGTGTAGTGTTCTATTTACCAATTAATAGCCGTATTACTGCTATTGACTTTGATATTGGTGTTTTCCCTACCCTAGCTTCCGGCACATTGACTTCTGTTCAATTATTGGTAGGTAATGCTTTTAACGGTGCACAATACGCACAGTCAGCTGCTCTTACTTCTGGTACTGGTCGTCAGACTGTTTCTTACAGCGGTACTCAATTGGCTAACTGCCAAGCAACTTCTGCTGATATTACTAACGGCCAACAACCAAGCACATTGTCACAAGTTGTTTGCACTTTAGCTGTAGTTGGTACAACTATGACTACTTTGGCTACTGGCAAGTTCTATATTACTGTAAGCTATACACAAGCTGACCCACAAATTGGTTCTGCAACTGCTTACCCATATGGTAACTTTGACTAATTAATCCCGGGGGACTTCGGTCCCCTTTTTAAAATTTAGGAGATTAATTATGACAATGCAATATGACGTAAAATCGGCCCATTTTAGTGGTAATGGTTTTGCTGTAAATGGTCGTGTACGCCTTAAAAACTTAATTTACTTAGGTACTGGTACAGCCGGCGGTATTGACGTATTTGATACCAGCACAGCCCCAGTTAGTGCTACTTATGGGCGTTCAGGTTCTACAATTACAGTAACTTCAACAGCCCACGGGTTAACAACAGGGCAGTATGTAGGTATTACTTATAACCCAGCTAGCGGCGTATCCTCAGTTGCAGGTAACTACCCAATTACTGTTGTAGATGCTAATACTTTTACAATTACTGATATTAACTCTGGCACAATTGCTACTGGTACTGTTTGCGTATATTCTGGAACCGGTCGTTGGATGGCTGGATATAATACAGGCACTGCAGTTCAGCCATTCCAAGTTATTTTTTCTGGCGAAGGCGTGTTAGCGCGAAACGGTCTTTACGTAGTTCAAACTAACATTAACTTCCAGACTATTCAGTATGGCTAAAAAGACTCCATCTCTCGCAGTGGGTCGTGGTGAGAAACTCCCAGTCTCGAAAGGGGCTGGTCTTACCGCTAAAGGGCGCGCTAAGTATAATGCTGCTACGGGTAGTAATTTAAAAGCCCCACAACCTGAAGGCGGGCCACGCAAGAAGTCTTTTTGCGCCCGTATGTCTGGTATGCCGGGTCCGATGAAAGATGAAAACGGCAAGCCTACAAGGAAGGCCGCTAGTTTAAAACGGTGGAAATGCTCATGAACGATATTGACCCAATTTCAACGGCTAGAGAACTGGCTACCCATGCTAACGACATTTCACATTTGCAAGAAGACATGGATAAAATGGTTAAGGAAATGCAGGAAATTAAAACTGCAATTCAGTCAATTGAAAAGACCTTGGCTACTGCTCATGGTGGATGGAAAATGTTTTTAGGTATTGGCGGCGCATTTGCTATGATTGGTGCGGCATTGGGTTGGATTATTGAAAAGGCTTTAAAGTAATGCCAAGTAAATCTCAAGCACAACACAACTTTATGGAAATGGTTGCGCATAACCCCAAGATGGCTAAAAAAGTTGGCGTTCCCCAGTCTGTAGGTAAAGACTTTGCTGCCGCAGATAAAGGTAAGAAGTTTGCAGAAGGTGGCATGCCACAAGATATTAACAAACAAAAGACTCACCATACTTCTGGTGGAGTTCCCAATTTTAGTATTAAGAAATATGCAGGATTAAAAGGAGGCGGTATGGCCAAAGATATAGAATCAAAAGCAGAAATGCGCAAAGAAATGGCAGAAGACAAAAAGCAAGACGTCGCCATGATTAAGAAAGCTTTTAAAGAGCATGATGCTCAAGAACACAAAGGTGGTAAGGGTACTAAGATTACCCTTAAAAAAGGCGGTTCTATTAAAGAAGCTGCTATTGGCTCTGCTAAAATGGGTTCAGTAAAAACCAGTTCCAACCGCGATGGGATTGCTCAGCGTGGCCGTACTAAAGGTAAAGTCTGTTAATTAAGGAGAAGTAAAAATGACTATTAAAGAACAAGCAATGGGTCCAGCAGGTATGGATGCAGATGTAGAAAAGTTTCCACAATTTGAAGCACACGATGCTGCAATGAAAAAACATGCTGGCGCACATAAGCCACAGCATGAAATGATTGCTGAACACAAAGCTGGTCATATGGCTCACCACGAAGCAGTTGCTAAGATGTGCGGCGGCGGTATGGCTAAAGCTAAGAAGAAGTAATCATGGGCGAATTCTCTAAAGAAGAGCTATCTAAGATTAAGGTTAAGGAAGCCGATTGGAAAGCTAAAGCCGATGCTAAAGCAGCTGTTAAAGATGCTGCTCTAGTAAATAAGGTTAGAAGCGCCATGGGTATGAACCAACCAGCTCCAGCTCCAGCTCCAGCACCTGTAGATACTATGGGTAATGTTGCGGGCGCAGCCACAGGCATGAAAAAGGGTGGTAAAGTCGCTGGCAAATTAGCTACTCGTGGATACGGTATTTCAAAATGAAGTCCTCTAGGGGTATGGGCGCAGTGCGCCCCAGTAAACTTCCAAAGGCTTCTGAGTCTGCTGTATTAGCCAAAGGTGGTAAAATTGGGCTATATGAGAATATTCATAAAAAACAAGCACGTATTGCAGCTGGCTCTGGTGAAAAGATGCGTAAGCCTGGGTCTAAGGGTGCGCCTACTAAAGCGGACTTTGTTAAATCTGCTAAAACTGCAAGGAAAAAATAATGGCTACTAAGAATTGGATTGCTGGCGCTATTAAGAAGCCAGGCGCACTACGTAAAGAATTAGGTGCTAAAGAAGGTAAGACTATTCCAGCTAAGAAGTTAGCTGCAGCCGCTAAGAAGCCTGGTAAAATAGGCCAACGAGCACGTCTTGCTGAAACCCTAAAAGGAATGAAAAAGTGATTAAAAAATTCTTAACATGGGTATTAGATTTATTTAAAAAGCCACAAGAGGAAATCAACCCTTGTACTGAAGTTTGGCCTTTTCCAGTACCAGCAGAAAAGAAGAAACCAGTATTAAAGAAAGCCACAACCCGTAAGGCTAAACCAGCAGCAAAAAAACCGGCAGTTGTTGCTAAAACTGCTGCTAAAAAGACCGCTAAAAAGAAAGTGAAGTAATGACTACTTCTGGTACCTCGTCATTTAATCTAGATTTATCTGAGATAGTCGAAGAAGCTTTTGAGCGTTGTGGCTCAGAGCTTCGTACTGGTTATGACTTGCGTACTGCACGCCGTTCTTTAAACCTACTTACTATTGAGTGGGCAAACCGTGGCATTAACCTATGGACCATTGAACAGGGTGTAATACCCATGATTCAGGGAGTAAACACATATGATTTACCCATTGACACAATTGACTTATTGGAACACCAAATCCGTACAAACGCTGGTCAGCAAAATAATCAGACCGATATCACCATCAGTCGCATCAGTGTATCTACCTACTCTACAATTCCTAATAAGCTAGCCCAAGGGCGCCCTATTCAAGTTTGGATTAACCGCCAAAGCGGTGCACAATATCCATTACCAGGACCTAATGGCACAGACCCAGTTACAGGTATTGATGCCCCTAAAATTGTTGTTTGGCCAACACCAGACCAAGGCACTGCTCAAGTCCCTTATTATCAATTTGTTTATTGGCGTATGCGCCGTATTCAAGATGCAGGTGGTGGTGTGAATACCCAAGACATCCCTTTCCGCTTTGTTAATTGCATGGTAGCAGGCTTAGCTTGGTATTTGGCAGCTAAGATACCAACGGTTACTATGGACCGTGCACAAGCCCTAAAAGCTGAATATGAGCAACAGTTCCAATTGGCAGCAGAAGAGGATAGAGAAAAGGCGCCGATTAGGTTTATCCCTCGTCAGACTTATTTAGGTAACGGCTAATGACTACGATGTTCGCCTCCGGGCGTTTTGCCATTGCTGAATGCGATAGATGTGGCTTTAGATTTAAGCTTAAGCAGTTGAAAAAACTGACTATTAAGACTAAGAATGTTAGTATAAAAGTATGCTCCGAGTGTTGGGAAATGGACCAGCCTCAGTTACAATTAGGGATGTACCCCGTGAACGACCCACAGGCTGTACGGGAACCAAGACGAGATAATAGTTATTATCAATCTGGTAATACTGGTTTAGATGTATTTGTTAATGGTGGTATAGGTGTTTTAGCCAATGGTACGCCTAGCGGTGGTAGTAGGGTAATTCAATGGTCTTGGAATCCTGTTGGGCAATCTTATGACTATGGGGAAACCCCAAATAGCTTAGTAGCAGTAACTGCGGTAGGGCAGGTAACAATTAATTAATTAGGAGTAGGACATGGCAAGAGGCGATGGTATTGCAAAAAAGGGACACACAGTAGGTAAAAACCTAGGTGATGATGGCCCATCCGCAAAAATTATGAAAGCAAAGAAAAGTCTTGGCGTATCTAATGAAGAACGCAAAGCTGACGGTATGAACCGTGCTAAGCTAGTTAATCAGTTTGGTTCTACTGGCCTAAAAGGTAAAGGACGTTAATCATGGTTGCTCAAGTTAAACCTACAAAAAAGAACAGCCCTGCTGTTAAAGTTGGTAGAAACCCTGATAATTTGCCAGCAGATAGCTATGCTAAACCTCATACAATGAGCGGTAAAGCCGTTGGTAATCAGTTACCTGCTATATCTACAAAATCTGGTAAAGACTTTATGAATGAGTCTAATATTTCTGTTGGTAATGTAAGCAAAGGTAATTACCCTGCTGAAAAAACTACAGGTGTTGAAACTCGCGGTAATGGCGCAGCTACTAAAGGCCGCAAAGCATATGGTCCTTTGGCCTAAGGGTAAACCCGAATGAACTATGTCCAGCTGTATCAAGCTATACAAGACTATAGTGAGAATACTGAACCGCTATTTGTAACAAATATCCCACGCTTTGTTCAAGAGGCAGAAGATAGGATTTACAACAGTGTTCAGATTCCATCGCTTCGTAAGAACGTTACAGGTAACTGCAGTGCGGGCAACCAATATTTGTCTTTACCAGCTGATTATCTATCTACCTATTCGATTGCCGTGGTTGATTCTGGTGGTAACTATAACTACCTACTTAACAAAGATGTTAACTTTCTACGAGAAGCCTATCCAGCTACAGTTTTAACTAACGGCTCTTATCAGGGTACTCCACAGTCTATTCCTAAGTATTATGCGCTATTTGGTAATCAATATGGCAATCTAGATGCCTTGTCTTTGATTATGGCTCCTACACCTGATTCAAGCTACCCAGTAGAGATGCATTATTTTTATTATCCAGTTTCTATAGTTCAAGGCGTAATTGCTACAGTTACGATAGCTAACGCAGGTTCTGGATATACTAACGGCAACTACCAAGATATTGCCTTGACTGGTGGAAATGGGGTTGATGCTACAGCTACAATTACTGTTTCTGGTGGTGTTGTTACTTCTGTAGTTCTGGGTAATGGCGGTAGCTTTTATATTGCTGGAGACACCCTAAGCGCAGCTACTAGCGACCTTGGAGGGACTGGTTCAGGTCTTTCTATTAATGTAGCCACTGTAAATAACCCCAATGGTGTTAGCTGGCTTGGCGATAATTATGATGCCGTTCTGCTGTATGGTTCTCTACGTGAAGCTATTTTGTTCATGAAGGGTGAACAGGATATGGTTAGCTATTACGAGAAGATGTACGCAGAAGCTCTTGCGCAGCTTAAACGTCTTGGTGATTCGTTAGAAAGAAATGACGCATACCGTAAAGGCCAGACCAGTTTGCCTTATAATCAAGCATGATAAAAATTAATAGACAAGAAGCTAAAAAACAAGGGTTGCCTACTTGTTATGGTTCAGTGTGTCTTAAACATCCAGAATTAGAAGGGTTACGTAGGGTATCTGGTGCATGTATAGAGTGTGCTCGTCTAGCATTAAAACAGCGTAGAGTAAATAAAAAAGATTTAATGCGGGTATATAGTAAAACTGCATACGAAAAACAAAAAGCTGACCCGGTATTGTGGGCAAAAAAACTAGCTGCTGATAAAGAGTACCGAAAGGCTAATAGGGAAAAAGTGTATGCTATGCAGGCAGAATGGAGCAAACGCAACCCTGAAAAAGTTAAAGCTACAGCAAAACGTAACCGCCAAAATAACAAAGCTATGCGGAACGCTAATACCGTTAAAAGAAGGCTTTCTAAGCTAAATAGAACCCCAGCATGGCTTACAGATATCGACTATGAGCGTATTCAAAACGAATACAAATTAGCCGTATTACTGACAAAAGTCGAGGGAGTACAATGGACGGTAGACCATATCATCCCACTACAAGGTGAATTAGTATCAGGGCTTCATGTGCCTAGTAATCTACAGGTTATGAGAGCTTCAGAAAATTACTCTAAACGTAATAAATTTGAGGTTACTCTATGATTTCTCAAGGCCAGTGCAATATATTTAAACAAAACTGCCTAAGCGGGTTGGAGAACTTTGCTGCTGGTACAAGCTATACCTATAAGATTGCCCTTTATACATCCTTAGCTAATCTAACCCCAGATACCGTTGCTTATACTACTACAGGCGAGATTACTGGGTCTGGATACACTGCTGGCGGTAAAGTTTTGACTATTAGCCAAGTACCCACTTATGATGCTTCAAATGATACGGCTTATATTAATTTTTCTAACGTAATTTGGAACCCAGCTTCCTTTACTACTAGATGCGCTTTAATATATAATTCAACTACTGGAGCGGCTGTAGCGGTGTTGGATTTTGGTTCAGATAAGACAAATACAGCAGCAGGTACTTTTACTGTGACTTTTCCAACAGCAACATCAACAACTTCTATTTTAAGGATATCTTAACATGAGCATTGAACAATCAAACTTTGGTGACGCTTCTAGCGCATCAGTAACCCGTGGCACACAGCATGATGAGACTTTGGGAATCCAAGGTTGGTACGATGTTAAGTGCTACGATGCAGACGGCAATCTAAAATGGGAAGATAAAGCTCCTAACTTAGTTACCGCTGTAGGTAAGCAAGCATTATTTGACTACTACTTTGGTGCTACTGGCACTGCTGGTGGTACAGCTTCTGGCGCTAACTACTTAGGTCTTTGCGGTGGTACAGCTACTTACACAGCTGCTGACACTATGGCTTCCCATACTTGGACTGAAGTTGGTGGCACAAATGCTCCAGCGTACACAGGTAACCGTCAATCAATTAACTGGACTGCAGCGACATCCTCTGGTACAACACCATCAAACGTGACTACCAAAACAGGCGGCGCTATTACTTTTGCTATGACTAGCTCTGGTACAGTTAATGGCTGCTTTATTAACTCTGGCGCATCTGCTTCTGCTACTAAAGATACAACTACTGGCGTTTTGTATTCTGCTGGTAACTTTACTGGTGGCTCAAAAACTGTAGCAAACGGCGACTCTTTAGCAGTTACATACAGCACTACAGCTACTAGTTAATTAGGAGCCTAACATGGCTCTGGCGCTATACGATAGAGTACAGCAAACTGGAACAGCCAATACAACCGTAAGTTTTACTTTAAGCGGCTCTGTAACTGGCTTCCAGTCTTTTGCCGTTGTTGGAAATACAAATACTACATACTACTCAGCGACTGACCAATCAGGTAATTGGGAAACTGGGCTAGGTACATACTCAACAACTGGCCCTACCTTAACCAGAACTACGGTATACCAGTCAAGCAATTCAAATGCCGCAGTTACTTTTAGCGGTACAGTTAACGTATTTGTAACTTACCCATCTGGGCGGAGTGTGAATCTTGACGCTAGTGGAAATTCTACAGCTTTGGGTACTCCTGTTTCTGGTAACTTAACTAACTGTACATTCCCAACGCTTAATCAAAACACTACAGGTACATCTGGTGGTATTGCCGTATCAGGTGGTTGGTCGGTATCTCCATCTGGAACAAAATTAAATTTTATCTATAACGGCGTAACAGTAGCTTCTTTAGACTCGTCCGGTAACTTCATTGCTAAAGCAAACGTAACGGCATATGGAACACCGTAATGGCTACATATCTACCCGGGTCTGGTGCGCTTAGTTTAAACGACATAGATACATTGTTTAGTCTAGGCAAAAATTTAAACAGTTACCGTGGAACAACATACTACACTTCGAGTTCTGGGCCATTTACTTTTCCAAGTACTTCATCAGCTATTTCTATAAGTTCATTTTACGGAACGGGACCAACGGCAAATAGAGTAGCTATTAGTTATACTTTTGCTTCAAACACAGCAGACGCATCTTTAAACGTAACATCTATCAGTGGGTATTCTGCAGGTAATAGTGATATCACTATTTATGTTAATAGCGGCGTTTATCTTTGGGCAAGTTCAACCGGTAATGCTGGATTATCTTTATTGGGGGGTACTTCCGGGGACACGTTAACTTTAGTAAACAACGGTTACATTATAGGTTGCGGAGGAACAGGCGGAAACGCACTTCTTGTTTCACCGTCTGGGTCTGGTAATAATGGTGGAAACGCACTTTCTATAAGTTTCCCAATTATTATTAATAATACATACGCTTCTGCTTATATTGCTGGCGGTGGAGGTGGCGGTGCTGCTGCTGGTCATAGTAGTGGTAAATTTGGAGATATTGCTGCCGGTGACGGTGGCGGCGGCGCTGGTGGCGGACAGGGGGGAGCTTATGCAAGCTCTGGCGTGACTGGCGGCGCTGGCGGCAGCGTAGGTTCAGTGGGTGGCGACGGTTCAGAAATAATTAGCGGTAATCTTACTGTAGGTAGCCCTAATTCAGGAAAAGGTGGTGGTGCTGGCGGGGGCGGCTCTGGTATTGGTGCAGCTTCTGGTGGTGGTGGTGGACGAGTGTTACCAGGTACAGGTGGGGAAGGTGGCCATAGCGGAGGTAATCCAATAGCTGCTGGTACTGGAGGTTCTGGAAATAGCGTTGGTGGAGACTATATTTCTAGTGGTGGCGGCGGTGGCGGAGGTTGGGGTGCTTCCGGAGGAAATGCTTCTAACGGAAGAAACCAAAGTGGTTCACAAACTTATTACGCAGGAACTCCGGGTTTGGGTGGAAAAGCGGTTGCGTTAAATGGAAATTCAGTAACATGGGTATCCGGAGATACATCTAGAGTATATGGGGCAATATCATGATAACTATTACAATACCTTTTTTACAAACTATGAATGCTTGCGAAGGTGGCATCGAATGGACTAAAAATTGGTTTATTTCTATTAATGTTACAGAGTGTACATATGAATACGGCAGAGAAAATTTAAACGCCTATTGTAAAAATAATCCTGATATTACAGTAGGTTGGATGACTTGGTATGATTCTTTACCAACGAACCCCAAAGCAATAATGTATTTTCCAGATTGGAAATATTTAAGTGAATTTAAATTATTAAATATTTTTACTAACGTATACGACACTTTTACAAATTTATCTGATGCTCAAGCACAATTAGAAAAAAATAAAACGGAATATATTGATAGTCAAAAAAACAAGTTTTCAGTAAACCAAGACGTTGATAACCCAGACGGTTCTACAACATGGATTCCTGTTGACCCTTTTACTTTTGACAAAGAAGACGATTACCAAGTATTTGACATTTTTTCTGGACAATATACAATGTGTTCTAATCTAGCAGAAGCGAAAGCAACACAACGCGCAATAGAAGAAAAACTTTGTAACGCAGTAATGCCACCTATCCAGCAACAAATAGCAAGTGCAGATGGCAACGAAACAGCTTGGATTGATATTTAAAAATGTTCGGATATGCCGCTTTTGCTCAGCCTGCTTTTGCGGCATTAGGTAGTTCTAATTACGTTTTAAGTATTACAGAAGCGTTTACTGTTGGTGACGTCCAAGTTGGGGGTATTTTATTTACTGTAACTATAACTGAGCCTCAAACTTTAGCAAATACGCAAACGGTAATACCTACATATGTGGGTTTGGTTTCAGAAATTTTAACTGCAGCAGATTCAAGCACAGCTACCGTTGCATTTATAAGCACATTAACAGAGCCAATAACTAATTCAGATTCTAGTTTAGTTTTAGCTAGTTTTGTTTCTTCAGTTTCTGAAAATTTTGTATATGCGGATACGCCAACTGTAGTAAAAACCCAATACGTATCAATTACTGAACCACAAAGTATTGCGGACGCCGCTTTAGGATTAGCTAGATTTGTAGGGGCTGTTTCAGAGTCAATTTTATCAGATTATGATTCTGAAGCAATAGTAGCAACGTTTATTACATATATTACCGAGGCTTTAACCGTAGCAAACGCTCAAAGTGCTATTTTACAGTTTACTTCCACGGCAACAGAAAACCTTAATTTAGCAGATATAAACAATGCTACAGCAGCCTATATTAAAACAACCACAGAAAACATCAATTTATTAGATTCCCCAATAGGCTTTGCTTGGGTTAAAATAGACAACACTGAGGGGACTACTTGGACCCTTATAGATAATAGACAGTAGAGACCAATATGGCTTTAGTACTTTTAGACCGTGCGCAGGAAACCGCAACAGCAAATACGACTGTTAGCTTTACCTTGCTTGGCGCTACTACTGGCTATCAAACCCTAGCGGGCGTTGGCGATACAAACACGACCTATTATGGCGCTACAGACGGTACAAACTGGGAAGCGGGTATTGGCACTTATTCCACGACAGGCCCAACCTTAACCCGTACTACAGTTTTATCTTCCTCTGCTGGTGGCACTACTCCTGCTACATTCTCTGGAACCGTTACAGTCTTTATTGACTACCCATCTAGCAAATCAGTTTATCAAGGCGGCGCATTTCAAGGCACAATCGACAACACAGTCATTGGCGCAACAACCCCAGCCGCTGGTAAATTTACTACTTTAGAATCAACTGGTACAGCAACATTAGGCGATGCTTCAACTACCTATATTCAAGTTATTGGTGATGCTTCTTATCCTGGCATTTACGCTACTGGCGGTACAAATACCCCATTAGTCTTACAACCTTTAGGTACAGGCGCATTACAAGCACAAAAGACTACTTCATCAGCAACAGGCGGTAACGCTAGGGGTGCTAATGCGGTTGATTGGCAGACTGTTAGAACCAACGCTGGATATGTAGCAAGCGGAGCAAACTCTGTAATTGGTGGCGGGCAAAGTAACCAAACAGCAGGAAATTCTGCTGTAGTTGCTGGAGGATTTAACAACACTATTGGCGGGCAAACTGCGGCTGTTATTGCTGGTGGTAGATTAAATTCTGTTAATGGTGTTTCGGATTATGGGGCTATTCTTGGCGGTTATCAAAATACATCAAGTGGATATTTTAATCTTATTGGTGGTGGCTATTTAAATTCAGGAACATCAGGTTCAACAGTAACAACTCAAACTACAACAATTGCTGTAAGTGCTGGAACAACACTTTATTTATCTAGCGCCAATGCAAACATTAAAGTTGGTCAGATAATTATTGGTACTGGTATTACAAGTTTTTCCTACGCAACATCAACAGTAACTACTGGTACTGCCGCAGTAATGAACACTTCTACCATTAGCGGAACAACGCTTACTGTAGGCTCTTTAGCATCAGGCACAATCATTGCTGGTCAGGTCTTAACTGGTACTGGTGTAACTGCTGGTACTTATATCGTTAGTGGTGCTGGTTCTACTTGGACAGTTTCTACATCACAGTCAGTAAGTTCTACAACAATTACTGGCACAGCTTATACATTCACAATCAGTCAAAATGCTACAACTGCCGCTGGTGTTACTTTATCTTTCTACACACCTCATGGAGTAGTAGTCGGTGGTGGTAATAACCAAGCAACAGGCGCATATAGCTTTATTGGTGGCGGTGGTGATGCTGGTACTGCATCTAAAAGAAATTTAGCTAGCGGTGACTGGAGTTTTATTGGGGGTGGGCAAGCTAATACTGCATCTGGTGGTGGGTCTAGTGTTTTGGGTGGCGGATATGATTCAACTTCAAATGTCACATACCCAAATACAGCTTCTGGTTCTATGTCAACAATTGTTGGCGGTGGTCAAAACACTTCATCCGATTTTGCTTCTGCAACTATAGGGTCTTACGCTGGCACAGCAAATGCTAGGGTATCTGTAGTTGCTGGCGGATATTATGGAACATCAAGAAGTATTGTTGGTAACTTTGTTATGTCAGCAAGTAGGCAGCCAGTATCAGGTTCTTCTGGTGTATCACAAGCCGCATTATTAATTCTTGGCAGACAAACCACAGACGCAACTGCTACAGTTTTAACAAGCGATACATCAGCTGCATCAGGAACAAACCAAGTAATTCTACCTAACAACTCTGCTTATTACTTTAAAGCTAGAGTAATTGCTGGTGTAACTGGTGCAGGAAATACAAAGGCTTGGACACTAGAAGGTGCTATTAAGCGTGGTGCTGGTGTAGGTACAACTGCTATAGTTGGAACAGTAACGACTACAGTAGTGGCGGCAGACGCTGGCGCAAGTACTTGGACAGTCACAGCCACAGCCGACACAACCAATGGTGGATTAGCAATAACAGTAACAGGACAAGCGGCAACAACAATAAGATGGGTTGCCAAAGCTGAAACAGCAGAAATGACATTCTAATTTTTTAAGGAGCAAGAGAAATGATTCCATACAAACAAGCACTACAAGAAATAGCCGATGAGATTAACAAGTCTTTGGCAGAAATGCCTGATGATGAAACAAGACAATTAGTTTTAGATTCTTTTAGCAAACAAATGTTTTGCGACACAAGAAAAACACAAGAGAAATGAACGCAAATGAATTAGCCGATGCACTAGAAATACGGGCAAAAATCCGTAGGCAAGCAACCAGTCGTAAAAGCGTACAAGAAGGTGCTAACGATAGACTTGCTGACCAACTAGAACAGGCGGCTTTTGTAATACGGAAACAAGTAAAAGAAATAGAAATACTTAAAAGATGTATAGGCATTGAACCACAGAAGTAACTTATTGATTTATATAGCATTTACCAGTAAAACTTAATTTTCTAAAAATACAGGGAAAAAACCATGGCACTACGATTATCAGTTGCAACTCAATTTGGCGTACCAGCCCCACAAGCCTACGCTAGAATTACGAACTTCTACGGCACTAAGGACAATCTCCAAGTGCAAGTGGCAATTCACTACGACCAAGCGGCTAGAGAAGCAAATATGGCAACGGTTCGTGAAGATGCTCATTACATTGCAATCGAGGACTTAAAAGGCGACCTGATTCCAGCTATCTACGAAGTCCTCAAAACCTTTGAGCAGTACAAGGGCGCAGAAGACTGCTAAGGTTATAGGTGTTCGCTAAGCAGCCAATTGCTTCTGGCTCTTTTGTAGCTAGAGGCTTTATTAAGTCTAGGGTTTCGGTAACTGAACCCTATACGGTTGCGGACTCAGAATCTGGACTGCCTACTTATGTTCAGGCTATTACCGAGATTTTAACCGTTGCGGACTCTAATTCTGCGGCTGCGGCATTTTTAAGCTCTATTAGTGAGGCTTTTACTTCTGCTGATTCTGCATCGGTTGTTGCTAGTTTTTTAAGCAGTATTAGTGAAGACTTAAATGTTGCGGATGCTAGTTCTGTTCTAGCTAGTTTTTTAAGCAGTATTAGTGAAGACCTAAATTCCGCTGACTCCCAGTCAGTTGCTGCTACATTTATTTATTCTATTTCTGAAAGCCTAACCCTAGCCGATTCTAGTACTGTAGTTACAGCTTTCCTAAGCGCTATTACAGAAAACCTAGATGCTGCCGATACCGCATCTGTATTAGCTAGTTTTTTAAGTTCAATTTCTGAGGATATCCTTTCTGAGGCTGATGCCGAGTCGGTTATTGCTACGTTCTCAGTAGCCGTCGTTGAGTCAATCCTAGCGGAAGCCGATAGCGAATCGGTAATTGCAACATTTACTGCGGCTATTTCTGAAGCATTAAACATTGCGGATTCAGAGTCGGTTGTCCTAGCTTTTAACGCAGCAATCACAGAATCTACAACCCTAGATAATGCCCAAGCGGTACAGGCCGCCTTTGCTGCTGCAGTTCAAGAAGCCACAACCCTAGCAGAAACCGAGACTGCCGTAGCTAGCTTTACAGCCTTTGTTAGTGAGAATTCTACCTTTGCCGATGCCCCTGCAGCTATTGTTTCTTTTGTATCTAGTATTGCCGAGGCGCTAGGCATAGCCGAATCTGAAGTAGTAGTTAAAATCTACAACTCTGCCATCACAGAAGCCTTGAGCGCAGCTGATGCAGCTACAGCCATACGTATTCAAAATGCCTTAATAGCAGAAAACATTAACCCCGCTGATGCTATAACCGTAATTGCCTCATTTAGTAGCCAGATAACCGAGAATTTGGTATTATTGGATAGCCCATTCCCGCGTGGATGGTATGCTATTAACGATGGGCAGGCGGGTAATTGGGCTGCAGTAAATAACACAGAATCAAATACTTGGACAAGCATTAACGACGGACAAACAGTAACTTGGGTACCAATTAATAATAACTACCCATAAAGGATAAAACATGTCAAGCACTTACTCACCCATATTACGGACCGAACTAATCGGTTCTGGAGACCAAGCCGGTGCTTGGGGCGCAACTACAAACTCAAACTTCCAATATATCTTTGAATCAGCAATTGCTGGCTATGTAGCAGTTACTGTTAGCCCAAGCTCAAATAATCAGGTTCTTACCTACGTAAATGGCCCATCTGCTTCCGCTGCATTAGACCAGTCTATCTATGCAATTATTAAATTAAATGCAGGTACTTTGGGTGCTAATTTTAATATTTATGCACCACCAGTAAGTAAAACTTTTATTATTTGGAACAATACTAGCTATGCTGCTACGTTTTATAACTCTAGTGTTATCGGCAATACAACTGCAGCAGGTTCAGGCGTAACAGTCCCAGCAGGTTCTAAAGTATGGATTTGGTCAGACGGTACTAACTTCTGGGGTAACGATACTATTGCTAATAACTTAACTGTTACAGGAAACTTAAGTATTGGTGGTAATGAAACTATTACAGGTACTTTAGGGGTTACTGGTATAGCAACATTTACCGCCCAGCCTATCATGTCTAGCCTAACTGCTTCTCAAGCGGTATTTACAGATGGGTCTAAAGGATTAATAAGTGTAGCTAATACTGGTACAGGTTCAAATGTTCTTGCAGTATCCCCAGCTTTAACTGGTACGCCAACAGCCCCAACACCATCTGGTAGCGATAACTCAACTACTATTGCTACAACAGCATTTGTCCAGTCTAAAGTTGGTACCCTTGGTACTATGGCTACTCAAAATGCTAATGCTGTAGCTATTACTGGTGGAACACTTAATGGTGTTACTGGTACATCATCTGGATTAACTGTAGGAACTGCTGGTACTTGTACAGGTAATGCTGCAACTGCAACAGCCCCTGCTGGTGGTGGAACATTTTTAACTTCTAGTACTAAACTTGGTTTGGGCATTACAGGTGAGACTTGGCACAATTTAACTGGCACAAACGTAGCTAACCAAACCTATACAAATAGCCGTTCATACCCAATCATGGTAAATATTCAATTGCACTCTGGTTCATCTGGAACTAACCCATCTTATCTATATGTTAACGGTAATGCAGTAGCAAACGTTAACGGGGGTGGTTGGACTGGCGGTATGGATGCAGTATGTTCAGCAATTGTACCTCCTGGTGCTACATATTCTACAAATTCATCCTCCGCTGGAAGTAGTTGGTGGGAATTGTATTAATGAAAGAGTTTTTAAACCAACTTCTTACTGGTAAAGATAACCACACGCAGGATATTGCGCGGTGGAGTTGGATGATTTGCTTGCTTGCTATTATTGCCTTGGCTGGGTATGAAGTAATGCACGGTACAGTTAGCCTAAGAGAAGTTGCTGAAGCATTTGGTATTGTCGCTGGCGCTCATGGCGCCGCTGTTATGCTTAAAAAAGATACGGAACCAGAATAATGTGGGGACTATTAAGTGGGTACATTAATTACATCAAAGTTGGACTGGCTGTGGGTATTTGCGTTGGCCTTTTCACTTGGGGCTATAGCATTGGTCATAGCGGACTCGTGGAATACAAGGCAAGAGTCGAAGCCACCGCCAAAACACAAGAAGAAAAAATCCAATCAATCCAAGCACAACACGAATTAATCAATAAAGGAATATCAGATGAGTATGAAGGCAAGCTTGCTGCTTTGCGTAATTATTATGGCAGGATGCAGCTCAACCCCAGTAGCAGTCCAATGTCCGGCATTTCCCCAACCCCCAAAGGAACTGATGCAGCAACCGCCTACCCAGTACTTGTTGAACAATGCGCTGAAACAACCCTCCAAGTAAATTTATGGCAACAATGGGCTACAGAGCACGGATTAATTAAATGAGTCCTGAACAGTTAAAATCTCTTGGTATTGATGAAAAATGGTATGAACCATTAGTTGCTACTTTTGTAAAGTATGGCATCTCTACTACTAAGCGACAAGCTGCTTTTTTGGGTCAGTGCATGCATGAATCTAATAATTTTAGAACCCTAGAAGAAGACTTAGACTATTCAGCTAATGCGCTTATGCGTGTTTGGCCTAGTCGTTTCCCTGACCACGATGTTGCTGATAAGTATGCACATAATCCTGAAAAGATAGCTAATAAAGTATATGCAGGTCGTATGGGTAATACCGAAGACGGCGAGGGGTTTAAGTACAGGGGAAGAGGGGTCATCCAGCTAACTGGTAAGGATGAATATTTATTTTGTGGTTCTAGCCTTGGGATTGATACAATTAGTAATCCAGATATTATTCTTGAGCCTAAATGGGCTTGTATGTCTGCTGGTTGGTTCTGGAACAAAAAAGATTTAAATTCCTGTGCAGATTCTGGGGATTACAAAGAGATGACCCGTAGAATTAACGGGGGTATGAATGGATATGACGAGCGCGTAGTAAAAATTGCTGCCGCACAAAAAACACTGGATACCTACTAATGCCATTACAAAAACTACAATTTAGACCTGGTATCAACCGAGAAGGCACAACACTTTCCAATGAAGGTGGCTGGTATGCGGGCGATAAGATTCGTTTTCGTTCGGGTCAGGTAGAAAAGATTGGTGGCTGGGTACTCGATGGTGGCACGGTATCTACAGGTGGAAACATGGTTGGGGTTATCCGTTCTTTGTGGAACTGGATTGGTCTTAACGGCTATAACTACATGGGTATTGGTACAAACCAAAAGTTCTATATTCAAAACGGTACAGGCGGCTATGAATACGACGTTACACCTATTCGCTATGTGGCACCTTCTGGCAACACTACTTTTACTGCTACTAATGGCTCGTCTATAATTACTGTAACAGATGCAGGCCATGGTGCGCAGACTGGTGACTGGGTTACTTTTAGCGGTGCAGTTAGTCTTGGTGGTAACGTAACAGCTGCTGTTTTAAATGCAATTACTGGCTATCAAATTACTTATGTCTCCTCTTCACAATTTACAATTACTGTACCTGTAACAGCTAACTCAAGCGATTCAGGTAATGGTGGTGGCTCTGTTGTAGCTACATACCAGATTACTACTGGTAGCGATATCTATACTACCAACGTAGGTTGGGGTGCAGGTGGTTGGAGCGGTGTAACTACTGGGTATACATCTACAGGCTGGGGTGCAGCAGCACCTGCTGGTCTTGGTATTGGCGTGCAGTTGCGTTTATGGAGTCAGTCTAACTTTGGCCAAAACTTGCTATTTAACCCACGTGGTGGTCCTATCTATTACTGGGTTGTAGATGGTGCAAACTCCAACGTATACAACGTAGCTCAAGTTATATCTGCTTCAAATACTAATACCCAAAATGGTACAGCTTGGTGGTATGGAGATACTAATACTCCTCAAATGGCTAACTATATATTGGTGTCTGATGCTAGCCGCTTTACTATTGCATTTGGTACTAATGACTATGGCTCATCTACACAAAATCCAATGCTTATTCGTTGGTCTGACCAAGAAAGCGTATTAACTTGGACCCCCTCAATTACTAACCAAGCTGGTAGTTATCTTCTTAGCCATGGTTCAACTATTGTTAGTGCACTCCAATCTCGCCAAGAGATTCTAGTATTTACTGACGCTGCTATCTACTCTATGCAATATTTAGGTGCCCCTTATGTTTGGGGTTTCCAATTACTTGCTGATAATATCTCTATTATTGCCCCTAATGCTGCATCTACAGTAAATAACGTTACTTACTGGATGGGTCAAGATAAGTTCTATATGTATTCAGGTCGTGTAGAAACATTACCTTGTACCTTGCGTGAGTATGTATATCAGAACATTAATATGGTTCAGTCTCAACAGTTCTTCTCTGGAACTAACGAGGGCTTTAATGAAGTATGGTGGTACTATTGTTCTGCCAATTCAAACTACATTGACCGTTATGTAATCTATAACCACTTAGAGCGTATTTGGTACTACGGTAATTTACAACGTACTGCTTGGCTAGATAGTGCATTGCGCTCAACACCTACTGCAGCTAATTATGTTGTAGGAAGCACAACCTATTCTACTTTGCTGTACCATGAAAATGGAGTTAATAATGGTGAAACAAACCCTCCATCGGCTATTGACTCTTATATACAATCTTCTGATTTTGATATTGGTGATGGGCATAATTTTGGGTTTGTGTGGCGTATCATTCCAGACGTTTCTTTTAATGGTTCAACAAACAATAATCCGTCGTTAAACTTCACTGTATTACCACGGCAAAACCCTGGCGCTCCTTATGGGCAGGATGATAACCCTGCAGTAGTTAGTACACAAAACTACCAGAACCAACGTACCTATGAAGTACAACAGTTTAGCGAATATGCTTATGTGCGGATGCGTGGTCGTCAGATGGCATTTAAAATTGAGTCAAACCAACTTGGAACCCAATGGCAGCTAGGTGTACCCCGTATTGATATTAGGCCTGATGGAAGAAGATAATGTCTACCCCAAATACCATAGCCCCCCGATTACCCGTTGCGCCCATTGAATATGACCAGCGCTTCATGGAAGAGTTTCTTCGTATATTACGTCTTTATTTTGCTCAGCTAGATAATAATGGCCCAATTCAAGGAACTACGTTAAATTTAAGCACAATTAATCAAACGACTGGGGTACCCGCAGTATCCATACCAACCCAAACTAGCCTAGCAACCTTACGTACTGGTGATGTGTACTACGATACAACGGCTGGGAATGTGCTAAAGATTAAGACATAACAACGACATATTAATGATAAAATTGGACAAATTCAAGGAATAGGCCATGGCAGGAATATTAGGAAACGATAGCAGTTTGACTAGCAAAGCAGCTCAGCTTGCTGCTGCTATTACTGGTGACGCACCCCAACAAGGTAACCCTGAAGAAGGTAAACAAGTTGTAGCTATTCTATTACATGATTTTAAACTTCGTGGTTTAAACCCTAAACTAGGTATTGCTGGACTTTTAAAAGGGGTCCAACAAGGGGTTGTTAAGCTTATAAAAAAAGATAACACGGTTATGGCAGTTCAGAAACTAAACCCTATTACTGCTAAAGTGCACTTTTTTACCCTAGACCCAGAAGCCCAATTTCAGCAAATAGTCAAAGGCTTTATAGACACCCTTAGGCAAAATGGCTGTAAAGTAATTTATGATGTTGTAGCAGACCCACATAATGTTCGTGCGATAGCTGCAGCAGGGGGGCATTTACAACCACCAGATATACCTGGTATGAAATTTAAGGCTTTACTATGAGTCAAGTAGTATTAAATACTACCCAAAAAGTTGAGGCTTTGCTACCTGAACTTCGAACTTTACCGCAAGTAGATTGTGATACCCAGCATTATTTTGGTCCTAATATGTACATTAGGCAAGTGACTATGCCAGCAGGCTCTGTTATTATTGGTAAATCTCATAAAGCAGAGCATATGTGCATTATGTTACAAGGGCATATGCTGATTGTAAATGAAGATGGCTCAAAAACTGAGCTAGTAGCCCCTAAAACTTTTGTTGGAACCCCAGGACGCAAAGTTGCGTACATACTGGAGACGACCGTTTTTCAAAACATTTTTGTAACTGATGAGACAGACATAGAGAAACTAGAGAATATGCTCGTCGGTAATACCCAGCCATTGCTGGAACAGGGAGATTGATATGGCTGTAATTGACTGCGCAGTTGCAGTAGGTTCATTCGTTGGGGCAGATGCTCTTGGTGCTGGTGCTGCGGCTGTAGCTGGCGGTGCGATTATGGGTGCTGGTGCTGGTGCTCTTTATAGTGGCATTACTGGTGATGGTAATATTTTAAATAGTGCTCTTAATGGTGCTCTTATTGGCGGCGGTATTGGCGGTATCGGTGGTGCTGTTGGACTTACTGGTGCATCTGGTAGTTTATTTGGCGCCCCACAAGCTGGTGCGTTAAGCGGTGTAGGTAGTTCTCTTTTCCCAGCGGCTACTGGTGCCGTTACTCCAACAGTTGCTGCCCCTATTGCTGCCAGTAGCATTGGTAGTTCCGCTGCTCCTGCTATTGTAGATACTACTATACCTTCTGTAGGTGCAACAAATGCTGTAACACCTTCTATGGTGGCTGCGGCTAATGCAACTACAGACCCTATAGGTGCCATGGGGTATATGACTAGTGCAACACCTTCAGAACTTGCTGCTGCTACTGGCCCAGGCGCACAACTTGCTGCTCCTAGCTTTTGGGACTCTGGTATGGGTACCGCAGCTAAATGGGGCGCTGGCTTAATGGCTGCTAATGCAATTATGAATAACGATGGTAAAAAATATGGCACATTATCTCAAAGCCAAGTTCAATCTTTACCACTACAGTACCAATCTAACTTCGGTACATACAAACCTTTAGATACTTCTGTTATGCGCCCTATGGGTCCTGCAATTGGATATACTGGAACTCCTTATGGCGCTCCTGGTTATGTTGGTAGTCGTATTGGTTATGCAGCTGGTGGCGCTATTGATGGTGGTCTCTCTGATGCTAACCCTACACAAAATCCAAGTGTTGGTCCTGTAGAACAAATGTCTCGTGATAATGCACTTGGCCAAAACCAAATGTTCCCACAAGCCAATATTAATAGCCCAGCTTTTTCAAGTGCAACTAATACCCCAATGGGTACAAATATGATTGCCGCCGCTGGCGATACTAATGTCGACCCTTATACTGGCGCTGAACGATTTGCTGATGGTGGTTTGCTAGAAAACATAGCTACTATGCCAATTCGTCAGTTAGAAGCAGCTGCTAATAATCCTGAGCAAGCATTGCTTGGAGCCAATACTCCATTTGAAACTTCTATGTGGAATGGCTTGCTTGGTACAAATTACACACCAACAACTAATATGTGGGGCACTCCTACTGATGCAGCAGTTGCAGGGGATGTTTCTCATCGTCCACAATATGCAGCCCAAGGCGGTATTATGCAAGGGTATGCTCAAGGTGGAGTTCCTAATTTAGGTGGCTATGCAGCTGGTGGAAACCCAAGATTATTAAAAGGACCAGGCGATGGTATGTCAGATAATATTCCAGCGGTTATTGGACAAAAACAACCTGCAAGGTTGGCTGATGGTGAGTTTGTTGTACCTGCTGATGTTGTCTCGCATCTCGGTAACGGCTCTACTGATGCTGGTGCAAAGAAATTACATAGCATGATGGACAATGTTCGTAAGGCTAGAACTGGACGTAAGGCACAAGGCAAACAGATTAAAGCAGATAAATTTATTCCAAAATGACCCTAACTGTCCGCCAAATTGGTCCTAAATGCATGCCCAGGGCTTTCCCTGAGTTTAGGTCTTTTATTGCGGAAGGGCTAAAAGATACGGATGACTGCACTGCAGATGATGCAAAAGAGTATTTAGAAAGAGGAGATTGGTTATTATTTTCTGTTTATGATGACCAAAACGTAGTTAAAGGTGCTTATGTTGTTACCTATAACCATGCTCCTGCTGGTAAAATTGCGATAATTATATCTGCTGCAGGTAAGGGGTTGGCTAGCACTGAAGTGTTTGGTCAGCTATGTGAAATTGTTAAAGCATCAGGCGCTACAAAATTCCAGGCATTAGCCAAAGAATCAGCAGCTAGATTATATAAACGTGTTGGCTTTGAGAATAAAGCTATATTAGTGGAGAAGACATTATGGGTGGCATAGTAAGTTCAATTTTTGGTGGCGGCGGTGGCGGTGGAAGTTCTCCAGCCCCTTCTCCTACTTCTCAAAATATTACTACATCTAATATTGCTCCATGGGCACAATCGGGTGTATCTGACCTTATTAATGCTGGTATGGGTCAAGTATTTCAAACTAATCCAGATGGTTCAATTAATACAAATGCAATTAAAGGCTATACACCGTTTAATGCTAATACTCCTGCAGGGCAAGAATGGGTACAGGGTGCGGCGGGTAGCGTAGCTGGGTTCTCTCCACTTCAGCAACAAGCTCAACAAAACATTGCTAACATGCAAGTGCCTGGTCAGTATGGTCAAGCTATGGATATGTCCACTATGTCTGGTCTTGGTTCTTTAGGCACTACTGGACAAGCTGCTGGCTATGGTGGTCTTGGTGCTATTGCTGGTCGTCAAGGGGAAATGGCTGGTATGTCTTATGGACAAAACGCTACAGACCCTAATGCCGTTGCTGCATATATGAACCCATACTTGCAAGCTACTTTAAACCCAGCGTTGCAGTTACAAGCACAACAGTTTGGCCAGATTAATGCGCAGAATCAAGGTCAAGCCACGCAACAGGGCGCATTTGGTGGTGGCCGCCAAGCCATTATGCAAGGATTAAACCAACAGAATCAAATGCTTGCACAGAATCAATTAGTTGGTAATGCTTATAACCAAGCGTACAACACAGCCAATCAAAATATGCAAAATGCAGCCAGTCTCGGTATGCAAGGTGCTGGTCTTGGTATTTCTGGTGCTCAAGCTGGTCTTGCTGGTGTTGGTGCACAACAAGCTGGTTATGGTCAATTAGGTGCTCAAGGTACTAACCTTGCAAATATTGCTGGTGCTCAGACTCAACAAGGTCTTAATATCAATGCGGCTCAACAAGCTGCTGGTGCAACACAACAACAAAACCAACAGAATATTCTCAATCAAGCAATGGCCAACTACAATACGGCTCAGACTTACCCAATGACACAGTTGGCACAGTTAGAGTCTATGTACACTGGTGCTCCACAAAACATTACTTCATCTACATACTCTGCTGCTCCTAGCACTACATCTCAGTTAGCTGGTCTTGGTACCGCTGCTATTGGTGCATCTAAACTTATGTCCGCTGCTAAAAAAGGCGGATTACCAAAAGAGTTTGAGGTTAAGAAGTTTAAAGAAGGTAAAGAAGTTAAAGATGACAATACGCAGGAATGGCTTGACATGCTTAATTTTTCTGCTAACGCCCCATCAGCTAAATATGTAGAAGGTTTAGGAATGCAAAACCCACCTCCTATGGTTAATGGCCGTGTAGGTGCAAACGTCGATGCTTTAGGTGGAAATATTCGTGCTGGTTTATCTGGCACAGCAATGATGACCCCCGATAAACGAATTGTAACTAAACCAGGGGCAGTAGATGTTGGGTATAGAACTGCACAAAATTCTGAATATGACCCATATCTAGACATGAATGCGTATAGGTCTATTAATGCAATTCCAGGAAAAGGATATGCTCAAGGTGTAAACGCTAAATATACAATACCCTTTGTTTCTGGTGGGATTGCAAGCGGTGTACCTGCAGCAAAATTAGATTATATGCTTGGTAGCTTAGATGACCAGCAGTTAGCTATGAAAGCCGACCCAAAACAAAATGACCCACAGACTTCACAGGCTGCACAAAGTGAACAAGCTTTCCGTGCACAAATGCGCCCAGCAGGAATTGGTCAAAACTATAACTTTAATGCCGCTGGTGGTGGCATAGTTGCGTTTGCTGAAGGTGACCAAGTAAAAGGTGATAGTTCCGACATTAAGTCTTTGTTGCTACAAGAGTACAAAACTCCAATCGAAGAACAAATTGCTAAGAACAAAGCACTACTACCTAACACAGACTTTGCTACTAAATATGGCGACATGTTAAGTAAAGTAGGTTATGACTTTGATGCTGATAAAAAGCAAGCTCAGGGTTTACGCTTACTCCAAGCTGGCTTAGGCATTATGGGTGGTACATCTCCATTTGCTGCAGCTAATATTGGACAAGGTTCACAAGCTGCATTACAAGGCTACGGTGAAGATATCAAGGGTATGAAGCAACAACAGATGGACTTGGCCAAACAACAATTTGAACTTGGTAAGTTCGGTTACAATTCTGCTGCTGACCTTGTTAAAGCTGCTCAGACAGATAGAAAAGGCGTTCTTGCTGACCTTACTAAAATTTACGGCGACGAGAAATCAGCTGAGGCTCACCTTAAAGCAGCTGAAATTTCTGCAGGTGCTACCGTACAGGCTGCAACAATTGGTGCCGAGAAAGCTAATGCTAAAGAGAAAGCCGGTATTCAGACTGAGTTTGATGCATTGGTTGCACAAGGCTACGACAAAGATAGCCCAATTACTAAGCAAATTGCACAACAGAATTACTTTGCTGCAACCCGTCCTTATGGTGCCTCATCTATGGTTAGCGCTATTGGTCAACGTATTGCACAAGATGGACAAATTAAATCACTTAATACTCAGCTCCAAATTGCACAAATGAGTAACGATGCTGATAAAATTAAAACTATACAAGCACAGATTGCTGCTAGAACCCAGGCTATTCAACAGGAAGTTCAAAGTAATGCTGGAGCGGTTAAAGCGGGTAGTCCTACACCAGTAGTTACCCCTACTCCAATTCCTCCACCAGCCCCAGCTAAACCTGCTATACCTCCAGGTACTTTAAAACGAAACCCAGATGGTTCATTTAATTACGAACTAACTCCGCAAAATCCCCAATAGTTAGGTAAAATACAACGATGCCAGTCGTAAATATACCTAATGTTGGGGCGGTAAACTTTCCTGATTCCATGTCCCAGGCGGATATTCTTTCCGCTATTCAAAATGACATACTGCCTAATTACGTTAATAAGCAAGCGCAGGAAGAACAACAGACTCAAGCACCTGCACAGCAAGCACCTACTGAAGGATATGGCTTAGCAAGCGCATTTAAAGATGTAATTAGCGCCCCTGGCGATGTGCTCTCCCCAAGCCAAGCAACTTTGGGCGCTGGTGAAAAAGGTATAGTTAATGCAAAACAAGCGGTATCTAACGCACAGCTTGCACAACTCATAAACAACCAAGCTGCCGATAAAGAACAATACGGCGAATATTATGAGCGTGCTCCTAAAAGTGAACTAGAAAAAATTAGTGCCCGCGATAAAACTATAGAAGATAAAATTCAAAACCTTGCTGAGTTTGGTTTAGAACGTAAAGCTATTGAAGAAAAACGTGGAGTAAACCCTTTAACTAAAACGTTAGGTAATCTACGAGGTAGTGAAGAATATAAAGCCGCAGATAGCTTTGACCAATTAAAAATGATTGGTAACGCAATGTGGGATAAAAGAGGCGACTTACCTGGATATGTGGGTGGGGTTGCTTTAGAATCTTTACCTGCTACAGTACCAACAATAGTAGCTGCTATGGCCGCAAGATTTGGTGGTTTTGGTCCTAAGGGCGCCGCAATTATGGGTGGTAGTGGTTCAGCGTTAACTGAATTTGGTAATCAATATGCTGAACTACGTGCAGAAGGTATGGACCATAAAGAAGCTTGGGAAAAAGCTGGAGTTAAATCTGCTGTTATCGGTTTGTTTGATGCGGCTTCTTTTAAATCCGCTGGTAATTCAGCAGGTGAGCTACTTAAAAATGTTGAAAAAGGTTTTATAAAAGAAGCGGCTAAAGAAACAGGTAAAGAAGTTGGCGTACAAGCACTATATGGTATGGCTGGTGAAGCTTTAGGTTCTGTAGCTATTAATCAAAAAATAGACCCGCTTGATGTTCTTGAAGAAGGTATTGGTGAGATTGCTGGTGCTCCGCTTGAGGCTACTAGTACATTTAAATTTAAACAACAAGAAGCTGTTGAAGCTGCTAATAAACCAACGCCACCTCCAGTAGTTAACCCCCCTGCACCACCAGCCGGCCCACAAATTACTACTGCAGTAGGTACGCCTATTGTTGCAGCACCGTTAGATACTGCGGAAAAACAAATAGCTGCTAAAGCAGCTGCACCTATTACACCAACAACTACACCAGATGTTGAAGAACAAGCTAAAGCAAAATCAGTTGAACTTGGAATACCTTTAGAAGATGCACGTAAATTAGTTGGCGCACCAGCAGTTGCGGCTCCAGTATCTACAGTTAACGCAATCAACACCGGCAACCCAGAATTAGATACAATAGCTAATAAGCTCAAGGCAAAATATAACTTGTCTAACGAAAGAGCAATTAAGCAGGCTACGGAAGTAGTACGCCAACAGAATATAGTAAATCAAGGAGTCCAAAATGGACGAACACAGCCGAGTACTGGAGTTGACGCCGGAATTAATCAGCCAAGCGTTTCTGTGCCTCAAGCTGGACTTCAGCCCACCGGAGGAGTTACGACATCTCAACCTGCAGGATTGGCAAGCACTATCGGAACTACTGGAGTCCCTGGAGTACGAGCAGAAGCTGTGCAAGCGGCTGAACCAAGTGCATTAAGTACCGTACCCCAAAACATAATTGATTTACATGCTAAATCAGTTGCAGCAGATGAAGCAAATAAAGTATCTTCTACTCCAGCTAATAAACGAAATGCTACTATGGCGGCTAGGCGTCTTGGTGAAGCTAAAGCAGCCCAGTTAGGATTAACTTATGAAGATTATTTAAAAGAATCAAACCCACAAGCAATCCGTGCTTTAGATGATGCAGTAGCCAGCCAATATAATCAGTTACAAGAAACTCCAGCTGCTGTAGCCCCAGAAGTAATACCTGCACCAACCGCAACTAAAGGTAAACGTACTGGCCGACCACGTGTAGAGTTAACTTATGAACAACAAGCTGAAAAGAAACAAGCTAAAGCCGCTCAGACTAAAGATTGGAAAGCAGCTACTAAAACTGTACAAGCAGCTATAGAAACTCTTGATACACCTGAGCCTATTAGAGATAACTTTGCAACTCAAGATGCTTATTTAGATGCAGGTGTTCAGCATAGAGCAAGACGCAACCAGGCCCTAGATACTTTGCATGAGATTTCTAAAGGTCAACAACGAGATAGCAAACCAGGTAAGGCTGCTAAAGAAGCTTTGTCTCATCCGTCTGTTACTACTCAAGAACAAGCTAACCTTCAACAGCGTATAGAAATTAAAAAGAAAGCTGCAGCCACAGCGGGTAAACCATCTAAGTCTGAAACTTCTGGTACACCAGATTCTAAATATTATTCATTTGATAATGCTAGCCAAGCTATTAACTACATAGCTAATAATGGTACTTTATTTGAACGATTCTTGGCTAAGCGTTTAAGACCTTTCCTTAAGGGTGTAAACCTTATAGTAGTAAATGCAGCCAATGAAGTGCCTGAGAGTCTTCGCACTAACTTTAAAGGTGCTAACGGTCTTTATGCAGCAACAGAATTAAATGGTAAGTCGTATAGAACTATTTACCTACGTGGCGAATCCTTTGGCAACTCTACAGATTTTCAAGGCGTAAACAACACAGTATTCCTACACGAAGCTCTGCATGCTGCAGTCAATGCTCGTATTGACGAGTGGAGAAGCCTGTTAGAAGAAGGCAAAGAAATACCACAAAAGCTTGGCGATGCTATCAATGGTTTGATGGATGTAATGCGTAATGCAAGTCGTGAGTATGCTTACCAAACCTTAACAGGCACAATTAATGTTGACCCACGTGTTGCACAGCTATTTACCAGCGAAGCTGAAGGTGGTATTCAGATTTATGACGACCTTAAAGAGTTTGTAGCGTATGGTCTAACTGAAGACTCTATGCAGCAGTTCTTGTTCCAAATCAAAGGCGAGATTGTTCCTAATCAGCCTGGTAGATTTAGGTCTTTATTTAATCGCTTTGTACGTTCAATCCGTGATTTGTTTGACATGGATGACTCACACCAGTCTGCGTTGCAGGATTTAATTGTACTTACAGAAGGTTTGCTTAAATACGATACCGAACTGCAAGAAGCACCGCAAGTAAGTGCTGCACGACAAAAGAAAGCTAAGGCTCAAAAGCTAGACCAAGATACTAAAAAGGTTATGCGTAGTCAAAATATTCACGATATTGCTGAAGGCTTTGGCGGTTGGGTAAAAGATGGTCATGACTTTGGTGATTTAGTTGATTTATTAAAAGCTAGATTTAAAGGCATGACTGAGGATGCTATTAAAACTACGCTTATGACTTTACGTACATCTGACATTATTCGTTGGATGGGGGATAAAATTGCTGGCCTAAAAGAAATTGATGAGTTTACTCAAAAAATGGCTGCGATGAGAACTAATATGCTTGAAGCATATGCAGCTAAAGCTGACCAGCTAGCTAAGTTTATTGTAAGTAACAAAGGTAGTGACAAGATTCTTGGTAACGCTATGCACCTTGCACGCCTTAAAGGTGTTACACCAGATGCGCATGCTACCGCTATCGAAGCCGCTAACAATGACCCCAAAGTTATTGAATTAACAAAGTTAATAGAAGACCCAGCTACTCCTGCAGAAAAGATATCTAATCTAACAGGGCAAAGAACCCGTCGTAAAAATGATATTCAAATTGTTTATGACGCTTGGACACAGCTAGGTAAGATTGAAGGCGGCCACGAGATGTATAAAATGGTACGTCAGTTCTACAAAGATAACTTTAACTTGCAACGCCACTACTTAGACGAGCGCATTGAACGCCTACAAGAGTTGCCTGGTGATGTTAAAGATGAAAAGACTCCTAAAGGCCAGCTCATGGCTGAGATTCGCAAGATGCAGGAGAAGGATGCTATACAAGAATACTTCCCATTAATGCGTCATGGTCCAGCTTGGTTCCGTGAATCTGGTACAGATGGTGGTTTTATTTTATTTGATGAACCATGGCAGCGTGAGTTGTATGCAATCAAACGTGCTAAAGAATTAGGTAAGCCTGTTGAAGAGTTGTTTAAAGACTTAACCTTTACTTCTGGTAATGATATAGCTTCTCTAAGAAATACTAATCAAAGAGAAAGCACCATGTTGAAAAACATGTTTGAAATCATTGATAAGGCTAACTTAGATGAAATTTCTTCTGAAGATTTAAAAGACTCGTTATATCAAACTTGGTTAACAACTCTGCCAGAAGCAAGTATTCGCAAGCAGTTTATGCATGCAGAAAATGTATCTGGTTTTAGTGCCGATATCTTCCGCAACTTTACTGAATCTGCTAACCGTATGGCTAGCCAGACCCCACGCCTCAAGTATGCAGACCAAATGCAAACTGAGATTACTCGTGCTAGAGATAGTCTTGCAGGTGACCCGGACCAAGCCAAGTTAGGTTTGTTTATTGATACTGTTGGTGGCCGTGCAATGGAGCAGCTAAACCCACCAAGCCCTAATCAACTAGCTTCTATAGCTACAAGATACGCATACTATATGTTATTGACTGGTGCTGGTTCTGCTGCTGTACAGTTAGTTGCTGTTCCAGTTATGATTTACCCAGTATTGGGTGCACGTTATGGCTATGCTAGAGCCTCACTTAAGTTTGCTGCTTATTCAAACATTCTAGGTAGCATGGGTGTCAACATTAAAGAGACACCAGAAACAATTCGTGGGTACCACATACCTAGCGTAACTGTATCTGTAGCTGATTCTTCACGTATTAAAAACAGCAAGACTTTATCTGCAGCATATCAAGCACTTAAAGAGCGTGGCTTGTTTGCCTTTACTGAAAACAATCTTCTTTCCCAGCGGGGTCGTACCCCATTAAATGCAACTCTTAGCGGGCCTAAGAAAGCATTACGTATGACTGCCAATATTATGTCTGGTTTGTTTAGTGGTGCAGAACGTGTTAGTCGTGAGATTGCTGCGATGATGGCGTTTGAAATGCACTACGATAAGACTAAGAACTTTGAAGAGTCTGTTGAAAAAGCTATTGCTGCTGTGCAAGATAACATGGGTCGCTACGATGCTATGGAAAGACCAGAGTTATTTAAGAAGTTACCAGTTATTTCCCAGTTCAAAATGTACGCAGCAAACATGACTTCTTTCTTTGTTCGCCATGCGTATAACTCAACTAAAGTAATTAGTGACCCTAAGTTAGCCTTTGAAAGCATGAAGATTTTAACCGGCGTTTTGATGATGGGCGCTATGTTCCATGGATTAAAAGGTATGCCACTCTATAGCGTTGTAGGTGCAGTTGTTGAAGCGCTTAGCGACTTGGGTGATGACGACGAAGAGAAGCGTAGAAAACGTGCTAGAAATCCGCTAGTTGCACAGAATGCTGACTTGCGTTTCCGTGAGTTTTTAAATGATAACTTTGGTCCTGTTATGGGAGACGTACTTTACAGCGGCCCTATATCTTCTCTTACCGATATTAATATTGGTGCTAAGACTTCGTTTGATAACTTGTGGTTCCGTGGCGGCAAACCAGCTAAGACTAACCAGGAAGCATTTAATAACTTTGTATTAGCCAATATTGGCCCAGCAGTATCAGGTATTCTTGGTCAGACTGGTGCATTAGACGACTTTGAAAATGGGCATATTGAACGTGGCCTAGAGAAGATGTTACCTGCGTTCTTCAAAAACCCACTAGTAGCTGGACGTCTTGCAACTGAAGGCGCTAAGACTAAGGGTGGCGATACCATTATTAAGAAAGAAGATGTAACTGCGGCTAACGTAATCGCACAAGCTGCGGGCTTTGCTCCTACTAAGTTGGCTCGTCAACAAGAAGTTGGCTTTGAGTTAAAAGGTGAATATGTCAAAGCTGAGCAAGAAAGAACTCAGATTCTGCAGCGCCTAACCGACTCTGTCTTAAACAAAGATTTTGGTGGTGGTCAGAAAGATGTACAGCCTGTTATCAATCAAATCCGTCAGTTTAACAAACGCTACCCAATGGATAAGGTAATGATTGACGGCGATGCTATCCAAAATACTTTGGATTCAGCATTAGAAGCTAGGGCACGCACATATAAGGGCGTACGTATTCCAACCGAAGCTATGATTCCTTACTTTGTTCCTGTCTTAAATCAGGGCAAGAAATAAAAAATCCCCGCACTAGGCGGGGACAAAGAGGGGAGGAAGGAGCTTTCTTCCAAGGAAAAGCAGACGTGGTCTGCCCTTGCAGTATAACTCAAATCCTCCAGACACGAATACCTCTGATGCTATCTTCGATGCTAACCTTCATCAAAACTGGCATCTGCAATCTTTTTGCGGTGCGAGCTATATCCTGCTTAGCTTGCATGCAATTCAAGCAAGGAACAAAGAAAGACGTCCCCGGCTTGAAGTTTTTCCAATTAATGTTGTAGCTCAGTTTCCCTACTAGCATGCTCAATCTCCGGTGCAATTAATCCATCTATATCTAGTAACCCAGTAGAGCAATCAAATATCAATGCTGTTACTCCAGGGGAGGTAATTTTCATACCTTTAGACATACGCTTATTCATGTAGCCTTTGTAGAATCCTTTAAGTTCTAATTCTCTTAGGGTGTCCTTGTAGTTAGTCTGGCGTTCTACACAGTCGTGCTTAAACTCACGAGTTACAAAGAACATCAACTTAGTATCAGGCTCATAGCGGATAAGCAATTCGCCCTTAGGTTCTAAAGTAGGCAAAGAATGGGCTGCAGTACGTTTATCTACGTCAGCTTTTACTACCAAGATGTTTTGCATGTGGCGGTTAATATAGTCACCCACTACGGCTACGGCGCTTTCTGTAGGAGGTTTAATCTCTTCACGCATGCCTTGGATAGTCTTGCAAGTCCATTTATAAATCTCGGCCATGTCATAGTCATGCAAACCAATACGCTTAGCAATAAGGCCACCAGCTATGTTACAAGCCGCCACAGCTGACCAAAAGCGTTCAGGAGGGGTTAGCCTTAACTCGGTATCAATACGGCGTTGTACATCCAAAATAGCCTGTACTGCTTCTTCTAAGTTATCTACCAGCCACTTGATGTATATATCCCCAGCATGCCCGTAATTCTCCTTTAGCTGGCGGTCAAATAGGCGCTTACCATCTTCGGTAGAAATAACATTGTTAGGTGGGATTGTGTACTCAAAAAGACGTAGCATCTCAGCATTAGCCCCAGCCTTAGCAGAACCTAACTTTTCATAGAAAGACGCATTGGCGCTAGCCAAAGACATAGTCTGCCAAGTAGTGTTGTTTTCACGCAACTCATTGGTAGCCCCTTTCATGCGGTCCTTAGCCCTACCTTGAGACATTCCATAAGCCAAATCTGAGAAGTCTGCAGGGGTTATATTGGTTATTTCGTCAATGGTATAGGGTAAGTTATTCATTACCCCCAAACGCTGCATCTTGGCGTTGTTTGTGTCCTTCCAGACCGATGACAAAGACTCGGGGTGACCATACACACTGTTGCACATAAACAACGTTGTTGACTTACCAGTACCGCCAAACTTATAGATGACGTTAATGATTGCACCCTTAAGTCCAGTGAACTTAAATAGTGGTGCGCCAAAGGCAGTCAGGGCAGCAAACGCATGTGGTTCTAGGCCCGGTAGGGAATACATATTAAATACTTCTCGCCAGTCTTCATACGTACCACATGGCACCATGTACTGTGCAATGGCTCGGGTCTCGGTTGATGCTGGACTTCCATAAGTACCATCCTTGCTAATCTCCCTATCCCCAATAATGAACTTGCTGTCTTTATCAGCCCATCCAAATTGTGTTCTCATAATTTCTGATTTCCTTTTGTATTGCAGATTTTTTACAAATGACATAACAAAGTTAGATAAGTATTTCATTTGCGTTGGTGTGCAAGCTACACCCTTTGTTGCCAGCTCTTTTTTTAATTCGTCTGGTGATGCTATGATTGACAAAGGCACTACAAATTCCTTTATGCCATCATGAGGCAGATGCAGTTTCATTAATGCAACGGCTCCCGCAGTTGGGTCGGTCATTAACTTAACTACATATAAATCATGCTCATATACGCAGATTGGTTCGGCTTCCTCTGTTGTTGGGGGCATAAAGATTCCACCCGCAGCACCACGTAAAAACGGCTTAGGATACTCAGGGATAACTTCTACCACACCCTCTTTCACTTCTACCTTGTTATCTTCTAACTTCGCTTCATTAATCTCAGAACTAAGTGCGACTGGTCCTGTAATTTTGCCTTTCCATTTGCAGCCATCGCAACCACCAGGATTGTGTTTCTCAAATGTTGCACAGGTATGAGGGCCGCCTTTACCTTCTTTTTGTTGGGTAGCTTTAGCCTCGGTAGCAATCGCATCATAGTCAGGGTGCTGACTAGACATCATATGAATAGCAACCTCTCTATCCACGCATACATTAGCTACGGTTAGTGCCGACCACCATAATGGCTCGCTGATTGAGTCTTGATTTTCATAAGCATAATTAAGCTGTTGGCAACCGTTATCACCACGAATCATGATGTTCTTAAAGCGTTGAATCTTGTTGCCTAACAAAGACTTAGTAAATTCGTTAAGCTCACCTTTACTAGGTGCAAACTCTATGGGTGCTACCTCAGTAACACCTAGTATTTCCTTGAACTTCCCAAACTCTATAGGCGCACCTTCTACTATGATTGATACTGGTAGGGCTGGTATTTCTTTAAAGTTAAATGTTCCAGGTATCCGCAAGACTCTAGCGGTTTCAAACACGGATGGGTCTACATAAAAGTTTTGTTTAATGCAAAGGTCTCTAAAGCGTTTAGCTACTGGTTCCCAAGCGTTCCGTGAAACAGATTCTGTTAAGGGCCAATACACATGTAAGCCTCTGCCTGAGTCAACAATAATTGGTGTTGGTAAGCCAATTAAATCGCAGAACTTTTTGAGTTCTTGCATACCTGTTGCTTGGTCAATATAACCATCAGGTCTTCCAGTTTTTGGGTTTACTTCTGCTTTAGCTTCGCCGCAATCTATATCCAGCCAGAATGCTTTAAGCGCTTTCACGTTATCTTGTTCTCTGCTCTCGCCAGTTTCAAACTTAGCAAGCCCAAAGAATACGTTGCGTTCTTCTGCAACAAACTTTTCTGTTATTTTATTTACTTCTTCTCGTGTCTGTACTAGCTTTTGTCTTACAGATTTCCCTTTAATTCCAAGTACAGCAAACCATCCCTCTTGGGGAAGTACTGTATCTAAAAGGTCAATTGTTGTCATATATCTTCCAAAGAAACACAATCGGAGAGGGTTTGGCGTCCTCTCGTCCTGTGTATAAAAAACAATTAATTAAAGCTGGTCTAATAAACCTTGTATGGCAGGCTCGTATACTTCTTGTGGGTCGTGCAGACCCGTAAACCAATTATATACAGTCATCCGGCTAACTCCGATAATCCCAGCAACTTGTGCTACGGAAATGCTACACCGTATGCACTCCTTGCCGAGCATTACCCCAAGCTTTTTCTTATCGGCTTGTTTGTTTAACTGGACCAGCTTTACGCTGTAGCCGTGGCTCATTAGTCTACCGCACTCCACGCATTGATTACGTCGCCTAAACTCTTCTTACTAGCTGGCGCAACCTCAACTTTTTTAGTAGCACGTTTTACTGGTTCAGATACTTCTTCGTCCGGTTCCATTTGTGTTACAGGTTTCTTAACTGCAGGTGCAGCCAATGTAGGCTTTTTAACACCATCAGTTTGAGCTACGGTTAAAGTAATGGCATTCTTAGCTTCGATAGAATCACCAGCTTCTGCAGCTAAATGCCATTCATCTTCAGTGATGTGACGTGCTGGAGAGAACAACAACTTAGGTGTATCACTATCTGTATCCAAACTAATTTGGGTTACGATTTGGTTAATGTTACGACCATTACCAGCTACGTATTTGATATAGCTTTCGAATGGATGCACATTACCTTCACCCTTACCAAAGATAGAAGTAGATGGAAGTTGTAGCTGATACACATCACCGCTTGTGTCGCCTTCCAAAAGGACTGCAATCTTACGGGTGTAACGACATGCACGAGAGTTGCCATTGCCTGAACCAGCTACGTTTTGTGGACAAGTAGCGCATGAATCGCTTTGACGTCCTTCATCTTTAGTGTCCGCATGAACACCATCATTAGATACACAAGTAGGGGGAACGATTGCATTTGGGTCGTACTTACCAGCATAGTAAATACGAGATACGCCCTTAGCTGCATTAACAATGATTACGTTTAATTCACGGCTAGTAATCTTACCAACTTCTTCGCCGCCTACAATCTTACGGAATACACCACCACGGATTGAAATGCGTTTACCACCGCCGCTAATCTTACCAGCAAGAGATTTAGTTAAATCATTAAGGCCGTTAGCGCCTTGTAAGAATGCTGGTACTTCTTGATTAAAAATAGTTACGTTACTCATTATTACTCCTTGTGCACGGCTTCGCCGGTTTTTAAAAATTTTAAAAATACTTCTGCAGACTCAGTAATTGCTACTGCACCGAATCCTTCCTTCTTCGCTTTTACTGCTTCAGACAACGCAATACTACGCATCTGTATTTCAATCTGTGCATTCTGTTGTACATCTTGCATAGCTCGTTGTTGTGCTTCTTGGATTGCGACTTCCATTTCCATACGGGCTTGTTGCTCTGGTGTCGCTTGTTGTGCTTCTGACATATTAGCTCCTTCTAACTACCACGGTATATTTTCTATCGACCTGAACTCCCGGTGGCATCAGCTCAGGATTTTCTTCTAAAAACTGCTTCATGTTTGCTTGATGAATACGTTGCTCTAACAAACCTAAAGCATCATGCTCTTTAATAAATTGATGCATAGACTCCCAATCGGTAGACCAATAGCGGGTAGATATTTTACGGATGATTGTGCCTGACTCGGTCTTAATGCTTGTGGCATTTTGGTCCTTACATAGCTCCAACAACTGCTCCGATATCATATCTAGTTGCTCTTGAAATTCTGCCAACTTAGACTTCATCTTTTCCTCTTCGGCGTGCTTAGCATCTCTTATTTTTATATAGATGTTTGCAAGCTTTTCTGCTGACATTTGCTCCATTACATGCTCCTTTTTAGAGCTGTTAGTATACCACATTTCTTTACTGTGTCAAACTATTATTCTATTTCTTGGCGGTACAAATCAATCAACCTTGTGTGGTTATCAATGTTGTTATTTAGCATCTTGTACAACTTGCTTTCCACTTCGCTACCCTTGATATGCACGATAGTCATAGGGTTCTTTTGGCCGGGCCTATTAATACGGGCGTTGGCTTGTAGATATGTTTCTACACTCATTACAGGAGCGTACCAAATGATGACATTAGCCGCAGTTAGGGTTAACCCGTGCGATGCAGCTTGGGGTTGAATAATTAGAACTTGAATGTTATCAGTATCTTGGAAGTCTTGAATAATTGTATTACGTCTTGCTACTGGAACCTGCCCATTAATTGTGTCATTACTAATACCATTCTTAGTTAAGTAAGCCCGCAGTAACTCTATGGTATGCGTGAAAGGTACAAACACTAGCACCTTGTGGGATGCCTCATCAATAACTTCCTTAACAACTTGTAGCCTGTTGGATACATCAAACTCCACAACTTCTTTAGTATCGGTATAGACCGCACCACCTGAAATTTGTAACAGCTTATTAATACTTGTTGCCGCATTTGCTGAACTGATTTCTTCTCCAGCCGCTTGAATAATCATGTCTTGTTTAAGCTTTTGGTAATACTTCTTTTGCTGAGGAGTAAGGGGTGCTTCACGTTCTACAAAAGTTACATCGGGTAAGTCTAAGCATTGACTCTTTTCAAAACGAATCGCTGGTTGTAAGGCTTGATGTACTACATCTTGTGCGTTGGATTTAGGAACCCAACGATACATACCAACTTTGTACATGACTTGGTCACGGAAAGAACCAAAGAATTTAGGAACTCCATCTGGGTTAATTAGCTTGGCTAAACCATAGGCATCAATTGGTGACTGTGCGGCGGGTGTTCCTGTGAGCATCCACAGACCCTTAATATCTTTGCACAGGTCACGCAATATCTTCCAGCGCTCTGTAGTTACATTCTTATAAGCACTTGCTTCATCCACTACGATTAAGTCAAACCCGCCAGCCGCTATTACATCTTGCACAATAGCTAATCCATCAAAGTTAATGATGACAAACTCTGCACCACCTTCGATAATTTTAGCGCGCTTCTTTTTATCACCGTAAGCTATGTCACAAGAACGGTGGCATGCAAATTTAAACAAGTCGTTCTGCCATGCGGATTTCATAATAGATAGTGGGCATACGATTAATACACGCTTGACTAGTCCTAGATTCATTAGGTAGTCTGCTGCCCAAATAACAGATGCAGTCTTTCCCGTACCTTGCTCGTTAAAACAAAATGCTCTTGGGCGTTCTGTAAGAAATGCTGCTGTTACTTTTTGATGATTAAACGGTTTGTATTGTCCTGGCCAATCGTAGTCAGTTTCAATTTGCGCCATTTTTTGGTTTGTTTTTCTTGATTGTGTGGTCTGAGTTTCTACTGAATGAGCGGTTTGCACTTGCGGATTTAACCCGCAAATTGCCTTCAGTATTTGCGCCCCCTTTGCTAAGGGGCTTAATGTGGTCAACATCTTTTCCATCGCCTTTAGTTACTTTCCCTTTTTTAGCTAGCTCTGCACGTGCCTTGTTACGAGCTTCCCTGTTTTTAACTTGCTCAGGAGAATCCTCGTATTTAGCGGCATTCTTATATTTGCGGTCTGCTTTGTTCTTGTATGGCATTTTCCATTCCTACTATTTCAATTGGTTCACCCTCACCATTTACTGGTATAAAATCGGGTATATTGGTAGCAAAAGGGTTAGTTTCCCATAAAGGCACCCGACCATCTTTCTCTATAGATTGTAAAGCTTTTCCTATAGAAAGTGTAATTTCCGTCATCATAGCTTGTTTTTCACGTTCTATGGCAGCATGAATTTCTCTACCAATTACATTGACCACTACCGATTGCAGAACTGCTTTTACTCGTTCCTTTAGCTTCTCTTCTAAAATTAATGCAGCATCTAATGATTGATTATCTAGCTCTTCCACGATTGTTTTTCCTTGTTATGTACGCATGTTTTGACTGGGCACCAGCCACAAAGTGGGCCTGTAACTGGGTTCCAAATGCCACTATCCATAGCCATTTCTAGCCTCTTTAAGTCGGGTTCAACTGACGTAAGGTAGGCATACTTGTGCATGGAATTGTGTTCCTTCTTTACAAACTCCTTACTTACTACAAATATCAGGGCAGACTTAATGGTCAGCACCTCAGGAAAACGTAGGAAAACTGCGGATGCCATGTAATCTAGCTGTTTAGTATCGGCATACTTTGCATTTTTACTAGTCTTGTAGTCAACCAAATAGGCTTCATCCCCGTTAACAATAAGTAGGTCGGCGATACCATGCCACCAATACTTAGGGTCATCAAATTCGCATGCAACATATTTGTTGTCTGAAGTCTTTTTAATCCCTAGTTCAATCTCGCAATACTTTTCTCCCGGGATTTTATTTAAAGCATCTAAAGTGTCTAGTACATACGAATACTTCTCAGGTACGGGTTTACCCTCCTTGATGTAATCTTCTGCCGCTTTGTGAACTTCCTTGCCGTAGATGGTATGCACCGTATCTTCTTGCTTAATATCCTTAGCAATCTTTAGGTGGTAATACTTCTTTGGGCATTGTTGAAAGGTCTTTAAGCTACTGTAAGACCAAGTTACTTTACTGGGCATTTGGACTCCAGATTGGTGGGTTTGGTTGGGTAGGTGACATAGTTACGGCTTGCCCTACATATTGTCCATTAGCGCCTGTATAAATAGTTACTTGCTGAGCAAATGCTTTTGGTGGAAAAGCCATAAATACCATACTACCTATTACTATCGCTGCTATTACTATCCATTTCATTTTGCTTCTCCTCTTTCATTTGGGGTTGGGGCAACTTAGTTTTTTTACCAAATATTGCTTCAAAGTTTGTATCAAACTTATCCATAGGTACACTTAATGGGCGTGGTGCAATCCCTTTACCACCATCTCTAGGCATGTCTAAGTTTCTCCACATATTGTTTTAACTCCTCTGTCGGCATGTAATGAAATAAAACAGAGCCATCAGGTAGTATTTCATAGTCGGGGGCATTACCGCCCATAAGCTTAAATGCTTGTAGTCCTTGCTCAAGAATCTCTATGAGTTCTTGGTGTTCTGTTGTGCTCATCTTGCCTCCATATATAAACCTACATTACCCAAAGCGTAGCCTAAAAATGCAATAGATAAGCCCACTTGACCTTTACGAAATAAATCAACTGCCACAACTAAATACACTACGCCTATAACTGCAATTAACCAGCTACTCATTTTGCTTTCACTTTCCTTTTAGCTTTAAATATTGTTGGTTTAAGTCCAAAGTTTGTTATCTTTTTAAATTCAGGTACTTCGGGAGGTAGCATACGCAACACATCTAAAACAACATCTTCTAATACTTTACGCATCCCCTTCTTCATTCTTTTTTCTTCCACGTTTAACTGCAACAATCCCTGTTTCTTCTTTTGGTTTGCGTGCTTCGAGCATGTGGTCTGCTAGTTTATAGGCGTTTGTGGCGACTAAGCTCAAATCAGTTTGGTCAGTTAAACCTCGAGTCACAATTCCATTTATCACAAACATAGCAAAACAATCTCTTAAATCGTTGTCATTCATGGTAAACCCCACCTTCTGCAGTTCGTATTGCATTAGCCATTAGCTTAATCTCTACATGCAAGTTATAAAGAGCCATAAACGCTTCTTCTGTACGTCTGTCGTTCATTAGTATTTCAATATCGTGTATCAATCGCTTGGCACGCAATAAGTATTCTGTGTAGTCCACCATTTCTTCTCCTATATATCTAAATAATCTATTAACTGACAAGTTCTACTGTAATGCCGCATTTTACGTAAAGCTCTAGCTTCTAGCTGACGTATGCGTTCTCTTGATAAATCCATAATCTTGCCAACTTCTTCTAACGAATGGTCATGATTCATATTGATACCAAAACGCAACCGTAATACTTTTCTTTCCCTGCGTGTTAATGAATCCAAAACATCTTTCATTACTTCTTTAAACTCAGCTACTTCATACGCATTCTCGGCTGTACTGCGTTCAATCAGCAATTCAATTGTTTCGGGATTAACTGTTTCATATGTAACATCATCTTCAATATAGTGCTTCGGAATCAAATGCCCAGTTATAGGCGCTCTATCCAAAGCACTAAGAATGTTCTGCTCCGTATAGTCGTTGTAGTGTTTATAAAGCTTACCCACTAACAATCTCCATAAGTTTTACCAATACCGCTTTCACAATTTAATGGCAAATCTAATGCCCATTTAGGTCGCATCCTCATGCACATCTCAACAAACTCTTGTCCAGCTTGGGCTTCGCTATCGGGTACGATACAAGCAACCGCATCATGCACAGTCATTACAACCTTGTACTTCCTAGAAATCATAAGCATTTGCTCACCCACAATGATTCGGGCTAAGGCTTGACACACATTCTCAACAACTTTCCCGCCGTATATTCTATTAGGGATAGTGGTTTTGCCACGCTTGGTGTCGTACACATATTCATCTTTCCCGTCGTCATTGGTCTGTTTGCGTAGATTAGGATACTTAATATACAGACCATTAGGAAGCCTAATACCTTTCCTACCTTCAACATACAACACTCCTTCTCTACCAAAACTACAAGTACCATCCTCAACGATTGCATCTAATACCTTACCCGCTTCTTTCCAAAGTGCAGGTATGCAAGGATATGTTTGTCGATAGACCGAGATAATACGACTGGCTTCCTCCTCTTCCACCTCCACGCCAAAAGTCTTGAGTTGCACCCCGAATTTCTTGCTCCCCATGCCGTAGCCAGCCCCGAGGATGGTGGTTTTCCCCACGAAGCGTTCATCTTTCGTAATGTCTTTCTCTTCCTTGACGTAGATAGCCGACGCCATGATTTTATAAACATCCTCGCCGTTTTCAAATGCCTCAATTAAATCCTCCTGTCCAGCTAACCAAGCTAGGGTTCGTGCTTCAATTTGTGATGAGTCGCAGTCAATAATTTGATAGCCTTTAGGGGCACGGATTGCATGCTTTAAACGAGAGCCACGACCCAAGTTCTGCATATTGATTTTGTCATCGCCACCCCAGCGCCCTGTATGAGCCGCATAGTAACGTAGTGGAATAGGCATAACACCACGCTCTGCGATACCAATAAATCGTTCTGTCCTTGTCTCCTCAAGGGTAGATTTAACACCCAGCCGAGCAGATGCTAATGCTTGTACCCCGGGTAACGGATGCTCAAGTAGCGCTTTAAACCCTTCATCTGTCTTAGCAAATGCCCATGTTTCCTTACCTGTTGTTGGGCTAATCTTACGTGGAGGTTCAACCTTACATAGCTCTAGTAATGCGGCAAACTTATCATTACTCATTATTTGGTCACGGTCTACCTCAACCAACTTCATTAAGTCTTCTTTTGTTTTTTGAATATCGCTTAAGTGTGCTAGCAACACATTAACATCCAACTCCAGCACAGGTTCGCTAAACATCTTAATGGTCAAGTCAATCAGCTTTAACTCAAATGTCGGGAACTCTTGCATCAATTCCTGAAAGAGTGCATAAGTAAGTTCTACGTCGTTCTTGCAGTATTCACCATATTTCGAAAGTTCATCTGGGGTGAAATCTAATCGGTGTTTACCCTTAGCGTCTAAGACTTCTGTGCCTTTAACTCCAAGCCCATAATATTTAGTTAAGGCATCCAAGCTACCACCGACTTCGATAGTATGTATTGCACGAGCCATTGAAAGAGTGTCCAACCAAGCAGTAGGCTTAATACCAAAAGTCCAAGTAAGTATGCTAGCGTCAAACATTGCATTGTGAGCAAGCGCCAAAGAATTTCCCCAATCAAATCCTTCAAGAAATTGGCGTGTCTTTTCTTTTGTTCCTGAGAACCATTGTGTTTCTTCATCATTTACCTTTACGGCTACGCCGATAACTTCAAACTCATCACCACGCACATACTCCTCTATAGTTTTTTTACTTAAACTGTATGTTTGTGAGTAAAATGATTCAAAATCGACTGTAATAATATTCATTACTTTCCTTGTAAAACCCAATTAGCAAATTCAATTAGCTCTGCTTTACTAGCATCTCTTTTCATACAGTTAGCAAACATACTTATTACTTGGATGTTGCCCCTCACATAGCCTTTTTTAGGGTCAATTTTATCTATACTGGGCGACCACTTACTAAATCCAACCCCCCTATCAGCAAACTTTTTATTAAAAACAGGACATCTAGAAGGGGCTATTTCTTTTACATATGTTGCTAATTCTGCTACGTTTTTGAAGCCTAAAGGTATGCCTTTCTTTTTCGCCGAATAAAAAACTCCTGAAGCTCGTTTGTACCAAATACTATTAGAGGGCACATGCACGCCGTTATTTACTTTAATACTCTGCTTTGCTCTAGGGTTTTTAGCACCTGTAAAATCTCTTTTGCTTGCTAGTGTCGGTCTAATTTCTTCTCGTAAACAACCACATGAAGCGGAATGTCCTGAAGTTAAATTAGAACCCGCCACAGTACGAACCCTTCCGCAATCACAAACACACTTCCACATTGTTTGATATGTTCTAGGTGCAGTATCAACTACACGCCATCTACCAAACCGTTTACCTTCTAAATCAAGTCTTTTCATGTATTCCTCCGTAGCTTACTACGTATTATACATTACTTCTCTAAGCCCTTCATGGTCAGAATGATTCCAACTGCTTCGCTTAGCTTTTGGTCAGGGTCTACTGCATAGAACTCATATGTCCAATCGGGGCCTCGTTGATTTGGCACATAAGTCCCAATCTCCAAGATGTAACGACTGTTCATAGTCTTAATAAGACCGATACGATGGTTTACAGTCATACCACGCTCATCATCAGGGATTACTGTTCTAATATCCCCAAACATATTTGTTTCCAACCCTAACCACTTTAAAATTAACTTTCTCATGCTATAACCCCCTTGCTTTCTTTTCTGCGTGTTCATACCAAAAACGGATGAAGTTTTTAAGTGCTTCTTTACTTGTGCCGATGTGAATAAGCGTGCCATCTTTTTGTATTGCCTCAATGTTTGTAACCTCCATGCCATCGTCGGTATCCCCTTCAATCAGCAATACAACAATGTCTTCTTTAGTGGCTAGGCGTTTAAGGAGAATCTCTTGCCCCATGCTAATCTTTTCACTTGGTCGCTTCCACTCACCAATAAGAAAATGCCCAAAACGCTCAATCACCATATCCAAGTTGGATGGCAACAACTTTGGATTACTAGGGATAACCCCAATAAGGTCGGTGAAGTCCGTATGCTTTGCATCAGGGTTACGCATGGCGGTCATTTACTTTGACCCCCTAATAAGTTTCCCAAACTGCTCAAGCCCCCTAATGATGCTTGTTGATATGGGTTCTGTGCTTGTTGAGCCTTTATTCGTTGCTGAGCCTGATGCGCCTCGTAAGCCATTTGCATTGATTGCATTTGTAGTGCTTGTTGATGGAGAGCCATGTGTTGAGCGTGGGTCTGACCACCCGAAAGCATAGCGCTCTTTAGCTCTATATCGGATGGTGTCTGTGACTTTGGGTCGAGGAGTTCCTCCATTACTCGTGCATGGAATCTGTTTAAACTTATTTTCTTTTTACCTTCTTGGTAAGCCGTTTTATCTTCTTCACTTAAATGGTGTTCAAAATCCTCATAGATTGCATCCCATTTACTACGTCCTAAATTAAGGCTGTAGTTAAACTCATCAGGGTTGCTTTCCATGCGCTTTAATAGAATCTCTATGGTTGGGTTCATAGCACTCTCCTCTTAATCGTTTCTAGTTCTTCTTCGCTGATGCTTGTGTTTCCTATGTTTAAAGTGACTGCATAAGACGTGTTTGGAAAAGAAGCCCATGTCGTTCCTGTTCCAGCACCACTACTAACTAATGCAGACCCCCCCAAGCCCGAATTCCCCAAAACCACGTTTGGGGCTGACGTCATAGGAGATGATAGTTCCCTTGCCTCAGCAAGAATTTCTCGCATTACATAGTCATCAAAGCGTTTGCGTAGGAATTTGCAATAGCCGTCATAGATTGCATTTTGTTCGGCAGCCGTAAGTCCACTTAAATGATTTGGGAAAGGTAATTTATCGCTGCCAGCTTCTTTTGCAATAACTAATTGCTCGAGTATGCGCCCCCACTTGCCGTAGTTACCACTACTGACATTGAACTCCTCAGGGTTACTTTCCATGCGTTTGAGAATAATCTGCACGCCTGTGCAGAACTCAGGGTTTTGTTCTTTCATGCGTTAATCCTTTTAGTATCTCATCTAACATTGTTAGGTTCGTTTCATTGATAACCAATGTAACGCCTCCAGCCTCATTTATTTTTTGTAGTTCTCGTTCTTGTAGAGCCGTTGGCTTGTTGTCGCCAGCTTTGCACTCTATGGCTAGGAATTTACCGCGCACGCAACATATGATGTCGGGGATTCCTGAACGCCCAAACCCAGTCATAACTGGGTAGAAATAATATGCGCCGTATTGCTTGAGCAACTTAACGCAATTCTCTTTTACTTTCTTTTCGGGTGTGCTTGCCATGCCACGATTATAACATGGTTCTTTACTCTGTCAAAGAGTTTATTATATTTATTTTATGGGGGTTAATACTAGGTGGGAATGAGGGGTTAGTATATTAGCACGCCCCTCGTCGTGTTCGTGAAAGGTGGGTAGTGAGGAATCAACCTTTGTGCCTAGACCCCAGCTACCACGACAACTCGCTTACCGCATATACAAGACATCATAAGCTATTGTCTTTTACGAAATGCTCTAGGCACTTAGTTCTTTACTTCCTACGCTCAAGTATAGGTAGGTTTGCTTCTGTCGGAATGTAGATAACTTGGTTTTGAGTATGTTCCAAATTGTTTACAAACAGATAACGCAAATAATCTTCGTTGTTCTTTAAGCTATCGCCAATAATCTGATTCGCTTTGGCTACGCCCTTAGCACGCTCTACTTCAGCATTAGCTAGCATTGTAGCGGAATCCATCTTAGCTTGCGCTTCTTGCACCATCACTTGCTTACTGAAATTGGCTTTCGCCAACTCAGCTTCGCCCTCCATCTTTTGGTGGTAAACATTATACATAGGCATACCATACATACAACTACCTACACCCGATGCAATAACAAACACAACCAATGCACCTAACTTGATAAGTGATTTTAAATCATCATTCATTTTACTTTCTCCATGTTAGCAATCTCACGCTTTAGATACCACTCGGCTTTCTTTAAGTCCTCAATCTTCATGCCTTTGTAGTGCGCACGAGATACATACTTCACAACATTACCCAAGTTATAACCCAACTGCTTAGCTTCGATAAAATCAATCGTTTCAATACCACCAGTTTTGTAGTGGCTTGGGCTATTCACATTGTCCACGCTAAAGTCCATGACTTTATATTGATTACCGCTAACGCCTTGGAATACTCCAGCACCCACCGCCTTAACTGTTTCACTACCAATTCTAGCTTTCGGTTTCTTTTTAACTGCAACATCACCAGCCTTAAACAATTTGTGCTTGACTACATACACATAGTTCACATCTACACCTGTTGCCTTGGCAATCTCGGTAGGCTTTGCACCTTGGTTACGCTTTAAGAAAGCCTCGACCTTTTGTGCTTTTGTATACGCTTTACGACCCATCTCACTTCTCCTTGTTGATAAAATTAACTAACACTTTTCGCATCTCGGCTTGCCATTTATGCGAATACTTCCCCTTAAAAAACTCTACTATCTCTGTGGATAGTCTGATACTGGTGCTGATAAGTGGGGGGTTCTTTCCTTTCCCCCTCGTTCTCTTTTTAACTTCTTCCATATCAATCCTTCTTTCCAAACTCGTAATCGGTTCGGTATTCAGATGGTGGAATCCAACCATACTTACGCCAAACCTTTTGCACATCTGCACCGCCCTGATATACAAACTTTGAATTTGTATCAATAGCCAATGGTAGTTCTGCTTTTGGCTTTTCTAGTTCCTGTTTGAATATATTTTTTAAACCTAACATTGTTAGTTCTCCCTAGTTAAACAACCACATATGAATCTTCGGTAGCACGATAACCCATACCCTCAACTACTGTATTTACTGCAACCAACTTCAACATACCTAACTTCAACTTCAACTCTTGAGGCAACTGCTCAGTAGGGCACATAGTAGTCCCGCCCTTGTTTCTAATGATGTATTCAGTATCCCTAATTAGAATGGTAGATGCCTCGCCAGCATGAAATGCCTTCTTGAGGGCTTCATTTATTTGTAGCTTCTCATGGGCTTCCATATACTTAGCGCAACAATCTTTACCCTCTTGGTTTAGAGTAGCTACAAAGTTATCCCAATTATCCCTAACATACTGAGCCATCGTAGATTGCAAACCGTTGTAATAACCCCTTGTATCTTGGTTAGCCTTACCCACTAAGCGATTCAGATTATCACTTACCTCGCTTAGGGCTTTCTCAAAATACTCATCAGTAGTCTTAGGACTGAAATGCTTTTTAACCAAACGCAAAGCCACATCTAACTTAGTAGTCTTGGTGCATGACTGTCTGTCTTTCGTTGCTGAGATTCGGTCATTACCCACTACCCATTGGTCGCCCCGACTATAACTTCGGTCATAGGCAATATAGCCAAGCATCTCACGCTTTTCATAAACGCCAAATGTTGTGGCTAAACGAACTCGAGTCCCATCAGCCAATCTTTCATGATAGTTTCCTCTTGTTGCAACAAAAGTCCAATGGGGATTGCGATTGATTAGTTCGGTCAGCAAGGTAGCCAAGTGGGGAATAACACCGCCCAACTGTTCACCCCTGTTGTTCTCCGCATACTTATCAAAGTCTACGCTAGGAAATTTATCCTTCGGGATACACTTCATCTCATCACTCATTTTCTGCATTACCTTTCAATAGTTTAATTAACGCCAACGCTTCTTTCCTGTGTTTAATCCTATCTGCTACTAAGTCCATACCTTGCCATACTTGATACCGCCCTCGTCTTGGCATTATTAGTCTTGGTGCATTAAATATGTTTTGGTATGTGTTTTCAAACAAGCTATTGATTAGTTGCATCTTAGTAGTGCCCATAGATTGTGCCAATGCTTGCGTATAGGATTTACCCATCTGCACAAACACCTCATCGCTTACGCCCATTATCTTTTCCTCACTTTCGGCTTAGGCGCACCCAACAACTTACGCATTACCGCTTGCTCATACTCTTGTCGATACAAACTATGTAACTTTTCTTGCAACAATTTTTTCTCATACTCAGTTAGATAAAACTCGGGTATGGCTAAACTTAATTCTTCACCATCTTCTACTAACTGGCTCATTGGTCTAGTAGGTAGAAAGTGATACCACTTGCTGTCGCTAATTGAATCTCCGTAGTTCTCTATATCACCAAACACAAACTCAAGCGGGTTAGAATCCATACGCTGAAGCAACAACTCAACACCCTTACTTACTGTATCTTCTTTCATTTCTCTCCCACCTTTCTGATACATACTTGGTCGCCATCGTGATACAACTCCGCTTTACCTTCATGCAACGCTTCAAATACTTTCATGGTTATCAGCTTATGAAAGCGCAACTCTAATACTGCTTTAACCCACAAACCTAACAATGTTAGGATTACCGCAAATAAAAACATATCTGAATAAGTTAGTTCAATCATTTAATTCTCCTGTAATAACTTCGCATACCCTCTAGCTTCCTTAGCCGTTAGGTATTGTTTAATAATCGCAACTGGATAAGTGTTTCTATAAGTTCCCACATAAGTTTGAGCCTTGACCACCGCCCAGTTCCCCTTCTTAATCATATGCGCCATGTATACATAGTTTGGTCTAGGTTCATCTGTGTTATCCCACATCACTTCCTCTCCTCAGGTTTACCAGCTAGCTTGCCAATGCGATAGATAGAGTCAGGCAATATGGTTATGGTGAATTTGCCCGCATCGTCTTGCTCCCACACATGGAATGTATTAGGTGCATTAGAGTTATATTTCTCATCAAACATCTCAGCTTTAGTTAGCATCTCACCTAGCCTTAGGGCATCCTCAGTATCTACAATGTAGCTTTTGTAGCCGAGGTTAATCACACACTTACTCATAGTCGAAATCTCCTGTGTCGATTTTGTCTTGCAATAGGACAATCGCTTGCATCCAACCCGCCCTAAAATACTGACGAGCCATGTTTCCAAACGAGCCAGCTTCCACCTCAGGGAATAAATCATCAAACTCTTCCTCCCATCTTTCCATTTCATATCCTCCTAGTTCACATAGATAGTCTTACCAACGGGAGCAACCGCATTACCCCCACCAACAATCGCCCACAACATCGGCACATCTTGCCACTCCTCAGGTGTTCCCCAATCACCGATATATCCATCAGTTAGATTGATGATGCACTCAGGCTTGATACTTTGTTCCTTCAAGTGGTGCGCCATACATCTTGGGTCTGTGCCACCACCGCCCATTACTTTAGTCTCACTAACAATGTTAGATACTGCTGAACCCTCATACTGCTCATGGTTTGCTACTGACGCATCCCAATACACTAGGTCAATCTTCTGTGGCGATACCTCATTCACAATGCCTTGCACTTCACTCAAACAATCAGCAATCTCCCTAGCACCTTGACTACCGCTAGTGTCAATGCCAATCGCAATATGTCCAATCTTCTCACTCACCATGCTAGGCATATAACAATCCATCGCTAAGTATCTGCGATTAGGTCTGCGCCATGATGATGAATCACGACCAGCGCATACAGTCTTAACAAACTCACGCAACTGTTCACGCCAATCCACCTTAGGGTTTAACAATTCATCTAGCTCACGATTCATACCCATACCGCCCTTGCCTTGCATTTTGGTTTGAGCTATCTGTCCTGAGCGCAACGCTTGGTCAATGTCCTTCTCGAGTTCCTTCTTGACTGCATCGGTTAGGTCTTGCGCCCCTTCCCAATCATGGTCATCGAACCCATCGCCACCGCTAAACCCTTCCTCTTTGAGAATGTCATACACTTGCTTAGTATTCATACCCTCGAACCGCTTATCAACCAAGCCTATTACCTTGCCATCCTTCATTGGCATAGCAATCACATCTTGGTTAGGGTCTAGCTTTACTAACTGCAAATTGATTACATAATCACAAGCGGCATTAGTTAATTCCTTGTCTTGCTCTGCTAGCTTGCGCCATGTAAACAAATGACGATACGCTTTGTGCAACGCCTCATGCAATACAACGAACGCTAACTCCTTATCGTCTAACATCTTGACGAACTCACGCCCATATATCTCATCACGACCATTGGTGCAAGCACTAGGAATATCATCACGCACATAAGTCTTACCGACCATGAGGATACCTGACCACAATGCAAACCTAGCATTACGCATCAAGGCAATCTTCACCTTCTTGAGTCTGCGTTCTTCCTTGCCATCGCTTACAACTTCGTTTGTCTTATCTAACATTGTTAGTTCCCTATATCAAATCACTCATCTTAGAAATACCTCGTTCATAAAGTAGCTTACGCAACTTACCCATAGCATGGTATTGAATCTGCCTGACTCGCTCTCTGCTTATGGTGTCCCGCTTAACTACCTTACGCTTTTTGGGCTTGGCTTCTTCGCTCATAGCAAATCTTCATTCTTGGCAACCCACTCAGTAAACTTCTTAGAGCTAAATGCAATCGCTTGCTTAGTCGGGGCTTTAGCTACATTGATTGCAAAGCACGCTTGCCACTCGCTTTCAAATCTCTCCATGTATTGCATGAAGGTATCAATAGAGTTCTTATCAATCTTAGCAATCGCACCGAATACAGTAATCGCACAAGCACCAGCACTCTCAGGCACATGAGACTTTTTAGGGTCATTGAGGGTGTCCTCCCATGTAGGCAACTGGTCTGCATACTCGATATACGCTTGCATATCACGACTTGCTGACTCACCGACTGCGCCTGTCATCGCTGAAATCATAGTGTCTTGGTTCAACTTATCACGCTTTCTAACAATGTTAGATACAGTCTCAAGTGAACGAGGCGATACAAATGCCGTTTGCACTTTCTTAGGGTTATAGATATACGGGTTATCATTCTGCCCTTCTTCGGTATAGCTAGCCATAGAGTGAGGGAATTGGCGAACCCATGCACATACCTCAGGTGCAATATCATTATTGATAGCCCATGCCAACCATTCCTCAGCGTTAGGTTTGCGAACTGTAACTGGCACGATACGATTGCGAGTATGCGCTTTAAGACTATCGCCTACACCATCACTACCTAGATTGCCCGTCATGAAGATGATTGAATCAGGGTTTACTTCCACATCACCCAATCGTGGGTTTGCTTTCTCGAGTAATGGATGGAGCATATTCTTAACTGGCTCAGCACCCTTAGTGAACTCATCTAACATTGTTATAACTGGCTTACCTGTGTGCATCTTGAATCTGCGATTAGGGTAATAAGCCGTTGTGCGAGTTTCATGGTCTACTACTGGCATAGCAATATCGCCCAAGTCCATGTTCGGCACATCAATGTAGGCAATCTCATGAGATGGTAGCTTTGCGCCCAAAGCCTTAAGCAAAGATGATTTACCAATTCCTGGCTCGCCTTGTAATAGATAGCGATTCTCAGGGGTGGCGAGTAATAACTCAGATGCCTCAGCCAATGTAATTGTCTTACCAAAATGTAATTCAGCCATTTCTACTTTTCCTTTTGTGTTTATCTAACATTGTTATATTTACTGCGCTCTTTACTACAACTACTTACTACTTTATTATTTTTATACATCTATTATATCAAACCGCACCACGAAATACAAGTTATCTAGTCAGTCTTGGACTAGAGATAAATATGCTCTCGCTCTTTTTAAACTCATAAATCTTTTAACCTTTATCGCTTCCTTTATTGGATTACCACTAGAGTATGTTGTTATCCTATTGCTTCGAACCAATACCAAGTCAAATAACAAATAGGGGAATCTCGGGAAGCTAGGTAGCACCCAATAAGACTCACGCCAACTACTTTCCCATTGAACTCCGCTTGCACCCATGCCTCTCCCCTTAAAATAAATGCGCCCAAGAATCTTTTTTGATAGTTCCCAACGGCAACTCGACCACATCAAAGACTGTATCTTTATGGCGAGCAAAGATTAGATTGTTCATCGCATACTTCACACTTTCAGGTGTTATCGAGTAGCCCATGTTCTTCCAATAGTGGCGTTTGCCAAACTGTTTAATAATAAGTAGGCACGCCTTGTATCGCATCTCGTGGTCATCTGACCCAATCATGGCAAACATACTCTCAACCTGTTCTTTGTTGCGTAGTGCAATATCGTTTGGTAGCTTGGGTCTAACCTCATTACCATATCTATCGCCCTCACCAAACACACGAACGAACTCAGCATCACTTATTGGTTCACTATCGGTCAGCTTAACCATACCCATAAAGAACTTAGTAAACTCTGCATAGTGCTTTCTAACATTGTTAGCTTCTTTGCGATTCACACGATATACATGGTCAGGCTCTACATTTAAAGGCAACAAGCGACCATTGACCCAGCCAAGCATCAGCCCACTTCCTTGAAAGCGATACTCGCCACCATTGACACCGACTACTAAGTTTGACTGATTGACCCTACATCTAACTGGCAACACATCTTCAATAAACTGTGCCGTAGTTGAACTGCTCCAACCGCCTGACTTGAGTTCAATATTTCCATCTGGATGAAAAGTAACAACTGGCGTGCGATAGCATATGCACTCAATCGCTCCGCTTGTTAAGTTCTTAGCCATATAAAACTCGCTAGCCCGATGCCGATGTCCCAAGGCAATACGCCCACCATTTGCACCACCTCCACGAATAGGCTTAGTGCTTTCGAACTTGGCTAGTGCCTCGTTGTAATTGCGTAGGAATGGTATCCCTGTGTTTCTTGCGCTTCCGTATCCCATCTCGTTTCTCCTTAGTTATCTAACAATGTTAGTTTCGTCTGTCTTAACTTCTATCTCTGTGTTGCGTCTACCCAATAACCCGCTTGCCTCAAAGCACAATAGCGAACGGCAATAAAACATATCAAAGTCCACATCCTCACCAAAGTTATCCTCCTCGATATCGTCTGTTTCCTCACCGACTCGATTAAATAACCCTGATATACCCTCGACCCCTTGCATCTGCTCCCATAGCTCGTTCCACGCCATGACCGCATCATAGTCGGGATACCATTTCCATTGTTGTGCATGGAATACAAACCGCCCACAATCCCACCCAATGCACTTTTGGTCTTGTTCGTTTGACATCATCAACTCATAGAACTTGGATAGCTTGATAAGCCCAATCATTTCCTTGAACTTGGCAACACCCTCCTCCCGAGTAGATGGGTAATTAAACGCATCCACGCTAAACCCTCCAGCCACATCACTTCGATAGCCCATTACTGACCCCCTAACTTAGTCGTAAACCCAGCATAAAACGCATCCACATAAGCAATCTCAATAGTCATAAACCCATCCATCTTAAAAGGATTCCATTCCTTGCCTTCTGCATATCTGACCCATGACTTGAGTGCCTTTTCGTGGATTGTTAATTGTTCATTGGTTAGTTCGCCTTCTTCATAGCTAAGCGTTACACCCCAACTACCCCTACTGTTTGCTTTTATATGTTGTTCTTTCGGTATCTTTCTTAGCTCCCAACCCCATAACTTCATATCACTCTCCCTTCGTATTCTCGTAAACTCGCCTACTCACCCGTAATTAGCTTCTCTTTGCCTTTGAAATACCCCGCAAGAAATGCACCTTGCACAAGATAGCGCCATTGGTGGTAGTCCTCGCTTATTACTTTCGGGTTATCTGCTGGTGCTTTCATCCACAAGTTCTTATACATATCAGCATTGTTCTGCTCTAGCTGGTTTATAAACTCACGCCACTTTTGCCCAGCATCATCTTTGATTGTCATTCTCATCTTCCTTTCCCATTTAGCTTCTAGTCGTTTTGTTTTAGTTAGTCCCATTACTCCCCCGCTTTTTCTAACATTGTTAGGTTATGTTGTGCGAGCAACTGCCACGCATCTTTACTGACTAGGGAATTACCCCAGTCGCTATCGTCTTGTATCACTTGTAGTGAGTAAGATTGAATAGCCGTAATCAGGAACGCTTCTCCCAACGGGTCTAACTTGGCACTCTTTACTATTTTGTCTATCGTTTTCATGCAAACTCCCTTATCCAATCTATGTAAACTTCATTCAAACTAAGCCACCTAGCACTACGCTTCCTATCAGGCTTATCTAATGGGTAATTCAATAGCATCTCATCACCCTTGCACCGCACCAATACAAAAAACTCAGGCTTATCAGGTTTTCTATATAGTTTTACTACCCTCATGTTGTCCTCTGTTCCTAGCTTAGCTAGTCCGTTTCGGGTTTAACTGCTTTAACTGGGATAAGTCTGTAATCATCATGTAGTTCGATTTGTTTATGGGTGCAATAGTGAACTTGCGCTTCTTAGCTTCCACATCACCGCACCGCAAACAAGTCTGATAGCCTAGCACTACACGCCTTGCATCTACTTCCTCACCACACTCACACTCAAAGCCATATAACATTGTTAGTTCCTTTCACTCGTCTGCCTTCGTAAATTTCAAATAAAACCCAGCCATAAATGCTTCTTGGTAGGCTTTGTTTATGGCTATTTCTACATGACCAGTAAAGCCTTTACCCCACACATTTTCTTTTTTCCATATGTCCCACTCTCTAGCCATAACCCTACTCATTACTAAATAGTCGTCTGCCATAGTTAATCTCCATAGTTAGTCATAGCTAACTTAAATGCTTCTAACTCATCATCTGCATAGAGCATCATGTAGTCCCTCATGGTCATACCGCCAAACTTGGCTTGCCACTCGACCCTGTATCTACCCTCACCCTGTTGCATAGCTTTGACCTCTAGCACTTTGAAATTGGTATGTAATCTAGGTGTCAAGTTAAGGTCTTTGTTCGGGTTGGGTGTTCGTAGTCGCATATAGGCTCGGGGATAAGTAAGGGTTAGTGTTATGTAGTGTGACGAAATAATGTCTGCTATCTAAGCTACGCAATATGGTTGTGGATTCTCCTCTTTCCCATATCTCGTAGGTCTTACCCTTAATTTTTAGTATGTCCCCAGTTTGCCACTTTATACTCATATCGCACCTCGAATTAAGTTTGCTATAAAAGCTAGTAGGAGTAGCACTAGCATGAAATCAAAGAATTTATCTAACATTGTTAGGTTCTCCCTTTCGTTTTGGTTGGTTAGTATTGTTAGGAACTGAATATGTAATGCTCTATCTAATATAACCAGTATAGCATAGTGCACCACGAAATACAAGTAATCTAGTCATGGTGTGATTAGAGAAAATAGGTAATGTTAGGAAAAATGAGGGTAATGTTAGGAGTAATGTTAGCAGAAAGTTAGGAATTTGCTAACAATATAAAACCCAATAAACATAAGGCTTTGGTAGGAATGTTAGGAGTAATGTTAGATTGTTAGTAAAATTTATATATATATGGCTTCCCCTAGCTTTCTAGCATATGCTTTTCTTCTTTGCACTTGCTGAGAACCTCTGCCAAACTTTTACCCCCATTCATAGGTCAAAAAAAAGCTAACATTCTAACAATACGCCAAGTCCTTGATTTTAAACGCAAAAAACAAAACGCACCACTAACATTACAAAATATTTCCTAACAATACAAAATCTAGGGCTATCAGCACTTCCGTTCTTCCTTTCGGAACTATCACAAAACTATCATAAAATTATTTTTATGGAATCAAAAAGTAAATTGGAAAAAGAAAAACCCCCCAAAGGCGGGGGGTTTGAGGAAAACCTAACAGTGTTAGGTTTTTACTTCTTACAACATATTTAAATCAACTCCCAACGCTTGCAACGCTTCGCTGATTTTCTGTTGAGCCTTGACAATCTTAGGGTCTAAGCCTGTCTGTTTGCCATTGAATTTCCACAGGGCGGTCAATTCCTCAATGTTGCGTAGCATTGGACTGCGGGCATGGATAGCACCTGAACCCTCACCCTCACCCTCTGAACTCTCACCCTCAACGCTTGGAACTTCACCAAACAAACCCAATGCCTTAGCGTTTTCCTTACCATCAGCTTGCACCCTTGCCCATACTGTTGAGGGGTTAGAATGTCCCGCTTGCTTCATTGGCTTGTAAAACTCTTGCTTCTCAGCTTTGACTACCTTGCCCGCTTCGCTAGCGTCTGACCTGTCAATGTCATACCACTTGGCGGGGAACTTACCCTCTACTGCTAGCTGATTGAGTGCTTCAGCATACTTCTTAACTGCGCCATACTGTCTGCCTACTGCTTCAGCTACTTGGTTGCGTAATGCTACTAGATTGATTGTTGTCATGATGTATTCACCTTATAAACTATTATCTAATTGGGTAGATAACTAACCCTTACTGCATGATTCAAATATAGCAAATCGCACCGCAAAATACAAGTTTGTAGGAAACTAAAAGTAAAAAGTAAAATCTAACATTGTTAGGTATATCCACGAACCCCCACCCCCAAAAAATAAAACAAGGAATCCTACATCAGCCCATACTCTATAATCCGCGCAACCGATGCCGGTACTTAAGAATACCCCCCACCCCCTATTCATTTTGCACCACAAGATACACATCGTGTGTATAGAAACACCCCCCTTGCTCTTTTTGGGTCCCCCGAAAACCCCACCCCCATATGTATAAAAAATTGAGAAAAGTGTACATATTAAAAAAACATGTATAAAAAAGTTTCCCGAACGGGAAGAATTGATGAAAAAGTGTGCAAATTTAGGAAAATATTCCCGAACGGGGTATTTTGTAATAAAAAGTAAGTCGATAGAAACCCTACATAAAGTTAGGGTTCAGTGCTACTAGACAAACTAAATGACTCATTAATGAGTCCGTATGTGGGTTAAAGCCTTATTTATGAGTCAACCAAACTGCTAATAGCCCGCACAATATGCATAAAATGTCGACAAAAATGTACATATCCCAACAATATGTATACAAAACTGCAAATACTAGACATATTAAAAACCGTCTAGTAACAATATTGCACTGCAACAAAATGTAGCGTATACTACACAAAACCCCAGAAATGTATAGTATGGGAAACAAAACACAGGAGAAAACCATGTACGACTTTTTTAAACCCCTTGAACTAAACAAAACCTACCAACAAGTAGAAGGCGCCATCAAATCTGGATATAACTTTTGGCTAGACGTAGTAGCTGATGCTATCAAGATGTACAAAACTAAGTAAACTACACAGGGGGCAGTTAAGCCGACACAGAAGGATGTAGCAAGCTAGGGTTTTTTCGGCTTTCCACTTAGCGTGCAGCAGCTACCAAATTCTTGCCCCCACACTATTAACTTAAAAATCCCCACTATTAACTTATACCTATAGGTAGGAAAACCCCTACCAAATTGATACTTCCAGGTATCAAAAACCCTGCTAAACTAGAAGCTAATCTACTCCCTGAACCGCTGGATGGAGCTTCATGAACACAATTCAAGTTGACCTAAATAAGTTGCCACCTGACGTTAGGGAGTGGGTTAACTTCGAAATCACGGCATCAAACGCATCTGATATAGCCGTCAAGTTACTCAATAAAACGCATGTAGTTATGGACGGCATTCGCGTGCATGGGTATTTCTGCAGTGAAACTGAGTCTTTAGTTGTGTCCGGCAAGGCACCGGACTGGTTGCAGATAATGGTTCATGAGTCCTGCCACCGTGACCAATACATAGAAAAGGTTCCTTTATGGAACCGAAAAGTCGAGTTAGACGGCGAGAACTACGACCCACTTAATCTATTTTGGGATTGGCTCAATGGCGCCAGAGAACTAAAACCTCGCAAGCTCAGAGAGGCTATGCTGCATGCGATGCGTCTGGAGCTAGACTGCGAGATGCGAGCTGCTGCGAAGATTGATACTTTCTATTTGCCGATAAATACAAAAGAATACATCCAGAAGGCCAACGCCTACGTGTACCT
>Ga0208614_1000025_pt1 | contig 59949 bp, 81 predicted proteins | sample CryBogCBE23Jun09_FD_184554 | JGI IMG/M metagenome (GOLD analysis project Ga0208614, IMG submission 184554) | Freshwater microbial communities from Crystal Bog, Wisconsin, USA - CBE23Jun09 (SPAdes) | ecosystem: Environmental > Aquatic > Freshwater > Lake | place: Crystal Bog, Wisconsin, USA...
TCAAGGATTTCAAGGAAATGATGGTGCTCAAGGACCTCAGGGAAATGATGGTGTTCAAGGATTTCAAGGAAATGATGGTGCTCAAGGACCTCAGGGAAATGATGGTAATCAAGGATTTCAAGGTATAGATGGTAGTCAAGGATTTCAAGGAAATGATGGACAACCTGGAGGACCTCAAGGAAATGATGGTGCTCAAGGATTTCAAGGAAATGATGGTGCTCAAGGATTTCAAGGAAGTGATGGTGTTCAAGGACCCCAAGGAAATGATGGTAATCAAGGATTTCAAGGAAGTGATGGTGTTCAAGGGTTTCAGGGAAATGATGGAATTGGATCAGATGGTGTCCAGGGCTCTCAGGGTAATGATGGTACACAGGGCAATGATGGTGTTCAAGGATTTCAGGGTCCACAAGGACAGTCTATAATGCTGGATAGTGGTTTAGCAACATTAATATCTGGTCAGGTTGTGGTATCATCATCTATAGTAACAACAAATTGTATTTCAATTATATTAACATATGAAACAGGGCGTGGTGTTTTGGGTAATTTATCAGCTGCTAATAATGATATAGTAAATAATACTTCTTTTATAATAAAATCATTAGGTGATGAGGGAGCGTTGAATATATATGATGGTTCAGTCGTTAGATGGTGTGTAATTGCTTAAAAAATAAAGCGTTATGAGATATATATTATTATTTTTTGTTTTATTTATGATGTCATGTGTTAAGATGCCTAGTAAAACACCTGATATTAAACCAACTAAAGTTGCAAGTAAGGTTGGTTCTATATATGAGCAAAATGACAGTTCTTTATATCCTGAGCAACCACCTGAACCAACTAAAGTACAATCAATGGTAGCCATGGATTCGGGTGAGGGAAGTGCTTTTCCTAATTATGAAAAAAAAAGGATGGAAAAAAATGTTGTTCCAAATAAGACTAAATCTAAAAGGATTACAGATGTACCAAAAAAAGTAAAAAGTTCTAATAATAGTGAAATAAGACCAGGTAGATTATTGTATAAAATACCCGATACAATGAATCTTAAAAAGACATATACTATTAAAATTAGAATATCTAGAGATACTACAGATAAGAAGATACATGTTGGTATGCCAAATGGAAAAATAGATACAGTTATTAAGACAACTCGTAAAATGATGGTTTTATTAGTAGATCCATCAACGAATGGTAGGTCATTCTCAATAGTTAGAGGCACAGATTCAATTCAATTAATAGGTGACTCACATACAGAGTGGATATATGATGTAACTCCTATAAAAAGTGGTAACTTAAAACTCTATATATCAGTAGCAATTATTGAGGATGGTGATAGAAAAGATGTTGTTTATACAGATGTAGTCTATGTTAAGTCTAATATAGTATATACAATTACCGATTTTTTAAAATTATATTGGCAATGGATTATATCTGTTATAATAATTCCTTTTATAGGGTGGTTATATAAAAGATATAATAATAGATGAGATATTACACAGATCAGAAAGTATTACTTAGAAAAAATATGAAATTAGCACAGATAGTTAAGCAACTCCCTAATGGTAATTACTTAGTCGCTTTTTATGAATTTAATAAATTAAAATACGATGTTATAGTAAGTGAAAATGATGTTATAGATGAAGATGAATATGAAATAATCAGGAAAAGAATAAATACAATTAACAAATTATTAGATTCCTAAATCATCTAATTTATTATTTCTAATTTCACTTTTACTTTGTTCTTCTTTGAAAAAGATATGTCAAAAGTTTGAGGTTTTAAACCATCAAAAAAATCAAAATTTTCCAGATATGAAACATCTAATTTTAAGAGTTTTGATAATTTTAAATCAGGATCTAAAAATTTAGAATAGTTTTTGCGTGTCAATATTACTGGGAGGTTTAAGATGTCAAATTTAATACTTATAATAGTCTGCATGGGTATAAGTTATTTAAAAAAAAGTAACATCATGATATATATAAAATTATAAATTCATACACTAATATATATTTTTATGAACTATAGAATTTATAAACTCCAGTTTCAGTCTGACTTACTATACCTAGATAGTATTTATAGTTCATTATCAGATTTAGATAAGCAAAGGTTATCTTCAATCGATGTATTATCTGCTTTTCACTTTGATTCTCAATTTAAACATTTTGTTTATATGATAATACAACCTAAAGAAATTGCATTTTATAGGAATATCCTTAATATCAATTTAATTCCGTACTTTTGTGAGGATGTTAGTGAAAGTGTTTTAGATAATTTGTTAGATCTTGAATCTGAATTAGTTAAATTTTGTGATATGTCTAATGTGCAAGATTATGATAATTTTATATTTGAATTAAATTCTTGGATATTGGAAAATCTGAATTTAGATTCAATATTAGATCGTATAAATTCTGATGGTATTAATTCACTTCGCCCTATTGATAAAGAGTTTTTAAAGAGAGTGTAGTATGACTATTGTTTTAAAAGATCGTTATTTAACCTATCCGAAATTGGATATTAAAAGAATAATTTCTAGTAAAATATCCTCGCTTATTCGTGAGTATAGAAAAAGTTATGATATAGAATCACTACATTTTAATACTCCTATTGATGGTATTTTGTATGTTCGAACTCCTTTTATTCATTACTCAGATGAGAAATTTGTAAGTGATTGGTATTTTATGAAAGGATCAACTTTATTAAAAGTTTATAATTCCTTAAAAGAAAAGGATTTTTATGGATTATGCAAGTTGAGTAATGATAAATATGTAAAAATAAAACCCAAAAGATGATCAACAAAGATTATAAATATTATATAGATTACCACACCATAGGCAATCATGATTGTGAAAATCATGGTTGCAATGATGAAGGTATTTGTCGATGCTTTAGAATTGAGAGTGTTGATATTATCAATGTAGATATTAATAATATTGTTCAAGATATTTTTGAACAACTATTTGATATTAGATCCATTCAATTCAAAAGAGATTCTAAATTAAGTCAAATTCTTTATGGTCATAACTATGATATTGATAAATATTGTATTGATAGGATATTGAGGTTTAACAAACTATATGATCCGGAGTGTTGGAGTCCATCTTGGGGTTCTGATTATTATGGTGATGAACTTTATTCGATTGAGATTTGTGATCCTTTGTATAAGAAAGTTAGTGCTGATATAGAAGAATGTATTCATTTGGGTGCAATAAAAGACAAAATTCAGTTTTTATTAAATAAGGAATATGGTTTTGTTTTAGATAAGTTAAAAAATAAAGATTACAATTTAAAAATTGTGGATAAATCTGATATTGTTTTTGGTCAAGTCGATCATAAAGGTAAAGTTCAAGTTAAAGACTTAAAATTTTATGAAGATAAAAGTTATGGCTTGATTAAAGGTATTTGTCTTAAAGATGGTAATAAGTGGAGAGTTATAGATGGTTATCATAGATTGACAACAACAGAATTGGATAAAGTTAAAATAATAGGAATATGCTAAAAGAAATCACATCGGAGATTGAAATGAAGTCTTATTTGGAATATTTTAAGAATCTTGATTCTATTTCAAAAAACAAAGAATTAGAATTATGGGAGAAGAAAATATTGGGTGAACATAACAACTTTGAACTTTTAACCTTTTATGGTGTATTAGATTATATGGGTATTGACACATCAGGTCCAAATGATTTGAATATAATTGATACTATATGTTCATCAAAAAATGAATTGAATGATTTTGTTGATTGGATATTAGATAAATATGATGGACATCAAAGACAAAATGATCTGTTAGATGAAATAAATAATACTCTTAAAGAGTGTGATATGTTAGAAAAATATTATAAAGAAAAAATAATTAATTAATATGGTATCAAATAGACAAACTAAATATAAGGGTTACTTTACTGTAGATGAATTAACACTTAAAACTAAAAGTGGGAAAAATGTTAAACGAGAAGTAGTTGTTAGAAAAGACGCTGTTGCAGGCGTGGTTTATGACACTGTAAAACAAAAATTTATTTTTGTAAGTCAATGGAGACCTGGTAGTAATTCAGAATTACTAGAATTGGTAGCTGGAACACTAGACGTTCCAGGTGAAGATCCAAGAGAATGTATGATGAGAGAAATTGATGAAGAAGTTGGGTATAAAACAGATTCTATCAAACTAATTGATGAGTGTTATATGTCACCTGGAGGCACTACAGAAGTAATTACAATATATTATTGTGAAGTATCTGAGAAAATACATGAAGGAGGCGGATTGGAAGGCGAGGATTTAGAAATAGTTGAAATGGATTTAAATGAAGTTTTATCAACTAGATTTCGAGATGCTAAAACAATTATCGGTGTGAATTATATTTCGCAAAATAGAGGTAAATTTTCAGTAAGAGCTGTTTCACCAAAAAAATAAATTATATAATGTTAAAACAAGATTATTCAGAATATTCAGGATATAGTATAGAAGAATTAGATGCCAAAATTAATCAGTGTGATGATCTAATACTTCAAGATTTATTAGTTACCACTAATAGTAATAAATATTTAGATTTACTTTCTAGATCTACAAGTATTACATATGGTTGTTTTAGATTAGGATTCAATATAGATAAGATGATAATGATGTCTAAATTTGCACTTTTTTCACCGCAAATGATTCCTTTAATTACAGATTCTAGTTATAAAAATGCTTTAGAACATTTAGGAGGATTGGGAATCTTATCAGACTTATTAAAGGAAATATCACCATCAACAGAGGTAACATATTCAAATATTAATTCGGATTTATTAAGATTTGTAGAGTGGAGAAAAAATAAATACAATCTGGATATTAACTTATTAACATTAGATGATTCTTGCTTGATTAAGGATAATTATGATTTAATTATATCCGACGGTAATTTGCAATATTTTAACCAAGATCAACAAATTGAAATTATTAAAAATATGGTTAATAAAACTAATAAGGATGGGTTGTTAACTTTGTTAGTTGATCTTTCTGGACCGTCATCATCTCCTTTGTATTATGATGTTGATATTAATAATATACATTCAATTTTGGAACATTCGGACATGAATTGTATTTATGGAAAGAATACATTTTCTTCTTTATGGAAAAAGATGATATAAATAATTTATTTGAAATTTTTAAACCATATTTAAAAAATAATATGTGGTCTAAATTTTTCTATGTATCTTTGTTAGGTAATTTATGGTATGATAAGATAGATAATATTTTATTTTCGTTAAATCCTTATCGTTTATATTATACACATTGGTATATAGCAGATAAAATGGTTGATTGGAAGAAAAAAAATCTTTTAATAGATGATAAATCCGTAGAATTTTATATTTTTTTACAAGAACAAAAACTTAAAAATAATTTTCAAGATGGTTGTTATATTTCAAGTTGTGTATCTGATACTGAGGAATTTAAAAGATTTGAAGTTTTACCATATGATGATGAAAATTTAAAATATATAAAATCATTACTAATAGACAACAAGATAAATAAAATAATAAAATGAATTTTGATAAATTAAGAGAACCGTATATTTTAGTCCTTATTGGTCCTCCATTAGTGGGTAAATCTACTTGGATTAAAAATAACTTTGCTGATAAAAATGTTAAGATAATAAGTAGAGATAATATTGTCATGGATTTATATGGTAGTGATGATTATGATGAATCTTTCAAAAATGTCGATCAAAAAGAAGTCAACCGTCTATTACAAAAATCTTTTGATGATGCTAATGAAAATAAGGAAAATGTAATTGTAGATATGACTAACATGACTTCTAAGCGTAGAAGATCAACATTAGATAATTTTGATAGTGATTATACTAAAGTAGCAGTTATTTTCCCTATTTTAGATTGGGATGAATTCGTCAAGAGAAATAAAAAGAGACAAGAGGAAGAAAATAAAACCATTCCAGAACATGTAATTAAAAATATGTTAGCTTCTTATCAACCAATAAGAGAGGAAGAAGGATTTGATAAAGTTATTTCATTATGATTTATCTAAAATTATGTTTTTTGTGGGCTAGTTATTCTTTTTATAAAAAAAGAGTTAACTATAAGCCACCTTTTAATTGTTGGTCTAATTGTTTTAGAACATTTATCATCAATTTTATTTTAATGCCGATTAGTATAATTTTTTTATTAAATAAAAAATAAAAAATGGAAACATTTGAAATACATATTACTGGTGATGAAACCAACGACCCTAAAATAAAAATCTTCTGCAAATGATTTTATTCAATCGGGAAAATTTGGTCCAATTGTGATGGTAGAACTTACCTGGAATGTAAATTAGTATTTATTATACACTCATCTTTTAAAAATTCTATCAAACCACTTAGCTGATCACACTTGTAATTAATAGATGATATTTTTTTAATCTCATGTTTGTAAACAACAAACCACTCATCTTGGACTTTTTCAATTCCATAAACAAATGATTTATATCCAACTAAATCACCACCTACTCTATTTTCTATTTCTAAACATCTTGTTCCGTGAGAAGGATGGGAACTTGATAATCTTATGGGTTTATCAAATCTATATGAAACATATGTAGGATTTGATGTAGATAGTAAATCCTCAAGAATTTTTCTTTCTTGTATAGTTAGTTTTACAACATTTAAACCAATTCTAGCTCCATTTGATCCCATTAATCTAACGTATTCATCATGTGATATTACCTTATAATAATCTAAAGATTCAAAATATTTAATATATTTCATATGGTATATATTATTTTTGGTTTATAATAATTTTTCGTATATTTATACTAACAAAAAGTATATATATGACCAGATATGAAAAATTAAAAATCTCTCTTCGTTATTGGTTATTAGGTATGAGCCAATCAAATCCTAACTATTTAAAATGCGTAGAGGCACTTGAATTTGCTTCTCAATATCATACCGGTCTTAGAAAAGATGGTATTACTCCCGAATTTGAACACCAATTAGTTATCACCCATTATATTAGAAGTTTGATTAATAACCTCGAATATCCTGTAGAAACAATTTGCACTTCTTTGTTACATGATGTTCCAGAAGATTATGATGTTTCTTTTGAAGAAATAAATCAAAAATTTGGTCCTATTGTGGCTCGTTCAGTTGAAAGATTGACTAAGTTTCACAGAGGTCATAAGAAAACTAATGAAGAATATTTCAAGGGAATTGCTTCTGATATAATCGCTTCTATTTGTAAAGGTGGTGATAGAATACACAACTTACAATCTATGGTAGGTGTTTTTAATAAAGAAAAACAAAAATCATATGTTGAAGAAGCCGAAAAATGGATTTTACCTTCTTTAAAAGAAGCTAGAAGAAATTTTCCTAAACAAGAATTGGCTTATGAGAATATCAAACTAATGATGACTTCTCAAATAGAATTAATTAAACATACTTGGGGTTAATTAAAACAAATTTTCTATAATAATTATAATAAATGGATTATCAAAAAATACACAAGACTATTTTAAAAGTGGTGATTATAAATTTGGTGATAGATTAAGTGAAATGCATCATTACTGGATTTATATAGTTAGTATTATTGACGAAAATCTGATTATATTAGAAGGAACTACACACGATTATAATATGAAAATAAAAGAATATACTAAAGATGAATTTAAAAAACATTGTCAATATTCTTCAATTTCAACATATAATTTAGAAGAGAATGATGAAAAATACTGGGTTTATTTTTTAGGAAATGATGTTTACAAAACAAATCAAATTCTAAGACATTATAAAAATAAGGGTATTGGTAATAAAGATTTAAATAGACAAATTAAAATAGAAGAAATAACTTATAATATATGATAACACTTGTAGCAGCTTGTTCTAAGAATAGAGTTATTGGTAAAGATAATAAACTACCTTGGCACTTACCCGAAGATTTAAAACACTTTAAAAGTTTGACTTTAGATAGAGTTATTTTAATGGGTAGAAAAACATTTGAATCTATTGGAAGTAAACCTTTACCAAAAAGAACTAATGTAGTTTTGACCAGAGATAAAAATTTTAAATCAGATAACATATTAGTTTATAATAATATAGATGAGGTTTTACCTATATTTCGTGATATAGTGGTCGTTGGTGGTGCGGAAATTTACAAAAAATTCCTTAACTTTGCTGATGAAATTCAATTAACATTAATTGATAAAGAATTTGAAGGTGATACCTACTTTCCTGAAATAGATGAAAATATCTTTGAAGAAAAGAAAAGAGATTCTTTTAATAATGGTGAGTTTGACTATCACTTCATAACATATAAAAGAAAATAGTATGTCACTTAAAAGTAAAATTTTATATTCAATAGATCCAAAAGATTTGACTAGGCCTTACCTGGGTGAAACTGGAAATCTTCAAGTTTCACTTAAAGTTGTAGGTATTTTCGATACACATAAGGTATTTTGGACTTACTACGCTATATCAACTGTTGTTGACTCAAGTAACTTTTTGGTATTGACTGATGAAATTTGTTCTAACTCACATGTCATGCCAGCGAATATAGATAATGTAAGGTCATTTGGACTTAAATACTCTACATTAGAAGAAGCAAAAAAATATCTTGATGAATTTAAAATTAAATGGGAAACTGCTTCGAACAATACGATTCAAGAAGTCAGGGATAAAAAGTTAAAAGAATTAACCGATGAAAAGCCTTGATAATTAATGAAATTGTGTTAAATCCTTGCTAACAAAGGATAATTTTTAAATTTCTTTTAAACCATTGTCAACACTGATAATATAATAGTTAAACAAAAAAATAAATGTTATGAACAAATCTGATTTAATCAATGAGTTAGCTTCTAATACTGGCTTAACAAAAACAAAAGCTGGTGAAGTTATTGATTCTTTAACAGAATCAATTAAAAATGCTTTATCTAAAGGTGATAAAGTTACTTTAGTAGGTTTTGGTTCTTTCTCAGGAACTAAGAGAAAAAGCCGTACGGGTCGTAATCCTAAAACTGGTCAAGTTCTCTCTATTCCTGAGAAGGTTGTAGTTAAGTTCAAATCTGGTTCCTATTTAGCTGAATCTGTGAATTCTTAATTAAGAAAGACCTTTACAAAAAGTCGGTTAAATTTGACCGACTTTTTTTGTTTGTATAACAAAACTTTGTATTTTTGTAAAATAAAATATTTATAATGCCTCAAATAGAAATTGAAAGAAAATTCCTTTTAAAATCTTTACCCAATAAAAACCCTGATGAAATAATAGAAATTGGACAGTATTACTGGAAAAATAAAAGTAACATTTGGGAAAGAGCAAGAACATATCACTCAAATATAAATGGTGATAGTTATATACACACTATAAAAAAATCAGTATCAAAAGGTGTTAATTTAGAAGATGAAAAATCTTTAACTAAACATGAGTTTGAGTCTTTTGTAAATAGATGTTTTGAAGATGTGGAGAATTCTAAATATATTACAAAAGAAAGACTAATTTATAAAGACGGTCCTTTAAAGTGGGAAGTAGATGTTTTTGAAAATGGTTACAAATTGATTATTGCTGAAATAGAAATTCCGAAAAAAACTTATAAAATAACTATACCGGATTTTATGTCCGAGGTTATCCTAATGGAAGTTACTAATCTAAAACAATTTAGTAATAGATCCTTATCAATTAATATTAACGAATTAAAACAAAATAATAATGCAGAATTTAGAGTATAGAATGTATGGATTGGTTCCATATAATTTAAGTCCTATACAACAAGGTATTCAATTCGGACACGCTGTTGTAGAGTATGGATTAATTTATTCAGATACACCTGAATATAAAATGTGGGCTGAAGAGCATAAAACTTTTATTATCTTGAATGGCGGCACCACTAATCTTAATTTTGATAAACCAGGTACCTTGAACCAACATGCTAAGACTTTAGAGGATATGGGTATTAAAACTGCTGAATTCTATGAACCTGATTTAGGAGATCAATTAACAGCAGTTGTATTTATTGTAGATGAACGGGTTTTTAATAGGACTAAATATCCTGATTATAATGGTGGGTATGTTTCTAATTTTATAGAAACTAAACCAATTGAAGAACAATATCAAAATTGGAAAAATCAATTTAGTGGCACACCAGAAAATGTTGAAAAAATCTTATCATTGAGAAGTTTCCTATCACAATTTAAATTAGCTTAACATGACAATAATAATTACATTTCCTAACGGAGATAAATTTGAATTACCAGCATCAGTTGTCGCAAATGAGAGGACTAAATACTATGCTGATGTAGATGGATTTACAGAAGGTTCCAAAGAATGGAATGATGAATACAATATTTCTATGAGAAGTTCAGAAATATTTGATTGGATGGAAAATAATATTGACTGGGAAGATATTGAGCCTTACGCACAAAAGGTTGAAAATGAGCCAACTGATTATAACAAAATGTGGTTCTCAGCAAATTTCGATATAAAACTTAATTCTTAAATTGAACTATAAATTTAAAACATAAAAATTAATACTATGAATAAATACATTGGAGATGAAACCGAAGATTTGAAAAAATTAGATGTCAGAATGGCAATTGAAGAAGAAGATGATGATACTGATGATTCTAAATTCAAAGGGAACAAAAAAATTGTTGACCCTAAATCCAAAACTCCAATTTTGGATACTTTCAGTAGAGACTTAACTCGACAAGCAAAGGATGGAAAAATTGATCCTATTGTTGGTAGAGAGAAGGAAATTGAAAGAGTATCACAAATTTTATCACGTAGAAAAAAGAATAATCCTATTTTATTAGGTGAGCCTGGTGTTGGTAAATCAGCTATAGCCGAAGGACTTGCCTTGAGAATCGGTCAAAAGAAAGTTTCAAGAGTACTATATAACAAACGTATTGTTATGTTAGACTTGGCTTCTATGGTCGCAGGTACTAAGTACCGTGGTCAGTTTGAAGAAAGAATTAAAGCTTTGATGGCTGAATTGGAAAAGAATCTAGATGTGATTTTATTTATAGATGAAATTCACACTATTATTGGGGCTGGTGGCGCGAGTGGATCTTTAGATGCTTCTAACATGTTTAAACCTGCATTGGCTAGAGGAGAGATACAAATCATTGGTGCTACTACTTTGGATGAATACAGAAAACACATCGAAAAAGATGGTGCTTTGGAAAGAAGATTCCAAAAGGTAGTGGTTGAACCTGCAACAGAAGAAGAAACAATTCAAATTATCAATAACATTAAAGATAAATATGAATCTCATCATAATGTTTTTTATACAGATGAGGCTGTTTTAGCTTGTGTAAGCTTAACTTCAAGATATATGTCGGATAGATTTTTACCAGATAAGGCTATTGATGCTTTAGATGAAGCTGGTTCTAGAATACATATTTCTAATATTGTGGTTCCGAAAGAGATTGTAGATATTGAAAACAAGATTACTGAAATTAAAGAAAAGAAAAATGAAGTAGTCAGAAATCAAAAATATGAAGAAGCTGCTAAACTTAGAGATGTTGAAAAACAACTACAATCTAATTTAGATGAAGCTAGAAGTAAATGGGAAGATGATCAAAAAAATCATAGACAAAAAGTAACCGAGGATAATGTAGCTGAAGTTGTATCTATGATGACTGGAATACCTTTACAAAAAGTCAATCAAAAAGAAAATGATAAATTAGCTAAAATGAGTGAGACCTTGATGGGTAAGGTCATAGGACAAGATGATGCGGTTTCTAAAGTTGTTAAAGCTATTCAAAGAAGTCGAATCGGTTTGAAAGATCCTACTAAACCAATTGGATCATTCCTTTTCTTAGGACCTACTGGTGTCGGTAAATGTTTTGTATCCTCTGTAAAAATTTCGATAAGAAATAAAAAAACAGGAAAAATAGAAAAAGTTGATATTAAGAGTTTAATATATAAACTTAACCAATCCCAATTGGACTAAGAAATTATAAAAATGAAATATAAATTAAAAAATACAATTTTTGAGGCGGATAAAGATCCCATTTGCAATATTTGTGAATCAAATTTAGTTTTTAATATCATTAAAATTAAATCTGAATTGTATAAAAATATAAATGTGTGTTCTAATATTGATTGCTTATCAAACAAACTAAAATTAAAAAGAAAAGAAGTTTGGAAAGCCTTTCTACCAATCGATGAGTATAATAAAATTTCGAAAAAAATGTATGATATAATGATATCAAATAATAGATTAAGAAAAGAATTTTGGATTAATAGAGGATATACTGAAATTGACTCCATTAAAAAAATATCCGAAATGCAATCAGATAGTTCCAAAAAGGTTAAAAATAGATTTGTTGTATCAAAAGAAAATTTAAAAAATATCGGATTTTCAGAACAAGAAATAAAAAATATTTGTCAAACACCATCTATGTTATCATTTTGGATAAATAAGGGTTTATCAGAAGAAGAAGCAAAATGTAAGCTACGTGAGTCGCAATCTAATGCTGCTAAAAATGTAGACTTTGAAAATAGATTATTACCATCCAATTTAGAATATTGGATAGAAAGGGGATTTAACAAAGAGGAATCTAAATTAAAGGTGTCTGAATCACAGAGAACCTTTTCTAAAGAAAAATGCATAGAGAAATATGGTGAAGAATATGGGGTTAGAATTTGGAAAGAAAGGCAGAATAAATGGCAGAATAGTTTATATAAAAATGGTAATATAAAAGGAGGATATTCCAAAGTTAGTCAAGAATTATTTGATATAATTTCGAAATTTTCGATGAATTGTAAATACGCTACTCATAACTCGGAACTTTGTTTGACGAAAAATAATAAAAATTATTATTATGATTTTACTGAAATTGATAAAGGTAAAATCATAGAGTATAACGGAGATCAATATCATGCTAATCCAAAAATTTATGAATCAGGATCATATCCACACCCCTATAGAAAGTATAAAGGATATAAGGCTTGTGATATATGGAAACATGATGAAGAGAAGATAAAATTAGCAAATGAAAACGGGTTCCAGGTTCTTTCGATTTGGGATTCAGAATTCAAAAAAAATCGCGAAGAAACAATACAAAAATGTATAGAATTTTTAAACAAATAAAATTATAATATGATAGAAAATTTATCAAAATCAAAAGACTATAGTAAGAAGTTTACACAATCATGGAAAATAGAAGACTATGAGATATTGACAGATACGGGATTTGTAGATATAGAATATCTACATGAGACAATAGAATATGATGTTTATGAACTAAAAACCGCATCAGGTATGTCTCTAAAATGTGCTGATAATCATATTGTTTTTTTATCTGATATGTCTGAAATTTTTGTGAAAAATATAGAAATAGGAGATAGAATAATCACAGATAATGTTGAAGATATTGTAATATCTATTGAAAATCTTGGATACAAAGAGAGAATGTATGACTTTCAGTTATCTGAAGTTAGTAATAAAAGATATTACACAAATGGTATATTGTCACATAATACACAATTAGCAAAAATTTTGGCTAAATATATGTTTGATTCAGAAGATTCTTTAATTAGAATTGATATGAGTGAATACATGGAAAAATTTAGTGTATCAAGATTAGTAGGTGCCCCTCCAGGATATGTAGGTCATGACGAAGGTGGTCAGTTGACCGAAAAAGTTAGAAGAAAACCATACTCAGTAATCTTGTTAGATGAAATTGAAAAAGCTCATCCTGATGTATTTAACATCTTATTGCAAGTACTGGATGATGGCCAACTAACTGATTCATTGGGTCGTAAAGTAAGTTTTAAGAATACTGTTGTCATTATGACATCTAATACAGGATCGAGACAACTCCAAGACTTCGGAACTGGAGTAGGTTTTATGACTAAATCCAGAGAAGAAAATACAGAGGAAGAATCTAAGTCAGTTATTGAAAAGCAATTGAAAAAGACTTTCGCTCCTGAATTTTTAAATCGTATTGATGATATTGTTACATTTAATTCTTTAACTAAAGAGAATATCAATAAGATTATCAATATTGAATTAGAAGGATTGATTGAAAGAGTTAAAAAATTAGAATATGAAATTGAATTAACTGATGATTTAAGAAATTATATAGTTGAAAAGGGATTTGATCCTCAGTATGGAGCTCGACCTTTGAAAAGAGCTATTCAGAGATATATTGAAGATACTTTAACCGAAGAAATTATCAAATTGAATCCAGAAAAAGGCAGTAAATTAATTATGGATTATGATAATGATGAAGATAAAGTAGTGTTTACCACTGGCAAAAAGAGAAGAGTTAAAAAGAAGAATTCGTAAAATATAAGAAAGAGAAAGTTAAACTTTCTCTTTCTTTTTTTTATAAAAGTTATGAATCGATTTGTATTTATCATACCATTTAGAAATGTTAGACCTTATATAAAAGACTGTTATCAATCTCTATTATCACAAAATAATAAAAACTGGATTGCAGTTTTTTGTGATGATGAATCTCTCGATGGTACTATAGATGAAATCATTAATGATAATTATTTTAAACAAAGTCAAGATAAAATTTTTATCAGAAGAAATAGTAAAAGAATTACTGCACTTCCTAATATACACAATGCTATTGTTGGATCTAATTTAAATGATGAAGATATCATTTGTATCTTAGATGGTGATGACTTCTTAATTAGAAATGATTCTATTGATATCTTGAATAATTTGTACAACGATAATACATTGCTAACATATGGTCAATATATTTGGCCAAATGGTAGTATAGGACATTGTGTACCTTATACAAAAGAGAATTTTAAAGATGTTAGAAATGGTAATTATGTAGCATCTCACATAAGAACTTTTAAATATAAGTTATATAAAGAGCTGGTTAATCAAGATCCAAATTTAGATTGTTATAAGGACAGAAATGACAATTATTATACAATAACATATGATATTGCTATAATGACTCCTTTAATGGAAATAGCTGGATTTGAAAACATAAAATTTAATCCTTTACCAGTTTATTATTATAGAATTCATCCACAAAATGACCATTTTATGGATCCAGGATTACAAAAATCAGTAGCAAATGAGATTTTTGCCAAAAAACCATTTAAAAGAATATTTTAAAAATGAGTAATTTAAAAGTTTTAGTATTGGGTGATGATAGAAGCTGATTTTTCTCCAAGTTACGTTCCTAAAGATGTTTCAATGTCAATAAAAAAATTAAACGAATCCTTAATGATTAATTATGAAATTATAACTAAATGTCCTATTACGGGTAGTGATGATAAACTAATGTACTTTAACTTAGGTGACTTTCCATTGGTTAATAATCTAAATAATAGTAGAGAAGAATCTATTAATTGTGAAAGATATCCTTTGAATATTAATTTATTCAATGAGTCTAAATTAACCTCACTAAGTTGTGTTGTAGATGGTAAAAAATTATTCTCAAACTACTTATTTAAATCAGAAGTAAATAGACCCTATATACAACATTGTAAAGTAATGTTTGAATATATCAATTCAATTGTTAAAATTAATGACAATGATTTAATTATAGATATAGGTGGTAATGATGGAACATTATTAGATGCTTTTAAAAGTGTTAGTCAAAATAAATTAGATTTATTAAATATTGATCCATCATCTAACCTCAGAGAATTATCCTTATCAAAAGGAATAACAACACTAACAGAATTTTTCTCGTATGATGTCTCATTGTCTATAAAAAAGAAAGCTAAGGTTATTGTTTCTACAAATGTATTCCAACATCTAAAAGATATTAATTCATTCGTGAATGGTGTTTATCATCTTTTAGATGAAAATGGTGTTTGGATTTTAGAGTTTCCTTATTGGATACATGATTTAGAAACATTTCAATTCGATCAAATTTATCATGAGCATGTTTACTATTATTCTCTAACACCATTAAACTTGATGATGAAAAAACATCATCTAAAAATAATAAAAGTTCAGGATCAAAAAATACATGGTGGTACAGTTAGATTATCAATAACAAAAGATTCATCTGAACTACCATCAGACGATTCTTTAGAAAAATATTTAGATAAAGAGTCAAAATATGATATAGAGTATTATAAAAATTGGGGATTAAAAGTTAAAAACAATTTAGAAAATTATAAAAAAATTATATTGGATTTAAAATCCAACGGTAAAAAAATAGCCGGATTTGGAGCTGCTGCTAAAGGATGTATTTTCTTAAATTCTATTGGATTAACATATAATGAGATAGATTTTATAGTCGATGATACAGACCTTAAGCAAGGTAAATTTATGCCGGGAACCGGAATAGAAATAGTTAGTCGTGATTATTTAAAAAATAATCACGTAGATTATCTAATAATATTGACTCATAACTTTGCAGATTATATTATGGAAAGTCTTTCTGATTTCAATGGTAAGTTTATAACATTTTTACCAGAATTTAAAATATATTAATATGTTAAATCCATTAGTTAGCATTTGTATACCAGCTTATGAGATGAAAGGAAAGGGAGCTGAGTTTCTTAATTTTTCTTTTCATAAAATGTCAATACAAACTTATAGAAATTTTGAAGTGATAGTTTCAGATCATAGTGTATCAAATGATGTTGAAAATATTTGTAAATCTTGGCAAGATAGATTGAATATAACTCATATCTACAACGAAAATAATCGAGGTATGTTTCCAAGTAATATGAATAATGCTATAAGAAATGCTAAAGGAAACATCATTAAAACTCTATGTCAAGATGATTTTTTATTTAATGAGAAATCACTAGAAACTATGGTTTTTAATTTCATAAACAGTAATATCTATTGGTTGGTTACTGCTTGTTGTCACACTGTTGATGGTTATAATTTCTACAGAGAATTTTATCCAGTGTATAACGAACAAATACAATATGGTAATAACACAATTAGTTCACCAAGTGTATTGATGTTTAAAAATGAAAATGTTATACCATTTGATGAAAATTTAAATTGGTTAGTAGATTGTGATTATTATAGGATGTTATTTGATAAATATGGATTACCAGGAATTTGCAATGCAATCACTGTTGTAAATAGAGAAGATAATTCTACTAGAGTTAGTTCAACTATAACCGAAGAACTAAAATTAAGAGAGTTTAGATATGTAGTTAATAAATATAATGAATGATATGATAACAGCTAATTTAACAGGAAATCTTGGTAATCACATGTGGAATTATGTGATTGCTAGATTGACTGCTGAAAAAAAGGGTTTTGACTGGGGTATACCTCCACATCCAACACATGATTATTACAGAGGTGCTAACCAAATGTATTTTATGAATGTAGATTATGGGAAAAGTTTAAACATAGTCGGAAAATATCCAGATGGTTTAAATATTTATGAAGGTATTGAACATAGATATTCTGATAAAAATAAAACACATGTTTATAATGATGATTCTTGTTGTATTAATATGTATGATCCAGAAGTATTCAATATCCAAGATAATACAATGGTGCATATCATATCACAATCTGAAGATTATTTAGTCGAAAGAAGAGAAGATATTTTAAATTGGTTTTCTATTAATCAAGATTATGAAAATCAATATTTATCAAAAATGGATCAAATGGGTATATCACTTGATGATAATATGTGTGTTATTAACTTTAGAGGTGGTGAATTTAGATCTGTTCCGAATTTAATACCAAATCCAGAATACTGGAAAAATGCTATGTCATATATGAGAAGTATTAATCCAAATATGAAATTTATTATCATAACAGATGATCCACCATGTGCAAATGCTTATATACCTGGTGTTCCTTGTTACCACATAGATATTGGATTTGACTTTTATATGGTTAACAAATCAAAATATTTAATAATAACAAACTCAAGTTTTAGTTGGTGGGCTGGTTGGTTAAATCAAAGAGCAAATTTGATAATAGGTCCAAAATATTTTGGTAGGTATAATGTTAGCAATGGATATTGGTCACTGGGAGACTCATATTCTCGTCAATTTCATTATATGGATAGGGAAGGAAAACTTTTTGATTACGAAACTTGTAAAAGAGAAGCTTTAGAATTCTATAAAAATAATAATTTAATATGAATTTTTTTTGTATATCTAGTTATAATAATGACTTAGATTGGGTCAAAAATTATCCTAATCCACATTTGATATATGATAAAGCTTGGAATGGTGGATTTATAGATAATGATGAGTCCGTAATGCTACCTCCTTCTAATTTAAAAGAAAGGTATCCAGAATATAATGTAACAAATGGATCACCAACTGGGTATAATATAAGTGATTATATGACATTTATTATAGACCATTATGATAACTTACCAGATGTAACTGTATTCATAAAAGGCAACACTATTGGTCGACATGTGAGTCAGGAATATTTTGATAGAGTAATAAACAATAAAACATTTACGACTATAGAAGACTGGAGAGAACATGCTAATAATCCAGCTTTATTAAATGGTTATACAATGTTTTCATGTGATGGTGGTTGGATGGAAATAAATGATAGTTGGTATTTAAATCATCCTAAACACCCAACAAAATATTTTAGAAACTATAATGATTTTTTAAAATATTGTTTTAAAGATCCTGTGTTACCAAGATATGTCAGGTTTCCTCCTGGTGGAAATTATGTTGTTCCAAAGGATCATATTCTAAAATATGATAAGATATTTTATCAAAATCTTAGAACCATTACCGATCATCACAGAGTATCTGGGGAAGGACAAATGATAGAAAGAGCTCTTTATACTATTTGGATGTGTAATTTTGAAGTAGCCGATACTATAAAAAATTTAATAAATTAATATGAAAATATATGATTGCTTTCAATTCTTTAATGAATTTGATGTATTAGAAATTAGACTAGATACTTTGTATGATTATGTTGATTACTTTGTGATCAGTGAAACAAATAGGACACATTCTAATTTAGATAAACCGTACTATTTTGAAGAGAATAAACACTTATTTGAAAAATATATGGATAAAATAATTCATATAAAAGAAGAATATCCTGAAGATATTTTACATTTCAAGAAAAGACAAAGTGATGACAAATATAGTCAACAATATAATCTTATATCTGATATTTATGATAAAGAAGAAAATGAAAATGATTTAAAGAAATGGCCAAACTTTTGTAGAGATTACTTACAAAGAGAATATATTAAATTAGGATTAATAGATTGTCAAGACGATGATTTAATTATGGTATCAGATTTAGATGAAATATCAAACCCAGAAGTTGTAAAAAATATAAAGGAAAACAGACTTACAAAAAAGTGTTTATTACAAAATTGTTACTACTACTATGTTAATGTGGTAGCTCACACAAATTGGTATGGTGCTTATGTAGTAGAATATAAAGATATTAAGGATGTTTCATTAACACATTTAAGAAATGAGAGTAAGAGATATGACTTTATATATGATGCTGGATGGCATTTCAGTTTTGTAGGTGGTGCTGAGAGAGTTAAAAATAAAATCATAAGTTATTCACATCAAGAATTCAACAATCCGTGGGTTTTGAACCAAATAGACTTCAAAATGAAGCAAAATCAAGATCCATTCGGAAGAGGAAATAACACTTATCACAATCCAATACAGGAATTCTATTATGAGAATATGAAAATCACAGATATGAGTGAGTGTCCAGATAGAATGGTAGAATTGATTAAAAATAAATTTCCATATTTAATAAAAAAAGTTTAAAAAATGTATTTATTAGACCCAACATATATAAGAGATATTTGTGACTATTCATTTGGTGACCATGCGGGATTAGAACTCTATGGTGGATATATGAAACCTGCTAATATCAATAATTATGAGTTTATTAACAAGTATAGAAGTCTTGTTGGTAAAAAGTCATACATGACACTGTTTATTGATAGTATTAGATTGTATAATAGACCAGGGATTAAGTATTCAGCGGTTGAATTAGTAAATAAAGAATCTAGAGACTATAAAGATAAGGTAGTTAAGGAATATTTTAGTCAAAATGATTTATTAAAATTATGTTCACAATTAACAGATATGAAATTTGTTATATTTTCATATTTTGATGATACTCCTATCGATGATGAGATTTTTGACAAAATACCTGAAAATGTAATCTCAATTTACGCAGCAAATGCGATATCATTCGGTGGAAAAGTTAAGCCAGTTCCTTATGGTATACAAAGAAAATTATGGTTCTGGGATGATAGACATTCTATATTATTAAATAGTATAAATAACGAATATCAACCTACCAAACTTCTTTATATGAATCACAATGTAGGACACAATCCAAATAGGATAAAAATTAATCAACACTTTTTTAATAAACCATGGGCTACTATTAAGAGTCCAGGTGGTCAGAGTCCGAATGAATATATTAATTATTTACGTGAAATTAAAGATCACAAATTTGTAATATGTCCAGATGGTAATGCAATTGGATGTGAATGTCATCGTGATTGGGAAGTTTTATACATGAGGAGAGTTCCAGTGGTGATACGATCTAAATTTTTAGAAAAAATATTTGAAGATTTCCCGGTATTGATGGTCGATAGTTTCGATGAAGTTACTGAGGAATTATTAAATAATAATGAACATTTATATAAAGAAGCACTAAAACTTGATATGGATAAATTAGATATAAAAATATTATATGATAAAATAATAAAAGAGGTTGAGTCACAACTTTAAAAAAAATAAAATAAATTTATGATTATTGATTATAAAAAAATACGTGAGATTAGCACACATAGCTACATGAAAAACTATGATTTTCCAGGATATCCAAATCCTCTGGATGACACACATCACTTTTCTGACAAACGATCAAATTCAGGAGGAGAACACTATAAGTTACTAACTTATTTAACTATGTTATTTGATGATATCGTAATAATAGATGCTGGCACTAACTGGGGTGATTCTGCTATCGCCTTATCACAAAATCCTAAAAACAAAATTATATCATACGATATCGAACATATTTGGGAATTTCCATTTTCAGCAAATTTTCCAAATTTAGAATTTAAAAAGATGGATATAAATGACGAGTCAAGTGACGTAATTAATTCTGCAAAAATTATATTTTTAGATATTGCACATGACGCTACACAAGAGTGGAAGTTTACCGATATGTTAACAAGAATTGGTTATAAAGGATATGTTCTTTGTGATGATATACATCTACCTTGGTCACCAATGATGGAGACATGGTGGAACTCTATTAATGTTGAGAAATATGATATAACTGATATAGGACACACTTGGGGAACAGGATTAATAAATTACTATAATGATGGTAATATTCAAATTATAAAATAATATGGTAGATTTAAAAAATACAACAATTGTTTCAGTAGCTTGTGTTAGAGTTATTGAAACTTTAAATGCTATTAAAAAATCAATGTCTGGAATTGATTTTTATGATGCTAAGTTAATTACATCACAAGATATTTTTGATGATAAAGTAAAGACTATTAAAATTAATAATCTTGATTATGAACAATATAATAAATTTATTGTCTATGAACTACATAAGTATATAGAAACTGACTATCTATTGATTATTCAAGATGATGGATATGTTATTAATCCAACACAATGGAGAGATGACTTCTTTAAGTATGATTATATAGGTGCTCCTTGGGATATGCCAACTGACAGTTTTAGTTGTAGAGATCCATTTAATAACATAATTAGAGTTGGTAATGGTGGATTTTCCTTCAGAAGTAAAAAGCTAATATCATTGCCTTCAATATTAAATTTAGAATGGAAGTCTTACTTTGGATATTTTAATGAGGACGGATTTTTTTCTGTTCACAATAGACACATTTTTGAGAGTCATGGTTGTAATTTTGCACCAATTGATGTGGCTAAATACTTCTCACATGAAGCTGAAATGCCTGAGACACAAGGTATAGTGCCTTTTGGATTTCATGGAAAGTGGAGTAAATATAATATGACTTACTAAACTAAAAGAAATAATTTTCATAAAATAAAAAAAAGATAATATAAATGGAAAAAATAGTTATCACAGGTGGTCTTGGTTATATAGGAACCGAGTTGTGTAAAATTTATTCAGGGGAAGCTAGATTTAAAAACATAGTTGTCATGGACTCAAGATTTGTTTCAGAAAGAGTTAAACAAATTACTGATTGGGGAATGACTTTTATTCAAGGTAGTATCTTAGATGAGAAGTTAATGAGTCAAATTTTAGAGGATGCTACTTTAGTTTATCACCTTGCTGGTGTTACTGATGTTGCGTATACTAAAACTCAATCAAATGTAGAAAAAGATAATGAAATAAAAGCTTACGGAATTGATGGTACTAGAAATGTAATAAAATACATCCCTGATAATTGTAAAATTGTATTTCCATCTACACACGTTGTTTATGAAGGATTTAGTGAAACTAAATTTGATATAAAAGAAGACGAACCAACTTGTCCAGTTCTTACATATTCAAATGGTAAAGTCCAGTCAGAAATGGACTTAAAAGAGTCTAATTTAAACTATGTAATAGTTAGACTTGGATCTGTTTATGGATATTCAACAGATACTATGAGAATTAATATTATGCCTAATCTATTCTCTAAAATTGCATCACAAAATGGAACTATCAGTCTCTTTTCTGGTGGTGTTCAGTATAAAAGTTTAGTTAATTTAATAGATGTGGTTAGAGCAATGAAGTTCTTAGGTGATTCAAATATTAGTAGAGAAACATTTCATTTAACAAATGAAAATATGACTATTAAAAATGTGGCTGAAATATGTAAAAACTATAATCCAAGTGTTAATATAATTGAAACAAATGATGAAATACCTAATCTTGGATATACATTATCGAATCAGAAATTACTTTCTACTGGATTTAAATTTTTATATAACATCGAAAGTTCGATAGAAGAAATGATTAGAAATTGGAGTGAAAAGGAACAACCAGATGCTCTCGAATATATTCAAAAAGGTGGTAAGGAATATATTGATAGTAGAGGTAAAATCTCTAACTATGAGTTAACCGAACCAATTAATTTAATCGGTTATATTGAATCTAAATCAGGTACGGTAAGAGCTAACCATTATCACCCAATACAAGAGCAGAAGTGTTTATTGGTTAAGGGTAAATACATTAGTGTTATAAAAGATCTTGCTGATCCTAACGCTAAATTAGAAACACGAATTATTAAAGCTGGTGACATAGCTGTAATTCGTCCAAATGTAGCACACACTATGGTGTTTTTAGAAGATTCTATTTTCTTAAATTTAGTGAGAGGAGAAAGAGAGCATGAAAATTATGGCATCACACATACTATACCTTATGTATTAGTTGATGAAGATTTTAGAAAAAGCTTAATTGATAATTATAAAACAAATTGCAGATCTTGTGGTAGTGATGATTTAGTTGATATAGTCTCTTTAGGTATGTCACCTTTAGCTAATAATTTATTAGACAATTTAGAGGAAAAAACTGAAATGTATCCTTTAGAAATTAAACGTTGTCAAAAATGTCAAAATGTACAACTTTCTTATGTAGTACCACCTACTAAAATGTTTGACAATTATTTATACGTTTCATCAACAGCTGCATCATTTAGAAAGCATTTCGAGGAAGCTGCTGACAGTTACATAAAAGAATTTAATTTAGATAGTGGTTCTTTGGTAGTTGATATTGGTAGTAACGATGGAGTATTCTTAAAGCCTTTACAAGATAGAGGAGTTAGAGTAATTGGAGTTGAGCCAGCTAAAAATGTCGCTAAGATTGCTAATGATAATGGTGTGGAAACAATTAATTCTTATTTTAATGAAGATGTTGTTTCAAAAATATTAAGTACTAAGGGAAAAGCTGATATAATAACCGCTTCTAATGTTTTCGCTCACTCTGATGAACTTGTGAACATAGCTAATCAATCTTTTGAATTATTAAAAGATAATGGGTCTTTTATTATTGAAGTTCAATATTTGTTAGATACTATTAAGGACATGACTTTTGATAATATTTACCATGAGCATGTAGATTACTGGTCTGTAACTTCATTAAATAATTTCTTTAATATTTTGAATTTATGTTTATACAAAGTTGAACATATTAATACTCATGGTGGTTCTATTAGAGTTTATGTAAGAAGAAACATGGCTTTACAACAAAAAAACACCGATAATAGTGTTCAGGAATTCTTGTTAAGAGAGGCAGATTTTGGTATATCAAAAAATGAAACTTATAAACTATTCTCTAAAAGATTACACTCAATAAAGAATAATGTTGTGAAAAACGCAAGTTTATTAAAATCTAAATTTGGTAGAATCGCTGCTTATGGTTCACCAGCAAAAGCTACAACTGCTTTAAACTATTTTGGTATTGATAACTCATTTATTGATTATACTATTGAGGATAATAAATTAAAAGTAGGAAAAATTATACCTGGTGTGAATATACCTATACAAAGTAAAGAATATGCTTTTGAAAATTTACCGAAAGTTATTATTGTATTAGCTTGGAACTTCTTTGAGGATATTAAGAGAAATAATCAAGAATTAATTGATAAAGGTGTTTTATTTATATCAATAAAGGATATTCAGAACGAATATGTAAAAATAAATCAATTAGATGGAGAAAGTTTGCTTAATAGCTAGATATCAAGAGGATATTAATTGGGTAGATAGATTAGATTGTAATTTTATTGTTTATAATAAGGGGCTTCCTATTGAAAGAGATTTTGGTTCAAAATGTCTCGAGACAGTCTATTTAGAAAATAAGTGGAGGGGAGAAGGTACATACTTTGAGTATATCATTAATTATTATGGTAACTACCCAGAAGTGATTGCTTTTTTACAAGGTGATCCATTCCCACATTGTCCGACGATAGTGGAACAAATTAATAGCTATGATAAATATGGTATACAACCACTTGGTGATGTTTATAGTTCTGCTGGTCAGATATATTTAAATGATTTTATACCTCTTGTTTTCAAATCAAGTGTTGTAAGAGAAGAAGAGCTATTTTTCTCAGCAGGAGACCAATATATTTTACAAAGCGATTTTCTTATGAAGAAATCACTTAACTGGTGGATTAATATTTATGATGTTTATAAGAATGCTTGTAATTATGGATACGACTGTTATCAAGAAAATCCAGACCCAAGTAAAGTAATACCAAATCATGATGCAGCACATTTGAAAACACTTGGATTTCCGACTTATAAAAGTTGGATGGACTATAGTATGCCACATGTATTTGAAAGAATGATGTGGAAAATTTTTGAATATGAAGAATAAATAATAAAATGGAACCAATAGAATTAATTGAAGAGTATATAAGAAAAAAAGAAAATGGTCAAATAGAGACAATATTACAAGTGTATGAAGAGTTCCTAACATATTTATATTGGGTGAAAAGGCTTTTCACCCAATAATATTTTAGAGATAGGAACTAGATCAGGTGCAACCTTTTGGACTGTTTCTAAATTATCTACAGGTAAAAAAGTTTCGGTTGATATTGATCCTATTGTCGGTGAAATATTAAACCGAGTAATGGAAGAGGAATATCAATTCTTTTGTGGTAATTCACAAACAGAAGAAATTTTTGAAAATGTGAGATCTTATTGTGATAATTATGATTTGATATTTATTGATGAAGATTATAGTTATGATGGTGTTAAAAGAGATTTTGATTTGTATAAAAAACTACTTTCCAATAGAGGATATGTTGTTTTTCATGATATAGATCCAAATAATGTTTATGATGACCAAGTATATAAACATTGGTGTGATATAGAAGGTGGATCTAAAGTTGAGATAGTTTGTTCAAAATCAAGTGGTAAAATAAAATCAGGTGAATTTTCTGAACATTGGGGTGGCATAGGTCTTTGGAGACCATAATTTGTTAAACTAAAAATTAAATAATTTAATGAATATATTGGTTATAGGAGCTGGAGTATTCGGAATTTGTACTGCATTAAAATTATCTGAGTCGAATAGAGTTACACTAATTGATAGCAATGATGACATTATGTTGAATGCATCTAAATTTAATCATAATAGACTCCACTTTGGGTTTCATTATCCAAGGAGTATTGAAACTGCTATTCAGAGTATAGAAGGTTTTAAATCTTTTCATCAAATTTTCAAAGATTCGGTTGTAGATAATTTTCCAAACTATTACATGGTTGAAAAAAATAGTAAGGTGAGTTCTTCTGATTACTCCGACTTTTGTAACAAATTGAGTCTAAAAATTGTGGAGGAATATCCTAAAATAGATATGGACTTTTCAAATATAGATTCCTCCTTTCTAACCAATGAACCAGTTTATGACTATGAGACACTTAAAAAGATATTAAAAAACATGATTTGTAAATCCACTATAAATCTAATATTGAATAAAACACTTCAAAATAAGTCAGATGTTGATGGTTATGATGTTGTAATAAACGCATCTTATTTTAATATAAATAAGATAAATAGGTTATTCAATCTACCAGAGTCCACTCTGAGGTTTCAAAATGTGGTTATACCAATATTTAGAAAGAATATGAATAAAATTGGGTTAACAATAATGGATGGTAAATATTGTAGTATAATGCCAAAAGGATTTGATGATAATTATTTTTTATTATATCATGTTAGAAACTCTGTTATTTGTCAATCGGAAGGATATAATATTTCAGGTATGTGGGAGCTTGAAAAAAAAATAATCAAGAACAAATTTTTTAAGAAAAATATTTATGATAAAATTATTATAAGTAAAAAAATTGACAAAATATATGATGAGTCTATAAAATATTATTCCTTTTTAAAAGATTGTGAGCCTGATGGATATTGGCAAACAATCAGAGCACTACCAATAAACGAAGATGATTCTAGAATGAGTGATATAACTTTTAATTGTGTCGATAATATAAAAGTTATCAGCATTTTGTCTGGTAAAATAACAACTTGTTGGAAAATTGCTGAAGATATTAAAAAAATGATATGACAACATTATTAATAGGAGATGGATATTGGGGTAATATAATAAAACCAAAGTTACAATCACTGACTAATCTATTATATGTTGCAAATTCTAAAAGTGATTTAGATGAATTATTAAAAAAAGATATTGATTGGGTATTCATCTGTTCAACAACAGAAACTCATTATAATATACTTAAAAAATGTATTCAATATAATAAGAATGTCTTTTGTGAAAAGCCGTTTACTGGTGATTTTTCTAAAGCAAAAGAGATATATCAACTATCACTTAATAAAGTTAAAATATTTGTTGATAATACCTTTTTATATAGAACTGAATTCATGAATATTGACAAAAAAATTAGTAATATCAGTTTCATTTGGAATAAATATGATAAAAACAAAGAAAGTATATTAGATAGACTTTTATATCATGATATTTATATGTTATTGAGTTTAACTAGTGATGAATGGGAAATAACAAAATGTAGCTATACGAAGGACGATTTAGATATGGAGATGATAAATGGTAACATGATATCAACATTCAAATATGATAGGAATTATGATGGAAAAGAAAAAAGGATAATTATTGATGGTCATGTAATTGATTTCTCCAATCCAATGAATGATCCTTTACAAGAGTCTATTTTAAAAATTATCAATAATCAAGTAGATTATGAATTTAATAAGAAGTTGACATTAAGTACATTAAGCTTAACTGAAAAAGTAAAAAATATAAACTAATTATGAACCTTAAAGAAGCAAGAGAAATAACTCTGAATTACATTAGACAATATACTGGAAAAGAACCAGGTACTAATGGTGAGAGAAATACAACTCAATACGATGTTGACAAAGGTAGTGTACATAGCTTTATAGACACATATGAATATTATTTTAGTAAATATCAAGACAGACCAATTAACTTTCTTGAAATAGGAATTTCAGGTGGCTGGATCCTTCATATGTGGAAGACCTATTTCCATCAAGATAGTCAAATATTTGGAATAGATATTGACCCTTTAAATCTAACCTGGTTTGAAGGTATTGAAAAAGTGAATATGATTTTTTCAGATATAAACGATACACAAAAAGTCATGTCTGAAATAAAAGATACAACATTTGATATAATTATAGATGATGCTAGTCATACTATACAAGATCAGTATAGTACTTATCAAACTATGATACAAAAGTTAAATAAAGGAGGTCTTTATATAATTGAAGACTTTGCTAACTTAGAACAAAACATTACACATTTTTTGCCATTTTCACCAAAAGTAGTAGATCTGAGAAATGTACAAGGAAGATATGATGATGTATTAGTTATCTTTGAAAAAAATTAAAAATGAAAAAATGAATATTGGATTTTTAGGTCTTGGTAAATTAGGATTACCGTGTGCTTTAGCTATAGAAAAAAGAGGACACACAGTATTTGGTTTTGATATCAATCAAAACGTTAAAGATATTTTAGTCAACAAAAAGCTGCCTTATAGAGAAGAAGGAGCTGAGGAACTTTTGGTTGATAATAATATAATTTGGTCAAGTATTTCGGATGTTGTAAAAAAATCTGATATTATTTTTGTTCCTATCCAAACTCCACACTTACCAAAATATGAGGGAGATACTAGAATACCAGAAGAAAGAGTTGATTTTGATTATACTTGGCTGAAACAAGGTATGAAGAATCTATCAGATGAAATACAAAAACAGGGAATAGATAAAATAGTAGTTATTATTTCAACTGTTTTACCAGGGACAATAAGAAAGGAAATTAAACCACTATTAAATAATCATGTTAAGTTATGTTATAATCCTTTCTTTATAGCAATGGGTACAACCATTAGAGATTTTGTATCTCCAGAATTTGTTTTGTTTGGCGTAGATGATGATAATGCTTATGAATATGTTAAAGATTTCTATGCAACAATACATAATAAACCAGTTTATAAATGTACTATAGAAGAAGCTGAGATGATAAAAGTAACTTATAACACTTATATAACTATGAAAGTTTGCTTAGCAAACACTGTAATGGAGTTATCACATAAATTGGATAATATTAATTGTGATAATGTTATGAGAGGATTATTTTTAGCAAATGAGCGACTTATGAGTCCTAAGTATTTATTAGGTGGTATGGGTGATGGTGGTGGTTGTGTTAAGCCTACATTTAAAGTAAAGGTAAATAATGATATTGTTCAAATTGATGAATTGTATAATTCATTTGATGATGAATCTACATATCTTGTTGACTCATGTAACTACACATGTAATACAAAAAATCAAAAAAAGATAAACGAGGTAACTAGAAGACATTATATCGGTGATATGATAAATTTCACAACAGAGAGTGGTAAAAAAATAAGCTTGACAACTGATCATATAGTTCCAGTGGAAAGAAATGGAAAATTAATTCTAGTAAAAGCAATTGAAATTAGAAATGATGATAAGTTTTATGTGTTATAGTGGAGGGTGTCTTCTATTTTTAATATATAAGATATGATAATTGAAAAATTAAACCTGAACACTCAATATTTTGATAAAAAGTTAGATAAAGTTATTAATAGAAATGAAAAAATACTTAAACTCAAGTGTGATAAGTGTGATATTATACATGAAAGATCTCTAAATCAATATAAAAAAATGAAAGAAAATGAATTATTTTCTAATGATTATTGTAATATTTGCTGGAGGTTGATTCTAAATAGAAGGCCGGAAAAGATTGAAAAAATGAAATTGGCTTTGAAAAAAATATGGGAGTCGGAAGATAAGAGAAAGGAAATGTCGGATTTGATAAGATCAAAAGTTGATATATCGGGTGATAAAAATCCCATGAAAAGTTTAGAAATAAGAAATAAAGTTTCTAAAACAAGATCAGAAGGAATGACTTTAAGTATGAGGAAGAAATACTCAAATGGTACTAAGAAGGCTTGGGAAGATGGTAAATTCATTGGTGTGAATAATTGTTGGAAATGTTTATGGTATGATTATAAACATTCGAGTGGTAAGGTATATAAAGTACAAGGAACATGGGAATTAAAATTCATCGAGTGGTTGGATAAAAATAATTTAACTTTTGAATGTCATAGGGGTAAGATACCATATATAGATGACGAGGGTAAATGTAAGAATTATTATCCAGATTTTTTTGTATATAATTGGAATGTATATGTTGATATAAAATCAACCTATACATTTATAGGACAGAGTCGTAAATTTGAAATATTAAAAAGTAATAACAATAAGATACAAATTCTTTTTAAAGAGGACCTAAAAAATTTGGGTATAAAAATATGCTAAAATATGAAAGATAGAATAACAAAAATTGAAATTGAGAAATATGAAGGATATGTATATAATTTAGAAGTAGAACCATTTCATGAAAAAAAAGATGACCAATTTTATATTGATAGTGATACAGGTATAGTAGTTCACAATTGTCATCCAAGAGATAATATTGCTTTATCATGGCTTGCAAATAAAGTAGACCTAAGCTTTAACTGGTATGATAATTTAATGGAGTGTAGGGAAAAACAAACTGAATGGTTATCAACTTTAATTTTAGAAGAGAAGAGTAAAAATGATTTACCAATAGTTATTTTGGGAAAAACCTTTAAAAAAGAAACTAATCTTATATTAGGTAGTCCATCTATTCTACTAAAAAATATATTAGAGGAAAAAGAATCACAAGTCATGATGTATGATCCTTGGGTTGACACGGATCCTTTTACTTTAGATACACCAAGTATATTTTTTATAGGTACAAACCATGATATCTTTTTAGATTATAAGTTTCCAGAGGGTTCGGTTGTAATAGACCCTTGGCGATATATTAAGGAACAAAATAATATAAAATTAATAAAAATAGGAGACTCTAAATGAATATTTTAATTACTGGAGGAGCTGGATTTTTCGGATCTAAGTTGTCCGAAAAATTACTTGATATAAATCATCACGTAACTGTCTATGATAACCTGATGTATGGAGATTCTGGATGTCAGGCATTTCTTAAAAATCCAAATTATAAATTAGTAATTGGTGATGTAACTGATTTTAATAAATTAAACGAGGTCATAAATAGTAATGATGTTGTGATACATTTAGCCGCATTAGTCGGTGAACCTGCTTGTAAAAAAACTACAAAAGAAAATGTTTATAATATCAATACAGAATCAACAAAATTTATATCAGATATTTGTAATCAAAATAATAAGCAATTTATATTTTTAAGTACTTGTTCTAATTATGGAAAAAACACAGAAGTTGTAAATGAAGATTCTGAATTAAATCCATTAGGTATGTATTCAGATTCTAAAATTAAATCTGAAAACTATATAATAGAAAATTCAAAGAGTTATTTAATTCTCAGGTGTTCTACATTATTTGGTGTATCTCATAGAATGAGAGTTGATTTAACAATTAATCAATTTATCTATGAAGGAATGAGAGATGGATATATCAGTGTTTTTGGTGAGGAGACATGGAGGCCGTTTTTATATGTAGATGATGCTTGTGATATTATAATTCAAGCAATGAATAAGAATTTAAAAGGTGTTTATAATATAGGTGAAGAATCACTAAATTTCACTAAAAGAGACATTGTTAATAATCTAAAAAAGTGTGGACTAGACTTTGAAGTTAAATACGTAGATTTCGATGACCCAAGAGATTATAAAGTTGACTTTTCAAAACTAAATTCAGTATTAGATTATAAAATAAATTTTGATTTAGAAAAGGGAGTTAAATGTATTGAAGATTATCTTAAAAATAATTGGGATTCTCTTTCAAATTATAAAATTAATAATAACTAAAATGATACATGGTTCATTTGGAGGTAGATTAGGCAATCAGATGTTTCAATATGCTATAGCAAGAATCGTAGCTGAAAAAAATGGATATGAATTTTATTTACCACAAGTAAATGAATTACCACATCCACATCCTGAAGATCCATCACATCACATATTTAACTTTTTTCCAAATCTTGAAAGAGGAAAGATTGATGGTAATTTACAATATATTTATAATGAGAATCCTGGTCAATATTTTGATCCAAATCTTTTTAATGCTCCAAATTTCACAAGATTATATGGATACTATCAAACAGAAAGATATTTTGAAGGATATGAGGATAAAATAAAAGAATGGTTTAAATTAGAAGCTGATGATAAAACTTCTGAATTACTATTGAAATATCCAGTAGAAGAGTATTGTTATATACATTTTAGGGTATATGTTTTCGGTGAAGGTCAGACATATATTTCGTTGAAATTTTATTTAGATGCGATGGAAAAAATAAAAGAAATAAAACCTGACATCAAGTTTTTAGTTATCACAGAAGAAATACCAAAAGCAGAAGAAGTATTTAAAGATATTGATTGTGAGATAATTTCAAATGATATGATGGTAGATTTAAAACTTTTATACTTTTCAAAGTATTGTATAGTCTCACCATCTACTTATTCTTGGTGGGCAGCTTGGTTAACGGATAAATATATCACAGTTGCACCGATGTATTGGATATACTACGATAAACCAGAAAAGGGATGGTTTCCTTGTGAGATAAAAAGTAAAAAATTTATTTATGTCTAAGATAGATTTACCTAATATAACATTAGTTAGTGTCACATCAATTCGACTAGAAGAGACTATTTTAGCAATAAAAAAGTCATGTAGAGGAATTAATTTTGGTGCAGTTAAACTATTCACTGATGTTGATGTAGAAGCGGAAGGTATAGAAGTAGTAAAGGTTCCAAAAATGGATATTGTTGAGTATAATCGATTTGTTATATATGAGTTATACAAATATATTGATACTGATTTTGCACTTCAAATACAAAGTGATGGATATGTTGTTAATCCTGAAATGTGGCGTGATGATTTTTTAGACTATGATTATATTGGAGCACCATGGGGATTCAATTGTTTCTATGATAGATATGGTGAACCGATAAAAGTTGGAAATGGAATATCTATAAGAAGTAAAAAATTAATGGAAATTCCAGACAAATATAAAATGCCTTGGATTCCTTATGATGGTAATTACAATGAAGATGCTCAAATATGTATTTGGAATAGGAATTTATTTTTACATCATGGTATAAAATTTGCACCTTTTGATGTAGCTAAATACTTTTCACATGAAGAAGTTTTGGTTGAAAGCTTTGGTGAAAATGGTAAGAGAACTTTAAAAACTTTAGATGGAGTTGAATATGGTGATATAAAACCATTTTGCTTCCACAATTTTCAAGGTGGTGAGAATAACGCACAATATAGAAGTTATGAATAATATTTTAATTGGACATACAGGATTAGTAGGATCTACTATAAGTAAATTTGTCAATTTTGACTGTTGTTTTAATAGTCAAAATATTAATGATTTTGATAAATATGTTGAGAATGGTGACAATTTATTTTTAAGTTGTTTATCTTCCAATAGAATGTTTGTTAATAAAAATATTACACAAGATATTGAAAATATTAATAATATCATTAGAACATTATCAAGAAAATCTTACTCACAAATAACTCTTATTTCCACAATAGATGTTTATCGAAATTCACCTCTTGGTGTTACTGAAAATTATTTGCCAAATTTAGGACAATTAGATTATGGTAGTAATAGATACTTATTTGAACTTATGGTTAAGGATATGTTGAAGTATGATAATTTAAAAATATTTAGACTAGGTGCTCTATTTAATAATCGAATAAAAAAGAATATTTTATTCGATTTGTTAAATAACACAAAATGGGATATTAATATAAATTCAAGCTTTCAATGGTATAACCTTGATAATATTTATTTAGATATTCAAAAATATAGCTCTAAATATCCTAATAAAATGATATTTAATTTCTTTAATGAACCAATTAGTACAAAAGAAATAACTTCCCTATTTAGTAATATTTCTAATAACTTAATTAAAGGTGATAACATTATATATGACTATAAGACTGGACTATCTGTGAGTGGATATTTATATAGTAAAAAAGAAGTCTTAGAGGATTTAAAAAACTTTATTAAAAATTACACAAAAGAATGATTATCAATAAGATTCAAGGTGGTTTAGGAAATCAAATGTTTCAGTATGCTTATGGTAGAAGCTTATCATATAAATATAATACTGATTTCTATTTAGATATATCTTTTTATAAAAACCAATTTTCAGAAACCATTAGAGAATTTGAGTTGGATAAATTTTCAAATACTTATACTTATGTAAATATACCGGTATTAAATAATTACCACATTCATAGAATACAAGATTCATTTAGTTATCAAGAACATCTCGTATCAAATTATACACATTATTATCTTGATGGTTATTGGCAAAGTGAAAAGTATTTTAAAATCAATTCTGATATCATTCGGAATGACTTCTCACCATCTAATGATATGATATCAAAACTTAATAAGACACCTCTAATTGACACTAATACGGTTTCTATGCATATTAGAAGAACGGATTATGTAAAATCGAATGGATATCATCCGGTTCAAGATATAGAGTATTATAAAAAAGCTCTTGATATCATTGGTGAATATGATTATATTTTTGTTTTTTCTGATGATATGCAATGGTGTAAAGATAATTTACCATTTAATAATATGGTTTTTATGAGTGATTTTTCAAACTTAGAAGATTTATATCTAATGAGTATGTGTAAGAATAATATAATAGCCAACAGTTCTTTTAGTTGGTGGGGAGCTTGGTTAAATAATAACCCAAATAAAAAAGTTATAGCACCAAATAAATGGTTTGGAGAAAAAACAGGTATAGATATAGATAAATCAGATATAATTCCAGAGACATGGATTAAAATTTAAATAACTATGAAGAAACGAATAAAAATTGGATTTTCAGATTTATGGAGCGGATTTAATTATAACCCTAATATTAGTAATATTGGAGATAATACACTATATACAATTCTATCTGAGAGATGGGATGTTGAAATATCATATACACCTGATATTTTGATTTATAGTGTATTTGGTAATAATCATCAAAGATTTAATGGTACTAAAATATTTTTTACCGCCGAAAATAAAAGACCTAACTATAACGAATGTGACTATTCCATTAGCTTTGATTATATAGATGATGATAGAAACTTTAGATTTCCTTTATCAGCCATAACATTATATGAGTCTGGATATACTCAAAATTTCAAAAAGGAAATAGATTTCGATGTTGTAAAAAGAGAAAAAACAAAGTTCTGTAATTTTGTTTTTTCTAACCCAGGTGCGCATTTAAGGAATCAATTATTTTTTGAACTTTCTAAATATAAATTGGTAGATGCTGGTGGAAGAGTTTATAATAATATAGGTGGACCAGTGGGTGATAAATTGTCATTTATTAATAATTACAAATTTACAATTGCTTTTGAAAACAGTGAGTATCCAGGATATACCACCGAAAAATTAGTACATCCTAAATTAAAAAATAGTATTCCAATATATTGGGGAAATCCAAAGGTTGGTGAAGATTGGAACACAAAGGCTTTTATAAATGCTTATGAATTTGATAATATGAATCAGATGATTGAGTATATAAAAGAAGTTGACAATAATGATGACTTGTATTTTAAAATACTATCAGAACCACACTTTACAAATGTTGATCTACCATTTAATTTTCAATATAATAATCTGCTAGATTTTTTTGAGAATATATTTAAAAATAAAAATTTAATATGAAGAAAAAATTAGATCCAGAAAAAGAGTTGTTGAGAATATTATCAGAAAATCTATCAAAGTCTATAGACACTGAAATAATCGACACTATTATGGTAGGCGTTATTGAAGATGAGATTAGGGTAACAAATAGAGATAGAAAAATAGAATCTGTTATAGATGGTAAAGAGTATGTAGAAATGAAGAAAGAAGATCACCCTTATTATAAAAAGAAAAAAGATTAATATTTCTGGATAATTGATGGCGGAAAAGCACCCAATTCCATAGTCTTTGATTGGTTTAGTAAAAATTCAACTTCAATGAAGTTGAATTTAAAAGTCATTGTAAACTCTTTTGCATTTACCTTTTGTTGTGAGTAGTCAAAATTTAAATCACCAAGTGAGATTGCTAATATCTCAAAAAATTTAATTAAATAGATAGCATCTCTGTGTATATCAACTGCGGTGATAGTAAATGGGTTGATATATAAATTATAAACATCTAAATAGTGTTTTATAAATATATCATATGTTAGCCAATAATTCAAGTCAGAATCAACAGATCTGAATGTAACGGTGAATTCTCTTGTAGTTACTATATCATTCACATTTGTTGCTGGTAAATAAGCTCTTTTCTTACCTCTTATTAAATTCTGTTCTGGTGTTGTGATACTTAATCCTGGAAAACTTACACTCTTAATTGTAGAGTTTAAATAATCAATAACATTTTCATATTGTACCCAGTTTTTTTCAAGTATAGGCGTATAAGTGCTTATGATATCTTGTGTTAAGAAATCTGAAGGTAGGTTAAATACAAACTGACTCGATTGACTAGATAATCTCATTTTATTTTTTTAATTTATGGACCAGTTGCTCCTGTTGCTGAAATAACTATATAATTTGAGCTGGGCGACGAAGCTCCTGTGATTAATGTTGGAACAACAGTTCTTGTTACAATAGCTGTTCCAGTAGGTATTACTGAAGCAGATCCAACACTCAAACTTGATGCATTTTGATTAGCTGTTGTGTTTAAAGCAGCAACATTACTAACCGAATCATATATTTTAAATAAACCTGTATATAAAACTGTAGTTGTTGTTTTCTGTTGAGTAGAGGTTATGTAGAATACATTGATACCTGAGTTATATATTTTTCTAACATCATTTATTTTACTTGATACCAACTTGAAAACTAAAAATCCTCTTGATAAATCTACAGATCCTGATTCTGAATATAAAGGAACATCAACTGAGAGAACTTGATTTTTGATTGTCATTGTAATAACACCCATATTGGTTAAATCCATGAAATCAATCTTATTATCAGCAACTTGACTAGCAATTGTAAATGTAATAATGTTATCAAATGGATATAAAACTATTAAAACGTTCCCTATACCATAGTAGTAGTCTTTTCCAACTTGAGCATTATCTGTTTTAGCAACAACATTATACTTATCAACTAATACTGGATAAGGAACTTGCACCGCTTCAACCGATGGATTGCCAGCACCCAATAGATTTGAGGCCGTACTTCCTAAATTTATACTATTTTTAATGTTATAAATTTTAGGTTTATTTGCATTTGCTAAATTAATTCTCATTAATGATAGACTATACTTTGAAACCTGGTTTTGAAGCATACCGTAAGAAGCTTGTCTTGTTATTCTTGAATTATCAACTGCATCTATTAAATCCATTTGTACATCTATAATAGCTGTTGTGGTTGAGTATTTGATAATTGGTCTATATTCAACTTTGGATAGGAAATCCTCAGTAACAACCACGGTCAGAGATTTTCCTCTAATATTTTGTTCATACATTGTGATTGTATATTGAACATAATATCTATTTCCTAAATAAACAGAATTATTAATGAAGTTATTAAAATCACCTATACTACCACTATAAACCGCATAAATATCAAAAAAATCACCGTCAGATGATTCTTCAATCACAACCCCGATTTTTTCAAATTCTGGTGTCTGAGGTACAGTTATAGTATTCGCAGTAGTTAATGTATATGTCTTAACAGAGTTAACTGTTTTGGTATTTGTTATAAAATGAAAATCAATAAAAAGTGGTGAATTTAAATTTAATCCAACACCACCTGTTAAATTATAATTTATACTATTAGATTGTACATTATTGTTAGTTCTTTGATTTGATAATGCAAATAGAGATGGAATTTCTAATGTAATAGATTTACCCCATAACATTTCTTGAAAGAAAATAGGAGGATTTACATAATTAAGATTCTTTTTTTGATCAAGATTTGTTATATCAAAAAAGAAGTTAGATAAATCATAAGTCTTTTGGTTTAATGTATCAAAAGCGTAAACTCTTAAATAGAAACCTAAGTATTCTCCAAAAGTGTAATTTATTGGAAGTCTTACAATGATAGAATCGTGTCTAACCGGAAATCCACTTCCATAGCTTTGAAGCTGTAAAAATGGATAAGTAGTTGTGTTATAAATTCCATATGTATTATTAACTAAATCAATAGGAAATAAAGTATTTGAAGAAGATAAATTTGTATTACCTGCTGTATTCAAAGTACCACTTAAATCATTGGCTACGTAATTATAGTTTTTGTTTTTTAAATTAAGACCAATCTCATAAGACTCACCTATTAAGTTAGAATCATCGTATACATATTCTATCAGTATATTTTTATCTACCTTAATATATTTGGATATCCTCATTTCTACTTGACTATTTTAGTTATATATATGAACTACTTATCGGCTAAACACCGATAAGTTTCGGGAGACAAGCTCCTTCTTTTTTAGATGCTTCATTGCTTTTGCCTTCAGTTAGTGTGCCAATTTTAATTAGTTATCTAATCAGGTCTTATTTTTGCTCCACGCCTGTAATCGACAGTCCCTGCCGATGCTAGAATTTTTTTAATTTCCTAACATATTATATATTTAATATAGACTCTTTCCTTTAATTGAATTTAGTGAATAATTACCAAAATCACAGAAGCTAAAGACTTCTGTGTTTTCTTTGGTTTTCAATATAAAAAAATAAACCCTTCATTGAAGGGTTTATTTTTTAGAATACTCTTTCTTGTATTTCACTTCGTATTTGATCATCAGACATAGAAGGGTGTCTTTTCTTTATAACTTTATATAAGTCCATTTCTTCTTTTTTGAGTTTTTCTATTTGATTGTTTATATTCTCTATCTTTTTAGATACTCTTTCAGATTCTAGTTCTAAGTCAGATAATTTACTAATTATCTTATTTTTAATACTTTCTATGGTATCTTTATTTGTTATTTCAGATTCTATATTTTTTAACTCATTAGAAACTTTAAAGAAATATTCGGCCAATTTTTTAACATCATCTTCGTAAACAGATAATGTTTTTGTTAATTTTAAGAATTCATTTCTTATTGATTTAGCGCTGTCTATAATTGAATTTTCTATCATTTAGTTAACATTTGGTTTTTCTGGTTCTTGACCTTCTTCAATTTCTCTATACTTAGAGGAATCTGGCTTACGAGGGGTTCTCTTAGTTTTTTTCTCAACACCTTCATTTAATTTCTCTCTTTTTTTTTCCGGAACATTAGGAATTTCTTTTTTTTCAGAAACTTTTTTGTTATAAACAATATCTCTAATAGCTTCCTTTATTTTACCTCTAATTATTGAGGTATCACTTAAAATGGATTTAGTAAACTCGTCAGATAAATAGTCAATAATACTAACTTCATACGAATCTTCCATCATTTCAATAAAATCTGGACGAGGTATTTTGTTTTCAATATCAATAGATATTTTAAAATCTGTATTTCTTTTAATGTTCCTAAACATATTGATCATTGGATCACTTTGATTATTCTGAACAGGTTGATTGACTTGAACCTGATTAAAATTTTGATTCGTTGATACTTTGACAACATTAGTGGGTGTTGATATATTTGGTAATTCATCTTCATCAATCATACCTTTAAATTTGTCAATTTGACTCATAACAGATGTATTTGGTTGACTATACATCTCTCTAGCCTTCTTTTCCAAAATTCTTTTTTCTTCTTCTGGATCATATGATGTTATGATAGGAGAATCATCATCATTCATGTTCTGTAGTGCTTCATTAGGTATAGATTTTATTTTATCAGCAAAAATTTGCAAGTTAGATATATCAAAAAAACTAGAAGGATCAATATAGTCATCATAGTAGCTTTTATCTAATAATCTTTTAACATCAACTCTTTGGTTGTTGTCTAATATAGCAATATTCTCGAACTGTTCTTTAACAACTACAGGTTTGCTAGTAGATACGTCTAAGAATTTTTTACTTTTTAAATTTGGAAACATAATTTAAATTATTTTTATAAATCTATACATTAATTGTATTTATTAATACAGAGAAAGTTTATATAATAATTTTAAGAAGTCACTGGAGAAATTCCTCTATCTCGTCTTTTCCACCATATCAGTAAAAACAATGGATGGTGTTATAAGATTGAACCATTATACAAATTTACAACCATTTGATAGATTTATATTGACCACACAGAAGTCTTTAGCTTCTGTGATTTTGGTAATTATTTATATCAAAAAAAGTTAAAAAAGTTAAAAAAGGTTAAAAAAATCAAAAAGAGAGATTAAAACTCATACTAATGCAAGTAAAAACATATTAAAACAAGGTTTAAAAATATTGTCTGGTTCAGGGATTGAGTCGGACATTAAACAAAAACAGTTGGAGGCGTTGTCGTTAGATAAGTCTATGAAACTTGAAACACATTAGTCTTTAGCTAATGTGTAGTTCATTAATAGAAATGTTAGACTTTTATAAATAAAAATAGCCTCCGAAGAGGCTATAATTCATTGATAATCAATTAGTCTTAAAAATCTTTAAAGAAATCTTCTGTATCATCATCAGAGGATGAAGAGGATGAACTACTACTTGATGCAGTATGTGATTCTTCAAAATCAAAGTCATCAGAAGATGCAACAGCTTCTTTTTTGAAAGATGCAGAAGCTTTACCTGTTAAATAAGCTGTAATCTCATTGATTTTAGCTTGTTGTTCTTCTGTTAATCTCTTAGGTGAAAATTCTTCAAGTTCATGATCTCTTTTTAATAAGAAATCTTTAACCATAGATTGAGTCTTAGGATCAACTTTACCGTTTACTAGAGGAACATTTTTAAATCCTTTTCCTTCAATATAAATTGGTAAAGAAGAAGTTTCTGGTTTAAAGGCTGAATTTTTATAATCAGGATAAGTTTCATCACCAGTCTGAATTTCTTTAACTGAAAGAACAAAATCTTTACCAGCTGATAAATCAAAAACATTACAAGATACACCACTTATCTCGCCATTTTTTTCAGCTTGAATTTTGTCTTTAATTGTTTTTCCATATTGGAAAATCATAACCTTACCAACTAATTCAGGTTGTTGTTCATCTTCAATGATAAGAACATATGAGTAGTATTTTTTACTATACTTTAAACATTTTGCTTTTTCTTGAAGAATTGCATTTTTTGAATTCATCATTGTGTAATAAAGATCAGTCAAAGCACATTTCTCATTGAAATTCTTTGCTGAATCGAACCATCCAGATAATTCTTTTGCATTTTTAATGTCAACATAGTGAGTAATTTTCTCAACTGCTAACTGACCAACTTTTCCTTCTTTGGTTAAGTTAGGAAGAAACCTAACTACTGATCTGTAACCTTTTTTCTTATCTTTTACTTTTGATAAGTCGATACGATAAATGCCATCTGCATTTACTGCCTTTTTTTCATTCAAAAAATCCATTTTTGAATCTAAACTGCCACTAAATAAATCATCTAATTCTGCCATTGCCGTTAATTTTTTTTATATCAAGCTTAGGCTTGATTACTTATTATATCAATAATTAATATAATTGTTTATAATTGAAAAGGAATTTTATTACCATCTGTCATTGAATAAACCACTTTATTCACGTTGTTAAATGTCTTTCTATAATCGCCTGATAAATACTTATCAGCAGAGCCAGGTTTTACATATGCGATTGTCATGTGAGGGACATAGTTTGGGTAATCTGTTGTATGTGGCAATTTAGTTAACTCATGATTAATTTCGTGTAGAATAGGAGAGTCGATATTAAATTTAACTACACTAAAATCTTTGTTATCAAATTTTCCAATTCCATTAATATCAATTCCAAAGGACTTACCTTTAAATTTATTTAATACATCACCTATTTGTTCATGAGTTACTTCAGGGTGAAGACCATATAGTAAAGTAATATGTGGATCAGATTCAATGCCATAAGTAGGCGATGGGTTATAAACATCATCTGGATGAATTATAGATGTTATTTCAGACCAATTTTCGATTGTCGGATAAATCATAACACAACCATAATCATAAAATTTACTACTTTTACTTTCTAAAAAATCTTGATATTTTTTAATCATTACTTCTTTTTCTTTTTCTTTTTATGTGAAGGTCTATCTGAAGTTGTTTGATCATAAAAATATCCTTTAAAAGGCTTTATACGCTTAAGATTCCAGTTTGGTTCAAATTTTTTATTACTTCTTTCATAGTCTTGTGTAGATTCGACTCCGGTATCTATTGGATTTCTGATATATTGAATGTTAGCCCCTTGTTTATTCATGTCACTAATTTTATCACCAATATCAGTTTTTTTAGTAATTTTTCTTAAAGCTTTTAATTGATCAACAGTATGTTGTTGAGGAAGCGCTCCTTCAAAATGGCTTAATAATATCATAGGATTGCCATCTTCATCTTCAGTAAATTCGGCTAAACAATTATCATCTACTATATTTACAACTTCTCCTAATAGTTCTTCTGAAGTTTGTATGTATTTATTCCCATCTTCATTTACTAAAAAATCATAATCACCATAAGGATTAGCATTAATCATATTGATTATTTTAGTTTGAACGGTTCCTTCACTACCACGAACAAATTGTTCTCTCTTAGTAGCATCTTCTGATTTTTGTCTTATACTAATAATATATTTCATGTTGCTATATATTAAAATTTTAGATATATAATTTATGAGTAGAAAATCAAGTATCAGAAAAATTAAAAGAAGTAATACGGCCTCAAAAAATATAGAGGCAGCTTTAGCTATGTATTTATATGAAAAACAACATTCACCAATAACCTCACACTTTACTGGATATGGTTTATCAGAATGTGATGTTATTTCAATAAGTAAGTCAGACTACATATATGAATATGAAGTAAAGATATCTAAATCAGATTTTAAGGCTGATTTTAAGAAGGAAAAACATAAGTTAATGTTAGAAGGTGTTGGTGTGAAAGAGCGCCTTATAAAAGAAAATAACAATATGGTGAGAGATATTTGGTATTTAACTCCAAACTATTTCTATTTTGTTGTTCCAGAAAACTTATTACCAATAGAAGATATTCCACAATATGCTGGGCTAATCTATATGAATGAGAAACAAGAATTTGAAACAATTAAAAAAGCTCCGTTAATACATAAAGAAAAAGCTACCCATAATTTTATTAGGCAGCTTTCTCATAATTTAACTTGTAAACTGGTTTTTAGAAAGGTTGATTAATCTATGAACTACACATTAGCTAAAGACTAATGTGTTTCAGGTTTCAATGTGATCTCTGTAACTTTTCTCAGATGAACTACTTATCGGCTAAAGACCGATAAGTTTCGGGAGACAAGCTCCTTCTTTTTAGATGCTTCATTGCTTTTGCCTTCAGTTAGTGTGCCAATTTTAATTAGTTAGCTAATCAGGTCTTATTTTTGCTCCACGCCTGTAATCGACAGTCCCTGCCGATGCTAGAATTTTTTAATATCCTAACATATTATATATTTAATATAGACTCTTTCCTTTAAGTAAATTTAGTGAATAATTACCAAATTCATCACAGAAGCTAAAGACTTCTGTGTTTTCTTTGGTTTTCAATATAAAACTTTATTTCATCAGTGGACCACTTAAAAATGTGTCCATTTTCTTTTCTAGTTTTTAATGCTTTATCTACATTTTCTTTTACTTTCATAGGACTATCAACTCCAAAATTTTTAACAAAATAATCTTTTGACTTTGCCTTAAAATCATCTGTTTTAAAATAGTTACCATCCCCATACCTATTAATATTGGTATTTTTAGTTTTTTCTTTATATTGATCAGTTAGTGATATATGTGGTCCATATTTTTCTAACATCGTTTCAAGTGCTCTCGATCTAGTTACTTCACCAACATTATCAACTCCATATTTTCTACGATTTGTTTCTGTGATCTTATTCTTTTTTTCTTTTGAGTTAGAAGAGCATTTAATTGAACAATAATCATGATAGCCTTTGCTAAAGGTGTCAAATTCAACTTCACTTAATCCACAATTTTTGCACAACGGTTTTTGTTTTATATCCTTTAGATAACAATATACTTTCTGATTAAAATCATCAGCAAATTTAATGATAGATATTAGTGGCATTAATTCCGGATAATATTTTTCTATAGAAGACTCAATTATTTTAATTTTATTAGAAATAAAATATTTATAATACTCTTCCTTAGTTGATAAAATAGGGTGTGATGGATCTTTTGGTGAGCTTCTGTATAAATTTAATTTACCAGAGCATTTAGATGAACAAGTTTCTCTATAACAGAAGTCTTTTTCAACCCAATTAACGTTTGATTTGCACATTAAACAATGTGGGGTTTCTTTAATCCCATTTATAAAATGATATAGCTTTTGCTTAAATGTCCCAAATGGGATAAAACTATCAATCTCTTCAAATTTTTGGTTATCCGAAATTAATAGTTTTATTAGGTTTGATTTGTTTGACCTAGATTTGTCCTTTGACAAGTAATTTTCAATATATTCTTTCAACATAATTATTATATATTGAATATATTGAAAAGTTCGATTTTCCTTAAAATATTTTTAATTAAAAATCCTCGGAAAGGCTATTGAAATCAATATCTCTACTTTCGACCTTCTTATACTCCCCCACTCGCCGTTCAAAAAAATTTGTCTTCCCCTGAAGTGAAATCATATCCATGAAATCAAACGGATTGGTTACATTGTAAATTCTATCACATCCAAGTTCGTTTAACCAAAAATCAGCAACAAACTCAATGTACTGGACCATCAAGTTGTTGTTCATTCCAATTAAAGATACTGGTAAAGACTCACTGATAAAAACTCTTTCAATGTCAACTGCAGAGCAGATAATTTCTTTAATTCTTTCTTTTGACACCTTTTCTTGTACATATCTGTTATGTAATAAACAAGCAAATTGACAGTGTAAACCTTCGTCACGGGAAATTAATTCATTCGAAAAGCTTAAACCTGGCATTAATCCTCTCTTTTTTAACCAGAAAATAGAACAAAATGATCCAGAAAAGAAAATTCCTTCAACCGCTGCAAATGCAATTAATCTTTCAGCAAAAGATTCTGAGTTGATCCATTTTATAGCCCAATCAGCTTTCTTTTTAATTGAGTCAAAATATTCAACTGCGTGAAATAGGCGATTTCTTTCTTCTTCGTCTTTGATATAAGTATCAATCAAAAGTGAATAAACTTCGGAGTGAATATTTTCAATTGCTACTTGAAACCCATAAAAGCTTCTAGCTTCGGGATATTGAACTTCATTCAAAAAGTTAATTGCGAGGTTCTCATTAACGATGCCATCAGAGGCGGCAAAAAATGCCAAAACCATTTTAATAAAATGCTTTTCATCATCATTTAACTTTTCGTTCCAATCTGTTAAATCCTGAGATAAATCAATTTCTTCAGAAGTCCAGAATGAATGTTCTGCTGTTTTATACATTTCCCAAATATCGTGATATTTCAAGGGAAACATCACAAATCTATCTTTGTTTTCTTGTAAAATATGCTCCATAATTTCTATTTTATTTTTATATAAAAACTAAATAAGATAGTTTAAAACTTTTTAAGAATTTAATTCTACGATATTAAATATATAATCTATGGATAATTTGATAGTTAATGAAATTCGTATTTATGAATCTAAAATAGAAAATAACTCTGTTAAAGAAAAGTGGGTAAAATATAATTTACCAAATCTATATAGTTTCGCAATTAATAAAAGTGGGAAAAGCTTGTCCGAAAAGATATACTTATTAAAAAATAATGCCGTCGGATTGTGTAAGGCTTGTCAGTCACCAACTAAATTTCTTTCATATACAAGAGGGTATAGAGACTATTGTTGCAAAAAATGTTCAAATAATGATATTGATTTGATTAAGCAAAGGCAGGAATCATATGTTAAAAATAACTTATTAAAATACGGGGTTGATAATATATCTAAGCTATATATTACTAAGGAAAAAATATCAGATTCTATAAAGAATACAGACCGCCAAAAGTCAATTGAAAAATCTAAGAAAACATCTTTGAAAAAATACGGGGTTGATAATGTATCCAAATCAGAAGAAATAAAGTTAATTAAAAAAAATAAAAATATTAAAAAATACGGTGTTGAGAACGTTTTTCAATTAAGTGAAACCAAGGAAAAGATCAAAGAGACTTTAATAAAAAAATATGGAGTAAATCACCCATTAAAATCCGATGATATAAAACAAAAATTAAAATATACAAATTTAGAAAAATATGGGGTGGAAAATCCATCACAGTCAAATATCGTTAAGTTAAAAAAAATGAAAAGTTATAATAGTGGCATAATAGAAACCACTATAAATAAATCTGAAAATTATATTCAGTATATGGGAGAAAGTGTATATGAATTGGAATGTGATGGGAAAGACCACAAATTTTCTATAAATACACATCTATATCATGCTAGAAAAAAATATGGGAATAAATTGTGCACAGTTTGTTACCCAGTTAACGAAAACCGATCTTTAAAAGAAGAAATTTTATTTAATTTTATATCAAAAATATATGATGGTGAAATAATCAGAGGGTATAGAGATGGATTGGAAATAGATATTTATTTACCGGCATTAAAATTGGGATTTGAGATTAATGGATTATATTGGCATTCAGAAAAATATAAAGATAGAAACTATCATATAAATAAAACAAATTTTTTCGGAGAGAGAGGAATTAGAATAATACATTTATGGGAAGATGACTTGATAAATAAAATGGATATAATTGAAAGTCAAGTTAAAAATTGGATGGGATTAAATCAAAACAAAATTTGGGCCAGAAAATGTGAAATTAAAGAAATTTTTGATACCTCTATTTTAAATCTATTTCTCAAACAAAACCATATACAAGGATATGTTAGATCATCTTTAAAAATAGGTCTTTTCTATAAAGGTGAGCTTGTTAGTCTAATGACATTTGATCATAGTGAAGGCAGAAAAACTATGCTCAATGATGAATGGAATTTATCAAGATTTTGCAACAAAATAAATACAAATGTTGTTGGATCAGCATCAAAATTATTGACATATTTTATTAAAAATTTTTCACCAAAAAAAATAATATCCTTTGCTGACAAAGACTGGTCTCTAGGAGAAATATATTTAAAACTGGGATTTGATAAAATTAGTGAAAGTAAACCAAATTATAAATATGTAATTAATAGAAATAGAGTTAATAAGCAAAGGTTTAAAAAAAGCAACTTAGTGAAAAATGGATATGACATCAGCAAATCTGAATCTGAGATAATGTCCGAATTGGGAAACTACCGAGTTTGGGATTGCGGACAAATAAAATTTGAAAAGTTAATTATATTTAACTGAATGTCAGGGACATTCATTCCGATACTCAGCGATAACTACAGCTGAGTATGGGAAAAGTAAAAGCTAAATATGAAGTTGGTGATACGTTGTCTACCTACTTGAGGGTAAAACAAGGGCTGACTGTGATGGAAAGACAGAAGAAGAACAGAAGGCGGTTACTGGGACTCAAGCTGAAGAGATTATTAAAAAAGTTGTTTAGTTAAAGAATTATTTTTAATTGTAAATCTCTAACATTGGTGATATAATTATTGGAATGTGATTTATTTGATGTTGTATATTCACCTAATAATTTTTCTAAGTTTTCTTTATTATATCGGTTTTCATATCTCATAATCACATAAAGTCTATTCAATAAATTGTGATTTAAGCAATAATTTTTATAAAAATCATACAACCAATCATTATAAGGCATCGGAAAAGCATCTGATTCATAAATACATGTGCCAATTTCTTTAAGGAACTTATATGAAGAAGCCGACCCTTGCCAAGTATTTATTAATTCACGAATAAGTTTATTTTCAATTCTTAATCCTTTAGAAACAAGCATTCGCGAGGTATGAATTTTTAAATTTTTAACTGAATAGTAAAGTCCATTTCTATATCCATTTGAAAATGCACCATAATTTCTTAATTTAAGCACATCAGTATATTTAAAAATTAGACTTTCTAGTTTCTCAGTTTCACCTGTCGCGCAAAGCGTTATATAATTTTTCTTGATAGAGCTTTTTAACATCTCAATATTATTTATTATTGCAAAGGTAGTTATTTGTATGATATGTCAATAATTTTTTTTAATATATAAATAAAATTAACATTAAACATGGCATCTTACGCTATAGAAGAACTTATTGATTTTGTTCAACAAGAAATTACAGTTGGTTGTGCTTTACCAAAAACTCTACCAGATACAGAAATTAGAAGATTTGTTGAGACAAGGGCTTCTAAATGGTTTTATCAAAATTATCAATATGCGGTTTCTAAAGTTTATTACTATGTTGACCAAATGGCTTTTCAAACAGAAGAATTTACTCAATATAGTTATATAACATTACCTTGTGAAATTCAATCTATACCATATATTTATCAAGTAATGAACACATCATTATTACAATTAGGTATCAATGTTCCTAATTTATCTGTGAATCTTGGTGTAACAAATCAACCATATCTATCATCTTATGTAACAACGATTGGTGAGTTAGGTGTTTATAAAACATTGATTGATTCGATGTCTGATATGATAAATCAAATGAATAAATACACTGTTAAATATCACTATAATCAGATGATGAATAGGTTAAATATCTTAACTAATGTTCAATATAGTTTGATATTAGAAACATATGCTAATGTACCAGCTGAAAATTTATATAGTGATCCTTATTTCTTAAAATATGTGACTGCTTGGTCAAAAGTTCAAACTGGAAATCTACTTGGTAGATACGACTTTTCCCTCCCGGGTTCGGTGAAATTTAATAGTGCTGATCTTGTTTCCCAAGGGAAAGATGAAATGAAAGAAGTTGAAGAGGATATCAAGAATATGAGTAATAGTAGTTGGTTTCACATGGTCAAGAAGTAGATATTCAATGCCACAAAGGGTTTTAGAGAAATATTAAAGGAGAAACGGAAAATTTAAGTCATTAAAATCAGCTTCAGAAATAGCAAAAGTATCAAGGTCTTCAATATCATATTGTTGTAAAGGAGTTAATAAAACTGCGGGTGGTTTTATTTGGAGATATAAATAATATATACTGATATGAAATATTTAAAATTATTTGAAAATTACAATCAAAAGGAAATAGATGATCTACTTAGAAGTCATGGATCAAGTGTTACTTCTTTAAGGAGAAAGGTTTTATCAATATTAATGTCTTCAGAAAAAAGCACTATCTTGGTCTGAAATATCAAACTTAATTGAAGAGGAAAAAGTAGAGAGATCGGTTATTTATAAAATGTTAATAGCTTTTGAAAATAGTGGATTGATTCATAGGGTATTAACTAGTGATGGAATTATTAGATATTCTTTCACGAGAACAGAAAAAGAACATCTACATTTTGTTTGTGATAAATGTAAAAGTATTATTTGTTTAAATGATATAGATTTACCAAAGATTGATATGCCAGATGGATATACACTTAGTAAAACAGATTTATTTCTTCATGGTACATGTAAATTATGTAATAAGTTTAAGTAAAACAATTAGTAAATATTGAATATAAATTCAATGAGACCCAGACTAATTATTGACTGTTTTACCTTTTTTAATGAGTTGAAATTACTTGAGTTTAGACTAGCTGAAAACTTTGATTTTATAGATTATTTTATTTTAGTAGAATCAACAAAAACCTTTTCTGGTAAAGATAAACCACTTTATTATCAAAATAACAAGCACTTATTTGAAAGGTATAGACATAAAATCATTCATGTGATCGTTGATGATGTTGATATGCCGGAGAAATCTGATGATGGAATTCACGATACTATAGGTGATTATCCAAACGATGATAATTGGAATAGAGAGCGATTTCAAAGAAATTCTATCATGAAGGGTCTCAAAAAGTTGGACTTACGACCAGATGATATTATTTTGATAAATGATGTTGATGAGATTTTAAGTGGTCCGATACTTCAATTTTTTAAATATGAAGGTGTATTTGGATTATATGTTCCGGTTTTAGATACTTATATCTACAATTTAAAGTATAAGATTGTTCATAACTGGCCGCCACCAAGAATTGCTTGTGGAACAAGAGCGGTTGATTATCAGAATTTGTTAGATATTGGAACTCCAGATAAAGTTAGAAACACTTATCTATATAATAGAGAATATTATCCTAATGGTGAAGTAAATGATAGACAATATGCTTGGCTAATACCAAAAGCCGGTTGGCACTTCTCTTATTTTGGTGATAAAGAACTGATAATAGATAAAATAAAAAGTTATTCTCATCAAGAAAATAATAAAGATGAGATAATTAAGAATATAGATGATTATATAAATTCTGGAAGGTTCGTCACTGATGATTACTTTAGTAAATACATAGACATCGTAAGTAATGTTGACTTACCAATTAATTATAAAATTTTACTTTAAAGTTTGTGGATATATATGCTTAAATGAAGTATTTAACTAAGTATAGATTAGCGCTACATATTTATATTGAAAACCAAAGAAACACAGAAGTCTTTAGCTTCTGTGATTTTGGTAATTATTCACTAAATTCACTTAAAGAGTCTATATTGAATATATAATATGTTAGGAAATTAAAAAATTCTAGCATCGGCAGGGACTGTCGATTACAGGCGTGGAGCAAAAATAAGACCTTAGCTAACTAATTAAAATTGGCGCACTAACTGAAGGTAAAAGCAATGAAGCATCTAAAAAAGAAGGAGCTTGTCTCCCGAAACTTATCGGTCTTTAGCCGATAAGTAGTTCATTTTATCATCAACACTAAATTTGTTTTTTAATATATCAAAACGCAAATTATAATCTTCTGGTAATTCTTCTAGATGTCCATTAGTAAAAGCTATATTTTTCATTTTCTATAATACAGTATATAGAGCAAGGAAATAAGTTAATATGCATATCTTGTTCATCAACCACAAATCTAACACATCCGTCAATCAAGTCCTCATTCGTTAGTCTAATGGTCATATTATTTAAACCTTTGAGCATAAGGTAGATAGGATCTTTTTTATCAATTTTTAGATGGTGTTTTTTTCCTTTCAATTTACCATTATTATCTTCAAAATAAGATTTCTCGATTACATTCTTCAAATCTTTTTTCTTATCATATTGTATTTTCATTTCGTATTTCATGTTCGTTAGTTTATTTCTTCCAGAATGAATAAATTCCTTTTTCAATTTCATATTTATCCCACATAAAGGTAGGTCTTTTTGGTTGTTTTTGTGCCCAATCCCACATTTTTTTAAGACCATCTTTTAAAGATATTTTGTCCTCATATCCCAAAAGGTCAACAGATTTTTGATAAGTTGGAAAACAATGTTTAGCTTCATGTCTTTCTTCTTTATAAACAACATCACCACCTTCAATGACTTCTCTTAATATTTCACTTGTTTGTTTAATACTGTAGAATTTAGTCCCACCAATATTGATAATTTGTTTAGAAGCATTTTCTTGTACAGCACATTTCCAGAATGGTTCTAAGCAATCACCTATAAATGAAAACGCTCTTGTTTGTTCACCATCACCAAATATAGTCATTGGAAGACCATTCATATGTTGATTCATCCAGATACCCAGCACATTTCTATATTTATCCCAAATGTTTTGTTTTTCACCATATACATTATGTGGTCTAATGATGCACCAATCTAATCCGTGTTGAACACCCGCAATTTGAATATCTGTTTCGCACGCAAATTTAGCGACACCATATGGGTCGATTGGGTTTGGTTGTAAATCTTCACTAAATGGTGGGTGGCCTTCACCATAAACAGCCATGGTTGAAGTGAATATTAATCTCTTAACATTGTGAGTAATACAGTTATTAACTATATTAGCAGTTGCTACAAGATTATTTTGATAATTGAATTGTCTAATAAATGGTGATAAACCTTCTGCAGCATAGGCGGCAAAATGATATACGTAGAAAGGTTTATTAATTTCAAATATAGAATCTAAATTTTCCTTAATATCCATTTGGTAAAACTTTACCTTATCATTTACATTTTCAATGTAACCACCACTCAAATCGTCAATTCCAACTACTTGATATTCTGGATGATTTTCAATTATCCAATCAGCCATTCTAGATCCAATCAAACCAGCAACTCCGGTTATTAATATAGTTTGTTTCATATTATAAAATTTTTTTTAAATTTTCAAAAACTTCCTTTTGATCAGGTGTAATAATTTTTGGTATTTTAACATTGACTTTCACAATGAGATTGCCTGTTCCGTTTACATTTCCATTGTTAGAAAGATTTGGAATACCTTTTCCTCTTATTTCAAAAGTTTTACCACTTTCACAACCTGGTGGTATCGTTATACCGATTTCACCAAAAGGTGTATCTATTTTTATATCAGTTCCTAAAACCGCATCTGGAATTGATATCCACTCATTACAGGTTAGATTTAGATTATCTCTTTTAAATTTATCATCTGGAATTTCCTCAATCAAAATATATAAGTCGCCAGGTTGACCATCTCTTATGTGATTTCCATATCCACTAAGATTAAGTTGCACCCCGTTTAATGCGCCTGGTGGTATTTTTATATCAACGGTTTCTTCTTGAGTTTTAACTCCTTCTCCGTTACAGTTTCCACATCTGTTTACTACTTTTTTACCTTCACCTGCACAATCATTACAAGCCGCAACTTGTTGAATCCTACCAATTGGAGTTTGTTGTATAAAAACTCTTTGACCTGTTCCATTACAAGTCCTACAAACGGTAGTGTGTGTACCACCAATCCCGCTACATGTGTCACATTTTACATTTCTTCTATATTTGATCTTTTTTTCAACTCCAGATATTACTTCGATTAAAGATATGGTAGCTTTTATTCTTAAATCACCACCTCTTTTTTGTCTTTGACTATTTGTGTTGAATCCAAAACCACCAAAAATATCACCAAATTGTGAGAATATATCATTCATATTACCAAAAGGATTTTGGTGTCTAGCATCAGCAGATCCAAAATTATCATAATTACTCCTTTTTTGTTCATCAGATAAAACATCATATGCTTCAGCTGATTCCTTAAATTTAGTTTCATCACCACCCTTATCCGGATGGTGTTCCAAAGCCTTTTTTCTATAAGCTTTTTTAATTTCATCTTGAGTTGCATTTTTATCAACTCCTAAAACCTCATAATAATTTCTACTCATATTAATTTTTTATTTGTCCCACCATATGGTTCCTAAAAGAAAGTTTTCTAATAATCCTTGCTCAATAAAATTTTTAATGACTTTCATATCATTTTCCTTGATAGGATTGAATTCAGAAGATAAAGACTCATCATCAAGTGTTGCTGATAATTGCCCCTCACATTTCAACCCATCAATCACATAATTATATTTTTTACTTCTATAAAACATCCAATCGTCACCAGCCCAAAGCTTCAATTCCTCCGGTATAAGGTCCCAATTATTTTTATGTATAAAGAAACAACAAGCAAATCCTGTTGGTCGATGACCTCTAGTTGTTTTTTGATTTGCAGATATAGGGTGTATTTGAAATGGGTATATAGGAGATGAATAATTAAAACTAGACATTCCTACTAATCCATTTTCTTCAACTATATAATCTGAAATATACTTTAGGTATTTCCAATCAAACCAGATATCATCATTCATTATACATAACTTATCAAACTTTGCCATCTTAGCACCCTTATTCCATGCTGGATTGATATAGGTATTTTTCTCTTCTACAATTTGAGTAACTTTAGAAGAATTAAAAATAACTTCTTTTCCAGAGTTATTGATAATTAAGATTTCTCCAACTTCTGGACTAGCATCTAATTCATTGACAGTTTGGAATAATCTTTCAACTTTCATTAGTGTTGGAATGACGACACTTATCATTAGGATTTTATTTTTTAATATATATGTATAAAATAATCTTTTGTTTTTAAAATGATATACGATAAAATATATGATTTTTGTAAAGTCAGAAATCATGGCAATTGTTTCAAAAATGGAACAGAGCCTACACCCAGGGTTAAGTTTTTGATGAATCTTCTTGATGAGCAACAAATTGAGTATGAACTAGATATTTTTTCAGGTGATGAGGATAGTAAAAGAAAACCATTAATGTTTGTAGATAATGGTGTTGAAAATAAATATTTTAATATCATCATGAAAGGTTCATCAAATAAGATGATTGTGGCTCATCACGATGTTAGTAACTCTTCAACTGATAATGCTAATGACAACTCAGCTTCGGTAATAAATGTTATTGCTACAAAAAAATTAAGACCGGAATTAAATGCGGTTTTGTTAGATGGTGAAGAGGTTGGTGGAATCGGATCAAACAGAGTTGCTCAACAAATAAAATTAGGAGATTTTGGAAAAATTGATTGGGTCTTAAATTATGAATTAACCGGAAAGGGTGGAAAATATTTTTTTATAGGTGACTATCCAGGTACTTTAAGTGATAGAATCAAAGGGTTATTTAATTGCCCTGTTGTTAGAACTCCATTTAATGATTCCGTTATTTTCAGAAGACATGGTATAGATTCAACTGTTATAAATCCTGTACCGGCTTTACCAAAAGGTAAAAAATCTGAAGTTGTCTTTCCAGACGGTACAAATTTAGATATATCTATTTTGTATAATTGTCATTCACCAAAAGATACAGTTTCGAGTATCTCTGTTAGTGATATGAAGGAATTTGTTGAAGAAGTTATTTTAAAAATAGTTTAATATATGGATTATGTCGTATCTAATATAACACCAAAAAGAGAGATTAGGGTATCAAGTCATGAATTAGAAGGTAGATTAATTTACAAAGGACATAAACTGGGGCTGCCTGATAACTTATTACCTGAAATTCTGAATCATACTTATGAAAGATATACAAATACTTTTTATTTTCTTGATTATAGAAAATGGAAGGAACTATATCATATGGAAAAGTTAAATAATCGAATGAAGTGTTGGTTTACAGATACGGATAATAAAACGGCTCTAATGAAATCATATAATACTTTATTAGAAATACTTAAAGAGGAAAACAAAAACTTTAGAAACATTTATATCGTTGAAAATTAATATATAAAATATGAAACTAAAAAATTTTGAATCTTTTATAGAGGATAAAGAAAAAGAAAAGTTAGATAAATATCCTAAAAAAATATCTAAACAAAAAAAGGAAGATAAATCTTCTTTAAAAAAAGATCAACTTCCTATACAATTAAGTGATTGGTCTAGTTACTAATTATTTACTAAGAATTATTTTAGGGTATCTAATTATATTCCCGTTCAAAGTATACCCTTTACTTACAACATCTACTATCTTTTCTTCACCAGTTTCCATTATGGAAATTACTTCATGTACATCAGGATCGTAAGTAGTGTTTTGTATTTCTTCAATACCTTGTGATTTTAAAAATTTTTCTAACTTAGACATAATCAAATCGATACCTTCTTTATCTTTAATTTGTTTATAAGCGATAGAAAGATCGTTATTCATATCAAGAATAGAAGATAGTGTGTTTATCTTAGTTGAGTTTCTGATATCTTCTTTTTCTTTGAAAGTTCTTTTTTTATAATTTTCAAATTCAGCATAAAGACGGATATATTTATCCTCCATTTCAGCTTTGATAGAATCAACTTCTTCTTTAGACCATGTTTCTTTTTCTAAAATTTCATTTTCCATATTATTCTATAATTGATTTTTCGACTTCAATTTTTCCAATAGACCAGAATAAATCTCTGATCTTTTCTCCAAGTTCCATATTATTAGGTGTTTGTTGAATCATTTTAATGATTTTACTAACAATTTCATTATTCGACATATTAATAAACGTTAAAGTTTAAGAGTTTTTTAGCTGAATTAGCTGAATAAAATTCTTGAGTCATATTTTGTATCTCTAATTTTAAAATATCCAATTCTTCTATTTTTTTACGCAAATCATCAATATAACTTATAAGGTCTTTGATAGCGGTTGCATAATTTGCAGGTGGAACCCAGTAGTCTGGAAACTTATCAAGGAATTTATCAATGGCAATTTCTACAGACCTCTTTCTGATAAGAATATCTTTTTTTTCTTTAATAGACTTAACAGTTAGAAAATGTACCATATAATCATTGAATCTATGCACCAAGTTATCAGTTTCCATAACCTTCAATAATCCTAAAACAATCGCATCTCTTTCTGTGATTTCGAATTCTTTATCTTCTTTTAATAACTTTTCAGCTTCCTTGTCTGATCCAACTATATAATAGGAGTAAGCGTCCCACAAGCAACGCTTGACAATATCACTAGGTTTTATCAATATCTTCATTACAGTTTTTTTAATTTTATTATTTTATGAAAAATAATCTTAAAGTTTAATATTAAATGAATTATCGTTTAGACACATTAAGTAGTTCGCTAAATTGTGAGATATTATAAAAAAACTCATAAAATTTTATATATAAAAGTAAAATTTTATGAGTTTTTTTTAATATTAATTAACATCTACCTTTTTCATTTATTTCTTTGATTTTAACATCATTATCCATCTATATCCATCTAATTTAGGCATAGATTCTGGGGTTCCGACATCAGAAAGAATTTGAGCAAATTTCAACATAACTAATTCACCTTGTTCAGGCATTCCTTTTTGACGACCTTTTAATTGTATCACACATTTGACCTTGTTTTCATCTTCAAGGAATTCTTTACCTTTTTTAGCCTTGGTGTTTAAGTCATTATCAGCAATAGTACAACTGAGTTGAATTTCTTTAATTTCAACTTTTGTTGAATTCCTTTTTCTTTCTTTTTCTAATTTTTCTTGATGATATAGAAATTTATTATAATCCTCAACTTTAACAATAGGAGGATCTGACTTTTCTGAAATTAGAATCAAATCTTTTTCCATCGAGAATGCTAAATCAATAGCATCCGAGGTAAACATAACTTGACTTTCTATACCTTCACCCACAACTCTAACCTTTGGGTATCTAATGTCCTTATTAATGTAGTGCTTTCTTTTATTGAATGGTATTTTTCTATTATTCATTCTATATTTTTATGATTAATTTTTTAAGAAGTTTAGTCGATTAAGATATCTATTTTTCTTTCTCTTATATAGTTTATTATTGCTTTTTCCGGAAAATTTTCAAAATGTGCCTAATACTTTCTTTCAATCATATAATAAATCCCTTTCTATTTGGATTATCTTTTAAAATTTCTCTAATCTTCATTAATATTTTACCCAATACATTCTTACCTTCACCGTCACACACTCCATAATATTTGTCACCCCAATGGTTTGTTTCCTCTAAATATTTATTTTCGGTAGATATTAATTTTTCTCTTAAATCTTGATGTCTGGAAAATTTATCAAATACAACAGAAAACATAACATCGTATTTTATAGTGTCCCAATTTTCACGCAGTTTGATTTCTTGGCCTTTGTTTTTAGCTTTGGCACATGTTAGTGATAAAAATTCTTTTCTTATATCTATATCTAAAGTTTTAGCAGCTTGATAAGCATGTTCGGTTGATGGGTATAAAATACCTTCATACCAAACATCAGCCACATGAAAATTTGATAAAAATCTATAAGGTCCAAAAAAACCTTTGACATTTTTATCATCGTGTATGATATAATCTCTTTCTTTTCCTAAAATAAACATAAAAATTATTTAATTACAAAGATAAGAATTAATTTAATTATTTTTTTTATCTCTAGTATATGGTTTTAAAGACTCTGTTATTTCTGATATTAGTTTATTTCTATTTGACTGTCTCTTTTAGATAAAATTACTTCCATTTTTATCTTTATCGTCTTTTATAATATCATTATCTCTTCGTTGTGCTTTTATTTGATTTTTTAATTCATCTATATCTCTTTGTGTCCAATATGTATCTATTGATAAATTGCAACAGCTGCATTGTCCTGATTTAACTTTCCAATCTGGACAAGGGATAAAACATCTTTTAGGAGACATATCTGGAGCAATAGACATATTTTATTATTATAATTTGTGTTATTATATATTAAACAATTAATACTTTTTGTTGTATAAAAATAAAAAAATTTTTATGGCAGCAAATTTTGGAATTATCACACCCTCAGAATGGGTTGGATTAACTTTAGAAGAATCAAAAAAGAAAGCAGAAAGAGAAGGATTTTCAGTAAGACTTGTTGAGATAGATGGTAGAAGTCTAATGTTAACTGAAGATTTAAAAAACAATAGAGTTAATTTAAGAATATCAAATGACAAAGTAATTGGAGCTTTTCCAGGATAAAAATAAGATAGTAAATGAAATTACAACATATTGTTAAGGCACAACAGTTTGATATTGATTTATATTGATTATTAATTGAATATTCATAAATAATATATACATTTATGATACTTAAGTATAATGATTTTATTTTAGATAGATTACTTTTAGAGTCTGATGTGATATACTCTGATAGATTTAAGCGAGTTCTTGATAAAATGGGTGAGAATAAATTTGCTAAAGATTTATTAGAAATTGAAAATAAGGATTTGAATACTAATGCAAATTTTATCGATATCAAAAAAGATAACGATAGCGTATTAACATTTACTCCTGATAGAATAGCTCAAGAAATTTTAAAATCCGAAAAAGAAGTTGTAATTTATCAAGGTGGTCATGGAGGACGATTAACTAATAACATAACGTCCAATGCTGATATATTTGATAAATTAGGATATGTCCCTAAAGAAGCCAGGGCTTATGAACCAAAGGCTGGTGAAATTGGTGAAGTTATCAGTAAGAATCAATCTGATAAAACAGGAAAGGTTTGGTGTTATGTTAAATTTCAAGAAGGAGAAGGAGTTTATAATCAAGAAAAATTAAAACCTGGTCAAGAAGAGCTAAAAAAGATAGTTTTTAATAAAAATCGTCAAGATATAAGAATCGGTAGATTAATTAGGTCTTTGTTGAATTTAAATGGTATTACTGGATTCTCAAACAGTGATATAGAAAAATTTGTTAATGATTTTAAAGGCACCTTAAAGGTTATTAATGATGCCTTTTCTAATTTTCAAATTGTACAAGGAGATGATTTAGGATTTTGGTATCATAGAGACAACTACTTAGATAAGCATAAAGGAAGTCTTGGTACATCTTGCCAAGCAGTTGGTAGATTAGACTGGTTAGAGATTTATATAAAAAATCCACAAACAGTAAAACTATTAATTTTAAAATCAGAAGATGATTCGAATAAAATTGTTGGTAGAGCACTTTTGTGGAAATTAGATGATGGGAATACTTTGATGGATAGGATTTATACCACAAAAGATTCAGATGTTAAAATATTTACAGATTTTGCTAAAGATAATGGCTGGGAATTTATAGATTCCGAAGGAGCTTATGAAAAAACTTTTGTTGCCCATATTAAACCAGGTGAATTTGATAATTATCCATCAGTAGATACAATGAATAAATGGGATCCAAAAACTGGAAAGATCAGCAATCGACCATTTCCTGGATCTGATGAAATATATTGGTCGGAAGATGATGAATACGATGATGATGAATACGATGATGATGATTTCTAAACTATTGATTTTTATCTAAAAAATATCAATTATAATATCTTAAAATAGATAAAATTAAATAATATTATTAGTTTATTTAATTTTATCTATTTTTTTACAATTTTTATTAAAAACCATAAAACAAAAGATATATTTTAATATATATTATATAATTTTGATGGATGGCGAAACTGGCAGACGCGCACCATTTGTCTAATGGGTGGGGATAACGGGATAAACATTATGAAAATATTGCTAACTGCCTCTTATAGGTTCAAATCCTATTCTATCAGCTAAAAATCCCTTGGTAATTCAAGGGATTTTTTTTATCTTTGTGTAATGAAATACACTACATTTGATGAACTACACATTAGCTAAAGACTAATGTGTTTCAGGTTTCATAGACTTATCTAACGACAACGCCTCCACCTGTTTTTGTTTAATGTCCGACTCAATCCTTGAACCAGACAATATTTTTAAACC